>Ga0310695_10006435_pt1 | contig 19397 bp, 28 predicted proteins | sample RumenRJG_04DNA_FD_203882 | JGI IMG/M metagenome (GOLD analysis project Ga0310695, IMG submission 203882) | Bovine rumen microbial communities from Lethbridge, Alberta, Canada - RJG_04 (v2) (version 2) | ecosystem: Host-associated > Mammals > Digestive system > Stomach > Rumen | place: Canada...
CCTCGAAAATTCCCCGGGGGAGCTATTTATATTTATAATCCAGATTTGCACGGAGGAGTTGATATGGGCGCAAATCTTTACATAGTAAATGACAAGTCATTTTACGGCTACACAGTAACTGAAGTGCAGAGAGCACTTGATGAAATGCTCGTTGAATGCCACGACAAAGACAAAAACTTAGACCATTTAGCAGGCGTCGAATTGGCTTATATTACAATTAGGCAAAAGTTAGGTCTATCAGATCACTCAGATGTAGAAGGCTCTTAGTTTTTAAAAAGCTCTCAATACCCTTAGTCATATAGCGGCAGGTGGCAGCCCTAGTCCTCCTTCTGGATCTCGTCCAAGGTTTAGAAACTATGACAAAAGTCTATTGAGGGCTTCTTAAAAACTGAATAACCATACATAAAGAGGAGGAAAGTATGATGAATGCCACCGTAACATTAACAAAACTCCTTCTATATTTTCAAAAGGAGGTTGAATGATGCCAAGCAAACGTAAAACTAGAGTACGACCACCAGCTCAGTCACCAGAAGCAGCCGAAAGACGATGCATAGAGGCCGCTTACGATCTTGCACAAAGACAATTAGACGAGGGAACAGCCTCTCCATCAGTAATAACTCATTTTTTAAAGATGGGTACCGCTCGTGCTCAGCTTGAAAGAGACAAATTAGCAGGTGAGACTGAGCTTCTCAAGACTAAGAACATCGCTATTCAGAAAGATGACGAATTAAGAGATCTTATGACAAATGCTATGGAGAGTATGCAGCGCTATCGAGGTCATCTGGGAAACGATGACGACGAAGATGACGAGTATGATTAAGTGCTATTCAGAGCTTATTGAGTTACCAACATTCGAAGAGCGATTTGAATACCTCAAATTAGATGGACGTGTAGGAATACAAACATTCGGTTCCGAAAGGATATTTAATCAGGATTTCTATCACTCAAGAGAATGGAAGTTACTACGACGCGATGTAATAGCCCGAGATATGGGTTGCGATTTAGGAATAGAAGATCGTGAGATATTTGATAAGATTATAGTCCATCACATTAATCCAATGACAATGGAGCAACTTGAAGAAGGTGGCGATGAGTTATTCAATTTGGAGAACTTCATTTGCTGCAGTCATAAAACACATGAGGCAATACATTACGGCGATTCTTCATTATTGCCAAGAACAGAGTTTATAGAACGTAGACCAGGAGATACTAAATTATGGTAGATGGTTACCAAAAACAAGGAGGACTAAATAATGGGATTTAAAACAATAGACCTTGATAAGCCGGGTGGATACGAAAGGTACAAGAAACTTCAGGAGACAAAGTCTGTTAAAAAGGCTTTTGAAGACGAAGAGATCAAAAAGCCCGAAACAAAATTCGTTGAAGCTCCAAAAGCAGAAGTTCATAAGAGTGGAAAAGTAATTGGGGTAGATCAGCTTAGAGTTAGAAAAGCACCTGACGGAGACATTCTCTATCTAATTTCAAAAAACTCTATTGTGAAGATTCTTGAAGATCATGGAACATGGCTTTTTGTTGAGACAACACCTGGCAAGACCGGTTATGTAATGTCTCAGTTCATCGAAACAACAACTACAGGTGGTTGATCATGCCGGCAGTACAGGAGTCTATATTACTTACAGTAAAGCAGCTTATGGGAGGCTTAGATCCTACCTATGATGCTGCTTTTGATACGGAACTCATCATAACCATAAATTCCGCCATAGGAAAACTGACTCAGTTGGGAGTTGGGCCTGCTGAAGGTTTCCGAATAACCTCTGACGAACAGACGTGGGCAGAGTTTCTCGGTAATGATAAGAGATTAGATATGGCGAAAGAATACATTTATTTAGACGTCAAGTGCACATTTGATCCCCCGAGATTAAGTTTTGTTCTCGATTCATTAAAGAGCCAGAGAGAAGAACTCGGATGGCGTCTTAATGCCTGGGTTGACCCCGGAGAGACTAATGATTAGGATAGTTGTTCCATTATTTATACTAATCATAGTTTTGCTCATCGTCTATTTAATTTGTAAACCACGCATTAAATCGCAAGGCCAGTTGTATTATAAAGTCGACGAAAAGAAAGGCAATATTACTGTTGGTTTAACGATTAATCCGGAAGTTATTGACTCTATTGGACGACATAAATTCATAAGACTAGAAATTAAAGAAATGGAGGACGAGTGATGGAGACACTCACAACAATAGCACTTTCAATACTTGCATCGTCTGGATTATGGGCGGTAATATTAAAGATAATGGATAAGCGAGGCGTAAAGACACAGATGTTAATAGGCCTCGGCCATGATAGAATAATGTATCTTGGCATGAAATACATCGAAAGAGGATGGATTACATCAGAGGAATACGAGAATCTTGTTGATTATCTGTATAAACCATACGAACAGATGGGCGGTAATGGATCAGCAAAAAGAGTGGTTGATGAAGTTAAGAAATTGCCGATAAAATCGTTAAAAGAAATATCGACAGAATTAGCAGATACTGTATAACAAAGAAAGGGCGGTGAAACCGTATGGATTTGGAAGAGCGTATAGCACTCATCAATAAGCCCCCAGTAGAAGAGATCGTGAATTTAGATATAGTCAATAAGCCGCCAATTGATGAACTATATCATCACGGTATTCTTGGTATGAAATGGGGTATAAGACGTTATCAGAACCCTGACGGAACTCTTACACCAGCCGGTCAAAGAAGGTTGGACAGAAAAATAACACGAAAGATCAATAAAGACAAAAAGTTTCGTGAAAAAGTGCTTAATAGCCCAGAATTATTGTCAAAACATATTGACAAGTTTTCAGATGAAGAGATCGAACGCGCTTTTAGGAATTTTAATTGGAGGGATGACCTTTCTAAAATAAAAGCCGCAAAATCGGAGGCATCTTGGAATAAGGCTATGTCCTATGTTAATAAGGCAGTGATGGCTGGCGATGTTGTGAACAGAGGCGTCGAATTTTTAAACAGCCCGGCCGGTAAAATGCTCAGAAAAAAGATGGGTATGAGCGATGAGACAATCGGAAAATCTGCTTCTGAAATAGCCAGAGATGCTCAATTGGCAGCAAAAGCTTCAGCCGAGTTAGCCTCTGCACAGCTGCGTCAGAAAAATGATTTACTCGACTATAACAAAAAGGTTAGAGAGTATAATTGGGCTAAAGAAGATCGAGAATATGCAAAAGAAGATAAACTGCTTGACAGAGAGCTAAAGAAAGAAAACCTTAGAGAAAAACGTATAAGTAATGAGAATAAAGAAGCTGCATACTCAGATGAACGTTATTATGAACCTAAACGCAAGGCTGGTTTACTTCTTGAAACACTTGATACGAATCGTTCAAATGTTCGATCGGAATCGGCAAAGCCCACTGTTAAAAGCGAAAGTGTAAAAACAAAATCCACTGTAGAAGCTCCCAAACGGTCTTTCTTTGGAGGAAAAGCATCGTCTAGTACTCCGGACAGACCTGAGGCATCAAAATCTGCATCTAGTTTCGTACAAAAGCAGATCACTAACATGAGTTCTAAAACGATGGACGATTATGCCAATAGAGCCAAGAACATGGATTGGAATGAGTTTAAGAACATGGCGGGATTCAATAAATCTGCATTTAACTATCCGACTAATACGACAGTGGATGGACTTAAAGTGTATGACGTTGAATCGCCAAAGGCTATAGGAACGTCTAAGAATTCCACACCACTTCTCGAGCAGTGGGATGATGAAGAAAGACGTCGCAGAAGACGATAACGGAGGTAAATCAAAATGGCAGACTGGACACCTCAATCCAGAGCTGAAGAAATCCTCTTCAAAACGATTAACGGAGAACCCTATGATGGTCTCCCGCAGTCCAGGATAGAAGAGCTTCTTCTCGAGTTAAAAGCAGTTATTGAAGCCGGAGGCGGCGGAGGTGGCGGAACATATACTACCACAGTTTTATTTACTAATGGTGCAAGTGGCGATACAACCTTTCAGCTAAGTAGTGCTTACACAAATTTTGATGCGATTGCGATTTATTATTCGCATTTTGATGGTCAGGATCAATATGAAGATGTAAGAATCTACCCGACAACATTTTTAAACTCGGTATCATCTACGGACGAGGTATTGGGATTTACCAATGACGTATGGTACTACTATTTTAGCGTGTATTCAACTACTGAGTTTAGATATGTTAAGAGTAACGCCGGATATATAACAGATATAATTGGAATAAAGTACGGCTCAAATTCAGGCGGAGGCGGTGGAACAGATAATTACAATTCACTTAAAAACCTCCCGCAGATAAATGGCCAAACCATCAAGGGAAACATGAGTGGTACATCTCTTGGCCTTGTAAACATGGTCATGGGAAAAGACCTCTCAACAAACGATTACACAAACACTGATAAAGCGATAGTTGACTCTGTAACAACAGACTTAGCAGATAAAGTCGACAAGATTACAGGAAAAGGCTTATCCACCAACGATTACACAAACGCCGACAAGTCCATTGTTGACGGTGTTACATCGGCTCTTGCGGGTAAAGTTGACAAAGTCACAGGAAAAGGTCTATCAACCAATGATTATGACAATACTGCAAAGGGAATTGTCGATGGTGTGACCTCTGCACTTGCAGGAAAGGTTGACACATCATTAGTAGGTTCTTCCAACGGTGTTGCAGAGCTTGACGCAAACGGCAGAGTTCCGTCATCACAGCTTCCGTCTTACGTTGATGATGTGCTTGAATATGCCGACCTCGCTCATTTTCCCGCAACAGGAGAAACAGGGAAAATATATATTGCAGAGGACACCAATAAGACGTATCGTTGGAGCGGTTCTGACTATGCTGAAATATCTGAATCACTTGCGCTTGGTGAAACAAGCTCAACAGCATATGCGGGAAATAAGGGTAAAGCCAATGCTGACGCAATAGCGGCTATCAAAGACGGAACTAATATTGATAGCTTTGGCGATGTTGAAACCGCTCTTGCGGGCAAAGCAAATAGTAGTGATATTGCTTTTGACACTTGGATTCCATCTAACGGATTCAATCCATTAACAGAGTGTGATGGTTGGTTCTGTTATTCGGTTAATCCAAGTTTGCTCATACATCAAGGTACTCCAACAGGACATAGTGAATATGCGACCGTGTTTGGATGCAGTAAAGCCAATTATGAGATATTGGTACATATCGACATATTCGGACGTATTGCGATATGGTCATATCATACTAATCAGTGGATTAAATATAACGATAAAGAACAAACCGTTGTCAACATTGATTCCGCATACAATGCCGGTACTGATTGGAACATCGTAAAGCAAGGGAATATCTGTATGCTGAACATGAGAAATTTAAAGGACATTCCTAATGGCACGACTAAAATCGGCACTATTCCTGTCGGATTCAGACCCGAATGGGGATTTTATGAGTATGTTTATTCGGGTAACACAGGAGTGCATTTCGGCTTTCAGATAGGCTCTGATGGCGACATTTACATTTTCAACACGACAGGAAGTACAACAGGTACTGTATATGTTAACCGAAACATAACCTATTTCACAGCCTAAAGGAGGCTCTCATGCTATCTAACAATGAGCTGCAATTTTAATAACCGCCAGACCTACTGGCTCCGCGATGTTGTTTCGGAGACTCATTTCGCGCATGTCGGCGCCGACGGCCTTTGCCTCTCCGGCGCCGCCTCGGTCGCCCTTGGCGTTCGCCCCGCTTTCGGTATATGTAAATAGAAACATATGTTATTTTATTTAAAATAAGAAAGGAGAAGAGATGAGTAATAACCTATATGACATTCTTTCCAAGATTCAGAGGTTCTTGCCCGCACTCGGTGTCTTCTATCTGGCGCTTGCTCAGATATGGGGATTACCTTTTGGAGATGAGGTCAATATGACCATTGCTGCACTCGCAACTCTGCTTGGTACCGCACTCGAGATCTCCACGGGCATCTATCTCAAGAACAAAGAATTCAACGACGAGATGTACGGAGGAAAAGGCGATGAGTGATATTATCTCTCCTCTCGTGTCCTATGTAAAGATCTCCCCGAATAAGTCAAAACGTATCAAGAAAATTGATACCCAGACGCCGCATTGCATGGCATCTAACTGGACTGCAAAAAGATGTGCCGATCATTTTTCAAAGAGATCATCAGAAACGTCGTCCAATTACTGCATAGGGTCGAACGGTGATATCGCTTGCTCAGTCCCTGAAAATTATCGTTCATGGTGTTCATCTAGTATACCAAACGATCAGCGAGCTATAACGATAGAGATCGCTAACGATGGCAGAGAGGATACCGGATGGCATATGTCTGACAAAGCGCTTGAGGCATACATCAATCTTTCAGTTGATATTTGCAAGCGTAACGGCATACCTATGCTTAAATGGTGCAACAACAAGAAGCTTATCGGGCAGGTTGATAAGCAGAACGTGACAGTTCACAGATGGTTCAAAAACAAAGCGTGTCCTGGTGATTATTTTATGAACAAATTACCTTGGCTCGTTCAGCAGATAAATCTTCGACTCGGTGCAGCGAATCCGTCTCAGACGTCTGCTTATACAATCGGCGGTGTAGACTACAGACCAGTGTTTGATCCAGTGTACTATAACACGAGATACCCGGATCTTAATGCCGTATTTCATGGCAATGCTGAAATGCTGTGGACACATTTCGTAAATTTCGGTAGAAAAGAAGGACGAAGAGCATCTGCTAATTTTGATCCTGTTGTCTATCGATTCAACAATCCAGATCTCGTTTCGGCTTTCGGCAACGATTGGCCAAAATATTACGAACACTACTTAACTTTCGGAATGGCTGAGGGTCGAAGCGGGACTTAAAAGAGGTGTGAATAATGTGGCAGTACTACCAACCCAATCCGTGTGGGCTCTCTACAGGCGATTGCACTGTCAGAGCTATATCAAAAGCGTTAGATATTTCGTGGGATGAAGCTCACGACATATTAAGTGTGTTCGCTAAGAACATGTGTGATATGCCGCACAAGGATTGGGTTTGGGGTGCCGTCCTACGCGCTAATGGATTCAATCGAATGATAATTCCGGATTACTGTCCGGTTGATTACTCAGCCAAAGACTTTGCTGAGGATAACCCTAGAGGTACATTTGTCTTAGGATTCGGAGGACACTGTGTCACTGTCGTCGACGGTGATATTTATGATTCCTGGGACTCAAGCAATGAAAAGCCAGTATATGTCTGGTATAGAAAGGAGAACTAAATGGCCACCAATCCTTATGCACAGTATAATACACAAACACAACAGCCACTGTATACGCCTTATGTTCAGGCACCTATGCCACAGTTTCAGATGCCAGCACCCCAATGCAGACAGCCTGACATGATCTGGGTGCAGGGCGAAGCAGGAATGAAGGCTTATATGATGGCTCCTAACACGAGAGCTATTTTATGGGATCAGGACAATCCAGTCATATACATCAAGACAGCCGATGCTAATGGCGTAGTGTCAGTAAAGACTCTCGATTACACCGAGAGAGGATCAGAACAGAACGCGAATCCAGTCATTGCGAATGCCGAAGTAGAATTCGTAACAAAGCAGGATTTCGAGGCTATGAAAGACGGATTCCAGCGTCAGATCAATAGATTAGGTTCTCAGATAAACAATATGAGAAACAAAGGAGGTCAGAATGGCTAATCCTTTATACAATGAATTTGGTCCAGTACCGCAGGGCATGCCTCAAGACTTCATGACTCGTCTGAACACGCTCAAACAGTCAGTATCAGATCCAAACGCTATGATACAGCAAATGCTGAACTCTGGTCGAATCTCCCAGGCTCAGTACGACACTGCTGTAAAGCAGGCACAACAGATACAGCAAATGCTACATCAAAATGGTAGTTAAGAGGTAAGACAAAATGCTACCTCTTCTCAATATAGTAACACGCACTTACAAACCAACAACTTACTATGAGGAGGAAAAACAGAATGGCATTAGGAGATTCAAACGCAAACGGAATGATTATGCCGGTAGCCCCTACTGGCGGATTTGGCAACAATGGCATGGGAGGAGATCATGCAGGATGCTCCAAATGAGGCAGTTCGTCAGAAGCTGATGGAGACAATGAATATGATGTAAAAACATCAAAATGGAAGTTTTTGGAGGTGGATGATGAAATACGCGGGAGAAATTGGTTTCGGAATCTCTTCGGAAGTTAGGCCAAGTGTGTGGCAGGAATCTATAGTGACACGTCGATATAAAGGTGATGTAAACCGCGTATCTCGTCGTCTGCAGTCAACTGATAAAGTTAATGATGATGTGGTAATAAGCAACGAAATAGAGATCTTTGCTGATGCATTTGCATATGAAAACTTCCAAAACATTAAGTATGTCACGTGGATGGGAACTAAGTGGACAGTTAATACCATTACAGTAGAACACCCACGTTTAATACTCGAGATAGGAGGTGTGTATAATGGCGACACTGGACCGGAGGCTTGATTTTGACGCAAGACTTCGTAGAATACTAGGGTCAGACAATTTATATTTTGATCCACCAGCGTCTAAAAAGATGCACTATCCATGCATACGATACAGTAGATCATACATAGACACTGTAAATGCGGATAATTCTATCTATCTCGCAGGTAAACGTTACGAAGTTATAGCAATCTATTATGATGCTGATAGCGACCTTCCTGACAACATAATTCACAATACTGAGGGATTGCTTTTCAGTCATGATAGACACTATGTCGCGGATGGCCTACATCATGACGTATTTACAACAACATTTTAATTAGGAGGAAAAAGAAATGAGTAAATTACTTTGGGATCAGACAGCAGAACACTTTTATGAAACAGGTAACGACAGGGCTGTCGTATACCCCTACAACAACACCAACAAGTCCTATGATAAGGGATACGCTTGGAACGGTATTACAGGTGTAACAGAATCCCCCTCAGGTGCTGATGAGACAGCTATTTATGCTGATAACATCAAGTACCTCTCACTCAGAGCTGCTGAGGAGTTCGGTATGACTGTTACCGCATACACCTATCCTGATGAGTTCGCTGAGATGGATGGCTCTGCATTCCCTACAAAGGGTGTAAGAATTTACCAGCAGGCTCGTAAGACATTCGGTTTCTCTTACAGATCGATCATCGGTAATGACACTGAATCTAACGATCACGGCTATATGCTTCACCTTATCTACGGTCTTACAGCATCACCTTCCGAGAGAAGCTACTCGACTGTTAACGATTCACCGGAAGCTATTGAGTTCAGCTGGGAAATGACCGGTGTACCTGTAGCAATCACAGGTTATAAGAACACTTGTCTGCTTACTGTTAAGTCTACTGACTTCGTAACACCTGCTGAGCAGGCAAAGCTTAAGGCACTCGAGGACATTCTCTGGGGTACAGATGCAGGAGACGTTTACACAGCTGTAACTCCTGTTGGAACCGAGAACCCTGTAACAGAGGGATGGTATGAGAAGAGTGGTAACACTTATGTGCTTAGCGCAGATACAACTATAAATGCACAGAAGACTTACTACTCAAAGACAACCGTCACCGCTACAGACGCAAGACTTCCTCTTCCTGACGAAGTTATCGCGCTTCTTAGCGAGAATGTTGGTGGCTGATAAAAACATCAAAATGGCAGAGGGGGCTTCATAATAGAGGCCCTCTCTATTATAAAAACTAAGGAGGAAAAATGCCATGTATGTAAAAGCAATAACTTACACAGATTACAACGGAGAAAAGAAGACCAAGAATTTCTACTTCAATCTTACGCGCTCAGAGATTGCGAGAATGCATCTCTATGAGGACGGTGGTCTTGAGAACAAGATCAAGAAGATGGTCGAGTCAGGATCAAACAAGGAAATCTTCAAGTATTTTGAGGAGTTTGTTCTGTCTTGCTACGGTGAAAAGAGCGCAGATGGCGAAGAGTTCATGAAGAGCGACGCGATTCGTGAAAAATTTAAGAATCATCCTGCATATGATGAGCTTTTTATGGAGTTCATCAGCGGTGGGGACAAGGCTATGAGTGACTTTATAAACGGAGTCATTCCTCGTGACGTGGCTGAGTCAATCACAAAAGCAGATCCAAATACATTAAACAAACTTGTTGGTTTCGAGGTTATTCCGGGTGGTAAGACCCCCGAGGCTAACTAATTGAGATAGGAGGAAGAGATGCCTAAAACGATACATATTCCACCGAGAGAATTGTACAACGAAAGTACTAATCGGTTCATCAACGTCAAAGAGACGACTCTTGTTTTGGAGCATTCTCTTCTATCCATCTCTAAATGGGAAGCCAAATGGAAGAAACCCTTTTTAGTTGAGGGATCTATGGATACAACCGAAAAAGTGCTTGATTATGTCAGATGTATGACTATGACTCCGCAAAATCCTGATCCTAATGTGTATTTATGCATTACTCAGGAAGATCTTCAGGAGATTATGGATTATATAAATGATCCGATGACAGCGACATGGTTCAGCGAAGATAAAGATCCTAATAAAAAGAAGAAACGTCAAAAAGAAGTGCTAACATCTGAAGTGATTTATTGGGAAATGATAGCTCTTCAGATACCGATAGAGTTTCAGAAGTGGCATCTCAATAGATTAACAACCCTCATCCGGGTTTGTAATGCTAAAAATAATCCCGAGAAGATGAATAAGAAAGACATATTAGCTCAGAATGCAGCGCTCAACAAAGCACGCAGAGCAAAATTGCATAGCAAGGGCTAAATTAACCGGAGCAAACAAGGAGTGAGACATGTTATCAAATACAGCAACTCCTAAATACTATGCGGAATTTAGGGAAAGGGTAATAGATGGCGAGATAGCAATAAACGAATACATCGCCATGGAAATGCGACGTATTGACCATTTGATAGAGGATCCAAGATTCTATTGTGATGATGATGCAATGGAAGGATACGTCGAGTTTTGCAACAACGAGTTAACCTTGACTGACGGTTCTCCATTAGAGTTGCTGGATACATTTAAGTTATGGGCCGAAGAGATCTATGCTTGGTACTATTTCGAGGATAAGAGAGTCTATATCCCCGGCAAAAATGGTGAGCGTGGCAGAACCATTATAAAAACAGTAAAGAAACGTCTTACAAAAAAGCAGTATCTTATAATAGCCAGAGGCGCGGCTAAGACTATGTACGCCGAGACCATTCAGGCATATCATTTAGTTGTGGATGAAGATACTACAGATCAAATAACTACAGCACCGACAATGCGACAGGCGGAAGAAGTGCTTCAACCGTTTAGGACCGCTATTGCACGAGCTAGAGGACCGGTTTTTAAGCTGCTTACATATGGTTCACTCCAGAACACAACCGGCAATAGAAATCTCCGGCAAAAACTATTTTCAAGTAAAAAGGGCATTGAGAATACATTAACAAATTCGATCTTGCGTATAGTCCCCATGTCAGTTGATAAGACACAGGGATTTAGAAATAAAGTTGCTACAGTGGATGAGTGGCTTTCTGGTGATATACGCGAGGATGTAATAGGTTCAATCGAACAGGGATCGTCCAAATTAGATGATTATTTGATTTTAGCGGTGTCTTCTGAAGGAACTGTGAGAAATGGCCCTGGTGATACTGTAAAGATGGAGTTGCTTGATATTTTGAAGGGTAAATACCCGGCAGAACACATCTCTATCTGGTATTATAGATTGGACGATATACGTGAAGTAGAAGACCGAGACATGTGGATTAAGGCCAATCCAAATCTTGGTGTCACTGTAGATTACGATGTGTATGAGCGAGATAAAGAAAGAGCAGAGAATGCCCCTGCAACTCGCAATGATATTTTGGCTAAAAGATTTGGTATACCTATGGAGGGTTATACCTACTTCTTTACATATGAAGAAACAAAGCCACACAGACGTAGAGACTTTTGGCAGATGCCATGTTCTATGGGTGCCGATATGTCACAGGGTGACGACTTCTGCGCGTTTACATTTCTATTTCCACTTGGTAGAGATGAATTTGGAATAAAGACACGCAGTTATATTTCCACCAGAACGCTTCAAAAACTTCCTAGAGCAGCTAGAGAGAAGTATGAAGAGTTCATAAGAGAAGGCAGTTTAGTTATATTAGACGGCACAGTTCTTGACATGATGGAAGTGTATAACGATTTAGACGAGTATATTGAGTCTAGAGAATACGATGTACAGTGTCTTGGTTACGATCCATACAATGCTAAAGAGTTTATTCAGAGATGGGCCACTGAGCATGGTGAATATGGTATTGAGAAGGTTCCGCAGGGTGTAAAAACTGAATCTGTCCCGCTTGGTGAATTGAAGGATTTATCTGAGGATCGTAAACTTATATTCGACCAGTTACTTATGCAGTTCGCAATGGGTAACTGTATAACGGCCGAAGATACAAACGGTAACCGCAAACTTCTCAAGAAACGCTACGAAGAGAAAATCGATAACGTAGCTGCTTTACTTGATGCATGGGTTGCATATAAAGTAAACAAAGACTCATTTGAGTAAAGGAGGCATAACTAATGGCATCTTTTGTTGATAGAGCCAGAAAAGCCTGGGACGTTTTCAGGGGTAGAGATCCGACAGATTATAGATCTTCATATGGTCCTGGATACTCAAGACGACCAGACAGATCAAGGTTATATTTTGGTGGTGAGAAATCCATAGTAAACGCGGTGTACACTAGAATTGCAATTGACGTGTCAGCGGTAGGTATGGAACATGCCAAAAAGAATGACGATGGTTTCTTTGAAGAGACTATACAGTCGCCATTGAATGATTGTTTGGGGTTGTCTGCAAATCTGGATCAAACCGGTAGAGCTCTTATACAAGACATAGTAACAAGTATGTTTGACGAAGGAGTAGTGGCGGTTGTTCCGACGTTTACAAGCAAAGACCCGACTGTTAATGATTCTTATGACATTTATGAACTTCGCAGTGCAAAAATTAAACAGTGGTTTCCTAAGCATGTACGTGTGGAACTGTATGACGTTGATACAGGAGTGAAGAAAGAAGTAACATTACCTAAAAAGTGTGTTGCGATCATTGAGAATCCGTTCTACAATGTCATGAATGAGCCGAACTCAATCGGCAAACGATTAATAAACAAATTAAACTTATTGGATTCTGTCGATGAACAGCTTAGCGCTGGAAAGCTCGACTTAATCATACAGTTTCCCTATCAGGTTAAAAGCCCGCTTAAGAGGAAACAGGCAGAAGAACGAAGGAAAGATCTTGAATCTCAGTTGAACAATTCTACATACGGTGTCGCATGGGCTGATGCTACTGAAAAAATTACTCAGCTTAACAGACCATTGGAGAATAACCTCTTGAGTCAGATTGAGTACCTCACTACACTTTTCTACTCTCAGCTGGGTATCTCAGAAGACATTCTGAAAGGTACTGCAGATGAACAGGAAATGCTTAATTACAGAAACAATGTAATTGAGCCTGTTCTATCAGCTATTGCAGATGAGATGACTAGAAAGTGGCTGACGTCTACTGCTATAACACAGAATCAGTGTATCACGTTTATTGCTAATCCGTTTAAGTTAACACCCACGGCCAATATCGCTGACATCGCAGATAAGTTTACGAGAGCTCAAGTTCTTTCGTCCAACGAGGTTAGATCTATCATCGGTTATAAGCCGGTTGATGATAATCGTGCCGATGAACTTAGAAATCCTAACTTAAACAAATCTGACGAGGAGATAATGGATCCGATATTAACTAAGGACGACAGCAATAAACAGCCAACAAACAAAGCGATTGACACGGAAAAAGCAAAAATCCGTGTTAATGAATTATTACAAAAAATCCAATGAAAGGAGACATCAAAATGGCAGGAAATTACGATTTTGTCGGTACAGCCACACAGTATGGAATAAAGTGCGCTGACGGACGAACACTGCTGAACGGGGCCTTTTCTGGATGTGACGGCAAAGTGGTTCCCCTTGTATGGAATCATGGTCATAAGGATGTTGAGAATGTTCTTGGTCACGCTCTGCTTAAAGAAGTAGGTGATAAAGTTATTGCTTACTGTAAGCTGAATGGATCAAAGAAAGCTCAGCATGCAAGATTCGCACTTCAGAATGAAGACCTTGCAGCACTTTCAATCTATGCGAATGAACTTCAGGGAGGACGAGCTGTCAGTCACGGAGTTATTCGTGAGGTAAGTCTCGTTCTTGCGGGAGCAAATCCTAAGGCTATGATTGACACAGCATCTATTGCACATTCAATGGGAATGGAATACGATTTCGATGATGACGAGATCACAGAGGCTTATATTTACCATGGAATCACAGGTACAATAAAGGCTAACGAAAATGCTGATGAAGATCAGGATGGAGAAGAGCTTAGCCACTCCGATGATAAAGAAGGCGATAAGGAAGATGACAAGGATGCCAAGGATGACAAAGGCGATGAGAAGAAATCCACACCTAAAGAAATCTTTGACTCCATGACAGAAGAACAGAAAACATTAACGTTAGCTTTAGTTGCACAGGCTACTGAAGATAACAAGAGCGAAAAGGAAGACGATAAGGAGGATTCCGAGATGAAACATAACATTTTTGAAAGCGACAACGCATCAGTGCAGGGTCCTGTAATCTCCATGGCAGATCGTAAGCAGATAATCGCTGACATCAAGAGATATGGTACCCTTACAGAGTCCATTAAGCATCATATGGAAGATGAGAATGGCGTTCTTGCACACGCAATAACCCCGGCAAATTACCCTGAGAATGCTGACGGCAGCACACAGACATATGGAATTGCTAACATCGATTGGCTCTTCCCTGACATGAAGAACATCTCTAGCGGTGCTCCTGAGTTCATCATGAGAGATCAGAGCTGGGCAAACAAGCTTATCTCTGCTGTACATCACACACCTTTTGCTCGTGTTAAGATGATGTTCGCCGACATCACTGCTGATGAAGCACGTGCTAAGGGTTATATCAAGGGTAACCAGAAGTATGAGGAAGTATTTACTCTTCTTAAGAGAGCTATCGATCCTCAGACTGTTTACAAGAAGCAGAAGTTCGATAGAGACGATATCGTCGACATTACAGACTTCGATGTAATTGCTTGGGTTAAGACCGAGATGAGAGGAATGCTCAACGAGGAAATCGCTCGTGCAATTCTTATCGGTGATGGCAGAAGTGCTGCTTATGAAGATAAGATCTCTGAGGATCACATCAAGCCCATCTACAACGATGCCGATCTCTACACCATTAAGGTTAGACTTCCCTACGTTGCAAATGAGACAGAGGACGCAAGAGCAAAGAGAATTATCAAGGCTGCTATCAAGGCTCGTACACAGTACAAGGGAACCGGTAATCCTACAATGTACACAACACCCGAGTTCCATACTGACATGCTTCTTCTTGAGGATGCAAACGGTTACAGCCTGTACAAGACAGATAATGAACTTGCTACAAAGTGTCGTGTTAAGGAGATCGAGGAAGTTGAGGTTATGGAAGGTATTAGCCGTGAAGTAACCGTTAGCGGTACAGCTACAACGTATGATCTTGCAGCAATCATCGTTAACCCGGTTGACTACAACGTTGGTACAGACCGTGGTGGCGAGATCAACTCTTTCGAGCAGTTCGACATTGATGTTAACCAGCAGAAGTATCTTATGGAGACCAGAGTATCTGGTGCACTTGTTAGACCTAAGTCTGCAATTGTTATCGAGATCGCTCGTTCATAAGAAACATCAAAATGGTAGTGGGCGGTGTCACAGCCGCTCACTGCTTTTTAAAAGGAGGGTCACTCTCAATGAATGATTTTCGAGATTATGCAAATTGTCTTATTCATCACGGAATCAAAGGACAGCAATGGGGTGTGAGGAACGGTCCTCCGTATCCAATTGAGGATAAGGTTTTGCGCAAAGGTACTGAGTTGGAATCTATATCAAGAGCTCGTACTCGTTTTTCTGATTTGGAAAAACCAAACACAACCATGCTTCTAGATTATCTTAAAAACAATAAAAGATGGCTATATACATATAATCCAAATGACGAATGGGATAAAAAAGTTTATAGGGGACCATTTGCTAAATATACGGCAAATCGTATAGGAGGGGCTATACCAGAAGTACACAGATTTACTGTTAATGAAGATTTGAAAATGCCTACTAAAAAGGAAAGAGTCGATAAATTTGTAGAATTATATTCAAAAAATAGTAAAACTTTCATTAAAGACTTAAAACAATTGCAGGATACGTGGAAAGCATATCCAGATGATGAATTACCGCCTAGTACAAGAGAATTAAGAGATTGGACCATTCCAAAAAAGTTAGAAAACAAAAATGATATAGCAAAAGCTTATGAAATCTTTAATCATGCTATGGAGGCAGCACATTATTTTAAGTCTACTAGAGCATATTGTGATGCTATGGTTAAAGAATTTGATGCAATGGTCGACGATAATAATCAAGGTATTTATAATAGAGCCCATGACCCGGTTATAATATTTAAAGTTGATAAGCTTCTTAAAAGCGATAAACTGGCACAACAGTTAACTGTGGAAGAGATTGTTAAAAATACGAATATCGTTAGAGAAGAATTAGAAAAGCATGGTGAAAGGATAAAATTATGATGGACGAAAAAGATTATTATATACACAGTGGGTTGGGAATTCCAACAGGCGCTGATAAACCAATAAATCTTATAGACAAAAATGACGCTGAGAAAAAAGACGACGTAAAAAAATAGTACATGAAAACTTATAGGGCCGAAGCCCTATAGTTTAGAAAGATACGTCCGATTCAATATACTCGACTGTAACCTTCGGGGTTCTAGTATGAACATTTACGTCAACACCTGTAATAATGCTAGCTAATATTCCGCCGCAAATAGCAGCGATTACTATTAACAATACCACAACTGTAATCATAAATTTTTTCATGTCCATTTCCTCCTATGTTAGGTTGTTATTGTTTGTTGTTACTCTCCTATAATATAGCATGAAAAACTTGGAGGCTAAAAATGGCTAAATACTTCAAACATACCGGTAATTTTTCACGCACTACTAAATTTTTAAATGGTTTACTGCGTAAAGACTACCTAAATGTTTTAAATAAATATGGTCATGAAGGTGTCATGAGACTTATTGAGTATACTCCCAAAGACACCGGATTGACTGCAATGTCCTGGAACTACGTGATAGAGGAAGATAAAGACAAAGGCCTTATCACATTAACATTCATAAACACAAACGTAAAAGACGATTGGTGCAACATAGCAATTATGTTACAATATGGACACGCCACAAGAAATGGCGGATGGGTGGAAGGAATAGATTATATTAATCCAGCATTACAGCCAGTATTTGATAAGATGGCAGATGCTATCTGGATGGAAATAACAGAGACTTATTAGGAGGATTGACATGAACGATTTTAGAGATTATTCTTCATACACATCCGTATACAATGGACAAATACCTGATTATACAGACTATCTTTCTCATCATGGTATCCTTGGTATGCATTGGGGCATAAGACGTTATCAGAATAAGGATGGCACATTGACCGAAGCAGGCAAGAAGAGGTTCGACAAGCTCGATGCAGAAGCTAATAAAATCAAGGATCGTAATAAACGTTTAAAAGCAAAAGCAAAAGCTAGAAAATACGGAACTGAAACGCTGCAAGAACGAGATAAAAAGACTAGAATATATGAGACTGCCAAATCGGTAGCCGAAAAGCATGGCTTCAAAGCAGACGATTGGGTAAATGGAGATTTTACAAACGATAAAAGAGACATCGTTATAGATAAGGATGTTTCTAATATAGATAACTTTGACAACTTTATGAAACATGTTGACGACTTTAATAAAAATTACAAAGAACACAACAACATTATGAAAAAAGCTGCAGCAACACAACTCGCCAAACGTCTTGGAGTCTCGGAAAGCCAAATGAGAGCACAAATTGAAAAAACTGGACGTCCGTTTATAAATATGTCAGATGCACGAAGCGGTGGTATATATCTTACGGCAAGTTATGATATCGGCGATAAAACACATTGGGCGACTGTAGAATACGACCCGAAAACAAAGCGGGTGTATAGCGTGGCAATGAATGGATAATCTAAAAATAGGAGGATTAAAATGAACGATTTTAGAGATTTTTCAAAAGCTTATAATAACTATCTCGAGCATAGTCTTCCTTATGCTGAAGACTATCTTTCTCATCATGGTATCCTCGGTATGCATTGGGGTATAAGACGTTACCAGAATAAGGATGGATCATTGACTGCCGAGGGTAAGAAGAGATACGGCAACGAAGCAAATTTTAAAAAGTATCAAGACACCGTTAACAAAGGAATTAAAACGGGGGCTAATGTTGTTGGCGGTGTAGGAGGACTCGCCGGTGGTCTAATCGGAGGATTTGCTGGCGGCGCAATAGGCGGCAGTACGGGTGGTTTATTAGGAGGAACTGTTGGAGGCGCAATAGCTAGATCCAAAGCAAACAAACAGTTAAAAGAAGATCTGAATAAGGGAGATAAAAATACTCCCAATAAGGAAGTTTCTGAATACGTCGCAAGAAAAACCGATGAAGCCAATAAGATTGATCTTGAAAAAGTCCGTAACTCAGCACTTACTGATGAGATAAAAGATAAGTGGCAACACGCTGCAGAAACTGATGAATTTGATCTTGATTTTCTTGAATACACCCAAAATAATTACGACGATATGCCAGAAGATGCTACTAGAAAACAGATGTTAAAAGACTATAAGGATTATTTGAATTGTAAACACATACATGATATGGCGATTGATAAGCACAAAAATTCGAAAGAACTGGACGATGCAGCAGATCTTGGATTAAAAGCACTTAATAAAATTGATCCGCATGACGATTGGGATACAGATCCTGGTGATCCGGACGCTAGAGATTGGTTCAATTATGAAGATCAAACTATAGGTTTTGTTGAAGTAGCTGATCTATGTAAAAAGATCTCAAAGGAATATGCAAATACAGACGAAGGGGTTAAAATCGCACGTGCAGAAGTCAACCAAATGTTAGACAGTTTAAAAGACAACAAAATGCGTGAGTATTTTAAGCAAAAACCGGAAGCCTTATTTGATCTTGAGGATTTTGCATCCGTTCATAGCAATTCATCCGACGGATTTAAAGATAAATACATCGACGCTATCTTCGCTATCCTTCAGGCAGAAGGTAAGATACAGCATTCTGCTGTAGAAGAAGTTTTTCAAAAATTTGGCATTATATAACACAAATACATCAAAATGGCAGTAAAACAGGAGGGTTATCATGTCTAAAGAACTCGATCAGAGAGTCGTGGAGATGCAGTTTGACAATAAAGAGTTCGAACGCAATGTAAGCACATCTCTCGGTACTATCGAAAAGCTTAAAATGGCCCTCAATTTTGATG
>Ga0310695_10006437_pt1 | contig 19393 bp, 18 predicted proteins | sample RumenRJG_04DNA_FD_203882 | JGI IMG/M metagenome (GOLD analysis project Ga0310695, IMG submission 203882) | Bovine rumen microbial communities from Lethbridge, Alberta, Canada - RJG_04 (v2) (version 2) | ecosystem: Host-associated > Mammals > Digestive system > Stomach > Rumen | place: Canada...
GCAGGCAATCAGGTTATGCGTTTTGCCTCCGCCAAACGCCGTTTCCATGCGCTGGATAGAGGGCACAGAGGGATCACCGGCAATCCGGCGGAACACATTGGATACTGTCTGCCGCAGGCCTTCCGTGGGATACGTCGCATCGCGGAAAAATGCAAACGCATCAGTATAGATCGCATCAATTGTTCCGCCGTGGCCTTTGTAATGCTGAATAACAGGTCCGAGGGCTGCGGTAAAAATCTCAGGATTGAAAGTGCCCTGCAAAATGCTGTGCCGTGGGATACAGGTTTCTAATACAGTTTTCATCGGTATATGTTCTCCTTATTTATTCGTCTCTTTCGCGGGGCGGAATGCTGGCTATACAGACTGATTGCACTCGCCCCCTCCCTTGTCTGGTGGTCGAAACCTCAGAAGAGTCTCTTTTAGTTCTTGCAGTTGCTCAGGCGTGAGCGATATGCCGTCAAGTAAGCGAAGGGCGTCGTTCATTCCCTCTGTTGCCATGACAATCTCACAGACATCCGGAGGCGGTGTTCCGCGAAGCTCAGAGTAGAGTTTGTCCCACGATTTGCGCTGGCTCGCGCTCGGTTTTAAGAGATTGACGAGACCGTTATAAACTTTGGGAGACGGAACGTTTGCTCCGGATTCCAGCGTCATCAGCTGCGAGGCGACTATCCCGATCGGTTCCGCTACTTGGCGAAGGCTGAGATCACGTTTCTCTCTGAGCTGCTTTAGTGCTTTACCCAGCTTCTCTCGCTTTCGCTTCTCCTCTGCAGAAACTTTGTCCGGCTTTCGCAAAATCACCACCTCCTTTCTACGAGTGTTCTGTGTTCTATAACATAGAACAATAATACCGTAAAAATCCTTGTAAGTCAACGGTTTAGGACCTGCCATTACGCAAAATCACAGTCAGAATTAGTGCAGTATTCTCGGACTATTCATCCGGCCACGCAGGGGAAACTTTTTCGGACGAAGGCCGTACAAGCTTAACACGATAAGCGAGGCGAACACCGCACACAAACTCTGACACATACGATACACTTGTGACCGAGAAAACGCGCGGAGCAAAACTACCAAAAAGTCAAGTGGAGAAATAAACGAAATTGGTGCAGATATAGGCGCAAGATCTGTGCGAACTTTACACTTGACGCAACAATGACAATCAAATATAATATACAGGTGAAAGGGTGTGAGTGCATGGACTTAACGGGATTCAAAGTGTTTGACTTTTCAGAGGGCGTACCTTACTTCTCCGTTACGAGAAATGGTATGACTTTCAGTAAAGCAGTTACACTCAAGCTTGGCTGTCCCTCACACGTGCGTCTTCTTATTAATAATGAGAAAAAGCAAGTCGTGCTCCAAGCATGTCCTGAAAACACCCCGCAATCTGTTCCTTTCTATAAAGAGAAGGGAAGCAAGGAGAAAGGAAACGAAGTTTTCTCCGTTCGCTGGAACTCTCGTGATTTGATCGCTACGTTTGAGCGCTTGTTTGGGACGACATTTGAAAATCACGGATTCCGCGTTGAAGGCGCACTTATCGATGAGCAAATGATGCTCTTTGATTTGAATTACGCCAAAGCTCTGGTCTGAACGGCTATTGCCGTTGGACATAAAAGAAGCGCCCAGCCTGGTGCAAACAGGCAGGGCGCACTTGGAGAAGTCGGGGCTGAGACCACCAACTAACTCACACACAAATGTTAGTTTACATGATGGCTCCGACTTTTTCAAGTCTTGCATCAGATTCGCCAGAAAAACGCTTTTCTGTATCATCATTTTGTGATGTAGCAGTCTTGCGCATTGCTTCAGTATGTCCTTGCGCTGGCTAGTCTGAAATCTGTGAGAAAGGAGGAGCCATATTTGGCTAAAGACACAACAGAATACGTGCTTGTATTCCGTCCGTACATCACTCTACGTGATGGTCGCCGACTTTATGCGCGAGAGCGGGGAAAACGAGCGTTCGCGTTCTGGGTTCCCCGGAAGCGCTCATAAGCTGAGCGCATAGTTCAAGAGGGGGATCGGTGGTCTCACCCCTTTCAAATATTTTCTTTGATTTGAAAGGTAAACAAAATGCCAAGACAAACACATCACATTGTTCCAGCACCCGACGGCGGGTGGAATGTCAAGCGCGGCGGATCCCAGCGAGCTAGTGGGCACTATGCAACAAAGCAAGAAGCCATTGATGCCGGCAGGATCATCAGCAGAAATCAGGGCACAGAATTAATCTCCCATGGTCAGAATGGAAAGATTCAATGGTCTGATTCTCATGGCCATGACCCATGCCCGCCGAGAGACAAACGGTAAATCGCGGTTACTCCCGTCAAGGTGTCCTTGACGGGAGTAATTCTAGGGACTTGACTCTACCAGATGCAAAAAAGAAAAGCCCATGAAATACTACGTCACCGCCGATGTTCACGGCTTTTATACTGAATTTCATAAAGCACTGGATGAGGCGGGGTATTTCAACGATCCCGAGCCGCACAAGCTGATTATCCTGGGCGATATCTTCGACCGTGGGCAGGAAGCGGTAAAGATGCAGAAATATATCCTTCAGCTCATGGAGCAGGATGCTGTGATCCTAATCCGCGGGAATCATGAAGATCTCTTCGAAGAAATGATTACCATAGATGAAGGGCTTCCCGTCCAGTATCATGTGAACAACGGCACTTACGGAACCGCACTTCAGCTGACAGGCTTTGACCCGACCATGGCGGAGATCCGGCATTGGGATTTCGCCGAGACAGCGCGGGAGACGCCATACTATCGGCAAATCATTCCGGCAACCATTGACTACTACGAGACTGCGCACTACATTTTCGTCCACGGCTGGATCCCAAGCATCCGTGAGCGCGACGGCGGCTACAGCTATTACTCGGACTGGCGGGAGACCGGGCCGGAGGGTTGGCGCTACGCCCGGTGGTATAACGGGATGGACGCAGCACAGTACTGCATGGAAGAAAAGTCGATCCTTTGCGGGCACTGGCATTGCTCCTACGGCCACAGCAAGTACGAGGGGAAAGGCTCTGAGTTCGGCCCCGACGCGGATTTCAGCCCGTACTACGGCCCTGGCATCATCGCGCTGGATGCCTGCACCGCGCACAGCGGAAAGGTCAATGTGATTGTAATTGAAGATGATGACCTACCTGGCCAAGCTAGAGAGAATAAGCGCTTTTGAGAAAATCACGCATCGCATCCTGGAGGAGCACAGAGCCGCTTTTCTGGAGCTGGCAAAATAGGCGTATTTTCTCCAGTAATTGCAGTAAAACTACAATTACTGGAGAAAATAGCAAAACCCGGAATCATAGTACGTGGTGTACATATGATTCCGGGTTGCTTCTTACGCTACTGTATAGAACTTTTGCTTTTTGCTGCTTGGCCGATCTGGTATTGTCATAGCAAGCTTTCCGTCATCCAGAAGAGGTTGAATATAGCGCTGCATCACATAAAAGACAGTCTTAATTTCAAGAAATTCTGCAATCTCTTTCCGCGTTCTGGGCGTTTTACAATAATCGAGAAGCCTATTTTCCTGATTGCGGTTCGGCTGTTCTTGCTCTACATCGTTTGGTGCACAGATGGGAGAGTTATAGAAGGTAACTACAAACTCATTTCTGCGGTTTTCAAACACAGGCGCAGGCAAGCCGTAGGCTGCTAACTCTCTTCGCATAGTTGGGATACCGGAATATCTGTTTTCAGAGCCGGTAATCGCTTCAGCCATTACAGCGAGAGCTGGATTGCGGAGGTCCATTTTGGCATATCCGAGTTGCTCAACTGTCATTCGCCCATATAGACTTCCAGGACTATGGATTTCTAAACGATCTGCAAAAAAGTTGATCTGTACAGGAGTCCCCTCTGTATAGAAGCTGTAATCCCGGTGAATTAGGGCATTTAGAATTGCCTCACGGATTGCATCCGGAGGATATTCTGTGCGGTCGGTTCGCTTTCCCGTAGATGGGTCTATAATGGTGCGGACTTTCATGTTCCGAAGGCAGAATTGTTGAGCTTCTTCTACCATGGTGTAAATTGTTCCCTCGATGCGTTTGTTGTCGAGAAAACGGGCATGATCTTCCGCAACATCGCCAATTTCTTTGCCCGGAACCACAATGGCGGTTATTCCCCATTGAGGAAAATAACCCTGCGGATAAATGCCCATATTCATAATTGCAGCGACAGTTGGATGCCCATTTCTTGTAATAGCTAGCATATCATAGGTCTGCGCGGGATTGAGCTTGCTAAAACCAGGACGATCTTTCTGTCGGTTTCGGATATACTCGTCAATTAGATTTTTGTCAAGAACAGCTTCTGATGCACGCTCTACTGGCCTTTCATCGTCATGCAAATGGCGGCGGAAGGCTTCATAGCAGTATATCTCATAATCGGTCATATGGAGGTCTGCATCACCGACGCGGACATAGGAACCCTGTATTCTTCCTGATCCGGAATAATAGCAGGGGCGTTCAGACAGATCAACTGCCGGAATTTCAGCTGAACACAGAAGTTCGCCTTCATACTCAGTCAAAGTGAAAACTGCACGGACAGGAGGTACCATCTGATTGCATTGCTCCGTGACGTGTTTCTGCAGATCCTGCGCATTATAAATCCCAACAGGATCAAAATTCGACTTCTCATCAAGACCAAACACGATTACGCCACCAGAATCCTGATTTGAAAAGCTGGAAAGCGTGTCTCTCAGCTTCTCAGGGCATCCTCTGTGCGCTGCTTTCACTTCGATAGTTTGCGATTCTGCTTTTCGAGAACGAATTCTGTCAGCCAGTTCAACCAATTCACTCTGCAGCATTTTGATCACCTCCAAGTTAAACTAACAATAACACAAAAAAACTAAATAATCAATCAAAAATAAGCAAAGGGATTTTGCTTATTTCTTGTTTTTGCTTGTTAAATCTCAAAAATAAGCTAAATAATCTTAGATTTAATTTTGACCTTGTTTGCTTTTCGCATTATTTCGTTAGTAAAAATGCATCCAATCTCGCGCAGCTATCTTGATATGCTAAAAGCAGCGCAGTACAATTAATGTACAAGCATACTCTTCCATTAATCAAATTATGTTTTCTACGTTACTGTTTGCAGATATTCCACCGCATCTCCAGTCAGGATATTTAGCAAGACCTACTGACTGGAGATTGGTTAAACAAATAACTTTTACCCAATCCTACCAAATAAAACCAAGAAATTCCCTGTCGGTCTGTAGCTGCTCCTGTCCGTGTAAAAGCAATAAGAATGCGCAGAAGTTCAAAATATGAGTGAAATTCAAGCTGTAGTTGCACAAATGGAGACGATTAGTTTCTCTCCAACGCGAGATGCTTAATCAAGTTAATTGGATAGACGCTTGGTTAATCACGGAAAGGAATCCAAAAATTAACCAATCTTTAACCAATGTTTTAACCAATTGGATGTACCAGGATTGTCTAATTGGGTAAAAGCCCCACCTGTCTAGACAGTCTTTTAGACAATAGAAAAAACTGCCGCTGCCTAAGATCTGTATACAAACGCAAGAAACAGTTGACAAATCCCGTTTCACCAAGTATTATTTAACTGAAAGAAAATTCACTGAATCAAAATTCAGCATAAAAGGAGGGCCCCTTATGTTTGTTGCCAGGTCGGAAGAGCTTTCTCAACTTGCGTCTGCAATGAAGAGAAACAATCATGTTGCGCTTGTCTACGGGAAAAGGCGTGTCGGCAAAACCCGGCTGATTAAGGAGGCCTTGCAACAGCAGGACAAAACAGCTATTTATTATGAATGCATCAAGGGTACTGTAAAGGAAAATGTGGATGCTTTTGTGAAGGTGCTGCTTGCGGAGCGGGTGCTGCCATTTACGTCCTCGTTTGAAACATTCCAGGATGTTTTCGCGTTTCTGAATTCTCTTCCAAGTGAGTTCGTTGTTGTCATCGACGAATACCCGTATCTGAGCACCTTTGTTGAATCCCAAAAGATCGATTCTGTTTTCCAGAGCATCGTGGATACAAAGCTCGACAACATCAGCCTGATTCTCTCCGGCTCGCAGATCAGTGTTATGAAGAATCTACTGGAGGAAAAGGACGCGCTTTATGGGCGCTTTGGCCTGATTATCCATTTGCAGGAGTTAAACTACCGGGAAGCGGCAGCCTTCTATCCCTCCAAGACACCCTATGAAAAAATAGCGTTCTACAGTGTTTTCGGCGGCTCACCTTTTGTTCTTCAACAGCTGCGCGATGAGGAAACGCTGGAAGAGAATATCATCCGGACAATCCTGGCCCCCAGCAATCCGGTCAATCTGTACGCATCCAATATCCTGCTGTCCGATTACACCAACGCCGTAAATGCGGAGCGGATTCTGGCTGCTCTCAGCAACGGGAAGAAACGCTATACAGAGCTTGAGAACAAGCTGCAATCCAACAGTACAGGGAATCTTGCCAAACAAATGAAATCCCTGGCTTCGATGGAGTTGGTGCGTCAGGTAGCGCCAATCAACAAGCCCAACGACGCGAAAAAGAAGTATTATGAGATCAATGATAATCTAATACGATTTTACTATGCCTATGTTTACCCCAACAAGAGCGCCCTGCAAATGATAGGCGCACGTACATTCTTTGAGCAGATCGTTTCTCCTACACTGCTGTCTGAGTTCGTCCCACACCGATTTGAAGAGCTGTGCCGGAGCTTTTTCTCTCAGGTGGCCAAAAGCGGCAAACTCCCCGGAATCACGAACATCGGCACTTATTACTATGATGATCCAGTCCGCCATCGAAACGGCGAGTTTGATGTTGCTCTCGAGTTCGGAGATGAATATGAGATTTATGAAGCGAAGTATTACCAGAATCCGATGACGCTTGATGAAATCCATAGAGAAGCAGGCCAGGTTCGAGAAATCGACGCATTAAATGTCGTACGCCTTGGCTTCATTGCTGCTAACGGCTTTGCAGAGCGTGAGGACGGATACTCCTACTATAATGGCGAGGATCTGTATCAGCTGTCTGCTATACTGAAAAAATACTGATAAATCCACTGTTTTTGTGTGTTCGATAAGCACTGGGAAATGGTATAATAAATGAATAGAATAGCGTTGCTCTCACGGCACCTATTTCAAAGGGGGAAAAACTATGAGCAATAATGATGAAATCATTGGCCACGCTAATCCACACACGATTAAGAAATTTGAGCTGATCGAAAAGTATGTTGAGGCATGGGCGCATAAGCTCCTTCAAAACCCGTATTGCAACGGCCTTGTCTTTATTGACTGTATGTCCAACAGCGGAGAATATGTTGACGATGATGGCAACCAGGTATTCGGCACCCCAGTACGAATCGCAAAATATCTCCGTGACATTTCAGGGCAGTATCCCCAGAAACAAATCGATTTATACTTTAGTGACTTAAGTTCCGGGAAAACAGCGCATCTCGCTACGCTTATGCCGCAGGAGAAAAACAACTACCATATCCATATTTCGACTGAGGACGGAAATATTCTTGCAAAACGGATCGGCAGCAGGATAGAAAGCAATAAACACTACCTTCTCGTTTACGATCCCTTCGATGCCTCTATAGATTGGAGGGCTATCCTGCCATTCATAAATAGTTGGAGCGAAGTAATCATTAATCACATGGTATCTGATCCTATCCGAGCGGTCAGAAAGGTCAAGAAAGAAGAAGCCAGAAACAAGTACGAGCAAACATACCTGATGGATCTGGAGAGACTGGTACCTTATGGTAGCGATAAAAAAGCATATGAACAGCGCGTAGAGGCAATCATTACAGCCCTTCACCGCAATCGTTTCCGTTCTTTATATATCGCTGCGTTTCCGTTTTTCAATGAGAAAAATGCAATTGTGTACAATCTGATCCATTGTACAAGCAACATCAAGGGGTTTAAACTGTATAAACAGTCAGCATGGCAGACCTTCGGGGGAAAGTCTTCCACGAAAAATACTCATGGCTCGGAATACCAGCTCATGCTTGATTTTTCAGGTGAGGGCATTGCTAAGACGCAGGCTGATGAGTCCTGTTATTACATAAAAGACATTGCGGATTATCTGCAGGATGCCTTTGATGGCCAGATAAATGTGCCGTTTGACAGATTGTGGGATTTGCTTGATGAACATCCGATTTTTCCGTCCGACGGTTTCAGAAATAAAATTAAAAACGAGCTGAAGCGTAGCTATGGCGCAAAAACTACTCGTGATAAGATCAGTTTTTCTCAGAAGGGATACGCGAAATGAAAAGCATCAAGGGCTACATAGAAAGAAAAACCATGCTCTATAAGACAGGTGTCGAGTATGGGGATTATACTATGAATCACATACAAGGCTGTGCTCATGGCTGTAAATATCCATGTTATGCCTTTATAATGAAGAAGCGCTTTGGGCAAATAAAATCGTATGAAGAGTGGATAGAGCCATATTTAGTTTCAAATACCATTGAGTTGCTTGATGCAGAAATACCTCGGCTGAAAAACAAAATAGCGTCTGTACATCTCTGCTTTTCCACAGACCCGTTCATGTACCAGTATCCTGAAATCGCGAAAATGAGCACTTCCGCCATTAAGAAATTGAACTCTGCCGGGATAAAGTGCACCGTGCTCACAAAAGGAATTCTCCCTGTTGAACTTTCAACGTTTTCCAGAGATAACGAATACGGTATCACGCTCATTACATTAAGCGAAGATTTCAGAAAACGGATCGAGCCCGGGTCTGCGCCATTAGATCAGAGGCTGGCGGCACTAAAAGCGCTGCACGATGCCGGATGTAAGACATGGGTCAGCATAGAGCCGTACCCGACCCCAAATATCCTCGAACAGAGATTAGATGAATTGCTCGAAGAAGTCTGCTTTGTGGATAGAATAGTATTTGGGAGAATGAACTATAGCACCGAAGTAACCGCATATAAGCGACATAAGCAGTTTTTCAACGAATGCGCCGCTGCTGTAGAACAGTTTTGCTCTGATCACGGTATTAGTTGCCACATAAAAGAAGGAACCATAAGGGAATAAAATGCGAAGGTAGCTGATGACCTATCTTCTGCAGAATGATTGTAAATGCATAGAGGTAAAAAATATGGCAAAAGGCTCTTTATATAACAACAACGAGTATAAAAACCTCATCATAGAGTTTTTCGGAGATATATTCTATTTAGACGGACAATCATACGGAACAAGGGTACAAAAACTCCGGCAATACACAGAAATCATACTTAGGCGGTTGTTGAATTATCCCTGTGATGCAAATATTGAAATAGGAAATGATCGCACAATTGCCAAATTGGACAGGCACGGTTTTACTGAACCCCTTTTTCGCGACTCCTTAGAGAATATTCGAGCAACAGGGAATGAGCGTAACCATACAAAGAATAGGAGGGTCGCCACCAAGGAAGAATATTGCGAGATACTGGACAGCGTGTTCAATCTGTATGGCTACCTTTTCTATAGGTATTTCAAGAAGTGGAATTTTGGTACAAACGCAAAAGTGATGAGCGCTTTCTCCTGCTTGCCCCCGATTATCCGCCATATTGCACTCTCGGCCCTTTATGACGACGATCCACACAATCCAGATATCGTTGATAAGCTGGTCCTCGCAAAATTAAAGGCATTCGACAAAGACACCGCTGATGCATGGATTGAGGAACACAAAGAATCGTTACTCGGTGTGCCGATTACCGCTGATTCTGCTTTTTTGAAGCAGCTTATTGCTTTAGTAGGCGAGGAAGCCGCCGTTGCCCTTGCTGCCACGATGCCACGCTCCATGTACGATGTCTGTAAGGAGAATATCCAGACCGTGGACGCCGCATTGAAATCGAAACCCTTATACTCTGATTTCGAGAGCGCGAAAAGTTATTATGAGCAGTACGGGATTGTCGAAGGCACTTCTCAGGAGGTGACCGAATTCAATGACCTGATGGAATTCGTTTATATCGGAAGACGCAAAAACGAGGTCGAAATCGCCGCCATACCCGAAGATAACTACATCATCAGCCAGATTGTTGTGATCCCACCAGAACTGTGGGAGCTGGGGGATAATTAACACTCTGTTCTCTTGATTGCCACCGCAAAATGTGATATTATCTTTCCGCGCTATTGTCTCCGTGTGTCGCCTGACTTGTTCTATTTTGTCAAGCTATTCGCTTGGCGCATTACAAGAAAAGGAGACAAAATCATGGAAAACAAAAACGCGATTGTTGCTGGGGAAACGGAAGAGCTGCGGACCTCTGAGCCGGAAGTCGTCGATGTCATCGTATTCGACAAGGATGCAATGCGTCGGGATCTGACAAATGGACTCAAGGATTTTGGCATCGGGTGCTGCGAGGCGGGTAAGGTCACTCTCGCTCCTCTTGCATCAACCATGTTAAAGCACTTCTTCAACTGGGTCATTGACTCGGTACTGAAGTAACGTAGTCCTATGCAACAGAGGGAGTGGGCTGGAGACAGTCCGCTCTTTCTTTCTTGCGCCGTCCCCTCAATTTGCATGAGAAAGAGTACACCAAACACGTAAGAAGCATGGTATATCTTGCTACTAAAAGCAAGTTTTATAGCAAGTAAGATGCAAGTTTTAGCAAGTTGGAATAAGTTAATGCACGTTCAACGTTTCACCAACGCACACTGCGTGTTGAACTTGTGCGTTGTGGTGTTGGCGGTTAACAGAAGATTTTTAACGAATCCATTTTCAGTGAATTTAAATTCAGTATAGCTCCGTTTCACTAAAAACGACCGTTTCACCGATTCGGTGAAACAGCCGTTTTTAGTGAAACACTATAGGTTTGCTTGAACTACCTCAGTCCAGATACCGGTCCTGCGCTACTGTTCGCAGATATGCCTCCACATCGCCGGTGAGGATCAGGTCTGCGTAAGCCAGGGGATCGTTGTAGATCAAGTAGTCCAGCTCGGTGTGGTATGCGAGACTGTTGCCATACAGGTTTTCGACCTCGATACAGTCAATGGCGAGCATGCTGCCGTCAGAATAGCGCATCTCGACGCAGGCCGTGTCCATGTTGAACTCGCATGATAGTAATAATTTCATGTTCTTATCCTCCCCTCAGTCTCGAAAATCCGTGTCGGAGATCACGCTGACCTTGAGGGCCGGCTTCACGCGCGGGACAGCGACATTGTTGTAGATCGGCAGCTCCAGCTTGGCCAGCAGCTTCCGCCAGCTGCGGGTGTGGTTGTAGACAGCGACGGTGTACCAGCAGTGCGTCCCGGGCGTGCGCCGGGCATTGAACTCATCGGCGCTTTTGGGCTGAATACGAAAATAATCCCGGACAAAGGCCTCGGTGGCCTTTGTCCGTTTTTCTTCCTCGGAGTGCTTGGCGACGGGATAGTCCCGATTCAGCCATTCCTGCAAGGTGATGCCGAATCGCTTCTTGATGACTGTGTGCGGGGGAAGACCCCTCTTTTTGAAATCGGTGGCGGTGGGGACGCGCCCATGGTCGAGGATGAACTGCTCCACCGCGTCCCGGATCGCGTCCTCCGACCAACTGTAGAAGGGGAGTTCGCCGGAAAGATTATGTAGGATCGCTGCCGCCTCGTCTTGCCCGCGCTCGGATAAGACCTGCTCTGCCAGGGCCAGCGCCTGCTTTCGCGTCATGGTGAAAACCTCCTTGAAGCTTTTCGCCATCCGTTAATCGCTGGAACGCCATACGTTGAAAACTGGACGTTCTGATTGAGGTCAAAGCAGTCGACGGCCTTGATGAGACCGATGCAGCCGACCTGAAAGAGATCGTCCATGCTCTCGCCGCGGCCGGAAAACTTCTGGATCACTGACAATACCAGCCGGAGATTCCCCGCAATCAGCGCCTGACGTGCCTCCCGGTCGCCCGAGCGGGCTTTTTCCAGCAGCGCCCTTGTTTCGGCTGCCTTCAAAACCGGCAGCTTCGCCGTGTTCACTCCGCAGATCTCGACCTTTCCCTGCATGAAAAACACCACTCCCTTTTGAAAGAGTGGTGTTAGTATTTCCCGCCCCGGGAAATTTCATGCAGGGGAAGGACACGGCGAGCAGTCTTACACATGGATTCATAATTGGCTTGCTGATAGGGGCTATGACACCGCCCTTGATGTGCAGCTTACTGCGCAGTTCGACTTTTGCAGAACACCGCACACAAGAGATGAGAAGCTGTCCGGCCATGGGATTGTAAATCCGTCCTGCTTCCGGCAGAACTATTTGAGGTCTGGAAACAAGATGGTGTGCCTGACTTCGTTTTACATGTGGAAAAAAGAGCACAAAATTTAGCGATATTGCACAAAACGAACTTTAAAAAACGGAAGAATATCGGCTGATCTATTGACAAAATAACGATACGAAAGTAAAATACACTTGTCACTGCGGTGGCACATCTTATTATAAGGAGATATGCAAGATGAAAAAGACGCTTGCCCTTTTGCTTGCGCTGACCATGGTATTCGCGCTGCTGTGCTCTCCGGCTGCATTTGCTGACGATGAGATCACACTGGATGTCATCATCTGCCAGTACGGCCCCAACACCAATGACTGGTTCCTAGGCAAAGGTATGAACGGCTCCAACTTTGTTGAAAAGTTTGAAGCTGAAAATCCCGGCATCAAGCTGAATCTGGACGTGGTTTCCTGGAACGACGTGTACACCGAAGTCGACACCCGCATTGCAAACAACAATGCACCCGACATCCTTAACATCGACGTATTTGCAAACTATGCCAATGAAGGCCTGCTTCTGCCCGTTAAGGATTACTGCCCCGACGATCTGTTCGCTGACTTCTTCCCCCAATTCATTGCCCAGTCTGTGATTGACGATACCGTTTGGGCCGTTCCCGATCTGGCTTCCGCCCGCGCCCTGTTCTACAATGTCGACTTGCTCAAGGAAGCCGGCGTGGAAGTGCCTACCACCTGGGCCGAACTCGAGGACGCTTCCCAGGCCATCATCGACTTTTACGGCGGTGAAGTGTACCCCTGGGGCATCGACCTGACCACTGATGAAGGCCAGGCTGCCTTTGCTTACTACACTTGGGGCAACGGCGGCGGCTTCGTCGACGCCGACGACAACTGGGCTGTCAACTCCGCTGAGAACGTCGAAGGCATCAAGTTCGCCCTCGGCCTCATCGAGAAGGGCTACACCAACCCCAACCCCGCCACCCAGACCCGTTACGACCTGCAGGATATGTTCGCTGCCGGCAAGATGGCCATGGTCATCGCTCCCAACCAGCTTCCCACCTACGTCGCTGACAAGGGCGGCAAAATCAATATGGCAACCGCCGGCATCCCCGCAAATGAAGGAAAGACCGGCTCCTCCGTCGGTGTTATGGACCGTGTGATGGCCTTCAAGGACGACTCCGCCCCCGATCAGGCCAAGCGCAACGAGGCCATCGGCAAGTTCCTCAAGTTCTTCTACGATCCTGAGAACTACGTCGGCTGGGTCAGCATGGAAGGCTTCCTGCCCGCCGTCAACTCCGCCGTTGAAGCGCTCGTCGCCTCCGATCCCAGCTTCGAGGCATGGCTCGACGTTCTCGGCACCTGCCAGTTCTACCCCGCAGCCAAGGCTGAGTGGGACCAGATTAAACAGGGCGTCATCGCTGCCGAGCAGGCTGCCCTGACCGGCGCCGACATCCAGACGGAGCTCGACAATCTCCAGGCCGCTCTGGTAAAATAATTCGTTTTCCCACGGAGCCGGCTGTTTTCAGCCGGCTCCTTTCCGTATTCACGCGTATTCCGAAGGGAGGCGCAAACCATGTACTCACCTCTGAACCGAAACAGATGGGAGCCGTATATCTGGCTGCTGCCGAGCATACTGCTGATTGCGATCTTCGTGATCTTTCCCATTATCATTGTTTTCAAGCTCTCCTTCAGTGAGATCTCCAAGGCCGGCGTCATCGGCGGCTTTGTGGGCTTTCAGAACTATAAGGAGGCTGTGCAGCTGCCAGCCTTCAAGACCGTCATGCTCAACACCTTCTGGTGGGTCATCTCGGTTGTCGGCATCTCCACGATTCTCGGTTTCATCATTGCTCTCGTATTCAACCAGAAGTTCCACGGACGAAAAATTGCCCGTGCAATCCTGGTCTTCCCCTGGGCAACCTCGCTCGTTATCCAGGCCTCGGTCTGGAACTATATCATCAAGTACGAATACGGCAGCCTCAACAGTGTGCTGCTGAACCTCGGCATCATCAAACAGGCAATCAACTGGCGCTCCAGCTATCAGATCGAGTTTATCTGGGAATGCGGCGTCGGCATTTTCGTGACGGTTCCGTTTGTGGCATTCTGTGTGCTCTCGGGTCTGCAATCCATTGACAACTCCCTGTATGAAGCTGCAACGGTGGACGGCGCGGGCTTCTGGGACAAGCTCTTCCGCATCACGCTGCCGATGGTGCGCCCCTCGCTGACTGTGAGCACCGTTTTGAATATCATCTATGTTTTCAATTCCTTCCCCATTGTGTATACGATGACCAAAGGCGCACCGGCCAACAAGACAGATACCATGATCACTTACCTGTATATGCTTTCGTTTTATGAGCGAAAGAAGGGCCCGGCAACGGCCATGTCGGTTATCGGCTTTCTGATCCTCTGCATCTGCGCGGGAATCTATATGATCACCGTCATGCGGAAGGAGGAAGAGCAATGAGAGATCATGATGTCCTCCGCTCCAACCGTCGGGCGCTGATTCTGGTCGTTCTGGGTCTTGTCCTCAGCATGGTTCTGCTGTCCATGCCCCTTTACAGCTTCAACGCGAATGTATACACAAAAAAATCCCCCAACACCTTTGTGGGAGACGAGAAGTATCAGACTGTTCGCGCCGAGGTGGAGGCTGTCGCGGATGAGTACCGCGCCCAGGGCTTTGAAGCCGAGATAGACGAAGACGTGCTCGAGCGCGTGAATTCCAAGGGAGAAACCACCTCTCTCATCACCTTCACGGTCAACGAACGCATCAGCAAAAGTCCGCTGTCACTGCTGGGCAAGGGCTTCAACGCATCGGCGGTGCTGGCGGGGATGCTTTGTCTCTTTGCCCTGGCGCTTATCCTGACGATCGCGGGCTGTATCGGCACGCTGGATCTTACCCACCACTATCTGAGCCGCCGCACTGCCATGCTGCGCAATCTCGCGGCAGTCGCACTGCTGCTGGCACTGCTGCTGGTGCCGGTGTTCGTGCTGATGAACAATTACACCTTCTCCCGGCAGATCGGGCTATACAACGCGGAGCTTCTGACCGACGGCAAGGATGCCCTCTTTGCAAAAATGGATCGCCTGCTGTTTGATGGCAAAATGGGCGACGGCATCGGCAAGGCCCTCGGCGGGCTCACGATGCGGCACTCCGGCATGCTGTGGCTCCTGCTCCCTGCGATCGGGCTGTCCCTGCTTGCCGCCGTCCAGCTTCGTTACGGCAGCATCCGGAGCACGGCGGCAAAGGCGGCGCTATATTTCTTCGTGGTGGTGGTCTGTGTCGTGACGCTCTACCCCTATTATGTCATGACCATCACGGCCTTCCGTTCCAACGCCGAGACCCTGGACATGTATTTCCTGCACCTGTTCCCGACGAAATGGATCTGGTCGAATCTCAGCGACATTATCCATAGAGGTGTGCCGCGCTATTTGTTTAATTCCCTGCTCGTTGCGGGCGGCGCAACCGTGCTGGCGATGCTCTGCGGCATCCCGGCAGCCTATGCCATGGCACGCATGAAATTCAAGGGGAAAAAGGCCTTTCTCGGCTTTGTGATCATGAGCCAGATGTTTTCCCCCGTCGTACTGCTGATCGGCATTTCCCAGATGATGAACACCCTGCACCTCAACGACAGTGTGCTGGGCCTCATGCTTATAAACGCCGCTTTCAACCAGGCTTTCGCCATTTGGCTTTTGCGCGGCACCTTTGTATCCATCTCGCCGGAGATGGAGCAGGCGGCGCTGATTGACGGCTGCGGTACGGTCAGTGCGCTGACAAAGGTACTGATCCCCATGGCGGCTCCCGGCATCGTCACCGCGCTGATCTTCGTGTTCATCAATGCATGGAATGAATATACCATTGCCACAGTCCTGATCTCCACTGCCTCCAACCGTCCCATCACGGTGGGCATCACGCAGTTTTCCTCCTTCAACATGATCGAGTGGCAGTACCTCTTTGCCGCCTCCCTTCTGGCGACGATCCCGGTGGTGATCCTTTTCATGAGCATCGAAAAGCATTTGACTTCCGGTCTGACCTCCGGCGGCGTCAAGGGATAAACAAACACCAAAACGAAAAAACGACACGGGAGACCGTGTCGTTTTTGTTATATCAGAATCAGTCTGCCGAAAAATTCCGGTCGGTGAAAGTCCGGCGTTTCGGTCTGTACCTCGCTCCACGCGCCATAGCAGGGGAGAGGGGTCTTGTCCCCGCAGACGTAGAAGTTCGCGTAAAGGGTAAGCCCCGGCGCAGGACGCGCATCAAACAGTACCTCCAGTGTCTCCGCCGGAACGGTATACACCGCCTCCCAGCCCGTACCGCAGGATGCAGCTTGGAGCCGCGGGCGGGGAATTCCCATGTCCTTGAGCCGCTGCCGGCTGTGCCGATCGGGGCCGAAGGCCGCGAGCATGGCACCGTTCGCGTTCCCCTCCAGATTCAGGTAATGCTGCCCGTCCGCGCTGAGAAAACACTCCAGGCAGCTGTCCTCCCAGACCGAGGAGTCCTGCGCGGTGTTGACGGCTCGGCTCGGCGGTGTATCGGAGCAGAGCCGGAAGATCAGTGCATCATCCCGCCAAAGGGCCTGCACCGAAGCATGCGGCGGCGGGTTGGGGGACCAGCGGCAGGGTGAGAGATACTGCGTCTCGGCGTGTTCCCAGTTCGGGACAAAATCGCAGTGAAAAGCATGCAGTTGTTTTGTCATGGCAAAAACTCCCGTATGATGCTCTGTATCTCGTCCCATCTTCGCTCGGTTTCCGCAACCAGCTTCATCTGAGTACGGGCGCGATCGAGATTATGTCCGGGGCGGGAGACGGAAAAATAATGATCGCCGTCAAGATAATCCGTGAGAAAACGAAGCCCACATTCCAGAGTCATGAGTTTTGCACCGAGAGGAAGCGTTTCGATCTCTTCTTTTGTAAGTGCGCCGCAGGCCGGGATGAACCCCTCGGCAAAGCGGCGGTAGAGCCTGAGATCCAGGCCGACCTGTTCAAGATCCTGCTCATCCTCGTGTGCGGTTGCGGCCCCAAAACGGATCGAGTCGCCAAAATCATAGGCGACAAGTCCGGGCATTACGGTATCAAGGTCAATGACACAAAGGGCTTTTCTTGTTCTGCAGTCGAGCATGACATTATTGAGCTTGGTGTCGTTGTGCGTCACGCGCAGGGGCAGTTCTCCCTTTCTGAGCATAGCGATCAGGCTGCCTGCCTCTTCTTCGCGGGAAAGGTAGAAGTCGATCTCAGGCAAAACTTTCGCCGCGCGCCCCATGGCGTCAGTCCTCAGCGATTCATTGAAGCGTCTGTACCGATCCGGGGTATTGTGAAAAGCAGGGATCGTCTCATACAGCGTATCGGCCGGGAAATCCTGCAGCATGTGCTGGAAGCTGCCAAAAGCGACCGCGCTCTGGTAGAAATCCTCTGCGCTTTCCGGCGCTTGCAGGCAGATGCTGTCCTCAATGAAATCATAGACGCGCCAGTATTCACCCTCACCGTCCTGATACCAGAGCCCACCCTCCCGCGTCGGAACAAGATGCAGGCTCGCGCGGGGATCGTCGGTGCGCGCCGCGAGGAACGCGGTGACCGCAGCGATGTTCCCCATCAGCGCCGGAATGTTATGAAAAGCGGCGCGGCTGACCCGCTGCAGGATATAGCGGCGCGGCCGATCCGTGATCACCAGATATGTACGGTTGATGTGTCCTTCTCCATAGCGCTCGCAGGAAACCGGGCATCCGTCCAGCATAAACCGGCTCAAAACATGATCCATAGCGCGCCTCCTTACAGCCTGTCGGCGATGCCGCGGATGGCCTCGCGGTCGATCATCGAAAACCGATCCTCCGGGGGATACAGGCAGCCGCCGTAATAGATCGCGCGGTTATTCTCGACCGAGCGGTCAAACATGGTCCGATGCGCGGCAACATGGATCTGATCCGCTCCGGTTTCTTGCACGATCCGTGCGGCATTTTTCAGTGTGATTCCGGCACCGGGGAGGATCTGAACGCGGCCGCGGGCGTAGGCGATCATCTCCCGCACGGTATCGGTACCATAGAACACGTCCGGTTCCTGACCGCTGGTGAGGATCCTGGTGACGGATAGAGCGGCGAGCTGGTCAATCGCCTCGCGCCAGTCGGGCACAACGTCAATGGCGCGGTGAAACACAGCTTCCTTTCCGGCGTCCAGCGCAAGCTGCGTGAGTGCGCGCGTACGCTCAAGGTCGATTCGCCCGTCCTCGTGCAGGCAGCCGAATACCAATCCGTCGGCTCCTGCCGCAAGCAAAGCCTTCGCATCTTCCATACACACGGAAAACTCCGCCGCCGTATAGCAAAAGCCTCCCTCGCGCGGACGGATCATCGTCATAATGGGCAGTCCCGTTTCACGCTTTGCAACCCGAAAAGAGCCGATCGTTGGAGTCAGACCACCGTGGAAAAGATCACTGTTGAGCTCCACGCGATCCGCTCCGGCAAGCTTTGCCTGAATCGCATCGTCGGCACTGCCGCAGCAGACTTCTATCAATACGGAAGACATGACTTTCCGCCTCCTGTTGCTGTTTGTAGGTATTGCCGGGGCTTTACCGCTTGGCGTGGAAAGCAGACCGCTGCCCCCTGCCCTCTGCGGTACGCCCCTGATAATGTGCATATTATATCGTATAATCCTGCTATCTTCAATAAGTAAGGCAGGAAGCCCGACTTTTAAATATCGCTTTGGAGCAATGACATTTTTGATTTTGAAGCCGGTTCAATTGATTGAGATCAAAGCAGTCGACGGCCTTGGTGAGCCCGATGCAGCCGACCTGAGAGAGATCATCCGTTCTCGACCTTTCCCAGCATGAAAAACACCACTCCCTTTTGAAAGAGTGGTGTTAGCCTTTCCCGGCCCGGGAAATTTCATGCAGTTCTATTGCTCCCCCCAATAAATTCTTGAATTTTTGGGGAGCAATTTTGCCGTGTTTCGCGGTTGCTCCACTTAGGGGCGAGCGAAACGGCAATGAAATCATTCTTGATGTGCCGGAGAAATGCTGTGTCCTGATTCAAGAATAAATTGGCACATCAATAATATCAGAACTTAAGTTCGTCCTTGCCGCTCTCTTCCGGCGTTTCCTCAGCATCTCCGCCGAGGTCGAACTCCAGCGTTTCGCCGCACTTGGGGCACTGAATGGAGCCCTTCTCCAGCGTTTCTTCGTCGAAGCTGATCTCCTCGCCGCAGACGGGGCAGGTAGCGTCATAGATCACGCCGTCGTATTCCAGCTCTTCGTCGTCCTCGTCCTCAAAATCCTCTTCGTCCTGCTTCGGCATGCAGGCGCGGGAGCACCTGCCGCAGG
>Ga0310695_10006438_pt1 | contig 19391 bp, 13 predicted proteins | sample RumenRJG_04DNA_FD_203882 | JGI IMG/M metagenome (GOLD analysis project Ga0310695, IMG submission 203882) | Bovine rumen microbial communities from Lethbridge, Alberta, Canada - RJG_04 (v2) (version 2) | ecosystem: Host-associated > Mammals > Digestive system > Stomach > Rumen | place: Canada...
AACCGCCTTAGAAGCTTACGAAAAGATTTTCGCGCATTTCCATATTAATAAGGATAAATATTTAATCAGGTGCGCGAATCAATGGAAATCACTTTCAGGAGGTCATTTACCTCATGAAGATTAAGATTTACGCAATTGGGCACTTAAAAGAAGCCTATTTAAAACAAGGCATTAATGAATATCTCAAACGCTTAGAGGCCTACACGCAAGTGGAAATCGTCGAAGTGGATGATGAAGGTGTCCCAAATAATCCAAGTCCTAAAGATATTGAAAATGTTAAAAATAAAGAAGGACAAAAGATACTTAAACAGTTAAAGAATAACGAATACTTAATTGGTTTAGATTTAGTTAAAAAACAATTAACAAGTGAAGAATTCGCTAAATATATAGAAGATAAATTTGTTTTAGGGGGATCTAATATCTCCTTTGTCATCGGAGGCTCATATGGTCTTAGTGATGAACTAAAGAATCGTTGCAACGACCGATTGTCTTTATCAAATATGACCTTCTTACATCAAATGACGAGATTAATCTTATTAGAACAAATCTATCGCGCGTTTAAAATAAATAGGAATGAGGTATACCACAAATGAGAGACTATGAAGAATTCAAAGATTTAAGAAAAGAAGAAGATAAAAGCAATCCCTTCTCCGCTTTATATTTCTTAGAGAGTGGTGAATCATTCTACTTAGAACCAGTCTTTTATACCCAACTCATGGGTTTTAAAGACCATTATCCTGAACAGTATCACTTAATCATTAATAAGATGATGGAACTAGTGAAGAGAAATAAAAAAGTTGTCTTTACCGGTAACTTTGAGAATCCGTTAACGGAAATAGACAACTATATTTACCTAGAAGTCACTGATGTCACTGACGCTCTTCAGATTTACGCTGAAGATAAATCACGTGGTAGTGACTACGGTGATTAGTTTTGTAAAGGTCTTAATTCCTTCATTGAAATCCACATCACTCTTAAGCCTAATGTGACGATAAAAGCGATTGGGATATATTGAGGTAAGAAGAAGCCTAACACTAAGGTAATAAGCGCTGGTGCTAAGGCTAATCTTGCTTCAACTTTTTGTGTTAACCATGGAGTGAAGTAATTGTTTGGATTATTTTTACCACGGGTTAAGATCCACATGATGAAGCCCATAACAATGCTTAAGCCAGCGAAGATACCTAAATAGATACCACTTGTGCCCCACATATTTTGAACCTTTAAGGTGTCGTAGGATCTATCCATGACTTTTTTAAAGTTTTTGAACACGCCATCAGTGTAGTTATTATCATAAATATTAGCGGCAACTTCTTTACCGTCTTTATCAGTAACCTTTAAGAATTTGCTTAAACCTTCATTGGTTGCTTCCATTGTCTTATAGTCACCCATATAGGAACCAGTCACAGCGGTAGTGGCATCTTTAGAGTAAATAGCAACATAAATGGAATTCTTAAAGAGAATCATGTAGCTTGGGATATATGTACCATCTTTTTCTTCAGATTTTGTGGTGGTGCCTAATGTGTACTTATTTGCGCTTACGGCAGTATTGAAAGCTTTCTTTTCTTTGCTACCTGTTTCATTGCTCACATAAACCACGAAATCATATTGCTTACTAACTTGATTTTCATATACTGCGAAAGGTGCGGAAGTTGTGTATTCGGCTAATGAAACGTTCTTGTCATCTTTATAGATTTCAAGTTCGTGTGCTTCTGTGATATGGAATTCATAACCTTGGTTCTTTAAATCTAAACCAATAGATGGAAGATATTTTTCTAAACTATAGCTATTACTTCCTAAGAAACTAGAACCTTTAGTGTTTGCTTGTGTCACGAAGATTGGAAGGATTGGTAATAATAAAGAGAAAATGAAGAATAATAATGTGAGCCAGAATGGGCCACTTTTTGCCCCTCTTAACGCTGCAGCATTACTAATTAATGAGCCAAATCCATCTCTAACTACTTCTTTTGTTCTTTCTTTCATTTTGTTTACCTCGCAGTCAAACTATTTTACAAATATTGTTTAAAAGTGTAAACACTATTTGTGTGAAAATACTAAAAACCGGTTATTTTAAAAAATAAAATGAATTTTTCTATCGTTTAATTATCCATATAAATATTTAGCGCATATAATCAAAGATTATATATCATAAATACTCTCATATTGAAATACGCTTTATATTAGCAAGAAAGTCACTTTATTTATGCTTTTGATATGTCAATATCATATCGAAGAGGTATACATATGAAAGAAATTTTTCCAAATATTCCGGAAATTAAATTTGAAGGTAAAGAAAGCAAGAATCCTTTTGCCTTCCATTACTACAATCCGGACCAAATGATTTTAGGCAAGCCAATGAAAGAACACCTTCCATTCGCTATGGCTTGGTGGCACAACCTTGGTGCGACTGGTGTCGATATGTTCGGTGCTGGCCCAGCCGATAAGAGCTTTGGTGCTAAAGTTGGCACAATGGAACACGCTAAAGCAAAAGTTGATGCTGGTTTCGAATTCATGAAGAAACTCGGTATCAGATATTTCTGCTTCCACGATGTTGACTTAGTTCCAGAATGCGCAGACATCAAAGATACAAACAAAGAATTAGACGAAATCTCCGATTACATCTTAGAAAAGATGAAAGGCACAGATATTAAGTGTTTATGGGGTACCGCCAATATGTTCAGCAACCCACGTTTCTGCAACGGTGCTGGTTCTACAAATAGTGCGGACGTCTTCGCTTTCGCCGCTGCTCAAGTTAAGAAAGCCTTAGATATTACTGTTAAATTAGGTGGTAGAGGTTACGTCTTCTGGGGTGGTCGTGAAGGTTACGAAACATTACTCAATACAGACGTTAAATTCGAACAAGAAAACATTGCTCGTTTAATGAAGATGGCTGTTGAATATGGCCGTTCCATCGGTTTCAAAGGTGACTTCTACATCGAACCAAAACCAAAAGAACCAATGAAACACCAATATGACTTCGACGCCGCGACAGCTATTGGCTTCTTAAGAGCCCATGGCTTAGACAAAGACTTCAAGATGAACATCGAAGCCAACCACGCTACTTTAGCGGGTCATACATTCCAACACGATTTAAGAATCTCCGCCATTAATGGTATGTTAGGTTCTATCGATGCTAACCAAGGCGATATGCTCTTAGGTTGGGATACAGATGAATTCCCATTCGATGTCTACAGTGCTACACAATGTATGTACGAAGTCTTAAAGAATGGTGGTTTAACAGGTGGTTTCAACTTTGACTCCAAAACACGTCGTCCATCCTACACAATGGAAGATATGTTCCTCGCCTACATCTTAGGTATGGATACATTCGCTTTAGGTTTAATCAAAGCGGCTCAAATCATCGAAGATGGTCGTATTGATCAATTCATCGAAAAGAAGTACTCTTCTTTCCACAACACAGAAGTTGGTCAAAAGATTTTAAATAATCAAACAAGCTTAAAAGAATTATCTGATTACGCTTGCAAGATGGGTGCTCCTGAACTTCCAGGCAGTGGCCGTCAAGAAATGCTCGAAGCCATCGTTAACGATATCTTATTCGGCAAGTAATTAAACATCACAAAATCAATAAAAACCATCGAGTTGAAAGCCCGATGGTTTTTTATGTTCAACTTTTTCAACTAAAAATGGTCAAATGTTTCTCAATAAAAAAAGCACGATTAACACAAGAATAATATTGATAATAAGGAAAAGTGGAAAGCAAAAACATACCCTATGATATCGCAAGATAAGCATACACGTACATGCGTAGCAACCTTAAGATAAGGTATGAAGAAAAACATATTTGCATAAAATTCTGTTTTTTTGTTCTTTTGCCTTGTTGGTTTTGAAAAGAGTCCAGCACGGTAGATAATGACAAAACTCTTTGAAAGAAAGGAAAAATGCAACTTTACGTTGCGAAAAGATTTATGAAAAAAACAAAAATCTTAACAATCGCTGGCGTGATGTTAGCGATGGCGTTGACAGGTTGTAAGACCGGTGGAAAGACATCTGAGTCTAAAGCACCAGAATCTTCCGGTAATCCAACATCTCAACCAACATCTCAACCAACATCTAACCCATCAACTAACCCATCAACGTCTGGTGGTGGTCAATCCACATCCACAACTCCAGCACCTCAAATCCACATTCACGATTTAGAAGGTTCTGAAAAGGTTGACGTCTTAGAAGAAGAAGGCGCTGTTGCTGAAGAAATGTACAAATGTAAAAATTGCGACAAGTACGCAGTTGCTTGGAGCGCTTTAGATTATGATGTTACAAAGACAACAGAAAGATCCACAAGCAAACCAGAAAGTAGAGCAAGTGGTAAAGCTATTAGATTCAGTTCTACAGCTAACTATCAAGACGCTGATGTAACCAAGAAAGGTTGCCACATCGTCTACAACGTCTACCTCCCAGAAGCAGTCGAAAACGCTAATCTCTTAGTTAAAATGGCAAAGAGAACCGACACAAACGATGTCTTCGCTAGATACGAAGATGACCAAGCTAAGGGTTATGAATATGTCCCACAAGCCTCTGGTGATCCAGTTTTAGAAAGACCAGCTACTCGTTATGGTATTAAACTCGATGGTAACGTTTATATCATTCCAGAAGACAACACAAATCAATCTTGGAAAGATGATATCGGTTGGTATCAATTCCCAGGTCAACTTCCAGCATTAACCGCTGGTGCTCACGAAGTCGAAATCTACAACTTAGGTGGTTTCAGAACAGAAATGTACAACTTCGCTCTTGTTGGCTTCGGTCCACATGAACACGTGAATAAATTCGAAGTCACAGAAAGAAAATTAAATGAAGATGGCAAACCAGTCAGTCTTGGTGTTGATTCCTTCTCAGGCGCAAAAGCTGCGATGGTCGAAATGAAAGACATCTCTGGCGCTTATGCTTCTTCTAAAACAAGCGCTGAAGGCGAACCAGAAGCCTTTGGTTTAGGCGATCAAGATACAGCATTCAAAGCCGCTAATACATACAAATTAGATAAAGGCAAAGTTATCGCATTCAAAGTCAACCTTTCCGCTGAAGTTAAAGGTGCAAAGATTGAAGTCGGTGCTGAATTCAAAAACGCTGAAAGATACTTCTACAATATGAAGATCCGTGGTAATGAAACCATGACGGATAACTACGCCGATAAAGACACAGAAGATGCATGGAGATACTACGTTAAAGTTAACGAAGGTGCATTCCAACCAATGGGTTGCGAAGACAAAATGCAAGACGTCTTAGGCGAAACAGCTGGTAAATATATGCCTTTAGGTACATTCGACCTCAAAGCTGGTGCTAACATGATTTACATCAGACAAGGCAATATCGGCTACCGTGTTACATTCGATAACCCATTAAGAGTTATCTTCAAGGGTGATGCCACAATTACTGGTGACCACGCTCATTTATTCGACACACTTGTTAGCAAATCAGATGCAACATGTACAGAACAAGGCGAAGAAGTCTGGAAATGTATGTGTGGTGAAACAAACACAGTTAAAACACCAGCTTTGGGTCACGATTTAGTCAAAGGCGATGGTGTTGACAACTCCGAAGGTAAGAAGGTTTATCCATTAACATGCCAAAGAGCTAATGACGCTGAAGGCTTCGAAATGGGTCTCAAAGATTGTGATGCAGATGGTGCTGCAAAAATTGAAAATGATGGCAAAGTTAAAAACGGCACTGAATTAAAATACAAATTCAAAGTCGGTAATAAAGTTGGCAAAGTTTCCTTCATGATGCACGCTATGCTCGGTAGTGGTGACAATGAATTTGCAAATGGTGGCACAAAGGGTGTTTATACCTTAAAGGCCGGTGCAAATGAAGGCACAATCACATGTAACGGTCACAAGTTGTCTGAATATGGTGCAACAAACGCTCTTGCCGTTTGGTTCGAAATGGGTCAAGTTGAATTTGCAGCCGCTGATGTTGATGAAAACGGTGAAATCGTTATCTCCATCAAATTCCCAACAACTCAAGACTACCGCCACAAATATTCTGAAGGCGTTAGAATCGTTTACTTACCAGCTGAAGCTCAAGCTTAATTAAGTAAATCAATAAACAATAACCAGGCGCTTCGGTGCCTGGTTTTGTTTTGCCACATAATAAACCTATATAAAAAGTAGAATAATCATGTGTTTAATAAACTAAAAATGGAAGAATAAACCCATAAGAGGTAAATAGTTATGAAAAAACAAGCATTGTTCGTTTTAATGCTCAGTTCATTAATTTTGTCTGCGTGTAATCAACCAGTTGCTCCTTCTTCTGAATCAAAGGGATCTGAACCAGAGAGCCAACAAACCACAGGTAGTCAAAGTTCTGAACAATCTCAACAATCAACTCCAAGCAGTTCAAAATCATCTAGTTCATCATCTTCTCAAGCTGGTCCAAGTGGTGTAGCCTTACAACTCACTGCTCCTGAAAATGATATCCATACTGATTTACAGTATTCTTATCTCAAGGATCCAGATTGGAGAAATATTAAAGCATACATTCCTACAACAGGCGCTGATGGTGGTAATAAAGGCGATAAATCTGCACCTAAAGCCTTATCATTAGCCTTTGCAGAACTTGCTGACGCTCAAACATATTACGTTCAAATCTCTAAAGAAAATACCTTTGCTAATGCTGAAGTCCGCACAAGCACTAAGAAATCATATGATTTCATTAACGCTGAAGTTGGTACGAAATATTACTATAGAGCCGCTGTTAGTGAAGAAGCCTTAGCGACCGCTACTGTTAAGGAATATCAAGTTGCTGATACTGCTCCACGTAACATTAAAGTAGATGGCATGATTAACTTCCGTGACACAGGTGGTTGGAAATCAAACCTCGTGGCCAATGGTGTTGTTAAACAAGGCTTATATTATAGATGTGCTCAATTCAATAGCATTAAGACTGCTGGTAAAGCAGAATTAAAACGCTTAGGCATTAAATTAGACATTGATATGAGAGATAGACCTCCATCATCATCTCCAGCTTCCTCAAGCGATTGGAAGATTGAAATCATGGACGCCCGTGTCGCTTCTGGCACTGAAGGCTCACGTTGGGAAGGCACAGGTGGTATCGCTGCAACATATAAGAAGATTTTCGAAGCTATTGCTAATGCTGATCAAAAGCCAATCGCCTTACACTGCACACACGGTGCTGACCGTACAGGTATTACATCTTTCTTCTTATTAGGCTTATTAGGCGTTAATGAAGACGATATCGGTAGAGACTATGTCTTAACTAGATTCGCTGGCGAAAGAGCAGTCTTACCATTAGACGATTCTACTGGTACAAGTGAAATTGCCAAATGGTTTACAAAAACCAACGCCTTAGAAGGTGCAACATTCGCTGATAAGATGTATAAGCATCTTAAAGATGACTTCGGTATTTCCGCGGACACTCTTGAAACAATTAGAGAAAAATTTGTTCCAGGTTATACTAGACCAGCAGGTGCCTAATTAACCCCGCAATAAAGTCACATAAGACCAGGCTATGCCTGGTTTTTTTCTATCTTTCACATGATAAACAAGCATAAAAAATATAATAATCCTATTTTAATAAAACAAATAATGTGAGAATATTAGAGCAAAGAGAGGAATTTAACATGAAAAAACAAGCATTATTATTTGTATTGCTCGGTTCTTTAGTTTTGACAGGTTGTGGAAACAATAACACCTCTAAAGATGAAGGTCCAAAGGCTGACTTCGATCTCGGTGAAAAAGACATCCACACCGATTTAATGAATCAATACTTAAACGATTCAGATTGGACAAGTATCAAAACATACGTTCCAAAGGTCAATGCTGAAGATAGCAGCTACCATAATGATCAATCTCAACCAAATCCAATTGAATTAAAGTTTGATGAAGTTGCTGACGCTGACAAGTATGTGGTTGAAATCGCTAAAACAATCGATTTCGCAAACGCTAAGAAAGTTGAAGCTACTGCTAAAACTTATAATTTCTACAATTCTGAAATCGGCCAAGACTATTACTACAGAGCAGCTGTTAGTGAAGAAGCCTTAGCACAAGCTAAAATCTATAAGTTCAAAGTTAAAGATGTCGCTCCACGTTACATTCACGTTGATGGTGTCATTAACTTCCGTGACTGTGGTGGTTGGAAATCATCCTTAGTGGAAAACGGTGTTGTCAAACAAGGTATGTATTACCGTTGTGCCCAATTCAACAGCATTACAGCCGAAGGCAAAGCCACAATGAAAGATTTAGGTATCAAACTTGATATCGATATGAGAGATGCTCCACCAAAAACATCCCCAGCTTCCTCTGATGATTGGGAAATCGAAATCATGAACGCTGCTGTTGCTTCCGGTACAGAAAACTACCGTTGGGAAGGTAAACAAAACTCTAGCACAAAGATTGCTCAAACATACAAGAAGATCTTCGAAGCCATCGCTGAAGCCGATGAAAAACCAATCGCCTTACACTGCACACACGGTGCTGACCGTACAGGTATCGTCTCTTGGTTCTTATTAGGCTTATTAGGCGTTAGTAAAGAAGATTGCGCTAGAGACTATGTCATGACAAGATTCGCTGGTGAAAGAGCGGTCTTACCAGTCGATGATGCTTCTGGCAAATCAGAAATCGCTAAATGGAATGAAAAAACCGAAGCTTTAGAAGGTGCTACATGGGCAGAAAAAACCTATAAGCACTTAAATGAAGATTTTGGAATCGAAGCTCAAACACTCGATAAAATTAGAGAATTATTCGTTCCAGGTTATCGCGCTGCTTAATCAATTAATTTAAAAGATTAGAAGGAGTCATTACGGTTAATGGCTCCTTTTTTGATGAAAAAATAGTCAAAAATGCTATTTGCACGATATATTCAACTTTTTTAAGGTACGCTTAATTATTGCAATATCATTAAATAATCTATTTTTTATACACAGAGTGTATATTTTAAATTGCGCAACATTGTTACCCATGATTTAGCAAAATTGTGTTGTGGATAAATATGCGCAATGATAATATGAAGTAGCCAAATAACTAAGTTATTATAGGTAGGAGATTGTATTTGACATGAAACAATTAGATGTTGAATTAATTCGTTACGAAAAACTCAAACATGTTAAATTTTTAGTCAACCGCATTCAATTTAGAAAAGAACATATCCACAATGAGTTCGAAATCTTCATCGTCCTCAGAGGTAGTGGAATTGCCAAAATCAAAAATAAGTCCTATAACCTTAAAACTGGTGATGCTTATTTAATCAACTCTGGTGAAGTGCATTCCTATATGCGTGATCCACTCTATTCATTAGATATGGAAAACATGGATGATGCACCTTTGTTCTTATTCGCTCAAATTTCTAACCATTGCTTAAGAGAATATTTCCCACAAATTAGAACCACAGTCTTTAATTCTTGTAACTTAAGAGACTACTTAAGCGAAGAAGAATTAAAATCCTTGATCCTTTTATTAGTGGATTCTGCAAAGGCTTACTTTGTTGAAGAACCTTTATATCAATTAAATATTCTTTCTAACATCGCTAAAGTTTTAACAACTTGTTATAAAAACGTGCCATATGAAATTATTTCTGAAGCACAAAAGACTAACTTAAAGCAAAAGAACCTCCGTGTAGAACGTATTATCTCTTATATTGATGCGAACTTTGAAACACAAATCCGTTTGCAAGATCTCGCGGAACAAGAGAACTTATCGCCAACACACTTCTCACACTTATTCACTTCTTTATTCGGTGTGACATTCCAAAACTACGTCAACATTAAGAGAATGGAACAATGTATCCGTTTAATGCCAAATAAAGAAAAGACCTTATTAGAAATATCTTATGAATCAGGCTTCTCTGATCCTAAATATATGAACAGAATGTTTATCAAACATTTCGGTTACACACCTAAGGAATATCGTAAGAGACTTGGTATGGAACAAAAAGAGATTAGTCAAATTACTCGTGAGTTTGAAAATATCTACTCCATCGCTGATTCTATCAAAGCCTTAATGGACTTCGAGGAACAATTCAATAAGTAAAATACAATGAACATCGGTTTACCGATGTTTTTTGTTTTTCTTAATTTACATACGCACATGTGTACCACTGTACGTAGCATAAAAGTCATGCGCCTAACTTAACTAAATATAGTTAAATAAAAGAGGAAAAAAAGTACAAAATAGTTCGATAGAATATTTTTGCTTATTTTTATACGCGCGATAATAATGCGCAAGAAAGGAAAAGCTTATGGCAAAACCAAAATTATGGTTAGGTCTATCCACCGTTGGTATCGCTCTCACCTCATTGCTTTTAGCTGGTCGTAACTTAGCTGAAGTTAATGCTGGTCTTATCAACGACGTCTTAGGTCTATCCACTCAAAAGATTGGCACCATTGATAGTGCCGATGTTGAAGGTTCTGCATACAAAGACGCTAATGGCTCTTTATCAGACGAAGGTTGGTATCACATGATTGCTGATGCCTACAACTTCTGCGAAGAAGCAGTAGAACAAGGTTCCGTTCTTTTAAAGAATGAAAACGGCGCTCTCCCATTAGGTAAAGAAGAAAGACACGTTACTCTTCTTGGTCAAGGTAGTAAGAACTTATTCATGCGTTCTGGTGCTGGCGGTGCCGCTCCAAACCCAAACTTAAAAGTTACATTAGACAAGGCTTTCAAAAGGAATGGTTTCTCAATTAATAGAACCATCTTTGACAAGTATGCTACTCTTACTGGTAGAAATATGACCACTCCTAGTACAAAGGTTGAAGCTGAATATAAGGCCAGTCTTTATGATCAAGATGTCATCGATTCATTCAAAGAATACGGTGATGCCGCAATCATTACCTTTGTCCGTATTGGTACAGAAGATAGTGACCCACCAAAGAAACAATTGGACATTACTAACGATGAAATCAAAGTCTTAGAATTAGCTAGGGATCAAAAGAAACTTGGTGTCTTTAAGAAAATCATCGTTCTTATCAACTCCCCAATGCCAATGTCCATGGACTGGGTCAATAACGCTGACTATGGTATCGATGCCTGCGTTTACGTTGGTGTTCCTGGTTACTACGGCGCTGGTGGTATTCCACACGTCTTAGCCGGTGAAAAACAACTCGTTAAATATGACGCTGGTGAAAAGAAGATGGTTGGTCAAACAAAACCAGACGGCACTCCAATTATGGAAGTCGTTAACCCATCCGGTCACTTAGTCGATACATTTGCCGCTAATGCCTCTTCTTCAGCCGCTTATCAAAACTTTGGTAACAGCAGCTGTGTCGTTTATAAAGAAGGTGTCTACGTTGGTTACAAATATTACGAAACCAGATACGAAGATGCAGTCTTAGGTCAAGGTAACGCCACTGGTACAAATGGTGTCTTCATGAACGAAGGCAACTGGGACTATGCTACAGAAATGGGTTATCCATTCGGTTATGGTCTCTCCTATGGTGAAATCGAACAAAAGATGACCGATCTCAAATACAACGCTAGCGATGATACTGTCACCGCAACTGTCGAAGTTGAAAATAAAGGCGACACGAACGCCAAAGCGTCCGTCCAAATTTATGCTCAACAACCATATACCGATTTCGATAAAGAAAACGGTTTAGGTAGACCATCTATCGCTTTAATGGGCTATGACAAGATTGATGTTCCTGCCAAACAAACACGTACAGCTACAGTCACATTTGATCGTTATTTCTTAGCGACATATGACTACAAAGTGAACAAACAATACATCTTAGAAGCTGGTGACTACTACTTCGCAGTTGGTAATGGCGCTCACGAAGCTTTGAATAACATCATCTCTGTTGCTCACCCAGATAAAGCTGGTAACTTAGTTGACCACAACGGTCAAGCTTATGCTGGTAAAGCCGCTGCTGTTAAGAAATTAACCATCGCCAATGATAGTTCAACATTCAATGCGTATAAGAATTCTCATTATGATGAAAATTATCCAGTTGAAAACCAATTTGATGATGCTGATTATAACTTCTTAGCTAAGAAGAACAACAAACAACAAATTACTTACTTAGACAGACAAGATTGGCAAGGCACATGGCCAAGCACAACCACAACATCTCCAGCTTCTAGTAGTGATAAGAATATGACTCAATACTATTCCAAGCCAGCAGATGCTCAAACTTTCGAAGAAATTAGAGACAATCACATCAATTATGACAAACCATATGTTGATGAGGATGGTAACGAATACTTAATTACCTTCAATGATATGGCTAAAGTCCCATTAGAAGGTGAAATTACTGAAGGTAAATTCGCTGGTAAGAAAGGTGAAGACATCTGGGATGCTTTCATCGCTCAAATGGACTTAGATGACCTCATTATTTCTGTCTCTGATAACCGTGGTATCTTAGACGTTAAGAAAGTCCAAAAGAAAGGTAACTCCGTTGCTGAAGGTCCTGAAGGCCTCCTCTCCCGTTATCAATATGGTGATAAGAGATGGGCAACAGGTTTCCCAACCGGTCCAACATACACAGGTACATGGGATCACGAAATGCAAGCCAAATTTGGTGCATTCTATGGTGAAGACGCACTCTTCTGTGGTGTCGCTTCTGTTAACGCTTCTGGTGCTAACATCCACCGTACAGCTTACACATCACGTTCCTCTGAATATATGTCAGAAGACGGTATCTTAAATTACAACACCGCTGGTAACATCATTGGTGCCGCAAGAAAGAAAGGCTTAGTCATGAACATTAAGCACTGCTTCTTAAACAACCAAGAAGCCGGTAGAAAAGGTGTTGAAACATACTGTAACGAACAAGCCATTAGAGAAATCTATTTAAGACCTTTCGAAGGCGCATTAACTAAAGGTCACGGTATGGGTATCATGACATCCTATAACAGAATTGGTGCCAGATACGCTGCTTGCCATGCTCCATTAATGCAAAACGTTATGAGAGGCGAATGGAAGTATAGAGGTTTAATCATCGACGATGCTTACGCAGTTGGTGATGGTAACACAAATACATACTCCAATGGTCCAGCCATGCTCCACAGTGGTACAGACTTATTCTGCTTAGACGGTGGTCGTGGTTCTCAACTCAAAACATACATCACTGGTCAACACGATGGCTATCTCTTAAGAGATTTACAACGTGCTAACAAATACGTCATGTACGCTATTTCCAGATCCTGGATGGGTGGCGTTAACAGCGGTAATGTTGGTCAAGCTCCATGGTGGAAGATCACCATTGATGCCTTAACAATCAGTGCTGGTGTTGCAACCATCGCTCTCTTCGGTATGTATGTCTTTACTGAAATCGTTTCTAAAAAGAACAAACCAGCTCCAGTAGCTGATGCGGCAGAGTAATAAGGAGGTAACTGAAAATGGAAAAGATTATGAATTTTTTCAAGAATAAAGCAGTTGGCTATTTCATTGTTGCAGCTGATGCTTTAATTGCCATCATTTTAACAATTGTCTTCTTTGCTACATATAAAGGCGCAATGGCGTTCTCTGCTGTCGCTCCAGAAATCCTTGGCATCTTCTTACTTGCTGGTGCCATCGTTGAACTTGTAGTTCTTGTTTTACCACAATACAGATTCATTCATGTCGCCGCTATCGTCATGTTTAGCTTAGCGTTATTTAAAGAAACATTATTGATTCCAAACCTTATCGCCGACTACGTTAATAACGTCTTCTATCAAGGTGGTAATCTTGGTATCAACGTCTTCTATCTCGTCACAATTATTCTCATTCTTGGTTCTGCTATCGCAGCTGCCTTCATTGGCTTCTACAAGAAAGAAGAAGACGCTAACGCTGAAATGCCAATCGCGAAGAACAATGTTCCACAAATCGTCAAAGTTGGCGTTGGTGGTGTCGTTGTCTTAGCCGCCGTCTTAACAAGCTCCCTCGTTGCTTGGAACTTAAATGAAAAAGCTAACAGGGTTGTTCCAGTTGAAGGCTTCAATCCAATCACTGAAGAAGTCAAAGCTAAAGCGGCCGAAGCTAATTACACATTCAAACCAGCAGAAGTCGTTCAAAAAGAACAAGAATCTTATGACTTTACAACTGAAGTTAAGAGTGTCACCACAAATACAACTAGAGATGGTCACAACATGGTCTATTACTTCGAAGGTTCTTACTCCGAAGGTTGGCAAGGTGACTACTCCGCGACATATGGCTACATCTGCTTATGGGATGATGGCTTATATGGTGGCAAAATCGGTAGCTTAAACATCAGAGGTTACTGGTTCAACTCTTCACTTCAAGCTGCTGAAGGTGTCAAAGACTGCTTAAAGATGGTCTCTGATCCAAAGATTAACGATAAGGTTAATAACAAAGAAACTGAAAAGTACAATTCCTTAATCGCTCAACCTTCTACAGGCTTCTATAAGTATCAAATTTATGCTTATTTAAGAATGAGCTGGGGCGATGACCGTAGTATGATTCTTAACGGTTATGAATACTTCCCAGAAGTTGCTATCGCTATCGACACTCAAAATGCTGAATTAACAGCTTACAAGGGTGAAGAATATGATATGTCTTCTTGGGTGCCAACCCGTGTCTTAAGTAGCTTAGATTATTCATCAATTTTCAAACCAGTCGATGTTACTTGGGCTGCTGAAGATGGTAAAGTCACTATCGAATATGTTGATGGTGAAAAGAATAGAGGTATCAGTAGTATTACTGCAGTCTTCGATTCAGTCGGTGAGAAAAACGTCACTATTAAGTGGAACGGTTTCGAAGCCAGCGTTAAAGTTAACGTTGTTGAATTAGAAGAAGAAGCTGAATAACTTAATCATTCTAAATAGGATGCTGTCCAAAGGGATGGCATCCTTTTTGTTTGCAAATAATTATCTATTTATATACAATAATGTGCACATGGGGTCGTATTGGTTTCGACCAGGAATGGTTAGGCTCTAACTGCAGTCGAGTGATGACGTTATCATCAAAACAAAAATAACTGACAACAGTTATATGAGAGCTCCTAGAGCTCAATCTCTCTGCTTAGCTTAATTTAGCTCCCGACATAGGGTTCCGACGCTACGCGCCGGGCAGAGCATCCTCTAAGGTTTTATCCTTTCACGCTTAGGTAGGGTGTCATACCAAAAGGATAGGTGTCTAGAGTCGATAAGTTACTAGCGCCGAAATTCGGTTTATCTCGCACGTCCTAGTGAGTCGATATACGAAAACGTGTTAAATCTTAATATCGTCTAAACTGTAGACGTTATTGAAGAGCCTTCTTGGGACAGGAGTTCAATTCTCCTCGGCTCCACCAAGTCAAGAAAATACCAAACTTCGGTTTGGTTTTTTATTTATTATCAATATACAATGTGTCGCAAATGTGATACAATAATAGTGGGAGTTGGGGTATGAATAAAACAACGACAGTTCACACAAGGGTTACGCCGGAAATCAAAAAACAAGCAGACACAATATTTGAATCGATTGGTTTAACAACAAGCCAAGCAATAATGTTATTTTTAACAGCGTCTGTAAATCATAATGGCATCCCCTTTGAATTAGTGGCGCCTGAAGAAGAATGTGAAGATTTAGAATTTGCTACCGCCATTGCAACGGTTGATGGCGTTCCACCTAGTGAAGATGTCAAAAGAATATTTCGCTTATATAAGAAGGGTGAAATTGATTTAGAGACCGCAAAATTTGCGATTAGGAGATTATACCAACAATGAACGATCCTTATGTTTATAAAGGAACTAGTGTATTAATTAACAAACTCAACATTAAAGATGAAAAAGCTTTAGATCAAGCAGAAACCGCATATGCAATATTTGCTATTGATGAATTAAAGAAAAGTGATTTTACATTCAATTCTATTTTTGATGGATTAAAGATACATAAAGCTATCTTTTCAGATATCTACGAATGGGCAGGACAACCTAGAACAATTGATATTTTCAAAGGGGAACAATTGCTTGGAGGAAAATCAATTGATTATGTTTTTGCCTCATATATTAACCAAGCACTTACTGACTTACAAAAGGAGTTTGAAACAGTGGATTGGAAAAATATGGCCGCGGAGGAAAAAATAGAAAAAGTTTGTTACTTTGTTTCTGAATTTTGGCACATACACCCATTTAGAGAAGGAAACACTAGAACATCTGCGATGATGCTTTATTTTTTGATTAAGAAAGCAGGGTTACATGTGAATATTGGTTTTCTTTCTAAACATGGTAAATATTTTAGAAACGCATTGGCTTTATCGTGTTTATATAGTCATTCAAAGAAAGAATACCTTTTAGGAATTGTTTCTGATTCCGCTTCAATCAAAAACGATACTAATGGGAAATACGAAACAATTAATGGTGTAGAAGTAGAAAAATACGCTTATATACAGCACACAATGGAAAAGCTCGAAACAATTAGAAAACCTGCTGATTGGGTAAAAAAATAATCGATTTTATCATAAGTAATGATAATATGTTAAAGGCTATAGCCAAGTGGACACACACCTGTTCCCATTCCGAACACAGAAGTTAAGCACTTGAACGCCTATGGTAGTATGTAGAACATGCGAGAGTAGGAAACTGCCGTTTATGGTGGAGAGCCACAACTATTCAATAGGAGTGATTATGAAGATAAAGATCAACGTAAGAAACCTATTGCAAGGCTTAGGTGCCTGATTAATTGGTACTGGAATCCAGTTCTGAATCAGCGGTCCCATCGGCTTTGCTGTAGGAACAATAATAAGTCTAATTCTCGCAAGCTTAGTTATAGTTAACGAGAAATAGTTGAAAAACGTAACTACTAGTTCCCTCCTTTAACGGAGGGTTTTGCTTAAAAATAAATAAAGAAAACAAAAACCAGGCCGAAGCCTGGCTTGTTTTGTTGTAATGACCTTTTAGGCCGCTTGAGCGAAGCTAAGAGCAGCGTTAGCGTAGACTGCGATATTCTTTAGGTCTGGCGCAGTTTTGCCCTTCACGCTCGCGAATTCGATGGTCAGATCACCTTGAGGGAGTGCAAAGTTTCTCATCACAAGGTGATGCCATTCGAGACTTTCGCCTTCTTTTTCGACTTTAATTCCATCTTCTTCAATCAGGGAGTCATTGACCTTGATGGAAACATCGCCTAATAAATTATCAGTGGCGCAGTTAATCACAAAGTCGATATCGACGAAAGATTTCTCTTCTAATTTGAGAGCGACATTAATTTTACCATCAATAGAAGGTAAATATGTCTCATCACCAGTCACAGGAGCATAATCAGCCTTAGTGGTGGTGTATGTCATGTCATCTGCAAAAGCAGTTAATGTTGTTTTATATTTGGATTTGAAATTATCGTTAATTTCCACAAACTTTGGAGCAGCGGCTAAATTAGAACGTGTATCTAAATCGTTTTGATAATACTTTTTCTCATAGTTCTTGTAGGAAGTATAAGAAGAAAGCATAACGATACCAACGATGATGAAGGTAATACCGAACACTACTAGTGCGGCAAATAATCTTAAATGTTTAAGAATCCATTTCATATGTTTATTCCTCCTTTCCTACTATTCAGCCTTTTTCTTTTTGAAAAGACGGGCTATAAGTTCTGTTCTAAATTCAGGATTTGTTGGTAATAAAGCAGCGAGAATACCGAATGCAAAGCCAACAATGATAATAGCCTCAGCACTATATAACGCTGGTTTCCACCAAACCCATGGGGATTTATTACCTGAAGATATAATTTTGTTAGTTGCAGATTCATTGTAAATTTTGTTATTTCTTAGCACTCTAATATGGCCATAAATAACTTGCTTTGCACATTCTCTTAATCTTTGTTGAACTCTAGGAGTGGAAGAAGCGGATGGCCTACCAGTAGTACTTATATCCCAGTTATCTTTGTTGTTAAATTGATCGCCACCACCGAGAATATAATTGTTACCAAATCTAAATGTTTGGCTTACATCCATTAATGTGGAATTTTCAATCATATCGGTAATTGTCATGCCTTTGAAACCCCATTCGTTACGCATAACACCTTGGCATAATGCTTCAGAACCACCGGTCCAAACTGCACCAATACGATTAAATGAAGTCATTAAAGCAGTAGCTTCCCCGCGTTTAATAGCTTCTTCAAATGGACGTAGATAAATTTCTCTTAATGCTTGTTCAGTCATCCATGTAAATAAACCAACACGGTGATATTCTGTATCGTTAGCAGCAAAGTGTTTGATAAAACCTTGCTTGCCACCATCAGACAAACCTCTTGTGACAGCGGCTAAAGTATAACCAGCTAATAAACCATCTTCTGAGTGATATTCTGAGTTACGACCACCATAAGGTGTTCTGTGAATGTTAGAAGCTGGGCCGTAGGAAGCATCAGCACCGGCAATATTCATATCTTTTGTTTCAGATAAACCAAACAAGTATGGCATATCAGTATTCCAACATTGGGCTTGAACTGTTGGAGTTGGATAAGCAGTTAATCTTCTTGTTTTACCATCTAAATCGACACCGACTTGAGAAGCGGCTTCGACGTCTGTATAGTCTGAATTTTTGCCTTCTCTTAGTCCGACTGATTTAATACCAGGACGATGATATGAGGAATAGTTAGCAGTGATAGCGGTGGCTTCTTTAATAGATACTTGGTTTAAGACATCTTCCCATTCAGGAGCATCATAGTCTTCTGCTAATTTTTCACCCAATTCTGTTAATTGATATTTTTCATCGGTAACTTTCAATCCCTTGTCAACACCCCAAATTGGGTTTTCTGTTGGAATTGGTCTACCAAATACATCTTCACCAGTAGCGTTATCCCAAGCGTTTAATTTTGCCTTGGATGTTTTGTGAACGCTTGCTAAAGCGGTATTCCATGGTCTATTTGGATTTAAAGAAGTTAATAATGGAGCGAAATTTTCTCTAGTTAAGTATTCAATTGGTTCGCCAATGGACTTACCATCAACTGAAACACCGTCAATTGTGTTCTCACCAGTGAATAATGGTTTGACTGTTTCGCCTGTGGTATCATCTTCATCAATATTAATGGTATCTGTAACACGGAACTTAATGATGTTGCCACCAGCCATACCTTCTTTAATTGTATGAGCGGAAGTCATGAATTTAATTTCATAATTGCCAGCATCCATTTCCCATCCAGCATGACCGTTGTTATTTTTGTCATAGCAATCGAATGAGGCGAAGTCTCGTGTATAAGCGGTAATAGTGACTGTTTCAGATTCACCAGGAATTAAGGTTTTAGTTTTTTTATAGCCCACCAATTTAACGGATGATTTTTCAATACCACCTTTTGTATATGGCGCTGTTAAATATGTTTCAACAACATCTCTACCAGGGCGATTACCTGTATTAGTTACTTTAACATGCAATTTGATTTCTTGGTTTTTGCCAATGGTTGAATTTTTAGAAGGTTGAGCATCTACTAATTCCCAATTGAATTTTGTGTAACTTAAGCCATGACCAAATGGATAAGCAACAACGTTCTCGTAACCGTTGTATGGATCTTGATCCCAG
>Ga0310695_10006440_pt1 | contig 19386 bp, 17 predicted proteins | sample RumenRJG_04DNA_FD_203882 | JGI IMG/M metagenome (GOLD analysis project Ga0310695, IMG submission 203882) | Bovine rumen microbial communities from Lethbridge, Alberta, Canada - RJG_04 (v2) (version 2) | ecosystem: Host-associated > Mammals > Digestive system > Stomach > Rumen | place: Canada...
GGACGAATACTATCTGCCCGTAACCTTCGAGGCCGACGGCATTACATTCCAGATAGCCGGAAAAGACATAGTCTATGTGCGGCGCAGTAATTCATCCAGAAAAGCATATCAGGGCGATATGGTCATCCCGGCCAGCTGCACACACAAAAACAAACGATACAACGTCGCCGGCATAGATGATTACGCTTTCGCAAACTGTAAGAAGCTGACCTCCGTGACAATACCCGACGGAGTGGAGCGCATCGGCAACAGAGCCTTCGACGGATGCCGGTCGCTGACAGCCATCGTGCTGCCCAACACCGTGAAGACCATCAGCAAGCGCGCCTTTGCCAACTGCCCGCTACTGGCAACGGTGTCCATCGGGACAGGCATCGAGGAGATTGGCGAAGAGGCTTTCTACAAGAGCTACTGTCTGGAGACGCTCTACGTGAGAGCAAGTCAGATGCCGAAGATAGACGAGGATGCCTTCGAAGCGCTGGATCTGAAGAGCGCTACACTATATGTTCCCAATGGGACGGAAAAGGGCTACAGAAGGATAGAGCCTTGGTGCAAGTTCGGCAACGTCCTTCCGCTGGAGTAGTAAGATTCTCAAATTCCCAATTTCCAATCAATAAAAATCCGCCCCATCTGTCACAGACAAGGCGGATTAAAAAAGATGTTAGAATTAACTCCAATGTGCGTATTCGCACTTTGGCCCGACAAAAATACGACATTTTAATTGATAATTGACAATTGATAATTGACAATTTGAACTTATTTCATTTTTTTGTTCTACCTTTGCGCCCAATTTAACCTTAAATCCCATTGAGGCAACTTCTCCAGCCTCGCACCGCACAGACAAACCAGACGTAAACAACACCGCAGAGCCCCAGAGAAGAACGCGCTGAGAGAGCGTACGCTTCCCCGGGGATGGGCCTCCTTGCGCCCTAAACTTCAGATACTCTCTCCCCAATCCTTATAATAAAAAGATACAATGACTATCGCAGAACAATTCAAACAGTACGTCTGGATCATCAAAACCATCTACAACACACGCCGCATCAGCTTCGAAGAACTCAACGAACGGTGGCAGGAAACCGAGATGAGCGGCGGGCTGCCGATGGTGCGCGCCACATTCAAGAGAAACAAGCAGGCCATACAGGACATGTTCGCCGTCAACATCCTGTGCGACGCCACCGACAGCTACCGATACTACATCGAGAACCGCGAAGACCTGCGCTCCCCGACACTGCAACGCTGGATGATGGACCTCATCAGCATGAGCTGCTTCGTCAGCGAAAACCTCTCGCTGCACGACCGCATACTGCCCGAGGTGCAGTCGTACGAAGACGACGCCCTGCGCACCCTCACCGAGGCGATGAAACGGGGACGCATCGTAGAGATAGACTACCGACGCTACGGACATGCCCAGGCGAAGCACCACAGCGTGGCGCCCTACGGACTCAAATACAGACGCAACAGGTGGTATCTGCTCGGTGTCAGGAAGGATGGCTTCAAGATGATGCTCTCGCTCGACCGCATAGTGGACATCGACATCGCGGAGGAGCGCTTCGAGATGCCCGGCGACTTCGACGCAGCGGAGTTTTTCAAGCCGTACTTCGGCGTGATCATCAGCGACGAGAGTGAGTGCCAGCGCATCGTGCTGAGAGCCCGCGGATGGGAGCGCGACAGCATGCGCGACCTGCCGATGCACTGCTCGCAGCGCGAAGTGGGGCGGGGTAGCGACTACGTCGACTACGAGATATTCACCCACACCACCAGCGACCTCATAGGCTACATCCTCTCACGCGCTTCATGGCTCGAAGTGCGGAGCCCGCAGACGCTTCGCGACGTGATTTGTCTGGAGCTGCAGGCGATGCAGGCGAGGTATCTGACGATGTAAGAAAAAAAATTTTTTCACCTTTTTCAGGGGGGTGGCTCACGATTTGAGCCATCCCCCTTTTACCTTTGCAGCGCTTTCCGAATGAGTCGGGGAGCGCAACACATTATTTAACCCGAGCGATGTGAGTGACGGAGGCTCGCGAGTGAAAATGGATCCAAATCAGCCGCTCTCTCCTCACAAAACTCAAAAAAACAATGAAAGTTTCTGCAAAGAACCAGAACAACGAGAGTCTTATCACCGCCAAGGGCCTGATGGTCCTGGGCAAGTCAGAGAAAGGATTGCACACCGCAGACTTTGAGTGCTGCGACGACGACCTCCAGGTGGAGCCCTTCACGGGCAAGTTCCAGATGCAAATCATGCGCGACGGCAACGTCTATGCCACCGAGCTGCCCAAGCGCATCAGAGGCAAGGCCCTCTTCCGCGAGGACAACGCCACACTCACGCTGGGGCGCGACGGACGCTACTACTTCGTCTTCACCCTGCCCGAGGAGATGGTGGACCAGCTGCCCGAGAGACTCATACGCCAGGCACGAGCCATAGCACGCAAGGCCATGACACTGACCTATGAGCCGTAGAGAGAGAAGAGAATGACAGGACTGCGTTCCAATTGTTCCAATTGTTCCAATTAAAAACGAGAGATAGCAACCCCTTCTTATATACTTTATAACTAATTAATAATTAATAATATATATATAGAAAAGGAGAAGTGGAATACCCTCAAAAAATAACTGGAACAACTGGAACTGGAACAAAACGCCAGTCAAAGTATCACCTAAAAAACAAGAATTCAATGAAATACGACATTTCAAAACGCACGGCGCCGGAGATGCCGACCCTCGGAAAAGGGACAGAATGCATCAAAATGCTGCTCACACAGGTGTCAAAAGACATGCATGACCCCCTCGTGCCGATGCTTTTCCCCATCCTGGGCGCACATCTCAGCGCTTCGGAATTTCAATACCCCGACCTCACCTGGAAGGAAATATGCGGCCAAATGGCCAACCTCGTAGCCGAAAGCGGGGGTAACAAGGGTCAATTGTCACACCTGATGGAAGCCGTCTGCCGCAACATGCGTCAGCACGACGAGGAGGAATACCGCAAGCTGGTGGACTGGCAAAAACAGATAAAGACCAAAGCCGCCAACAAGGAGAAGCCCGAGAGGCCGGACGTCGCCTTCTGGATGCCGCCGTCCGATCTGACCAACGCGGCCTTCCTGCAAAACGCTATGGCGCTGGAGGCGCTGGGCGGACGCACGCAGTACCTCAACCTGCCCGAGGTGGAGATGGCCGACCGCATCGGCGGCGGACACAAACAGGTGAGCCATCTGCTGCGCAACATCTACGACCGCCAGAGAGCCGGCGCGCTGCGCGCTACGGCAGAAGGCGTTACGGGCAACCCCGTCTTGCGCGTCAACCTGACCATATCGTCCACGCCGACGGCAACGAGGAACTTCTACAAGAGCGAACTCTTCAACGGCACCTTCGGCCGCATGGTCTTCAGCTACAAGCCGCGCATGGGGCGCAACGGACGCATCCCCAGACTGGGGCGCTTCACGGACGGATTCCACGAAGAGCTCGACGGCTACCTCAAGCGGCTGGACGAGTGTCAGGGGCGCTTCGTCATCAAACCGCTCAACAGGCTGACGGACAACCTGGCCGAAGACATGGCGACGCTGGCCGACCTGGCCGACGACGACATGCTGTGGGACGTGTCGAAGCGCGCGCTGGTCTCCGCATGGAAGGCGGGCTGCATCCTCTGGGTGCTCAACGAACAGGTGTGGACCAAGTCGATGGGCGAGCTGGTGGAGTGGCTCGTGTATCACGACCTGTGGTCGAAGATGCAGATCTTCACCGACCTGCTGAGCAAAGGCGTCGACGTCACTCTGGAGGCGCAGCGGCGCGGGCCCAGGAACATGCTCGACAGCCTGCCCGACAGCTTCAACGAAGCGCAGCTGTCCGCACTGCGCACAGAGCTCGGCAAGGACAAAGACGGCACTAACGGACAGTTGCGTAAATGGGTGTTCCGCAAATTCATCACCTACTCGGCGCAGACGGGACTCTACACCAAGACCGAGGAGTATCTTAGGGGATGAAAGGCCCCCTCCACGCTTGCAGAATAATTCCTATAACATCTAAAAACACGAAACAACACGAAAACCCACGTCGGGTGTTTTAAAAGAAAACAAAGAAAACCCTCTTGTCTGTATGTCGGGCTTCCAGCCCTTTGCGATGCGAGCCACATATTTTTCCTTGTATGCGAGCATCCAGATAAAAATCAGTGACTCTCATCTTGGTCTCTTGCAGAGCCCTAACATACAGTCAAGAGAAAAACATAAAAAACCGTCACGAGTGGCATTATACTGCCCCAACGGGGCTAAATAACATAGGATAGGGGCTTGCCCCTATCGATGGGATGACCCACCATCCATAATTATTAGCCCCTTACAGGGGCGTTGGGGAATAGAGGTGATCCATTCCCCCAGGGGCAAGCCCCTGGTCTAAGGTATTTCGCGCTTTCAGCGCTGCCAACTGCAAACGGTTATTCTATGTTTTTCTTTCATCCTGGTTGAATCCCATCGGGATTGGTGATATGGCAGAAGGATTTTATCTGGAAGCTCGCTTACAAGGAAAATCCTACGGACATAGCAGCAAAGACGAAGTCTCAAACAGGAGGAAAGGGTTTTCTCGGTTTTTCTTTAAGATCTGCAACCAAGGCATTCGTGAGATTAGTGAGATTCGTGGTCTTTAACCTTTAAACATTAAACTTTAAACTTTACAAAAATGATAGTAAACTGCAAAATCATTCAAATCGACGAAGAGACTAACGTGACCTACAACAACGGTACGGTACATCGTCACCAGTGCGTGTGGATCACACCAGTCGATGCAAGAGAGAAAATCAACTGGGTGTCGCTCGTGGAGTTGCGCGACGACAGGATAGAGGAGTTCGCAGCCTCCGGCCATCAGGTGAACGACATCGTGCCCGTACGCCTCAAGCCCGACTACTATCGCGTCAAGCGCGGCGGCGAGGAGACAGAGGAGTGCCGCTCGATATGCTACATGGACTTCTGGCTCGGAGGACAGGGCAATTGACAATTGACAATTGACAGTTGACAGTTGAAAAAATGGATAAGGAATTCGAGATACGCACGTACACCAAGCGGCAACTGGCCCTGATGTACTTCCCGGACAGCCATCCGCGCACGGCCGTCAACCGGCTGACGCTGTGGATACGACGCTGCACGCCGCTCTGGCAACAGCTGGAGTCGATGGGCTACAACAGCAGCTGCAAGGCCTATTCCCCTCGCGAAATGAGGGCCATCGTGAACTTTTTGGGGCCTCCCTAAATATCGTTGCACGCCACCGCACGCCACTGCACGGCATTGCACGACTGGCAGAGGGCGATTGCCGTATCTTTGCACCGTCAAAAGTTCTCCTGCAGAGCGTCTGCGCAGCGCCTGCAAAACAGCGGATGAACTATCAATTATCAATTAACTAAAACCTCACGATGTACAGGCAATCGTCGTTACTACTATGGCAAAGATTACTCCTATGTGGCTCACCACCGGCATTCGCGGCCGAGCCGACCGTACGTCCAACACGTACACCAAGATTGACCGTCTCACCGGTCGCGTGTATGCCGTAACTCTGCGTAACCCCCGAAAGGGCAAGGACTTCAACGACGCACAGATCACCCAGAACAACAAGTTCGGCGCAATGAGCATGGGTGTGGGTGCATGGCTCCGTGCCGCCAAGGCTGCCGACGCCTCCGCCGAGGACAAGGCACAGCTGGAGAAGTTCATCAAGCTGCTCCGCGCACAGCATCAGTACCCCAACCTCATGTCGTTCATCGTAGGCAAGCGCTACGCCGTCGTCAACGACCAGCTCACCGCCGTCACCATCAAGGACGGCCAGTACAGCAAGACCGTGCAGTTCGAGTTCAACGCCCGTCCCGTCGTCGGCGGTCTCGACGACGAGGGTTCAAACGGTTCCAGTGGTTCAAATGGTTCAAGCGGTGGCTCCGTAGATCCGAATCCCGTAAATCCTGATCCCGCTGCAGGTGAAACCTACAGCATCGCTGCAGGTGTAGGTTCTGACGGCGGCGGCAGCGTCACCATCAAGAAGAACGGCGCAGCCGTAGCAGGCAACAGCGTCGAGGCAACGGGTAGCGACACGGTGGTCATCGAGGCTGTGGCTGAGAATGACAACTTCCAGTTCATGAGCTGGAGCGACGGCAACAGCCAGAACCCCCGCACCATTCAGCCCAGCGCTGACATGAACCTCGAGGCCTCGTTCATGGATCTCTCCAAGATTTGATTCCTAAAACATCTAAAAACACTAAAATAACGAAAAGTTTCATCTAAAAGAAAACAACTGGGGTCGAGAACTCTGTTCTCTACTTAGAGCGATGGGAAAATCGTCTTTAGGAAAGCGAGCTCTCCACAGCCGCTTTCCCCCATCGCTCTTCACGTGCTCTCAAGAGAGCCCGCACCCCAGTTTAGAAAATGGCTTTCAGCCCAAAATCACGTCGTTTCACTCCGTGCAAAATGTATGCAGCCAACGTCACAGGAACTTTGCAGAATGAGGACCGCATAGTGGTTAGGGAGTATTTGGACGGAAGACGATGAAAGCTCGCTTTTAATCTCTGACGTACAAAGAGTCCCGGGAAGAGCGCAGCTCGCTCATTCGCAAATTGTTTTCTTTAGAGTTTTTAGAGTTTTTCGATGTTATCTAAAAAAATCTGTGAAATCTGTGTGAGAGGCTAAAATTGGAGGTAGGGGGATAAGCGGAGGGTGTCCTCCACCGTGAACTCGGGCAAAATGAGGAGCTCCGTCATGTTCCTGATGCGGCCGTACTTGCGCTGGAAGTTCTTCACCGCCTTGACCTGGTCGTAGGACAGAAACGGGTGGTGAACGAGATCTTTGAATGAAGACTCGTTCAAATTGATAATGAAAAATGAAGAATGAAAAATGGAGTCCTGATTCTCGGACCTGACGGACCGAGACACAGTGGCTAAAGAGTCGGCAGTGGGAGCGCTGAGCGGTGAGCGGTTATCGGTTAGCGAGGAGCGATTATCGGTAACATTCAAAAGACGGTACTGGTCACCGATCTTGATGAGGGGCTTGAGGTGATTCCACTGGCCTTTGGTCATGAAGGGGGTGCGGGCAAAGTCCTCGGGCGTGCTATAGACATAGCCCTTGGCACGATGCCGGTAGATGCTACGCACCTGAGCCGGGGTCAGGCCCAATCGCAACAGCTGCGTGGAGTCCGCTTCGTTGGGGTCGAACACGAAGCTCTCTACTGCGGTCTTGGGGACCGCGTAGTAGCGGCCGGGGGCCTTTTGGGATTCAGGATTCAAAGATTCAGGATTCAGGTGGGATCCAGGATTCAAGCGGGAGCCGGGATTGCGTTCGCTGCGCTCCGCCCCATCGCTAGCGCGAAGGACACGATTCAGGTGGGATTTGTCGGAGGCGACGAATTCATTCCACAAGCTGCCGCACATGGCGAAGAAGCATGCGCCGGCGATATATAAATAAATATTACGATTTTTCATTGGACGGGGTCTCCTTTGATGGACTCCAGCATCTTGATGGCGGCCTCGACGCTGATGACTTCCTGGACGATCATGGCGCGGACGCCGTCCGTCTCCTTCAGCTGGCAGCGCACGGGATTGAGGGCGCAGAACTCGATGATGCGGTCGAAGACAGGACTGGCGTAAAAAGGCGAGTCGTCCTGCGAGACGAAGCAGAGGCGCATACGGCGATTTTTCAGGACAATCTTCTCCACGCCGAGCGACTTGCCCAGCATGCGCAGACGGACCACGCGGATGAGGTTTTCACCCTCCTCGGGGATGGCGCCGAAGCGGTCCATCATGCGGCGGCGGAAAGCCTCCACATCGGCCTCGCGCTCGAGGTTGTCGAGCTCGCGGTAGAGCTGCATGCGCTCGGTGGAGGTGGGCACGTAGGACTCGGCGAAATAGAGCGGCAGGTCGCTATCGAGCTGGCAGTCGTCCACGAAGTCGTCGCCGCTCTGGATGATGCCATTGCGCACGTCCTCCTCCAGGAGGTCGCGGAACTCGTCGTGGCGCAACTCGCGCACGGCCTCGGAGAGGATCTTCTGGTAGGTCTCATAGCCGAGATCCGCGATGAAACCGCTCTGCTCGGCGCCCAGGAGGTTGCCGGCACCGCGGATGTCGAGGTCCTGCATGGCGATGTTGATGCCGCTGCCCAGGTCGGAGAAGTTCTCGATAGCCTCGAGGCGGCGCTTGGCCTCAGAGCCCAGGTCCTTGAAGGGCGGGGCCAGGAGGTAGCAGAAGGCCTTGCGGTTGGAGCGGCCCACACGGCCGCGCATCTGGTGGAGGTCGGAGAGGCCGAAGTTCTGGGCGTCGGCGATGATGATGGTGTTGGCGTTGGGGATGTCGACGCCGCTCTCGATGATGGTGGTGGAGAGGAGCACGTCGTAGTCGTAGTTGACGAAGCCCAGGACAATCTCCTCCAGGCGCTCGGGCGGCATCTTGCCGTGGCCGATGGCCACACGCGCCTCGGGCACCGTGTTGTGGATGATTTCCTCCAGATGGGGCAAGGCGCTGATGCGGTTGCAGACGAAGAAGACCTGACCGCTGCGCCCCATCTCCAGCGTGATGGCCTCGCGGATGATGTCGGAGGAGAAGGTGCAGAGCTCGGTCTGGATGGGATAGCGGTTGGGCGGCGGGGTCTGGATGACGGAGAGGTCGCGGGCCCCCATGAGGGAGAACTGCAGCGTGCGCGGGATGGGCGTGGCCGTGAGGGTGAGCGTGTCCACATTGGTCTTCATCTGGCGCAGCTTCTCCTTGGTGGAGACGCCGAACTTCTGCTCCTCGTCGATGATGAGCAGGCCGAGGTCCTTGAAGCGCACCGTCTTGGAAATGAGGCGGTGGGTGCCGATGAGGATGTCTATGCGGCCCTCCCTGAGGTCCTCCAGAATCGCGGCCGTCTGCTTGGCGGTGCGGGCCCGGGAGAGATAGTCCACGCGGACGGGCATGCCGTCGAGACGCTTCTGGAAGGTGCGGAAATGCTGGTAGGCCAGGACGGTGGTGGGCACGAGCACGGCGACCTGCTTGCCGTCGGTGGCCGCCTTGAAGGCCGCACGCACGGCGACCTCCGTCTTGCCGAAGCCCACATCGCCGCAGACGAGGCGGTCCATGGGGCGGGCGCGCTCCATGTCGGCCTTGACGTCGGCCGTGGCCTTGAACTGGTCGGGCGTGTCCTCATAGAGGAAGGAGGCCTCGAGCTGGTGTTGCAGATAGGAGTCGGGCGAAAAGGCGAAGCCCTTCTCCTGACGGCGGCGCGAGTAGAGCTTGATGAGGTCGCGGGCGATGTCCTTGATCTTGGTCTTGGTGCGCTCCTTGAGGCGCTGCCAGGCGCCGCTGCCCAGAGCCGAGAGCTTGGGGGCCTCGCCCTCGCGGCCCTTGTATTTGGAGATCTTGTAGAGGGCGTGGATGGACACGTAGATGGCGCCCTGGTCGCGGTAGTTGATGCGAATGACCTCCTGCATCGCACCGCCCTGATTGAGGCGTACGAGGCCTCCGAAGATGCCCACGCCGTGGTCGATGTGGACCACGTAGTCGCCGGGATGGAGCTGCTGGATCTCCTTGAGCGTCATGGCCACCTTGCCCTTGCGCACCTGTTCGCTCTTGAGATTGTACTTATGGAAGCGGTCGAAGATCTGGTGGTCGGTGAAGAGGCAGAGCTTGCGCTCGTTGTCGCAGAAGCCGGCATGGAGCGTGCGGCCCACGGGGGTGAAGAGCAGGCCCGTCTCCTTGTCGTGGAAGATGCTCTCGAGGCGGTCGGTCTGCTTGAGGGAGTCGGCCAGGATGTAGAGGTCGTAGCCCTCGCGGTCGAGGCGCTGGAGGGTGGAGACGAGGAGGTCGAAATTCTTGTGGAAGACGGGCTGGGGCGAGATGTCGAAGGAGAACGACGTGCGCCCCTCGCGCGCTGAAGGCGAGAGGACAACGCGGCGGAAGCCCTCGAAGTCGCGCCCGACGGACTCCTTATAGACCAAAGTGGAGCCCTCGGGCAGGTAGGCCGTGAGGGGCACCATATTATCTTCCGGGGCCGACATCTCGGGGATGACGGTGACGCTCTGCTTGCGCTCCACGGAGGTCTGCTGCTGGATGTCGAAGGTGCGGATGCTGTCCACCTCGTCGCCGAAAAAGTCGATGCGGAAGGGATACTCGGAGGCGTAGCTGTAGACGTCGATGAGGGAGCCGCGCACGGCATACTGGCCGGGCTCGTAGACGTAGTCCACGCGGCGGAATCCGTACTCCTGCAGCGTCTCGCGGACGATTTTCTCATCGAGGCTCATGCCCACGCTGACGGTGAGCGTGTCTCGCCGGAGATCGGCCGGGGGCACCACCAGCTCGTCGAGGGCCTCGGGATGGGTGACCACATAGAGCGACGAGAGCGAGGGGGAAGCCAGGCGCGAGAGGACCTCGGTGCGCAGGATCTCGCCCGCGGAGTCGCGCCGCTGCTCGGAGAGGGTGCGCCGCTGGCCCGAAGGGAAGATGAGCACATCGGAGTTGCCGAGAATCTGAGTGAGGTCGTGGTAGAAATAGGCCGCCTCCTCGGCATCGTTGAGAATGAAGAGGAAGGGGCGCGCAACGGCCCCGGGACAGGCCAGGGGCAGCGCCGCAAAAGCTAGGGGAGCCGACGACGCCTGAAGGCCGGAAAGCCATATCTCGGGCTCGCCGGAGAGCAGACACTGGCCGAAGGCTTTGAGCTTCGGATGTCGGGCGTAGAGCGTCTGGAGCGCGTTAATATCCATAAAAACCGGGCACAAAAGTATTAAAAAAACAAGAGTTGTGCGACTTGCGGGGAGAGATTTTTCGCGGTTTGCGCTTTTTTTCGTAATTTTGCGCCCGATAACAAAGGCCCGAGGCCAAGAGACGATGAAAAATCTGGTCATCATACCCACCTACAACGAGAAAGAAAACGCGGAAGCCATCATCCGCGCCGTGACGGGACTGGAAGCCCCGATGAAGGACGGCGGCAAAGCCCGCTTCGAAGTGCTCATCATCGACGACGGCAGCCCCGACGGCACCGCCGACATCGTGAAAGGCCTGATGGAAGGCGAGCTGCAGGGCCGCCTGCATCTGGTGGAGCGCCAGGGCAAGCTGGGGCTGGGCACCGCCTACATCGCCGGATTCAAATGGGCGCTGGAGCGGGGCTACGACTACATCTTCGAGATGGACGCCGACTTCTCGCACAACCCCAACGACGTGCCGCGCCTCTTGAAAGCCGTGGCCGAAGAGGGCAACGACATGGCCGTGGGCAGCCGCTACATCACGGGGGTGAACGTGGTCAACTGGCCCATCGGGCGCGTCTTGATGTCGTACTACGCCTCGGCCTACGTGCGCACCGTGCTGGGTATCGCCCTGAGAGACACCACGGCAGGCTTCGTGTGCTACAGCCGCAAGGTGCTGGAGACCATCGACCTGGACAACATACACTTCAAGGGCTATGCCTTCCAGATCGAGATGAAATACACGGCCCTGAGGCTGGGCTTCAAGGTGAAGGAGGTGCCCGTGGTGTTCGTCAACAGAGAGTTGGGCACGAGCAAGATGTCGGGCGGCATCTTCGGAGAAGCCTTCTTCGGGGTGATGCGCCTGCGCTTCATGAAGTTCCGCCCCCGTAAATAAAAAAGGGGCCGCCGCCCCACTCCGTCACCTCCATGAAGACCGTCATAGAGAACGCCACCATCGTGAACGAGGAGCAGAGCTTCAAGGGCTCGCTGCTCATCGAAGACGACCGCATCGCCGACATCGCCCCGGGGCGTGAGATCCACGCCGAGGGCGCCGTGAGGGTGGACGCCGAGGGCATGCTGCTCATGCCGGGCGTCATCGACGACCACGTGCACTTCCGCGAGCCGGGGCTGACCCGCAAAGCCACGATGCACACCGAGAGCATGGCCGCAGCGGCCGGCGGCGTGACCAGCGTGCTGGACATGCCCAACGTGGTGCCGCAGACGGTGACGAACGAGCTGCTCGGGGAGAGGCAGGCGCTGGGCCTCAGAGAGATGCACGTGAACCACGCCTTCTTCCTGGGCGCCACCAACGACAACCTGGAAGAGGTGAAGCGCTTGGACACAGAGCGCTGCCCCGGCGTGAAGCTCTTCATGGGCAGCAGCACGGGCAACATGCTGGTGGACCGGGAGGAGACGCTCAGGCGCCTGTTCGGCGAAAGTCCCGCCCTCATCATGGCCCACTGCGAAGACAGCGCGCGCATCAACCGGCGCATCGCAGAATACAAGGAGCGGTACGGAGAAGACCCGGACGTCAGATACCACAGCGAGATACGCGACGAAGAGGCCTGCCTCGAGAGCAGCCGGCTGGCCGCCGCACTGGCCCGCGAGGCCGGAGCGCGCCTCCACATCGCCCACATCTCAACGGCAGAGGAACTGGCGCTGGCCGCACCCGAAGCGGGCGTCACACTGGAGGCCTGCGTGCCCCATCTGCTCTACTCCACCGACGACTACGCCCTGAAGGGCAGCCTCATCAAATGCAACCCCGCCGTGAAGGGCCCGCGCCACATGCAGGCCCTGCGCAAGGCGCTCACTTCCGGGGCCATCACCACCATAGGCACCGACCACGCCCCGCACCTGCTCTCCGAGAAAGCGGGCGGCGCGCTGAAAGCCGTGAGCGGGATGCCCATGGTGCAGTTCTCGCTCCCGTCGATGCTGACACTCGCGGACGAGGGCGTCGTGACGAAAGAAAGGCTCGTGAGCCTGATGTGCCACAACCCGGCCCGGCTCTTCAGCATCAGGGAGCGCGGCTTCCTGCGCCCGGGCTACAAGGCCGACCTGACGCTGGTGAAGCCCGAGCGCCACACGATACGTCGCGACGAAGTGCTCTCGCTCTGCGGCTGGAGTCCGAGAGAGGGCGAGGAGGTGACGTGGCAGGTGGCCGCCACGTGGGTGAACGGGCAGAAGGTGTGGGACGGAGAGCGCGTCGATACCGGCGTCAGGGGCGAGGCGCTGAGGTTCGGAGCAGCTTAGCGGGGCGCGTGTTGTACCAGCTGTAGCCCTTTTGGCGCTCCTCATCAATCTCTTCAAGGGAAAAACGCATCACGCCGTCGCGACCGCAGAAAAAGGGGCGGTTGTCCTCGAGCGTGTAGAAGCGGGCCCAGCGGCCGTCGGGCAGCTGATGGGCGCGGAACCACTTTATAGCGTCATCAATGGCGGGCAGGACCTCGGGATGGTCCTCAGAAACGGACTGCAGGAACTCCACGATAGCTGCACTCTCGGCCGAGCAGAGGCCGGCCAGCTCGAAAGCGCGGGCAGGCGCAGGCTGGAGGGTGTGCTCGTCGTATTGCTGCGCCCAGACGGTGCGCACCCCATGCTGCACATACTGGCAGGCCAGGATGCAGGCCACGCCACGGTCCACAGCAGCGGCGGCCTCCACGGAAAGCTCCAGAGGAAAGGGGCCGTAGGGCGCACGGCGCAGGCTCACCTCGCGCAGGAGGCGGAGGACGGAGACCATGGCGTCGTCGTTGAAGGTGATGCGGGCGTGGTAGTGGTCATGGCGGGGGAAATACTGAGGGAAGCCGCCGTTGTCGTACTGCATCGAAAGGAGATAGCGCACACCGCGCTGGGCGCTCTCCAGGCAGAGCGAGTCGCCCGTGGCCGCGAAGAGGCGCATGAGGAAGCGGATCTCGGTGGTGGTGGCGGCGTTGTCGATCGTCGCCTCATTTAAATTGACAATTGATAATTGAGAATTGACAATTCGCGGCTGTTCGCCGCAGACATCGCTATCGCTCGGCAAACCTGAAGCAAGCTTCGGTCTGCCCTCGCTTAAACGCGATGTTGATAATTGAGAATCGACAATTGAGTCCTCAAGGCGGAAGAAGTTGATGTTCTTGGGCCAGGCGCCGTTCTCAATCTGATGCGCCATGACATTGGCGCCCACGAGGCGGGCGGAATCGGTGAGGAACCAGGTGTCCGGAAGACGCGGCGCAAAGCGCACCCAATTCTTGTAATCCTGCGAAAAGAGAAAAAGGGAAGCACAAAATGTGCAAAATAGAATGCAAAAGAGACGTTTCATGGCGCAAATATACGATTTTTTTCGTACTTTTGCATAAATAAAGAAAAAAATATGCGCATCGACATCGTCACCGTGTTGCCCCAGATGCTGGAGGGATTCCTCCAGGAGAGCATCGTGGGCCGGGCGCAGAAGGCCGGACTGGCAGAGATTCATCTGCACAATCTGCGCGACTACACCACCAACAAGTGGCGCCGCGTGGACGACTACCCCTTCGGCGGCTTCGCCGGCATGGTGATGCAATGCGAGCCCATCGACCGGTGCATCTCGGCCCTGAAAGAGGAAAGGACCTACGACGAGGTCATCTACACCTCGCCCGACGGCGAGCAGTTTGACCAGCCCATGGCCAACACGCTCTCGCTGCTGGACAACGTCATCATCCTCTGCGGCCACTACAAAGGCATCGACCAGCGCATCCGCGAGCACCTCATCACCAAGGAGATCTCCATCGGCGACTACGTGCTGACGGGCGGGGAGCTGGCCGCCGCAGTGATCACCGACGCCGTGGTGCGCATCATCCCCGGCGCCATAGGCGACGAGCAGAGCGCCCTGTCGGACTCGTTTCAGGACGGGCTGCTGTCGGCGCCGGTGTACACGCGCCCTGCCGTATATAAGGACTGGGGCGGCGTGCCCGAGGTGCTGCTCTCGGGACATGAGGCCAAGATCAAGGCCTGGGAACTGGAACAAGCCGTGGCGCGCACGAAAAAGTTGCGCCCCGACCTATTAAAGAAATAAGCTATGCCGAAACCGAAGCCGAAACTCTACATCATCGCCGGATGCAACGGCGCGGGCAAGACGACCGCATCGTACACCGTGCTGCCCGAAATGCTGGGGTGCAAGGAGTTTGTCAACGCCGACGAAATAGCCCGCGGCCTGTCGCCCTTCAACCCCGAAGGTGTGGCCATACAGGCCGGAAGGCTGATGATCGACCGGGTGCTGCACCTGCTGAAGGAGGGCGTGGACTTCGCCTTCGAGACGACGCTCTCGACACGCTCCTACGTGAAGCTGATAGAGAGGGCGCAGAGGAGAGGCTACTTCGTGGCGCTGCTGTTCTTCTCGCTGCCCACACCGGAGCAGGCCATCATGCGCGTGGCCAGCCGCGTGGCGCAGGGCGGACACAACATCCCCACCGACGTGATCAAGCGCAGATTCGCCGCCGGGCTCTACAACCTGTTCCACCTCTACACGCCCATCGTGGACTACTGGGCGCTCTACGACAACGCCACCTGCCCCACCCGACGCATCGCCTCGGGCATGAAGGGCAGCGAGAGGCTGCAGGTGGACGACGCCCAATACTACATGGATCTGCAGCAGAAATACGACACCCCGCCCACAACCCACGAGGAGGAAGGCAAAGACGGGGCCGCCAGTGACGACAAAAAAACACCTACCGTATGAGCGAACAGGACATCAGAGAATTGCAGGAGCGCATCGACAGAGGCATCCTGCTGGCGCAGAAGCGGTTGGTGGAGCGGGCCAAGCACGACAACCTCAAGCTGGTGGTGTGCAAGAACGGCCGCGTGCAGAAGCTGTCGGCGATGGAGCTGTGAGAGTTGATAATTGATAATTGACAATTGACAATTATTTAAATCTCACACAGAAACCACTGAAATAACGTCGGGTGTATTTCAAAAAAAAACAAGAAAACACTCTTGCCTGTATGTCGGGCTTTTAGCCCTTTGCGATGAGAGCCACATATTTTTCCTTGTATGCGAGCATCCAGATAAAAATCAGTGACTCGCATCTTGGCCTCCTTTGGAGTCCTCACATACAGTCAAGAGAAAAACATTAAAAACCGTTTGCAGTTGGCAGCGCTGAAAGCGCGAAATACCTTAGACCAGGGGCTCGCCCCTGGGTGAATGGATCGCCCCCATTCACCTATGCCCCTGTAAGGGGCTCATAATTATGGATGGTGGGTCATCCCATCGATAGGGGCAAGCCCCTATCCTAAGTTATTTGCCCTCCGTCGCGAGTCTCCACTCGCGACGGAGGGAAGTGATGTGGCTGCAGGATTTTATCTGGAAGCTCGCTTACAAGGAAAATCCTGTAGGCACAGCAACAAAGACGCAGTCTCAAGCAGGAAGAAAGGGTTTTCTTGGTTTTTCTTTAAATATCTGCAACCAAGATTATTCGGCGGCGGCGATGATGTCGCGGACGGAAGTAATGCCGTGAGCGTCGAGCCAGGCATCAATGCCGCGGACCACCTTGACGGAGACGGCCGGGTCGAGGAAGTTGGCCGTGCCAATCTCAACGGCGCTGGCGCCGGCCATGATGAACTCGATGGCGTCCTCTGCCGAAGAAATGCCGCCCAGACCCACCACGGGGATGCCGACGGCGTGGGCCACCTGCCAGACCATACGAAGAGCCACAGGCTTGACACAGGGGCCGGAGAGGCCGCCCGTGCCGATGGAGAGCATGCGGCGACGCCGCTCAATGTCGATGGCCGTGCCCATGAGCGTGTTGATGAGCGAGACGGCGTCGGCACCCTCGTCCTCCACAGCGCGGGCAATGGAGACGATGTCGGTGACGTTGGGCGAGAGCTTCACGATGAGCGTCTTGTGATAGGCCTTGCGCACGGCGCGCACCACAGAGGACGCACCCTCGCAGGTGACGCCGAAGGCCATGCCGCCGTCGCGGACATTGGGGCAGGAAATGTTGAGCTCGATGGCCGGGATGCGCTCCAGGGCGTCGATGCGCGCGGCACACTCGGCATAGTCCTCGGGCGAAGAGCCCGACACGTTGACAATCATGTGGGTGCCGATGTCGCGTATCCTGGGATAGATCTCGGAGCAGAAATAGTCCACACCCTTGTTCTGAAGTCCGACACAGTTGAGCATGCCGGAGGGCGTCTCGGCCATGCGGGGATAGTCGTTGCCCTCGCGCGGACGGAGCGTGGTGCCCTTGACGATGATGCCGCCCAAATCCTCCAGGCGGATGAAGTCCTGATATTCTATGCCGTAGCCGAACGTGCCGCTGGCCGTCATCACGGGATTCTTGAGGCAAAGATTGCCGATGCGGGTCTCTAAACAGGCCATGTGAGCTGATTGATGTTAAACACGGGTCCCTCCTTGCAGACGCAGACGTTGCCCCTGACGGTCTTCTCCACACAGCAGAGGCAGGCGCCCAAACCGCAGGCCATCATGTTCTCCAGGCTCACCTCGCAGGGGAGCTCCAGAGCGCGGGCCGTGCGCGCCACAGCCTTCATCATGGGCGAAGGGCCGCAGACATGGACGCTGGTGAAGCGCTCGCGCTGCCAAAGGGAATGCTGGGTGACGAAGCCCCGCTCGCCGTCGCTGCCGTCCTCCGTGGTGACGAAGACGCGGCCCACGGCCTCGAAGGCTTCGCGCTGAAGCAGAAGATCGCGAGAACGGGCGCCAAGCAGGAAGGTGGGTTCCACGCCGCGGGCCTTGAGCCACGCACCATAATAATATAAGGGGGCCACACCGACGCCGCCGCCCACCAAGAGGGGCCGGGGCTCCGCTGCAGCGGCGCGCAGGGCGTCGAGGCCGGAGAAGCCGTTGCCGAGCGGCATCACGGCATTGAGGCTGTCGCCCGCCCGGAGGCGCGAAAGGGCGCGTGTGCCCTCGCCCACCAGCTGGACCAGGAGCCACAGCACACCGGCGGCGCTGTCGGCCCAGTGGATGGAGATGGGACGGCGCAGGAAGGTGTCCTTCGACCCGTCCACACGCACCTGCACGAACTGGCCGGGCAGGCACTCCGGCATGGCGCCGGGCGCAGAGAGGCGCAGCAGGACGGCGCGGTCGCCGCAGGGGCGGACCTCCTCGACACGGAAATCGACGATGCTCTTCATGTGCGCGTTACCTTATGAGAATATGATGGTGCGATTCTTGTAGGCCAGGACCTTGCGGTCGATATGGGCCTTGACGGCACGCGAGAGGACAATCTTCTCGAGATCCTTGCCCTTGAGCACCAGCGTCTCGGGCGTGTCCTTGTGGGTGATGCGGATGACGTCCTGCTCGATGATGGGGCCGGCGTCGAGCTCTGCGGTGACGTAATGACTCGTGGCGCCGATGATCTTCACGCCGCGCTCATAGGCCTGATGGTAGGGCTTGGCGCCGACGAAGGCGGGCAGGAAGGAGTGATGGATGTTGATGATGTGGTTGGGATAGGCCGCTATCATGTCGTCGCTGATGATCTGCATGTAGCGGGCCAGGACGATGAAGGTGACGCCGTGGTCGCGCAGGAGCTTCATCTCGGCCTCCTCTACCTCGCGCTTGTTGGACCAGTCCTTGTTGATGGAGAAGACATAGTACGGCAGGCCGAACTGATCGGCCACGTAGCGCAGGTCCTCGTGGTTGGAGACGATGCAGGGAATCTCGACGTCGAGCTCACCGGCCTTCCAGCGCGCCAGCAGGTCGTAGAGGCAGTGGGACATCTTGCTGACGAAGATGGCCATGCGGGGACGCTCGCTGGAGAACTTGAGCATGAACTTCATCTCGTAGCGCTGGGCGTAGAGCGTGGTGATGTACTCGGAAATCTTCTCCTTGGGGATGAGGAAGCCCTCGAGGTCCCACTCCACACGCATGAAGAAGCGGTGGTCGATCTGGTCCACGCACTGGTCCAGGTAGAGAATGTTGCCGTGGTTGTCGGTGATAAACTTGGTGATCTCCATGATGATGCCCACCTTGTCGGGGCAATGGAGCAGAAGTATGGCTGTCGATTTCTTCATCGTTGGCTGGTCTTGCATGAAATTCGTGCGCAAAGGTACGGAAATTAATTGAGAATTGAAAATTGAGAATTGAAAATTATTTAAATCTCACACAGAAACCACTGAAATAACGTCGGGTGTGTTTCAAAAAAAACAAAGAAAACCCTCTTGCCTGTATGTCGGGCTTTTAGCCCTTTGCGATGCGAGCCACATATTTTTCCTTGTATGCGAGCATCCAGATAAAAATCAGTGACTCTCATCTCTGCCTCTTTACAGAGTCTCACATACAGTCAAGAGAAAAACATAAAAAACAGTTTGCTGCTTACCGGTTAAGGGTTGCTTTCGCTGCGCTCAGCCTCATTTGCTGGCGCAAAAGAAAGAGGTTAGTGGTTAAAGGTTATCGTGTATCGGTTATAGACCATTTTTAATTTTTCATTTGGATGCATATGCCCTGAAAGGGCTAAATAACCTAGCACAGGGCCTCGGCCCTGCGTAAACGTGGTCTCCCGATTTAATTCGCCCCTGTAAGGGGCTCATAATTATGGATGGTGGGTCATCCCATCGATAGGGGCAGCCCCTATCCTAAGTTATTTAGCCCCGTTGGGGCAGTATGATGTCACACGTGACGGTTTTTTAGGTTTTTCTTTTTACATGTTGTGTCTCATAGAGACTGATGGGGTGTCTGCAGGATTTTATCTGGATGCTTGCATACAAGGAAAATCATGTGGACACAACATCAAAAGACGTAGTCGACAACATGGAA
>Ga0310695_10006441_pt1 | contig 19385 bp, 15 predicted proteins | sample RumenRJG_04DNA_FD_203882 | JGI IMG/M metagenome (GOLD analysis project Ga0310695, IMG submission 203882) | Bovine rumen microbial communities from Lethbridge, Alberta, Canada - RJG_04 (v2) (version 2) | ecosystem: Host-associated > Mammals > Digestive system > Stomach > Rumen | place: Canada...
TAGACCACGTTGACACTACCACAGGCATTTCTGCCGAAGAGCGCGGATACACAGCACGCAAAGCTGTCAGCGACGACGCTAAACCTGAAGACTTCCGCCGCCCCGGACATATGTTTCCGCTTACTGCGAAGAAAAACGGAGTTCTTCAGCGTGAGGGACACACAGAGGCTACAGTAGACCTTATGAGACTTGCGGGACTTAAAGGCTGCGGACTTTGCTGCGAAATAATGCGCGACGACGGAACTATGATGCGTGCGGCTGAACTTCAGAAAAAAGCGAAGGAATGGGGAATGAAGTTCATTACCATTCAGGCGCTGAAAGAGTACAGAAAGGTAAACGACAAGCTTGTAGAGTGTGTTGCGAACACGAAACTTCCCACGAAATACGGCGAATTCCGTGCACTCGGGTTCGTGAATAAACTCAATGGCGAGCATCACGTTGCTCTCGTCAAGGGAGACATAGGTAACGGACAGGATATACTTTGCCGTGTACATTCCGAGTGCCTTACCGGAGACGCCTTCGGCTCGCTTAAATGTGACTGCGGACAGCAGTTTGCAGCGGCTATGACGCAAATCGAAAAAGAGGGCAGGGGTATACTGCTCTATATGCGTCAGGAAGGACGCGGAATCGGACTAATCAATAAGTTACGCGCTTATGAGTTGCAGGACAAGGGTATGGACACCCTTGAAGCAAATCTCGCACTCGGTTTTCCCGGAGATATGCGAGAATACTACATCGGCGCACAGATACTGCGTGAGCTTGGCTGCAAGACACTCCGCCTGCTTACCAACAATCCTGACAAAGTGTACGGTCTCAGCGGATTCGGACTTGAAATAAAGGAGCGTATCCCGATACAAATGGACGCTACTGCATATGACCTGTTCTATCTCAAAACAAAGCAGGAGAAAATGGGACATATACTCAATTATTGAGGCACAGCTTTTTGTATGCTTACAAATAATTATAATAAAAAATATGAAGGAGAATCACTATGAAAGTTTATGAAGGAAGCCTTTTACCTAAGGATGTCAGAATCGGAATCGTTGTTGCACGTTTCAACGAGTTCATCACAAGCAAGCTTCTCGGCGGAGCTATCGACACATTAAAACGTCACGACCTCCCTGAGAATTCAATAGACGTTGCATGGGTACCCGGTGCATTCGAGATTCCGCTTATCGCATCAAAAATGGCTAAGTCCGGCAAGTACGATGCGGTTATTTGTCTCGGAGCAATAATCCGCGGAAGTACATCACATTATGACCTTGTATGCAATGAAGCGGCAAAGGGAATTGCTCAGGTATCGCTGAACAGCGATATTCCGGTAATGTTCGGTGTTATCACAACTGAAAATATTGAACAGGCAATCGAGCGTGCAGGCTCAAAAGCAGGCAACAAGGGAAGCGAGTGTGCAGAGGGAGCAATTGAGATGATAAACCTTATCCGTGAGATAGAGGCATAATGGCGAATCTGATTTTTGATTACGACGGCACTATACACGAGTCCATGAAAACATATGCACCTGCATTTCGCGATACGATGAAGTGGCTTTCCGACAGCGGCTACATCGCTCCGAAGGAGTATGACGACAGCGAGATATGCTGCTGGCTGGGATTCAACTCAACCGATATGTGGGGACAGTTTCACCCTGAGCTTTCACCTGAAATAAGGGAGCAGGCAAGGGCAAAGCTTGGCGAAAACATGGCACAGCGCGTCGAAAACGGCGAAGGTGCACTGTTTGCCGGTGCAGAGGAGGTTCTTACAGAGCTTAAACAAGCCGGACACACTCTGATATTCCTCAGCAACTGCCGGATACACTACATGGAGCGCCATAAGCGTGTATTCGGACTCGAACGCTTTTTCGACTTCTTCTACTGCTGTGAGGAGTATGACTTTATACCAAAATATCAGATTTTCCGACTGTTTTCACTCCAGCACAAGGGACAGTATATCGTGATTGGCGACCGCTTCCATGATATCGAAACCGCAACACAGAATGGACTCAAATCCATAGGCTGCGGTTACGGCTACTGCACAGAAGGTGAACTATCGGCTGCTGATATCATTGTAAGCAGCATAAAGGATATTCCAGCTGCTGTAAATAAACTTCTCGTATGAGTGAGAGAATAAAAGCTGAATAGTAAATAATGCCCCGAAGTGATCTTCGGGGTTTTCTTTAAAAAAATATATGCTTTTACTGTTGCAAAAAGCTGGCAAATGTAGTATAATAATTCAGGAGAATTTATCGGACTGGAGGAAATACTATGTGCGGCATAGTTGGGTTTACTAATCATATAGGCAATGCAAATGAAGTGATAGATGTAATGATGGACCGTATTCGACACCGTGGTCCCGATGCTGAGGGTAAATATGTAGACGCTGATATTGCCCTCGGTCACAGACGACTAAGTATAATTGACGTAAGTTCATCAGGCGACCAGCCGATTTTCAATGAGGATGGCTCGATGGTAATAGTGTTCAACGGCGAGATTTATAACTACCGTGACATAAGAGAAAAGCTCATCGCTGCCGGACATAAATTCAGAACGAATACTGATACAGAAGTTTTGATTCACGGATACGAGGAGTACGGTGAGAAACTGCTCGGAATGCTGCGTGGAATGTTCTCATTCGTAATATGGGACAAGAATAAGCGCGAACTCTTTGGTGCACGCGACTTCTTTGGCATTAAGCCGATGTATTACGCTGCCATGGGAAAAACTCTCATGTTTGGCTCTGAGATAAAGAGTTTTCTTGCACATCCTCAGTTCGTCAAGGAACTAAATACAAGTGCGCTCGAAAACTATCTCACATTCCAGTATTCACCAACGAAGGAAACCTTCTTCAAGAATGTCTATAAGCTCCTTCCGGCACATTATTTCCGCTTCAAAGACGGTAAAATGGAGATAAAACGCTATTGGGACGTTAACTTCCGTCCCGACGAAGGTCCTGACCTCGACACATGGGTAGAGCGTATTTCCGATACTTTCCATGACTCTGTAAAGGCACATAAAATCGCTGATGTAGAGGTTGGCTCATTCCTGTCAAGCGGTGTAGACTCAAGCTACGTTGCGGCTATTGCCGATGTTGACAAGACCTTCACAGTCGGATTCGGCAATGACGAAAAGTATAATGAGATAGGCTGGGCAAAGAATTTCTCAAAGGCTATAAATAAGGAAAATTCCAGCAAAGTAATAACACCTGAGGAGTACTGGGGAAGCCTTGAAAAGATACAGTATCACATGGACGAACCTCTCGCAGACCCCTCAGCAGTTGCACTTTATTTCGTCTGCAACATTGCCTCTGAGAAGCTGAAGGTCGTTCTTTCGGGAGAAGGTGCGGACGAAATATTCGGCGGCTACAACGTCTACAGTGACCCTGACGGTACCCTCTATGATAAGCTGCCGCGCGGAATCAGACGTGCGGTAGGCAATGTCGCTCAGAAGCTTCCGGCAAAGAGGGGAGTTAACTTCTTTGTACGCAAAGGCAAGGACGTTGAGGAGCGTTTCATCGGCAATGCGTATATGTTTACTCCTGCCGAGCGAAAGGCACTTCTCAGAATCAGTACAGAAGCACCCGAGCCTATGGCTCTGACTATGCCATATTTCAGACGTGTCCGCAATATGGACGACGTAACAAAAATGCAGTATCTCGACCTTCATATGTGGATGGCAGGGGATATACTTCTGAAAGCTGATAAAATGAGTATGGCAAATTCTCTCGAACTGCGTGTACCTTTCCTTGACAAAGAGGTAATGGCGCTTGCAGAACAGATACCGACGAAGTACAGAGTTACTCATAAGGAAGGCACCGACGAAACAAAGTACATTACTAAGTACGCAATGCGTCTTGCAGCAAAGAAGGACACTCCGAGTGAGACTGCCAAAACAGCTGCGAAGAAAAAACTCGGTTTTCCTGTACCGATAAGGGTATGGCTGAAAGAGGAAAAATACTATAACATAGTACGCGGATACTTTGAGGGTGAGAGTTCAAAGCAATTCTTCAACGTCGAGCCGCTTATCAGACTTCTTGACGACCACCGCGACGGTAAAGCTGATAACAGCCGTAAAATATGGACAGTTTTCACGTTCCTTGTCTGGTACAAAGTCTACTTTGAAAATAACGGAGTATACGCTCTTAACTGAAAGGACATCAAATGGCAAGTATAGTCACATATAAATACATCAAACAGAATCCTGACATAATGGAATATATTCGCCGCGCTGACCAGACTCTTGAGGCAATGGGGTATACAGAACACTCTTTTCCTCATGTTGAGAGAGTTGCTGCAACGTCATCAATGATACTCGAAACTCTCGGGTATGATGAGCGAATAGTTGAGCTTGCACGTATCGCCTCTATAATGCACGATATCGGCAACGTGATAAATCGAATCGACCACGCACAGAGCGGAGCTGTAATGGCATTCAGACTTCTTGATAATCTCAGTATGCCCGCATCGGAGATATGCTCGGTAATAGCTGCAATAGGCAATCACGATGAGGGAACAGGTATGCCGCTCGACCCGATATCAGCTGCAATGATAATCGGCGACAAGACCGACGTGCGCCGCAGCCGTGTACGAAATCACGACCTGCTTACATTCGATATACACGACCGTGTAAATTATGCGGTTGAGATGTCAAAAGTGTCATTTAATGATGCGAAAACGTCAATAATACTTGAATTGGAGATAGATACTGAAATATCGTCTGTAATGGAGTATTTTGAGATATTCATGAACAGAATGCTGCTATGCCGGAGAGCCTCAGAGTTTCTCGGTGTACAGTTTGAAATGATAATAAACGGCAGTAAAATTCTGTAAACAGATAACGGAGGTAAAAAAATATGCAATCAGAATATCAGCATCTTATCGACCTTAACGACTATCCGGTAACGTGGTGGACTAAGCTTATAGAGCTTGGCGAAAGTATAAAGAATGACCCCGCTAAGTATGCTCATGAGTGTGACGGAAAAGTTATGGCTACACTGTTTTATGAGCCTTCAACACGTACACAGATGTCGTTTCAGACTGCTATGATACGTCTTGGCGGAAAGATAATCGGATTTGACAATCCGGCGAATTCGTCCGTATCAAAGGGAGAAACAATCAAGGACACGACTAAGATAGTAAGCAGTTATGCTGATATTCTTGTAATACGTCACCCGATTGCAGGTGCTGCAAAAGCAGCGTCTCTCACAGCTGACTGTCCTGTAATCAATGCAGGTGACGGCGGACATCTACACCCGACTCAGACTCTCACCGACCTTCTGACATTAAAAATTGAGAAAAAACGTCTGACAGGTCTCACAATAGGAATGTGCGGCGACCTCATCAACGGCAGAACAGTGCATTCTCTATGTAAGGCACTCAGTATGTTCAAGGACAACAAATTCATATTCATTTCAACTCCGGAACTGAAAATGCCTGCATATATCAAGGATATAATCAAAGCAAACGGCAGCACATTTGAGGAAGTACACACAATCGAGGAAGTAATCGGCAGACTTGATGTGCTCTATATGACACGTATTCAGCAGGAGCGCTTTGCAAGTGAAGAGGACTACCTTGCACAGAAGAATACCTATGTACTCGACCATAGAAAGATGCAGCTTGCCAAGCAGGACATGATAGTTATGCATCCGCTTCCGCGTGTAGACGAGATAACAGTCGATGTAGACGACGACCCGAGAGCTATGTACTTTACACAGGCTAAGTATGGAGTGTTTGCACGAATGGCACTGATACTGACTATACTTCGTGATAAGAAGGGGTCAGAAACGCTGAGAGGAAAGGTATACGCGGCTGTAAAATGCGATAATCCGAAGTGTATAACCAATCACGAGGAATATCTTCCGAAGAGTTTCCGTGCATCGCGTGATGAGACACTTCTTGAATGCGAATATTGTGACGAGCGAAAGCTTATATAAAAAACAAGGTCATCTGAGATTCAGATGACCTTTTCTTTAAGGTACAGCGTATAGATTAGTTTCCCAAGCGGGAATATAAAGCTGATGCCTGATATAAAGCTTGTAGGAGGGATTGATGGTTTTAATAAGCAGGGGAAGCTCAAAAATGTCTTCATTGCGATGATAGAGCGAAACCATCATTTTAGGGGAATAGTGAGCTATCGTCTGAGATGCACCCCATATCGCTTCACGCTCAAATCCTTCAACGTCCATTTTGATTATCGACGCAGACTTTTTCCCGAGAATACCATCAACAGAGCGAGCTTCAACCATTGTATCAGAACTCGCTGTAATTGCCGACTGACGACCCGCTTTAGATGCAAATGGGAGTTCAGTCTCAGTTGACCATACAGCTGCGTTGTAAGCGTGAACTTGCGGCATACCGTCTACGAATTTGGAGAGCTTCTTGAAATTTTTTCTGTCGGGTTCGAGTGCGTAAATAGCGTGATAGCGACCGTGTGTGAATTCAAGGAGTTCGCGTATCGTGTCACCATTATAAGCACCGAGGTCGACGTAAGTCTCATTCATGTGGGGTTTGATTATTTTGTTGTATATCTCTGATTTAGGAGTTGTAACATCTTCAAGGTACTCGATATTACCGCTGATTTTGAAGTTTATGATATTAGCGTAGACCTTGCGTGAGTAGTCGTCAGCGAGACTATCGTAAACTTCTCTGAGCTTTTCGGCGTTTTCCTGACAGTACTCATAAGTAAACAGACCGCCTCCTGTGACGGGCACATCAGGAACGTATAAAGTATGCTTTGCGGCGATATCGTGTATCTTATCGACAATTTCCTGATATCCTGCCGCAAAAGCAAGAACAACAACAAAATCGTCGACCATTTCCTCGACTTCAGAGAGTTTATGAACGCGGTAGCCTTCAAAAGAGTGTCCGCGCACGAAATCGTCGCTGGCAAAAATACCGGAGAGAACGATGCCTTTTTCGTGAAAAACGGACATTATCTTTAAAGCACCGTCGCCCATACCGTAGATAAATATAGGACGAGTTTCAGCTTTAAGCTTATCCCATGTAGATATTTTTTCTTTTATAAATGAAATCATTTTAACACTCCGTAGAATCAATTATTATCGAAATCATCGTAATGATTACCATCAAAATTGTCATGGTCGTGATAATCGCCGTGCATGATACCCACCATATCTCTGCCGCGGATACCGTATCTGTCGCGCATACGGTTCAGGTACTTATCGATCAGATTTGAAACCTGACGTGGTTTTTTTATGCATTTCACAATTTTAGTAGGTGTATCAGCGTCCTTGCTGTGAATAACTATAGTACCGCAGCCGAACATTCGCTGGAAGAAGGGTCTGCTCACACTTTTATCAATGATCTTGTAAAGGTCGATCTCGTCCTCTTTAATATTAATAAAGCCGATCTGAGTAATGAATTTAGTCTCAGTGAGGTAGTAGCGCGTAAAGGACCACGGAAGTCCGAACAGAGTTCTTTTTTTATCGGTCCAGATATAGTCAATGTCATTTCTTGCCATGATAGAGCCTCCTTTTGTGAAATAATATATCACTATATTATTTTATCATAAAAAAAGTGTTACGTCAACATCAAACAACATTTTTTCGGCATTTTTGCATTAAAAAGCTCAGGGAACACAGTTCTCTGAGCTTTTGTTGTTATGCTTCTGCGGGTTCTGCGTCAGACGGAACAGATATTTCGTCATCTTTTTCGATATTCTCACCGCGCATTAGTTTTTCAAAGTCTTCACCGTTGATCTTCTCATATTTAAGCAGATAAGCGGCGAGTTTATGCATTTTATCGGCATTTGCCCTGATTATTTCAGTGCAGTCGGAGTAAGCCTTGTCTATAATTGAGCGAACTTCCTCGTCAATCTGTGCGGCAACAGCTTCGCTGTAGTTCTTGGTGTGACCGTAGTCTTTACCGAGAAATACCTCGTCGTTGTCGGAGCCGTAAACGACAGTACCGATCTTGTCGGAGAAGCCGTATTTTGTTACCATGCTTCGAGCGGTTTTGGTAGCACGTTCGATATCGTTGGAAGCGCCTGTGCAGATATCATCGAGGAATATTTCCTCCGCAACTCTTCCGCCGAGGAGCATAATAATGCTTTCACGCATCTGATTACGTGAAACGTGTCTGTCGTCTGTATCGGGACGTGTAACAGTCAGACCGGCAGCCATACCTCGCTGAATAATAGTTACCTGATGGACCTTATCCTGTGTAGGAAGGTTGTAAGCAGCGACAGCGTGACCGGCTTCGTGGTAAGCAGTAACCTTTTTATCGCGCTCAGTGACGATACGCGATTTCTTCTCAGGACCTGCAATCACCTTCATGGTAGCCTCTTCGATATCATGTTCAGTGATAGCCTTTCTGTTAGCTCTTGCAGCGAGCAGAGCGGCTTCATTAAGGAGATTTTCGAGGTCAGCACCGGTGAATCCCTGAGTAGTCTGAGCAATGACTTTGAGGTCAACGTCGGGAGCAAGCGGTTTATTTTTAGCATGAACATTGAGGATCTCTTCTCTTCCCTTGACATCAGGGTATCCGACAACGATCTGTCTGTCGAAACGACCGGGACGAAGGAGAGCGGGATCAAGAATATCACGGCGGTTAGTAGCGGCAATAACGATAACACTTTCATTGCCTGTGAAACCGTCCATTTCAACGAGAAGCTGATTAAGAGTCTGTTCACGTTCATCGTGTCCGCCGCCGAGACCTGCGCCTCTGTGACGACCAACAGCGTCGATCTCATCGATGAAAATGATTGCAGGAGCGTGTTTTTTAGCCTGATCGAAGAGGTCACGAACACGTGATGCACCCACACCGACAAACATTTCAACGAAGTCAGAACCTGAAATCGGGAAGAAGGGACAGCCTGCCTCACCGGCAACAGCTCTTGCAAGAAGGGTTTTACCTGTACCGGGAGGTCCGAGAAGGAGTACACCCTTAGGAACTTTAGCGCCAATACTTGTATATTTGTTAGGATGTTTCAGGAAGTCAACGATCTCTTCAAGCTCCTGTTTTTCTTCATCTGCACCGGCAACATCTTTAAAAGTAGCCTTACGAGCACTTGACTGAGCTTTCAGGTTAGCCTTGCCGAATGAAGTGTACTTTCCGCCGCCTCCGCTCTGCTTCATAAGGAAGTAGAGGATAGCGATACCGAGCAGAACTGTCAGAACGACGGGGATAAGCGAATATATCCATGTTCTGTCAGTAATCTTGATATAATCCTGCTTAAGGGGTTCGGAATGTTTCTCGTTGTAATTTTTTCTGTAGTCTTTGGTATCCATGAGGAAGATGTCAACGTTCGGAACATTGTATTTGCGTTTGCTTTCCTCATTTTCGAGCTGATAGGTAAGTTCACCGGTACCGAGGTCGAGTTCATAGTATGAGACCTTGTAATCATCGAAATACTGGATAACTGTCGTATAATCAACTCTTTCGGCAGTACCTGAGAGTTTTGTAGTAACAAAGTAGATACATATAATAGCGATTATAACGATCAGAAGATAAGTAAAAATACCTTTGTTTTTTCTTGGCTGCAAATTATCCACTCCTATCTTAGTGTTCCCGCATAACAGTTATTCTGAGAAATCTGCGGGTATCTCCGTCGGGAGCAACTCGACCGGCGATGCCGATTTTTTCGGCAAATATGGTGCCTTGATCGTCATCAATGAAATGTAGAGTACTGCGTTCCTGCGGGGGAATTATTTCGTTTATCAGTTTTTTCACGGAGGAGGTGAAGTTTCTTCCGCGGAGCTGAATCCTGTCACCGAACCTACGGTTTCTCAAAACAGCTCTTCCTATTATTTTATCATAATCGAGCACATAAAATGTTAATTTTTTATTAACAACGTTATTTGACAAATAATTTTCTCGGTTAAATATTTCACATTTAATAAAAATGCCGTCAAATATTGAGTTCAAACCTTCTGAAAGCACGGTATACAGGCATTTATCAGTATTATCTGATTTGATAGTCTGTAAACCGGCTGATTTGCCGTCCGAGACAAAGAAAAGGTCACGGGACAGATTAAGTTTGCCTGAGTTAACAAGTATACGGTCACACTCACAAAGCCGCTCGTGGGAAACAGGGATACCGCGGCTTCGCAGGAGTCTTGAAATACACCTTCTGCGGACGACTTCATCATATTCGTTAAGACCTGTGAATGTATCGCCGTTCAGGCATTTATTTTCAGCAATATTGGTTTGTGACTCGATAAAACGGTCTTCACTTCTAAGTCCCTCTAAAGAATTAACGGAAGTCGAAATAATGGACGGATTCAGTTCTTTCAAAACAGGGATTATCCTGTGACGAATCTTATTACGTGTATAATCGTCCGACAGATTGGTACTGTCGGTTACGTAATCCTGTTTGTTTGTGGAGAGGAAGTCTTCGATTTCCGCCCTTGAAACGGCAAGCAGGGGACGTACTATATTTCCGCGGACCGGAGGTATACCGGCAAGTCCCTTTAATGCAGAACCTCGTGTAAGATTGAGTATGAGTGTTTCAAGAGCATCGTCAGCATTGTGAGCTGTAGCGAGCTTTTTTCCGGAACTGTATTTTTTGAAAATGCCGTACCGCAATTCGCGTGCGGCTTCTTCAGTGGAGAGTGCATTTTCTTTGGCATAACCTGAAACATCGCAGGAAACGGCTGTAAAAGCAACTCCGAGCCTTTCGCAAAGTTTGCGGCAGAAATCCTCGTCAGCATCACTTTCACTGCCGCGGAGACAGTGATTGACATGGAGAGCTTCAACTGAAATATTAAGATCATCTTTCAGCTTTAGCATACTCAGAAGAAGGCAAACACTGTCTGCACCGCCGGAAAGTCCGCAGACGACGGTATCACCGGCAGTGAACATATTATATCGTCCGGCAAATCTGATTATTTTATCAAGCATATTAGTTTTCGGGCGGAGCGTTATACTCCGGATTTGAGAATCGTGTATACTGACCGTCCCAGATGAGTTCAACAGTACCGACCTCACCGTGACGGTTTTTTGCTACAATACATTCGGATATATTCTGACGTGTACTCTCTTTGTTATAGTATGCATCACGGTAAAGAAAGAGAACGATATCCGCGTCCTGCTCGATAGAACCGGATTCACGCAGGTCTGAGAGCATAGGACGTTTATCTGTACGGCTCTCGACAGCACGGGAGAGCTGTGAGAGAAGAATTACCGGAACATCGAGCTCCTTAGCCATAACTTTGAGCTGACGTGTAATTTCTGAAATTACAGTAACACGGTTGTCGGATTTTGAAGTCGACTCCATAAGCTGTAGGTAATCGATAATAACGAGACCGAGGTCTTTGACACGTCTGAGCTTTGCTTTCATCTGCTGAACGGTCATACTTGCGGTATCATCGATAAGCAGGGGGAACGTACTGAGGTAGGCGGCACTTGTAGCCAGACGTACCCATTCGTCACTTTTTATCATTCCGTTACGGAGTGAGCTTGACTCGATAAGAGCTTCGGTTGAAAGAATACGTGAAGCCAGCTGTTCTTTGGACATTTCGAGGTTGAACGTAACAACGGTCTTAGCGCCTTCACGTCTCGCGACATTGGTAGCGATGTTCATAGCAAACGAAGTTTTACCCATACCTGGACGAGCCGCAATGATGATAAGGTCGGACTTATTCAGTCCGGAAGTTATCTTATCGAGCAGAGAGAAACCAGTCCTTGCACCGACGTATTTGTCTTTATCTGCACCTGTTATCTTACCGAGGTGGTCATATGCTTCGAGAACGGCGTCTCCGAGAGTAGCAAGCCCCTTTACATCCCGACCTCGTCTGATATCGTAGATACGCTGTTCAGCGGAGTCGAGCATAAGAGCCGCGTCCTGTTCACCGCCGCGTATATCTTCGAGGATAGCGCGTGCCGTGTAGCCGAGACTGCGTATCAGGTACTTATCAGCAACGATTTTACAGTAGCTTTCGATGTTTGAGGTAGTAGGCAGGGTATTTGCGATGTCAGCAAGATAGCGTCTGCCCTCTGCGGGGGTATCGAAGATATGCTGTTTTTCTGCTTCATTCAGGACAGTAACGATGTCGATAGGCTGACCCGAAGTGAACATTCTGACGATGATTCCGTAGATTGCCTTATGCTGTTCGGTGTAGAAATAGTCAGCTTTGACCTTTTCGATTACGAGCGGAGCTACAGACGGATCTGACAGAACAGTACCGAGAACACACTGTTCAGCTTCGATACTGTGGGGCAGGTCGTTATCGGCTATAAACCGGGTATTATCGTCCATCAGCCTTCTACCACTTCAACGTCGACCTTCTCGCTGATACCTGTATAGAATTTTACAGTAGCAGTATAAGTGCCGAAATTCTTGATATCAGAGCTGAGAGAGATCTTCTTCTTGTCGACTTTTACTCCGAGCTGAGAATCGAGAGCTTCAGCAATATTTGCCGCAGTAACAGAACCGAAGAGTCTGTCGTTTGAGCCTGCTTTAGCCTTGATAATGAGCTTCTGGTCTTTAATTTTTGCAGCAGCCTCGTTAGCAGCCTGTTTTTCTACGTCAGTCTTGTGCTGAGCAGAAGCCTGCTGACCTGCGAGTTTATTCATGTTTGCGGGAGTAGCTTCAACAGCGAGCCCCTTTGGCAGAAGCATATTTCTTGCATAGCCGTCAGCTACATTTTTAACTTCGCCTTTTTTTCCTGAACCTTTAACGTCCTGTAAATAGATTACCTTCATAGTATTTATCCTTTCAAAAAATCATTTTATGTATGTTTCCGCCTGTCTGGCTTCGATCGCGTTCATGAGCAATTTTACAGCGTCAGTAACATTGGAGTTTTCGAGCTGAGCAGCAGCCATAGTCTGATGACCGCCTCCGCCGAGTTCTTCCATAACTACCTGAACGTTCAGTGCACCGAGAGAGCGGGCAGAAATATTAACCGTACTGCCAGTTTTATAAATAACGAATGATGCATCAACATCTGAAATACTGAGAAGTTCGTCAGCAGCCTGCGGCGCAACGATACGAATATCGTCGGACTTGAAATCAGCTACAGCGATCGCGCATTTCTTGAAGAGTTTTGCACTTCCGACTATCTGGGTTTTACGCTTGTAAGCGTCGAATGAATTAGAGAACAAAAGTTTTACCGAAACAGTATCAGCGCCGAGTTTTTTGAGGAAAGCGGCAGCTTCAAAGGTTCTCACACCTGTTCTCATAACGAAGTTTTTGGTATCGAGCATAATACCTGAAAGAAGTGCTTCCGCGTGGATAGTAGGCATTTTCACATCGTCATCGAACTTGAAATACTGTATAAGCTCAGTGACCATTTCAGAAGCTGACGAAGCATATGGTTCGTGATAGAAGATCACAGCATTATCGATGAAATTGACTGTCTTGCGGTGGTGATCAACAACAACGACCTGTCTGATCTTATCATAGAGTTCGCGGCTTTCGATGAAGTCTTTATTGTGTGTATCAACGATGATGAGAAGATCGTTTTCCTCAGCGTATGAAACAGCTGCGGACGGGGTGATAAAGAGGTTTTTATCGGTCTGTGACTCTACGATGTCGATAAGGTGAGAAGCGAGGTTCTTGTTCCTGTCAACGACGATATGAACGTTTTTGCCCAGAAGCTGGACTGCGCCCGCGAGACCGCATGATGCCCCGACAGAATCGAGGTCGCCGAATCTGTGACCCATAATAAAAATGTTGTTCGCATGACGAATAACGTCTTCCATAGCATTCGCGATGATACGTGTCTTGGAGCGAGACATTTTCTCTACGCCCTTAGAAACTCCGCCGAAGAAACGGTAGCCGTTATCAGTTTTTACAACAGCCTGATCGCCGCCGCGACCAAGTGCCATATCAAGGCACTGACGGGCAAACTTTTCACTTTCAGCGAGTGAAGACGCACCCTGTCCGACACCGATCGAGAAGGTGAGAGGGTACTTTCCGGCAATTTTGATATTGCGTGCGAGGTCGAGAATCTTAAACTTATTTTCGATTTTTTCCTCGATATGACGGCTTTCAATGACTGCATAGAATGTATTTGAAGCAGTTTTTTTGATAAAGCCGTTAGTAGTGCTCATAAATCTTTCGATGAGCTGTTCTGTTTCCACAGATGCGAGAGCTTTTTCACTTTCCTTAGCATTCTGCATAATATCGTCGTAGTTGTCGATAGAGATAATAACGACATTTGGCTGTGATTCATCAGAACGTTTTTTCAGATTGAAGTAAGCAGTTTCGTCGTGAAAGTATATGATGAGGAAGGAGATATTCTCACTCTCATCGAATTTTTCCATAGAAGTCTTATAAATTGAGTTGTTTATAGTGCAGTAGGCAGAGCCGTGTTCTCTCAGAGAAGCGAGGTCGAGTTTAACAAGGTCCTCGAAATCTCGCCCGTAGACATCAGCCCCGAGGCTTATGATCTCTTCAAATACCTGGTTATACCAGACTATCTGACCGTTATCGTCAATAACTGCAACAGGCGCAGGAAGGGCGTTCATGTACTGTGCGGCGGAGGTTTCGAGATGAGCGTTCATTTTAGAAAGATGACGCATCGAATTCCTTGAATATATCACAGTGATCAGGATGAGAGTGACTGTGAGAACGACACCGATCGCGATGCCTGTAAATGCACAATGTTTGTTATCGGTATAAACAGCCAATCCGACGAAAATCATATCAGCGAGTGCGGCTAAAATTAAGATGAAAAGTATCGCTGGAAATTTCTTTTTCAATTTTCAGACTCCTTTCGGAAACTGTAGTTTTGCCTTAAGAAATGCCGGAAACAATCATGTTTCCATGATGATCGGGAGTATCATAGGACTGCGCTTGGTCTTTTCATAGATGTAATCGGAAAGAGCGTCACGCATCTTGCCTTTAAGGGTATTCCACTCTTTAAGCTCAGCGTATGAGCAGTTTGAGAGGGTATTGGTAAGAACAGCCTTTGCTTGAACAATGAGTTCTTCCGACTCTCTGACATAAACAAATCCACGGGAGATTATATCAGGACCTGCAACAATCTCATTGGTAGCTTTTTCAATACCGATAACGATAATGATAAGACCGTCCTGAGCGAGATGTTTTCTGTCGCGTAGAACAATAGAACCAACGTCACCGACTCCGAGACCGTCAACGAGAACTCTTCCTGAGGGAACCTGTGATACTATTTTCATGGTAACGCCGTCAGTTTCGATGACGTTTCCTATTTCAGCGATGATTATGTTTTCGTTTGGCATACCCATTTGTCGAGCGAGGTCAGCGTGTTTTTTGAGGTGTTTATATTCACCGTGTACGGGTATGAAAAACTTTGGTTTAGTAAGTGACTGCATGAGTTTGAGTTCTTCCTGACAAGCGTGTCCGGAAACGTGTACCTCGTACATAGCCTCGTAAACAACTTCCGCACCCGACTTCATGAGTTCATTGACAACACGTGTAACGAATTTTTCATTTCCGGGGATAGGGGTAGCAGAGATGATGATGAAGTCCATGGGAGTGATATTGACCTTTTTGTGGTCATTCATTGCCATTCTTGTGAGAGCGGACATAGGTTCGCCCTGACTTCCCGTAGTGATAAGAACGATACGTTCACTTTCGTAGCGGTTCATCATTTCGATATCGATTATGATGCCGTCGGGAACAGAGAGGTAGCCGAGTTCGATAGCAGTATTTATGACGTTTACCATACTTCTGCCGAAAACAGCAACTTTTCTGCCGTAGCGTTCAGCGCAGTTGATGATCTGCTGTACGCGGTGGATATTTGAAGAGAATGTAGCGATGATGATACGCTTGCCTTCGCCCTTTTTGAATAGTCTGTCAAAGGACTCGCCGACAGTGCGTTCGGAATGCGTATAACCCATTCTCTCAGCGTTAGTGGAGTCAGCCATAAGAGCGAGAACGCCCTTGCTTCCGAGTTCACCGAAACGTGCGAGGTCGATAATTTCTCCGTCGATAGGGGAGTAGTCGACTTTGAAGTCACCTGTATGAACAATAACTCCGGCAGGAGTATGGATAGCCATTCCGACAGAATCGGGGATAGAATGGTTGACTTTGATGAATTCAACAGCCATACAGCCCATTTTTACGGTCTTTTTGGGGGCAATAACGTTGAGGTTGACCTTGCCGTAAAGACCCTGTTCCTTGAGTTTAGCCTCAATGAGACCGATAGTAAGTCTTGTACCGTAAACCGGAACATTGACTTTTTTGAGAAGGTAAGCAAGTCCGCCGATATGGTCCTCGTGACCGTGAGTGATAACGATTCCGCGGACTTTTTCGGCGTTGCGCTCTACATAAGTAAAATCGGGGATAACTATGTCTACGCCGGGCATATCGGCATCAGGGAATGCAAGACCGCAGTCGAGAATGAACATATCGTTCGAGCATTCAAAAACGGTCATATTCTTGCCTATTTCGTTGAGACCGCCGAGAGGGATTATTCTTACAGGAGTTTTTCTCGACTCCTTAGGTTGTCTCTGGTTACGTTTAGGCTTTGCAGAATTATCAGCCTGATGTACTGCCGGCATATTGTCCTTTTTCTGGACAGGTGGTTTACGCGAGTAGTTGCGTTTTTTGGGCGCAGCAGTGCTGCCGCTGTTGTTTCTGCGGTTTCTTTTTCCGTTATTATTGTAGTTTTCGTTCACTTTATAACCTCACTTTCAAAGATAGGAGAAAACGGCTGGAACGGTCATAGCCGAGTAACTCCGGAGCAGACACGACAGGTCATACCGAACATGAATGATGAATCATAAAATAGATGTCTGTAACGTACACGCGGCGATAATATCGGACTACAGCCGGTGTGAAAGATCAGAGGGGTATGAATTGGTACCATGACTGTCTGTGTTGAAAAAATATAATATCTTAATGGCGTTGCGCCAATAAAGCCGTTAACAATATGCCGGACTAAATAAAAAGGCATAACTATACACTCTAATTATACAAAAATGCGAGGTATATGTCAATAGTAAAAAAAGAATGATTTGATTATTGTGCACATTTAACAAAAAGTTATGTTTTGAAATAAATCAGATATCCTGTAATTAATGACAGGACTCGGAGTCTTTTCGTATTTTTTCGGTCCACACAGCGCATAATTCTGCGGCAGTCTCAGAGGACATAGCCTGAGCAACTAATGACAAGCGGTTTCTGCCGCTTTGTGTGATAATGACCCTGCCATTTGGAGTCATCATGCTTTTTTGCGGAGAGAATCTGTTTACTCTGTCCACTGCGAGTTCACGTTTTGCACTTGCAAGAGCCGGAAGTTCTTTTAGAACAGAATCAAATCTGTTCATATCTTTAGTTAATTCAAGTACCATAAATAATGGGTCACGCAGAAATCTTGAATGAGCATTATAGTCCGGAACCTTTCCGCTGGATTTATAACGTTTTATAAGGTCGCCTGACGAACCGGCGGCTATTTCTGCCGCATAGTGAAAAGAGTCGGGGAGTAAAACTCTCTCTCCCGCGCGGGTTTTAATGAGGCAGTACGCGAGTGCAAGCTTCTCAGCGGAAATGAAGCCGTTTCCGACTGAATAAGCGTTGACACGCTGACCGTCGTCAGATATTTGAAATACAAGCCGGTCGCTCTCACCTGAAAAGAATTCTTCCCAAAGTGAACGGACGTTCCTGTTGCCACAGCTTATACCTGCCGAAATCTTCTCACCTGTAAACCCCGAACAGTCACGGAGGTTATTGATATATATATTCCTGAACGAAGTTGTGACATTGATTTTCCCTGATTTTTCTGCGGGTGACGGACTTTCACAGTGCATGATGTCTTTTAAGGCTGAGTCCGGCATTGCGAAACCTCGTTCATCGTAAAACAGCACTTTTACACCTGATGAGCAGTTTATAAATACACTGCAATCGGCTGATAAGAGCGGTGCAGAAAACCTGAAAGACGGTAAATCACTGTTTTCGCATATAAAAACATCTCCCCCGCATTCGGAAAATCCGCTGCACAGTGCATAAAGCAGATGAAGTCTTTCAAAGCTTTCGCACGCAGCACTTATTCTTGAAAAGTGCCTTGTAAGTGAACGACCGAGTTCTGCCATTTCCAATGAACTTACGGAACAGCCGTGTATAGCTTCACATACACCGTTATGAAAGTAAAAATTATTGTTTTCTCCTAAATAAGCCATAATATCGCCCCTTAATGATGATGGTTACAGTTTTGACCAAAAAATCGGGTTTATACGTTTCTGACCTTATTCATCAGGAACAGCAGTCCGATAAGATTAGGAACAGCCATAAGGGCATTGAATATATCCGAAATAATCCACACAGTCTCAGCGTTTATGACTGCACCGACTGCGCAAAGGAGTGAAAAGGCAAAGCAGAATATGTACCTTGATCTGCCGTGAGTTATGTGAAGAAAAGACTTCTCTCCGCAGTAATACCAGCCAATGATGGTGCAAAGCGCGAAAAGACCGTTGATTATCGCAAGAAAGCACTCGCTCCTGTCTCCGATAAGCGTAGCTATAGCCGAATCAACAGTTGTATCATGTGAGGCAGTAAGTACAGTAAGAGCGGTCAGTGTACAGCAGACCATAGTGTCGAAGAACACTTCAAACATACTCCATGCGGCAAAATCAGTTTTGTTATCACCGGAACTATGTAAAAGAGGTGAACTTCCGAGTCCAGCTTCATTTGAGAAAACACCGCGCCTTATCCCGACTGCAAGCGCGCTTCCTGCAAAGCCGCCGGCAAATTGACGGATTCCCAAGGCTTCACTGACTATTTTCCTCAAAGTATCTGGTACAGCTGAAAAATGAAGAAGAATGACAGTGATACATACCGCTCCGTATGCGGCTGATGCGAGTGGTAACATATACTGTGCAGCGGTACCTATTCTTTTAGCACTGCCGCTTGTGATAAACAGCACAGTTAAAAAAATGAAGGTGAAAATGATAACAGGGGAGATTGTGCGGTATTCGCTCAGACTGCGGTAAAAAGTGTTAGCCTGTGACATTCCGCCCATGCCGACGGCTGCAAGAATGCTTGAAAACGTGAAAATACCGGCGAGAAGAGGAGAGCCAAGTCCGCGCGAGAGATATGCCGCCGGACCTTTTAATCTATTGTCGCTGTAAATGGCAGACAGCTTATTTTCTGCGTAAACCAGAGCCATACCGAAAAATGCCGATACCCACATCCAGAACACAGCACCTGCTCCGCCTACGGCTATAGCGGAGGCAGTACCGGCGATATTTCCTGTTCCCATAGCCGCACCAAGGCTCATGCATACAGTTCTGATAGTTGAAACGGACGGCTTTGAATCTGACTTTTTTAGTATAGAAAACATACGAAACTGAATACCTTTAAGCTTTACCGTGTATACTGCACCGGTGCATATCAGCATTGCGGCAAGTCCGACACCCCATATGCAGTCTCTTATTCTGCTGAGAACTAATTCCATATTCTGTCTCCTTATTTAAAAAAAATGGTATACAATAAAGGATATTTGTG
>Ga0310695_10006443_pt1 | contig 19384 bp, 21 predicted proteins | sample RumenRJG_04DNA_FD_203882 | JGI IMG/M metagenome (GOLD analysis project Ga0310695, IMG submission 203882) | Bovine rumen microbial communities from Lethbridge, Alberta, Canada - RJG_04 (v2) (version 2) | ecosystem: Host-associated > Mammals > Digestive system > Stomach > Rumen | place: Canada...
GCAAGCTCGACTCCCTCGGCGTCGCAGGTCGCAACCGCAGCCGTTCGAAGTACGGCATGAAGCGCCAGAAGAAAGAGGAGAAGTAAGACATGAGCCGCAGAGGTAAGACTATCGTCAAGCGCGTCGTTCTCGATCCGAAGTTCAATTCTGAGCTCGTCGCGCACATGATCCGCGTCATCATGAAGGACGGCAAGAAGACCGTCGCCGAGAAGATTGTCTACGGCGCGATCGAGAAGGTCGCCGAGAAGATGAAGGAGGATCCCTCCAAGTTTGTCAAGGACGAGAAGCAGTTCGAGGATCCGCTCGAGGTCGTTTCCGCCGCGATTGACAACATGAAGCCGCAGGTCGAGGTCAAGACCCGCCGCGTTGGCGGCACGACCTACCCGGTTCCTGTGCCGATTGCCGCGAACCGCCAGCTTTCGCTCGCCCTCCGCTGGACGACGCAGTTCGCCGGCGCGCGCCACGGCATGGGCATGCCCGCCGCAGTCGCAGCCGAGATCATCGATGCGTTCCAGGGCCAGGGCAACGTCATCAAGAAGCGTGACGACGTGCACAAGATGGCGCAGGCCAACAAGGCGTTCGCGCATTACGCCTGGTAACGGCCAAGTGCTTTTCCATCAAACGCGAGGGGACGTGGCCGGCGGCTGCGTCCTCTTGTGTTTAGTTTTAGTTTGACGACATCTAACCCAACATGGAAGGGTCAAGGTTTGGTATAATATGCCTATGCAGATTTTAGGAGAACCAATTTTCGCAAAAACGCCGGACGGTGCATTGGTGAGCCGCGTCGGCACGATGTTTTTCAAGACGCCCGGTCTCGTGACGCGGCGCGGCGTCCATGCCATGCAGCGCGCGATGTGGATCGACCACCTCAATGAAGGGCGCGCCGCAGCCGGGCTTCAGCCGCTTTCTGCCGCCGAAGAGGAAGCGGAGTTCGCTGAGTCCGTAGACCTCATCTTCACCGACGACCATGTGCTCATAAGACCCGATCCCGACCACATGGATCTTGCGTTTCGCGCAGACGAGGAGCTGCAGAAGCTCGTCAACAAGCGCAAGGTGCGCTTCCTCAACACGCATGCGGCGAAAGTCAGGAACGCGCTCAGGGCGCGCGGCGAGAACTGGCGCATGGCGCGCGCGCCGATCTCTCAGGAGGACATGGCGGAGATCGTCGAGAGCGCCCGCGTTGCGATAGGCGAGCAGCCGGTCTACTACTACAACCAGGCCGTCGGCACCCGCTACATGACGGCTGGTGGCTACAATGTCGTCTCGGCTCTTCCCGCCGACAAGTACCGTGCCCAGATCAAGGAGGTCGTCTCGTTCCTCAAGAAGCGCAACAGGATGGGGCATCCCGAGGTCGACATCTTCCCGACGACCACTCCGATAGAGATCAAGAAGGCCTTCAGGGACCTTGACGTCGATGCACTGGGTGATGCCGAGCTGCGCGCGGCGGTCGACAAGATAGCCCTCGACTGGCGCATGTCCCTCCCCGCCGAACTGCGCGAGGAGTCGGTCGAGAACTTCGACTGGCGCAACGCGATGTGCTCCGCCGTCACGGCCGGCACCAACGAGACGAATGCCGCCGAGCAGGATCTCATCCAGGGCATTTCGCCGGAGTTCTATCGCCAGATCGAGTGGCTTCCCGGGGCGCGCATCGACCGCGGCGAGGTGATTTTCGATCCGCTATGGGACGAGTTCAAGCGCACGCGCGATCCGTCGCTCGCACCGCTATGCGACTTCCACGTCCGCAACATCATCTTCAACTTGATGCGCCTCTTCAACGACATAGAGTTCGTCAACGTTGGGCGCATCGCCCGTTCGCTCGCGAGGTCTCCGATCGTTGGCTCTCGCCACGGCAGCGTCTATGTCATCCAGTGCAAGACGGCCGAATCCGACGAAGTGCGGCTTGTCCTTCTTCGTTTTCAGAAATGGGGCGTCGCCGAGCATCTCGACGAAGGCAAGGACATTCTGCAGGCGACGATAGAGGCGAATGAATACGCGGACTACATTCTCGACCGCCGTCTTATGTGCTGCCAGCTCGGGATGAACCTTCCCCCGCGCGTCGCGATAGCGCAGTTTCCCGAAACGTACCGTGGCCACAACCAGTACAACGGAACGACGGTGCGCGCGTACGGGTATGTCCGCGACTATGTTTCCGGTACGGCTTCCGACAAGATCCCGCCGGCGCGTTTCCGCAATCCTGCGTTCGCCCTCGCGTTCGCGTGGCTGATGGGCGAGGCCGCGGCACACGACCTGATCGTCGGCCGCCGCTCGTCGGAGACGAAGGAAAACCTCTTCGACAAGAACTACGAGGTCGTGCAGTTCGGGCCGGACGGACTTCCCGTCAAGGTCGTCGCGACTGACCACGCGGGAAGTTTCGTGAACTACCTGCATACGTTCGAGGATTCCGTAGCCCCCTACGCGAACGTCGTCCGCCGTCGCGCGAAGTTCGTGCCAGACGTGGCCGCCTTTACCGACGCCTACGTCACGGCCTTCGAGCGCAAGCTTGCGGAAGTGCAGGCGAAGTACCGCGACCGCCGCAAGGCATTTGACGAGCTTTTCGTGCACCGTCCGTTCGACGTCGCCGGTTCCGGGGCATACCGCTGGGCAAAGACGCTAGAACGCCTTGACCAATGCGATCCCAAGTCGGTCGCCGCCGTTCTCCGCACGGCGATAGAGGGAGATAAGCTATGCTGAAGTATGTCTTGAGGCGAATCCTGGAGGTAATCCCCACTACGGCGGGAATAGTCCTGCTCGCGTTCGCACTGTTCAACATCGTAGGCGGCTCGCCTGCCGAGGCGATTCTTGGCAAGAACGCGACTGCCGAGGCGATTGCGGCCTTCAACCACAAGTACGGCTACGACAAGCCGCTCATCATCGGCGATTGGGGCGATGCAGGCATTAAGGGGCTCTTCGACAGCCAGCTCTTCAACTTTGTCGGCGATCTCGCCAAGGGCGACCTCGGCTATTCCGTCGAGATGAAAGAACCCGTCGTGGACATCTTGAAGCGCGGCGTTGGGCCGAGTCTTTCGCTCACCGTTCCGATTCTCATCGGCGGCACGGTTGTGGGGCTTCTCCTCGCGTTTGTCGCTGCGGCGTGGCGAGGGCGGTTCCCAGACAAGACGATTCTCTTCTGCTCGACAGTCCTAATGAGCGTCAACTACGTCGTGTGGGTGCTTGCAGGCCAGTTCCTCCTTTCCTACAAGCTGGGGCTTTTCCCGATTTGGGGCTACCGAAGCTGGTTCTACCTCGCGCTCCCCGTCCTAATCGGCGTCGTCTCATCGCTTGGCGTCGACGTCAGGTTCTTCCGCATGGCGATACTCGACGAGCTCTACAAGCCGTATGTCCTCACGGCGCGCGCGAAAGGGCTCTCTGGTGCGGCGATTCTCGTGAAACATGTGCTGAGAAATGCGCTCATCCCGATCGTCACCTACATTTCGCTCGCGATCCCCTATCTCTTCACCGGCTCGCTCCTCCTTGAGTCGTTCTTTGGGATTCCGGGGCTTGGGTCGGTCTCGATCAACGCGATACACTCCGCCGACATGGCCGTCGTTCGGGCGGTCGTCGTTCTTGGTGCTCTCCTCTACCAGTTTGTCAACCTCGTTACGGACCTTGCCTACGCGGCGCTTGATCCGCGCGTCAGGTTCCAGAATGGCTGAAATGGGCGTCGCGTCCATAGTCGATCTCGCAAGAAGCGCTGATCTCTTCAGGGGGTTTTCTCCTTCTGAGGTGGACTCGCTCCTGTATCGCTTTGGCGGCGTAAAGAAGGCGGTTGCGAAGGGCGAGACAGTGGCGCTCGCGGGGCTTGAGGCGAATCGGCTCTTCGTTGTCGTGTCGGGTCGGCTCCGCGTCTACGAGAAGACGGCTCGCGATCACCAGATCTTCGTCAGGGAGATATGCGTCGGCGAAGTCCTTGGGCTCTGGATACTTTTCACTCCTGAGATTACCTGCTGGCCCGGCACCGTCGTGGCTGCCGAACCTGGCCTCCTCATTTCGCTCGACATGTCGGTCGTGCGCCAGATGATGGAGATGGCCGCACCGGAGATGGCGAGATTCTCGTCGAACGTGTCGAAGATCCTCGCCCGAGAGTTCTTCTCGGCCTGGCGCAAGATGACGGTGATGAACGCGCCGACGATTGAGGCGAAGATTCAGATGTACCTGACGGAGCTTGACAACGAGACTGGGAAGACCGGCGTTGTCAAGGTTCCGTTCGATCGCGAACGTATGGCCGAGTACTTCGGCGTGACCCGTCCGGCGCTTTCGCGTTCGCTCGGTCATTTGCGCGATCGCGGGCTCATCTCCTGGCGCAAGAACGAGTTCAGAATAAACTTCTGAATTCGCACTTGCCATTTTCTATGTTTTCATCTATAATATACCCGTATGAAAACATGGCTTTCCTTTTGGTATGGGATTTTCAAGAACAATCCAATCTTTCGGCTTGTGCTCGGCCTCTGCCCTACGCTTGCCGTTACGACGAGCCTTGAAAACGCGCTCGGCATGGGTCTTGCGGCGACGTTTGTGCTCGTCTGCTCTAACGGACTTGTCTCGGCGCTACGGAAGGTAATACCGCCCGCCGTCCACATTCCCTGCTACATCGTCATTATTGCGACGTTCGTCACGGCCATCGATCTTTTGATGCAGGCGTATCTCCCAGACCTCTCGGCCTCGCTCGGTATCTTCATTCCGCTGATCGTCGTCAACTGCATCATTCTCGGTCGCGCCGAGGCGTTCGCCTCGAAGAACGGCATTGTCGATTCGCTTGCCGACGGCCTCGGGAGCGGTATCGGATTCACGCTCTCCCTCGCTCTCATCGCCGCGGTTCGCGAAATCGTAGGCGCCGGCACTCTCACCGTATGGGGCGACATCGCCATCAAGGGCATTAACCCCGGCCCAGTCACGCTTGCGATCCTTCCCGCTGGCGGCTTCATAACGCTCGGGCTTCTCCTCGCTCTCATCAACCGCATCGGCGAATGGAACGCGCGCCGCCACGGTGCCCCTGCGCCGCTTCCAGTGAACCTCGACTGCCGCCACTGCACGATGTGCGGCAAGGGAAAAGAGACGGTTGAAAAGTCGAAAGGCTGATGACTGGAACGCTAAAAGCCTGAGGTGTCAAAGCGATGAAATGTCCTAAATGCGGAATAGACGACGACAAGGTGCTCGACTCGCGCAGCGCGCGCGAAGGCGCGGCGATTCGACGGCGCCGCGAGTGCCTGAAGTGCGGCTACAGGTTCACTACCTACGAGGAGATCGACCGCGACGAGGTTCTTGTGATAAAGCGCGATGGCACGCGCCAGACTTTCGACCGCTCCAAGGTCGACAAGGCCATCAGGATTGCGTGCGGCAAGCGTCCGGTCAGCGACGAGCAGATACGCACAATGATCGACCACGTCGTTGCGAACCTCGAGGGCGACGAGGTGTCGGCCGACAAGATCGCGGAGCTCGTGATGCACGAGCTCCACAAGGTTGACGAGGTCGCGTACATACGTTTCGCGAGCGTCTACCGCCAGTTCAAGGATGTGGCGCAGTTCCTGTCTGCCATAACGGAGATCGTGAAGAAGTGAACGCCGAAAGCCATAGACCACCGGTGCGCGTGGCCCTAATGGGGCTTGGCCGCGCAATGTTCGAAGACCACTATTCCGTCTTCAAGGCGCATCCCGCGCTCTTCAGGGTAGTCGCCGCGTGCGATCTCATGAAGGAACGCCGCGACATCATAGCGAAGGACTTTCCCGACTGCAAGATGTTCCGCAGGTTCTCCGACATGCTCGACGAGCGCGACATAGACGTCGTCGACATTGCGACTTGCTCGATCGACCACGTGAACCACGCTCTCATGTCGCTTGAGAAGGGCTTTTGGACGCTTCTTGAAACGCCGCTTGCGCTGACATTTGACGATGCGCAGGTGCTGCGCGGCGCTGCGCAGAAAGCGAAAAACAGGTTGCTTGTCTTCCAGCGTGGTCTTTTCGCCCCCGACTTCCTGCTTGCGAAGATGGCGATGGCCGACACGCGGCTTGGCGACATCTACCAGGTGTGCATCAGGCGTGAGGACTTTATTCGTCGCGACGACTGGCAGACCGTGAAGCGTCTCGGTGGCGGTGCGGCTTACTACGCGATGCCCGACCTCGTTCTCCAGGCACTGCGACTTCTGCCGCTTCCCCCGATACAGATGTGGAGCGAGCTGAAGCGCGTTGCGTCGCTTGGCGACGCCGAGGACTGCGTCCACGTCTGCCTGAAGACCCGTGGCGTGGTGTCTGCCGACATCGAGTTCAACGGCGGTGTCCTTGCGGACGATAGGTTGCCTTCCTTTGTCATACGCGGCTCGCGCGGCACCTTCAAGGTTCTCCCCGGCGCGACCGAGGGCGTGCTCACCGTGATAGACCCCGACTTCTCGTTCCCGCGCCGTCGCTCGTCCGTGAGGACGCCCGAGATTGTCGACATGCACGAAGACGTTCCGGTGAAGAAGATTCCCGTCTCGCTGCCGAAGGGCACGCTTCACGGCCAGAGCGCCTTCTGGCGCCACGTCTACGACACGGTGCGCACGGCGGCGGCGTTCCCGCTCGCCCTCGAGGAGTCGATCGAGGCGGTCAAGTTCGCGCACCTCATGAAGAAGACGAGCCCGTTTGGAAAGTGACGAAGATGACGCAGAGCCTCGAAGACTACCTTGAGACGATATTTGTCCTGATTGACGAGGGCAAGCCCGCGCAGGTGCGCGACGTCGCTCGGCTTCTCGACGTCAAGATGCCGTCCGTCGTCAAGGCGATACACGAGCTGAAGAAGCTGGGGCTCGTGACTCAGGAGCCGTATTCTCCGATCAACCTCACGCCGAAAGGCGAGAGGGTCGCAAGGCACGTCCTCAACCGTCACAAGCTGCTAAGGTCGTTCCTCGTCAAGCTTGGCGTGAGCCGCCGTATCGCCGACAGGGACGCATGCCTGATGGAGCACATCCTTTCGGCGGAGACGATTGACAAGATCCGCGCATATACAGAGAAAAGCAAATGAAAAGCCAGATAAACATAATGAGGCAGCTCCAGGAGCTCGTCCTCACACGCGACGAACATCACCAGACGGGTGACGGCAGCCACCTCGACTCCCTCAACGAGTCGATAGACGAGCTGCAGAAGAAGCTCGACCCGCAGAGCGCCGGGCTCTATTCCCGGCTCTACAAGAAGAGCCACATCGTCCTCGCCTCGATGTCGAACGGCTGCTGCAGCGTATGCGGCATGCAGGTTCCGATTGCGCAGGCCCAGCAGGTCAAGCTCGGCCAGCATCTCGTGGCGTGCTCGAGCTGCGGGCGCATCCTCTTTGCGGACGACGCCGACGCGGCGCGCAACGTCGCCGAGAAGGGCGATCGCGACGATCCTAAGACCGGCATCTCGCGCTTCTCCGCCGAGGAGCTGATGATAGTCGACCTTGGCGCCGTCTCGCGCGAAGACGCGATTGCCACGCTTGCCAAGGCCATGGAAGACCACCATTTCATCTCCAATGCCGACAGTCTCGTTGCGGCCGCGATGGACCGCGAGGCGGTGCTTTCGACCGCGATGGACGACGTCGCGTTTCCGCACGTCAGGGGCGTAGAAGGCGGCGGGCTTACTCTCGCGATGGGCGTCTCCAAGGAGGGCGTTGATTGGGCGGGTGAGACTGTGCACCTCGTGTTCCTCTCCGCGATCCCCGTCGCTGTCAGCGCGTTCTATTTGCGTCTCATGGCCGGGCTCTCGCAGGCCTTTTCTAAGAAGGACGTCCGCGCGTCTGCCGTCGCCTCGAAGGATGCGGCAGCTCTCTGGAAGACGCTCGTCAAGGCAACTCGCCACACCGTTAAGTGACGCTTCGCACCGCCATATCGGCGTTTGCAGTCTTTGCCGCCGTCATTGCCTGCGCGGCTCCTGCGAAGAAGCCGGCCACTGCGTCGCGACGCGCTGTCGCCGCACCAGTGCAGACGGCTCATCGCCGCTCTCCGTATGTCGGTGCGATTTGTGCCGATGCCACGACGGGGCGCATACTCTCCACAGACAACGCCGATGCCGAGGCCTATCCTGCGAGCGTTACAAAGCTTATGACGCTCTTCCTTGTCCTTGAGGACGTGCATGCGGGAAAATACGACCTTGACTCGATGGCCGTCGCAACTCCCGATGTCAACCGCTGCGAAGCGAGCTGGATCGGCATCAAGGCAGGGGAGTCGATGTCGATCCGCGACCTGTGCCTTACGCTGATGGTCGAGAGCGCGAACGACGCGGCCATAGTCCTCGCCGTCAACTCTGCCGGGTCGTTTGACGACTTCGTTGCAAAGATGAACTCACGTGCCACGGAACTCGGGATGACGAGGACGCGTTACTACAACCCGAATGGACTTCCCCCAAATTCCACGAAGCGCTATCCCTGGAAGTCGTTCAACGTCACGACGGCGGCCGATCAGCTCAAACTCGCACTTGCGCTTCTCAAGTTTCCAGAGACGCTTGAGTTCACTTCCGTCAAGACTTGCGATCTCGTGAAGACGAAGGGCGGGTATCGCGCGTCCGTCACGCGTCGTGTCAACGAGCCATTGCGCAGGACGGAGCTTGCGCCTGGCGAGAGCATTGTAAAGAACCTCTGCAACCATAACAACGTGATGGTGAAGGACAAGCAGAAGATATTCAATCCCGATGGGCGCGAGGCGATTGACGGGCTTAAGACCGGCTACATCGATGCCGGCGGCTCATCCGTTGTGATTACCGGCTCGCGCGGCGGAAAGCGCACCGTAGCTGTTGTGCTCGGGTCTTCTTCTGCGAAGGAGCGCGACGATCACGCCTCGCGCCTAATTTCCGACGCCCTTGGCGCCCTCGCCTGGTAGGTTACTCGAGGTTCAGGAGGATTAGCCTGAACACGTCTCGAGCCCTTATCGGCCAGAGCCGCGAGGGTCTTTCTTCTTCGAGCGGGATTTGTATGAATTTCGGGAGATCCGGCAGGAAGTCGAGCCCCGCCATTTCCTCGAGTTCGTCTATCGACACGATGTGCCGCGCGGCCCATTCGTGCCACGGTGTGTGCTGGTCGAAGACGACGGCAAGCGCCCTCACGTCCATTCCCTCCTGTGCGACGACCAGCTGGTAGAATCGCCCCGGTATTTCGATGTCCGTTCCACTGAGAGTCTCGCCCTGTCCGTTCGGGATGGTGCCGACGATTACCCAGAGTTCGCCGTACTTGGCAGGCCAGAAGTCTGCTATGCGGTGTTCGACGTTGCGCCATACGCCGCGGTTTAGCGCAGGCGTCTGGGGCGCAACGTTGGACATGAGGAACGTCTTCTTCTGGTCTTCGGTTCCGTATCGCGATTCTATCGCGTGGTTCGGAACCATATGGCCACGGTCGTAGCCGCTGCGTTCGTAGGCGGAAGGAGCCGGCGAGTTCGCGGCTTCCTTGTCCTTTGTGAAGTTCGGCCGCTTACCCGATTCGTAGAGCTTTTGCGGAGTCACGTGGTAGGCGCACCAGACGGGGCGCTTGAGCGACGGCGACCAGCCGACGGCGAATTCGCCGCGATTGAGAACCGTTATGTCGGCCGGTTGCACGTTTCCGACGCGACGCGGCGCGCCTGCGAAGAACACCTTGCCTTCCGGCGGCTCTACGTCGTATTCGTATACCGCGTCATGGCCGGTGATGTCGAGCGCGTCTGTAACGTCGCCGAGCCCGTTCCCTGCCCAGAAAAGCGAGGCAGTGAGAAATCGGGGCCACGACTCCCTTCGCTCGTCGAGCCAAGCCTTCGGGTGGTGGACAAACCAAACTGCCGCGAAGGCAAAGGCCGCCGCGAAGGCGAAAAGTGCGGCAAGGGCCGCGTACGCGATCTTGCGCGTACGCGACGTCTTGCCTTTCTTTCGCCGCCTCGCGCTCATAGATTGTCAAGCTCGATGCGGATCGTGCGGCTCTTCATTGCCTGAGTCCGGTTTGGATCGACGTCATCGGCCGTATGGCGCGTGACGCCGTCATTGCGGGTGTCGGGCACGGTGAGCTTGGCACCGCACGCGGGGCATTCGGTCTCCTGGCCGATAAGGTCGAAGGTGGCCTCGATCTCCGTGTGGCAGTGGTCGCAGAGAAAACTTGTGAAGCAGTCGTCGTTCATAGGCCGAGCTTGGTGGCGCTGCGCCACGCGTAGTATTTCTTGAGTTTGAGCTTCTTCGCGGCGGCTTCGTCGCAGAAGATCCAGGCGTCGTTGTGCGCCTGGAGCGCCGAGGCGGTGCAGAACTGGCTCATCGGGCCTTCCACGCAGCCCTTGATTGCGTCCTGCTTGTTCGCGCCGAAGGCGAGGAGGATGATCTTCTTCGCTTCGCAGATAGTGCCGACGCCCATCGACAGCGCGCTCTTCGGAACGGCCTTCATGTCGCCCTTGAAGAAGAGGCGCGCGTTGTCCTTGACCGTCGACGGCGTGAGGTAGACGATCGAAGTGCGGCTGTTGAGCGAGGTGCCGGGCTCGTTGAAGGCGATGTGGCCGTCGGAGCCGATGCCGAGCACCTGGATGTCGATGCCGCCGGCCTTCTTGATCTGGGCCTCGTATGCCTTGCACTCCTTTTCGGGGTCCTTGGCGAGACCGTTGAGGACGTGCGTGTTCGAGAGCTTGATGTCGATCTTCTCGAACAGGTTCTTGTTCATGAAGTACCGGTAGCTCTGGTCATGCGTGCCGGGGAGCCCGTAGTACTCGTCGAGGTTCCAGCTCTTCACCTGCTTGTAGCTCACTTTCTTCGCCTTGACGGCCTTTGCCATCTCGGTGTACATGAGCACAGGCGTTGAGCCCGTCGCGAGTCCGAGAACCGTCTTGGGGTTCTTCTTCACCGCGGCGGTGATCATGTCGGCGGCCAGTTTAGAGGCCTCTTCCTTTGTCTTGCAGATTACGACTTCCATGTTTATTTCTCCGTTTCTGTTTGGTGGTTTGAATCAATGTAAAAAGGTTTTAGTGGAAGGGGTTTCCTGTCAACTGCCACTTTCGCTGGAGTTTGAGTTTCTGTTGGAGTTGGAGTGGGAGTGGGAGTTGGAGTGGGAGTGGGGGCTGTGACTTCCGTTGTCTCGACCTCATCCTCTGGAGCTGTCATCGTCACGCGGTATAGCGCGCGGACGCCGAGAATCGCAATCAATAGAATCGCAACGGCTGCGGCGGCGAGAGCGACCATGCGCCAGTTGACGATTGGCATCGAGAACCCGTCGTCTGCCGGCATCGGCGCCGCATAGCGCGAAACTGTCTGCGCCGGTTCTGGCGCGATGGGTTTCACGGGTTCGACGGGCTTTGCGGGCGTATCGAAATCGATGATTGACTGGACGTTCTTCGGGGGCTCGGGTGCAACGGGTGTCGGAGGTTCTGTCTGCGCCTCCATGACAGGCGCAGGCTTCGGCGCAGAAGGCACGGCCGGAGCTGGCGTGCTCCTCGCGGCAGATGTGCCGCGCCCGCCGTATATCTCCATAAAGGCGTCGACGAGCGGCTTCGGCTCGAGCCCCACGGCTTCGCAGTAGAGCTTGACGAACCCGCGTCCGTAGATGGGCGCGACAATCTTCGAGAAGTCCTCGTTCTCGAGTCCTTCCACAACTTGGATCATCATGTGCGTCCGCTCTGCTATCTGTCCGGGCGTGAGGCCCTTGGCTTCGCGCGCCGTCCGCAATGTCTTTCCGAATTCAATCATTGTGGTTCCTCCTGGTTTGCAAATTCACCGTCTGGCGCGGTCTCGGGTGCTGCGCCGCCCGCCTCGCCGTCTGTTGTGCCGCCTTCGCCGTTGCCGTTGAATATGGCGAGAAGCTGCTGCTGGTCCATGATGATCGGCCTCGGGCCTGCTCCTTGCTGCGGTCCGATGACGCCAGCGTCCTCGAGCTTGTCGCAAAGTTTCGCCGCGTGGTTGTAGCCGATGCCGAGTCGCCGCTGGAAGTGCGAGACCGACGCGCGGTTCGTGTTGATGATGCACTCGAGCGCACGCTTGAAGAGGTCTGCGTCCTCGTTCGCTTTTACCATCTCCCTTGAGCTCGGCACATCGCCGCCGCCCGGCTGGTTGTCGGGATCGTCCTCGTTGGAGGCGAAGGGGTCTTCGATCGACGCCTCCTTGACGCGCCCGAGTTTCGTGGCGAACTTCTCGTCGAACTGCGTGTTCGAGTGCTCCTGTATGAAGTTCGTGATGTTGGCGATTTCGCCGTCGGAGATCCAAGCGCCCTGGGCGCGGATGAGAAGCCCGTCCTTGCCCTTGAAGAGCATGTCGCCCTTGCCGATGAGGTTCTCGGCGCCCGTGTCGTCGAGAATGGTCCTCGAGTCGACGGATGACGCGGTCTTGAACGCGACGCGGCCAGGGATGTTCGCCTTGATCGTGCCGGTGATTATCTTCGCGTCGGGGCGCTGGGTCGCGAGGATGAGGTGTATGCCGGCGGCACGGGCCTTTGCTGTCAGACGCGAGATGTCGGGCGTCACTTCCTTCGAGCACTGGCTCATCAGGTCCGCCACTTCGTCGATTATTATCACGATGTAGGGAACCGTCTTTGGCATGTCAGAGCCGACTTCGGTGTCGCTGCCGAACATGTCGGTCTGCGTGAAGGTCTTGCGGTGGTTGAAGTCGTAGATGTTCCTGACGCGCGCCCTTGCGAACATCTTGAGCCGTTTCTCCATTTCCGCGACGGCCCAGTGGAGAGAGAAGACCACCTTGCGGTTGTCGGTGATGACGGGGACGAGGAGGTGCGGGATCGTCGCGTAGGGAGTGAACTCGACGGACTTTGGGTCGACCATGATGAGCTTCAGCTGCTCGGGCGTCCTTGTCATGAGAAGGCCGCAGATGAGCGAGTTGAGGCACACCGACTTGCCCTGGCCAGTCGCGCCCGCGACGAGCATGTGTGGCATGGACGCGAGGTCGGAGACGAGCTCCTTGCCGTCGGCGCGCTTGCCGAAGAGAAGGGGAAGCTCGGCGTTGGCGCCGCGCCACGCCTCGGACTCGAACACCTCGCGGAAGGATATCCCCGCGGGCTTGCGGTTCGGGACCTCGATGCCGATCCTGTCTTCGCCTGGGATCGGCGCCTCGATGCGGATCGACTTTGCGTGCAGCGCGCCCTTGAGGTTGTCGGTGAGGTTTGTGACGGCTGAGTAGCGCGTGCCGGGGGCGAGCTCGATCGCGTACTTCGTCACGACCGGTCCCTGCACCGTGTAGCTCAGCTGCGCGTCCACGCCGAAGAGCTTTAGCGTGGAGACGAGTCGCTGGCTCATCTCTCCGACATCGCTGTGGTCGGCCGCGCTCGGGCGCAGCGGATTGAGCAGGGCGAGCGACGGCAGGATGTACGGCCCCTTGTCCTCGACTTCCTCTTCCGGCTGGTCCTCGGTTTCAGCGCGCCTTGCGGCCGGTGGCGGCGGTTCGTTCTGCAACGGCGCGCGCGCGGCTGCTTTCGCCGCTTCGCGTTCGGCCTTTGCCGCTTCCTTCGCGGCGCGGATCGCGTCCTTCTCGGCTTGGCGCGCAGCCGCTTTTTCGGCCTTTGCACGCTCCTTCTCGAGGCGAGCCTGCTCCTTTGCGTCTTTTTTTGCCTGGAGTGCGGCGAGATAGGCGGCCTGTTGCTGCTCGTACTCCTCGTCGGAGCCTGCGGCCTCGCGCGATGGCGCGATGTGCCCGCCTGCCGTGGCCCAGCGGTAGAGACCCGCGAAGAACGCGGCGATGGCCTTCCTGCCGATGCACGCGACAAACGCGACGAAGGCGATGATAGCCATCACCGCTGAGCCGCCGAAGTCGCTCAAAAGCGGCGACACGAGCCGCGTCATGACGAGGTAGCCGACTACGCCGCCGGCGTTTGCGATGTTGACGCGCTCGAGCGCTGCGGAAATCCCGGGTGCGTGATGCTGTGCGACTTGCAGAAGGCATGCACACGCGGCGAGAAAGACCGCGAACCAGGGGGCGCGGCGGACGAGGTTCAACCTATGTCCACCGACGAGGCACAGCCCGAGCACAATGCAGATGACTGGGATTATCCACACTGCAAGGCCAATCGTGGTGTAGCCGTAGTAGGCGAACGAATCGCCGAGCGCGCCAACCCAGTTCGTCGACGGAAGCGCGGGCACGCGGAGCGCCTCGATGGAACGCCAGTCGTAGGTCAGGAGCGCCACTAGGGGAAAGGGCGAGATCAGGAAGGGCAGCCATCCGAGGATGTGCTTTTCGCGGCCTGTGTCTGCATTGGAAGAGGGGTCTGTCATTTTTGATTGCCGTCTGTTGTGGCTTCGCCTTTAGGGATCGATATGCCGTTGTCGCGAGCGTGGACGCCAAGGACTTGCGTGCGCTCTGTCTTGAGTGAGTAGTATACCAGTATGGCCAGGAGGAGCGCCAGGAGTTTCAGGCCCCAGTTGTAGGTCAGCACCGACGCCGCCCTTGAGAAGATTCCAGGCTTTTGCACTTCGGCCTTCATTTGCGGTTTCCTTTCTGGAGGGGGTCTACCGACTTGCCAAGCCATCTCTTCAGCGTGCCAAGGCGCGACGCGCCGCCGCTTGCGCGGGGAAGTGCTCTCGCCAGCCAGCGGTGCAGCGACTCGGCCCTCTGTTCGCCGGAGTAGCGGAAGAGCTTGCCGTTGCGTGCTACCGATATGTCGCCTGTCTCCTCCGAGACTGCCACGACGAGCGCGTCGGTATCCTCGGAAAGCCCGACTGCAGCGCGGTGGCGCATGCCACTTGTGATGAGGTTCGGGTTGTTCGAGACGGGGAAGATGCAATGGGCAGAGGAAAGCCGGCCGTTCCTGAGCACTGCGCCGCCGTCGTGTAGCGGTAGGGGCGGCGTGAATATGCTCGTCACGAGCCCGCGCGAGAACACTGCATCGAGCAGGACGCCCGTATCCTCGTAGCCCCTAAGCGAAATGCCGCGCTCGAAGGCGAGAAGCGCCCCAATGCGCTTGTCTGCAAGGTAGATGAGCGTATCCACGACGAGATCGGGAGTCGCGGCGTCGCCAGGACCGTACTTTGGCTTTTCGAGAAAACCGAACGCGCCGACCGTGGCGAGGATACGGCGGATTTCTGGTTGGAAGATGACGACTGTAGAGACCGCGATGTAGATGAGCAGGAACTGGACGATTCGCGTGAGCACGTCGAAATGGAATAGATACGCGAACGCTATGAGGAGCGCGGCGAGTATGCCGAAGCCCATGAGCGCCTGGCCAAAGCGCGATCCTTTCGCTCCCTTTAGGATCGCGTAGATCACGAAGTAGAGTATCGCGATCTGGACTATGGCCGAGGCGTTCGTCATTTGGACTCTTCGCCTCCCGTCTGCTCGCCGTCCTTGGGCGCCTCTTCGCATTCGAGGCCGACGAGCTTCGCCACGTCGCGCCCGTCCATCGTCTCGCGTTCGAGAAGGGTCTTTGCGAGAAGCTCGACCTTTTCCTTGTTCTCCGAAATTGCCTTTTCGGCTTTTGCGTAGGCATCGGATACAAGCTTCGCGACTTCGGCGTCGATTGCGCGCGAAGTCTCCTCGCTGAACGCGGGCGGCATCGCCTCGATCGAGGCGTATGGGCTTGGTTCGTTGAACGCCTGGAAGCCGAACTTCTCGCTCATACCGTAAGTGCAGACCATCTTGCGCGCGATCTCGGTCGCCATCGCGATGTCCTGTGCGGCGCCGGTCGAGATCTCGCCTGTGAACATCTTTTCCGCTATCCTGCCGCCGCAGCAGATCACGAGTTCGTCGAGGAAGTGGCTCTTCGTGCGGTTGAGGATGTCGCGCTCGGGAAGCGACATGGTGACTCCAAGCGCACGCCCGCGCGGTATGATCGTAACCTTGTGGAGAGGGTCTGCGTTCTTCGCGAGAAGCTGGAGTATCGCGTGGCCCGACTCGTGCCATGCCGTGATTTCGCGGTCTTTCTGCGAATAGCCCGCGCTCTTGCGTTCGCGTCCCCAGAGAACCTTGTCGCGCGCCTCTTCGAGCGTCTCCATGTCGACGGCCTCGAGTTTCTTCCTGACAGCCATGAGCGCGGCCTCGTTCAGGAGATTTGCGAGGTCTGCGCCCGAGAAGCCGGGCGTGCCGCGCGCGATGCGCGAGAGGTCGGCGTCTGGCCCGAACTTGATCTTCTTGCCGTGGAGCGCGAGAATCTCCTCGCGACCCTTTAGCGTCGGAAGGTCGATCATCACCTGGCGGTCGAAGCGGCCGGGCCTAAGGAGCGCGGCGTCGAGCGTGTCGGGGCGGTTCGTCGCCGCGATTACGATCACGCCCTCGTTCGGCGAGAAGCCGTCCATCTCGACAAGCATCGTGTTCAGCGTCTGCTCGTTGTAGCGGCTCGCCCCGAGCGCGCCTGCGCCGGTGCGTTTCATGCCAATCGAGTCGATCTCGTCGATGAAGATGATGCAGGGCGCCTTTTTCTTCGCCTCTGCGAACATGTCGCGCATGCGGCTCGCACCGACGCCGACGAACATTTCCTCGAAGTCGCTGCCAGAAATCGCGAAGAAGGGCACTTGCGCCTCGCCCGCGATTGCCTTGGCGAGAAGCGTCTTGCCAGTTCCGGGCGGGCCCACGAGAAGGACACCCTTCGGGATGCGCCCGCCGAGCTTGCGGAACACGGCTGGCTCCCTGAGGAAGGCGACAATTTCCTGCACCTCTTCCTTCGCCTCGTCAACTCCCGCAACGTCGGAGAACGTGACCTTCGCCTTTTCCGCCTTGCCGTCGAGCAGCTTTGCGCGCGACTTGCCGAAACCGAACACACCGCCGTCGCCACCCATCTTGCGGTAGAAGAACCAGTAGAAGAGGAACATCATGCCGCCGAAGAAGAGGATGTTCATGACGAGCGGCGAAAGCGGGCTTCTGCGCTCCTTGACCTTTACTTGGAGCTGTCTGGTGAAGAGATCCTCCATCAGGTTCTCGTTCTCGCCTGGGACGAGCGGGACGCGGTATTTGACGCGTACGGGATTGCCGTCTTTGTCCGCAATCGGCTTGCCGTCCTTGTCGACTTCGTCGGTCTCCATTTCGCCGGTCAAGTATGTCGCGCCCTCGTCGCGATCGAGGAAGCGGACGACGGGCTCGACGATCTTCCCTTCTTCGAGCGCTTTGTAGAATTCGGTCTGTGTCAGCTCGTGCACGGCCGGCTCGCCGGGATTGGTCTTGTAGAATGTAAAAAACAGCGCCACGGCGGCGGCGATTATGATCCAAGATCGCATCGCGCCGATACTGTTCCCGTCCGGCTTCGCGGCGGGTTTCTGGGTCTCGTTGGACATATACGTAAATTATACCAAATCCGATTGACTTGTTGGGCGAGTTTTTGGTAAATTCTGCGTCGCGAAATGAGAAAAGAAAGAACATACACGTCAGGCGAGGAAGTCGCAAACGCCGTTACGCATGTTGTCGGCTCTCACCTCGGCGCTGCGATGCTTGCGCTTCTCGTCTGGGAGGGCGCGACAAGCGGCGTAGACATCGCGTGGAAGACGACTTCCGGGGCGATTTTCGGCTTTTCGATGATTCTCCTCTACGCGATATCGTCGGCCTACCACACGGTGACGTACCTTCCGGCGAAGAGGGTCCTGCACAAGATGGACCACATGGCGATATACTTCCTGATAGCGGGAACTTACACGCCTTTCTGCCTTGTCACGCTGAGGCCCGACCATCCGGGGCTCGCGTGGACGATCTTCGGCATCGAGTGGGGCGGAACGCTTGCGGGGATTTTCTTCAAGATATGGACGACGGGGCGGTTCAGGGTCGTGTCGACCCTGGCGTACATCGTGATGGGGTGGGTGGCGATCCTCGCGATCGTTCCGCTCATACGCTCGCTTCAGGGGCTCGGCACGATGTGGCTTACGCTCGGCGGCGGTCTCTACACGCTTGGCTGCGTCTTCTATCTCTGGAAGTCGCTTCCATATGCGCACATGGTGTGGCATCTCTTCGTGCTTGCGGGCACGATCTGCCACTTCTTCTGCATCCTCTGGTATGTGATGTAGGTTTGGCTGGCGACGTCGATTGCAGCCTATTTCAGCTTGAAGCCGGTGCCGACGAACTGCGCGATGTCGCGACCCGTGTCGTCTGAGATGTCGACGTTCACGACGCACGAGCTGCGGCCGTCCTTCCTGTAGCGGGCAGTCGCTATGAGGCGCGTTCCCTTTGCCGCGGAGAGGTAGCTTATCGAGACCTGCTGGGCCACCGTCACTCTTTCGCGGTCGTTCGTCAGCGCGGCGAAGGCGAAATCGGCAAGTGTGAATATCGCGCCGCCCATTACGCCGCCGAAGGCGTTCCTGTGGCGTGGCGACAGTGTCATCGAGGTCACGGCATGCTCGCCGTCCAACTCGTCGAGCGTTATTCCGTTCTCGGTGGCGAACCGGTCTTCCGAGAAATAGGCCTGGGCTTCTTCCATTGTCATATTTGTCTTCCCTTGTTCGTTTTCGCTTCGCCGCGCGGTTTCTGCGGCTTGTGTGGACAGTAATATATCAAAACGCCGATGAAAGTCAATGAGGGTTCTCGTGCGGAGTTGCGGAGCCGCGGCGGCACAGATTTCATCTTGGCTGTCATGTTCTTGATAGTTGCCTGTAGCACTCGTACGCGGCGATGGAGACGGCGTTTGCAAGGTTGATGCTTCGCGCATGTTCGCCGGGCATGGGGTGTCCTCATATCCTCCTGCCAAGATCGAAAGCCGCCTTCATGAACTTCGTCTTCTTCACGGTGCCGGGTTCGTAGACGCCTCCTGCCTTGAGGAAGCCCTTGATCTTCGCGCCCTCGAAGCAGTCGACAAAACCCTGAAACGGCGCCTTCACGAGATCCCAGTCCATGTTCTCCGCCATCGTCGCGACGAGATAGTACGGCTTGCCGTTCGGCTTCGGCCACTTCGCGACGCAGCGGTCGAAGAGCGCCTTGAGCTGACCGGCGATCGAGAAGTAGTAGACGGGAGTGCCGAAAACGACGGCGTCTGCCTTGCATATCTTCTCGACGATCGCGTTGGCGTCGTCCTGGATCACGCACTTCCCGAGCTTCTGGCATGCATAGCAGCCGGTGCAGAACCCGATCTTCTTGTCCTTGAGCCGGATGACCTCTGCCTTGTTGCCCGCGGCCTTCACGCCCTTGGCGACCTCCTGGCAGAGCGCATGGGAGTTGGAGTTCGGGCGGAACGACGCCGAAATGATCAGGACGTTCTTGGTTTTCTTAACTGTCTTCTTCACGGGCATGACTAAATCTCCTTTGGGTTTTAGAATCGGTGCGCCAGCGCGCATGGCTCCAATAGTATATCATTTCGTCTGTACGAATGACACCTCAGAGACGTATCCGATGTCAGGTGTAAAAAGTAGATCGTCCTGTCAGTCTAAATGTGACATGGGTGACTATCGTTATCTAATCAGTGGCAGCGGCCGTTGGCGCGGCGCGGGCAGTTCGACTTGGCCGCTCCGCCCGTGCCGAGGCAGCGGTAGCAGATTTCGTTTTCAAGCGGTGCGCCGGCGAAGTAGTCGTCAAGGTTCTTGAGCGTTGTCGTGGCGATGTTGGCAAGC
>Ga0310695_10006445_pt1 | contig 19380 bp, 21 predicted proteins | sample RumenRJG_04DNA_FD_203882 | JGI IMG/M metagenome (GOLD analysis project Ga0310695, IMG submission 203882) | Bovine rumen microbial communities from Lethbridge, Alberta, Canada - RJG_04 (v2) (version 2) | ecosystem: Host-associated > Mammals > Digestive system > Stomach > Rumen | place: Canada...
GGCGCGCAAGAAGGGAACCGACGTCTCCGCCAGCTTCACGGAGCTGGAGCATGTGTGGGAGCAGTTCTCGATTTTCGGGAAGGTGGAGGATGACTGATATACTGGTGATCGGCGGCGGAGCCGCCGGAATGATGGCGGCGATCTGCGCCGCCCGCAGGGGGGCGGCGGTGACGCTCCTTGAGCCAAATGAGCGGCTGGGCAAAAAACTCAACATCACGGGCAAGGGCCGCTGCAACGTGACCAACGACAGCGAGCGTGACGAGCTGATCGCCCATGTGCCGCGCAATGGAAGATTTCTTTACAGCGCCTTTTCCCGCTGGGAGGGGCGCGATACTATGGCATTCTTCGAGGCGCTGGGCGTACCGCTGAAGGTGGAGCGGGGCAAGCGGGTATACCCCGTGAGCGACCGCGCCTTTGACATCAGCGGCGCGCTGGAGCGCGAGCTGCGCCGCCGGGGCGTCCGGCTGGTGCGCGACCGCGCGGAGGCGCTGCTGCTCAAAGACGGGCGTGTCACGGGGGCCAAGAGCCTGACGGAGCGCTACGACGCGGACGCGGTGATCGTGGCCTGCGGCGGCGTATCCTATCCCGCCACGGGCAGCACGGGGGACGGGTACCGTTTCGCGAAGCAGGCGGGGCACACCATCGTGCCGCCGCGCGGCTCGCTGGTGCCGCTCGTGAGCGACGACCCCGACTGTCCCGCCATGCAGGGCTTGTCGCTGCGCAACGTGACGCTGACGGCGCGGAACCAAAAGAACAAGGTCGTCTATCAGGAGCTGGGCGAGCTGCTGTTCACCCATTTCGGCGTCAGCGGCCCGCTGATCCTCTCCGCCAGCGCCCACATGCGGGACTTTGAGAAGGACAGCTACCGCCTGAGCATCGACTTAAAGCCCGCGCTGGACGAGAAGAAGCTGGACGAGCGGCTGCTGCGGGACTTTGCCGAGCGCAGCAATCAGGACTTTGACAACGTCCTCGGCGGACTGGTGCCGCGCAGTATGATCCCCGTGATCGTGCGGCGCACGGGCATCCCGGCGGACACCAAGGCGAACGTTATCACGAAAGAGCAGCGCCGCCGGCTGCTGGAAACGCTGAAAAACTTCACCGTTACCGTCACCGGCCCCCGAGGCGTGGAGGAGGCCATCGTCACCTCCGGCGGCGTCAAGGTGGGGGAGGTCGACCCGCACACCATGGCGTCGAAGCTGACGCCGGGGCTGTACTTCGCGGGCGAGGTGCTGGACGTGGACGCCTACACGGGTGGGTTCAACCTGCAAATCGCGTGGGCGACGGGCAAGGCTGCGGGCGAAGCCGCGGCAAACTGATTCAAAAAAGTGCAAGCACTTTTTTGAGAAGGATTCGCTGCGCTTCCCGCACGCCGAAGGCGCACGGGCGCTCCGCGCAAAGAGTCTTTTCTGACGCGCATGTCGTCAGAAAAGACGATTCGGTTTCTTTCGCGCCTGCGGGCGCGAAACTCTGCGAGGCTTTTTAGAACAGGAGAAAAACGATGGAACAGAGACAATACGCAGTCGCGGTGGACGGCCCCTCCGGCGCGGGCAAGAGCACACTCGCCAAGGAGGCGGCCAGGGAGCTGCGCATCACCTATGTGGATACCGGCGCGATCTACCGCGTCATCGGCGTCGCCGCGCAGCGGCGCGGCATCGACCCGAAGGACGAAGCGGCGGTGACCGCCATGCTGCCGGAGCTGGAGATCGGCCTGGAACACGGCGTGGACGGCTTGCAGCGCATGTACTTAAACGGCGCGGATGTGACCGACGAGATCCGTCTGCCGGAGATCTCCATGTACGCCAGCGCCGTGTCGGCGCTGCCGTCGGTGCGCGCGTTTCTGCTGGATATGCAGCGCAAGTTCGCCCGGGAGCGCAGCGTCATCATGGATGGGCGCGACATCGGCACCGTGGTGCTGCCGGACGCGGAGGTCAAGATCTTCCTCACCGCCGCCGACGAGGTGCGGGCGAAGCGCCGCTGCCTCGAATTGGAGCAGCGAGGGACCCCCAAGCCCTATGACGAGGTGCTTGCCGAGCTGCGGGAGCGGGACTACAACGATTCCCACCGCGCCATCGCGCCGCTCAGGCGGGCGGAGGACGCCATACTGGTGGATACCTCGGAGCTGGACTTCGCCCAGAGCCGGGCGCTGCTACTCAAAACCATACGGGAGAAGGTGGGTCTGTGACGCGGTTTTATCGCGTGATGCACGCGGCGGTGTATCCGTTTGTCAAGATACTGTTCCCCTTTGACACGAAGGGGCTGGAAAACGTACCCAAGGATCGTCCGGTGCTGCTGTGCGGCAATCACGCCCACGCAGCCGACCCGTTTCTGGTGGCGCTGTCCTTCCCGGGCAAGTACCCGCTGCGGGTCATGGCGAAAAAGGAGCTGACGGACGCGCCGGTGCTGGGCTACCTGCTCAAAAAGGCGGGCATCTTCGGCGTGGATCGCGGCCATAGCGACCTCGGCGCCGTCAAGACCGCCATCAAGACCATCAAGGACGGCGGCAGCCTCGTCATCTTCCCGGAGGGCACCCGCGTGAAGTATGAGGGCGAGGTACAGCCCAAGGGCGGCGTCGCCATGATCGCGCTGCGCACCGGCGCGCCGATGATCCCTGTGTATGTGGGCGGACGGCACAAGTTCCTGCGCCGTACCCACGTCATCTTCGGCGAGCCATACGAGCCGCAGACGGAGACGCGCCACGGCACGGCGGAGGAGTATCAGGCCTTCGCCGACGAGCTGATGCGCCGCGCCTACGCGCTGGGACGGGAGCAGAAATGAAAGTGATCCTTGCAAAGTCCGCGGGCTTCTGCTACGGCGTGAAGCGCGCGGTGGAGCTGGCGGAGCTGACCGCCCGGGAGCGCGGCGGCGCGATGCTGGGCAGCATCATCCACAACGAGCATGTCATCTCGGAGCTGGCGTCCCTTGGGATGCGCCAGATCGCCTCGCCGGAGGAGGTCAGGCCCGGGGAAGCGGTGCTGATCCGCTCCCACGGCGAGCGCCGGGAGGTCATGGAGGCGCTCTCGGCCCGGGGCGCGGAGATCGTGGACGCGACGTGCCCCAACGTGCGCCATACCCAGCAGCTGGTGGAGCAGGCGGAGGCCGAGGGGACGCAGGTGGTCATCATCGGCGAGGCACAGCACCCGGAGGTCATCGCCATCGCCAGTCGCTGCCGCGGCGCGGTGGCCTGCGATTCCCCGGAAACGGTTGAAAAATGGCTGCGCAGCGGGGATTTTGACCCCAAAAAGCCGGTGCTTGCGGTGGTGCAGACCACCTGCATCCGTTCGGTTTGGGAAAGTTGTTTAAATTTTCTAAAAAAACAGTGTACAAATCTGAAAGTTTGTGATACAATATGCGGAGCTACGCAGAAGCGTCAAACCGAAGCGGCGGAATTGGCCGCGCAGGTGGACGTAATGGTGGTAGTCGGAGACCGCAAAAGCGCTAACACGAGACATTTGACAGAGATTTGCAAAGAGGCTTGTCCACGGGTCGTTCAGATCGAGACGGCGGACGAGCTCTCGCCGGACGTCTTTTTTGGTTGCATCACTGCGGGACTTACCGCCGGCGCTTCAACGCCTGCGAGCATCATTAAGGAGGTTTATGCAACCATGACGGAAGAAATCAAGAACGAAACCAAAGCGGCCGAGGGCGAGTCCTTCGAGGAAATGCTGGAGAAGTCCTTCAAGACCCTCAACACCGGCGACAAGGTCACCGGCGTCGTAACTGCCATCGGCTCCACCGAGATCCAGGTCGACCTCGGCTGCAAGCAGGCGGGCTACATCCCCATCTCCGAGCTCAGCGCCGATCCCGACGCCAAGGTCGAGGACATTGTTAAGGTCGGCGACGAGATCGAGACCTACATCGTTCGCGTCAACGACGTGGAGGGCTACGCTACGCTGTCCAAGAAGCGTCTGGACGCGGTCAAGGTCTGGGAGGACATTGAGAAGGCCGTTGAGGAAAAGACTGTTCTCACCGGTACCGTTTCCGAGGTCAACAAGGGCGGCATCGTGGTTTCCGTCAAGGGTGTGCGCGTGTTCGTTCCCGCGTCCCAGAGCGGCCAGCCCCGCGATACCGATCTGAGCACCATGATCAAGCAGAGTGTGCAGCTGCGCGTCACGGAGGTCAACCGTGCCCGCCGCCGCGTGGTCGGCTCCATCCGCAGCGTCGTCAGCGAGCAGCGCGCCGCCGCGCAGAAGGAAGTCTGGGAGAACATCGAGGTTGGCAAGCACTATGACGGCGTTGTGAAGTCCATGACCAGCTACGGCGTGTTCGTCGACATCGGCGGCGTGGACGGCATGGTTCATATCAGCGAGCTGAGCTGGAGCCGCATCAAGCATCCCTCTGAGGTCGTCAAAGTCGGCGACCATCTGGATGTGTATGTCATCTCCTTCGACGCGGAGAAGCACAAGATCTCCCTCGGCGTCAAGGATCGCACCCAGAACCCCTGGGATGTGTTCATGAAGACCTACAAGGTCGGCGACGTGGCCAAGGTGCGCATCGTCAAGCTGATGACCTTCGGCGCGTTTGCCGAGGTCGTGCCCGGCGTGGACGGCCTGATCCACATCTCCCAGATCGCGGATCGCCGCATCGAGAAGCCCGGCGACGTCCTCTCCGAGGGCGAGACCGTCGAGGCGAAGATCACCGCGGTGGACGAGGAGAAGCAGAAGATCTCCCTCAGCATCCGCGCGATCCTCACTCCCGCCGCGGACGACGAGGACGAGGAGTAATTCCGAATCACGAAAGAGGACAGGCAGTACCTGTCCTCTTTTTTTGCAGTTTTTGGAAAAAGCCTTTGCAAGCACCGCTATGCTGTGTTATAATTTTGACGAATAAGGCTTATTTTGAAATCAACACATGGGAGGACAATCGTTATGGATTATGCTGCGCTCTATCAACAGAAGCTGACCACCGCCGACGAGGCGGTCAAGATCGTCAAGTCCGGCGACTGGGTGGATTACGGCTGGTGCACGAACCATCCTTACACCTTGGACAAGGCGCTGGCGAAGCGCGTGAACGAGCTGACCGACGTCAAGTTCCGCGGCGGCGTGACGCTGTGGATGCCCGCCGTCGCCGAGGCCGAGAACGGCGAGGGCCACTTCATCTGGCACTCCTGGCACTGCACCGGCGTCGACCGCAAGATCATCTCCGCGGGCAAGGGCTTCTTCTCGCCCATGCGTTACAGCGAGCTGCCCCGCTTCTACCGCGACGGCAACGCGAAGGTGGACGTCGCCATGATCCAGGTCACGCCCATGGACAACCACGGCAACTTCAGCTTCGCCCTCGGCGCATCCCATCTGGCGGATATGCTGGCGAGCGCGAAGAAGATCATCGTCGAGGTCAACAAGAACCAGCCCTGGGTCTTCGGCCTTACCGGCACCGAGATCAACATCAAGGATGTCGATTACGTCGTCGAGGGTGAGAACCCGCCCGTGGGCGCACTGCCTCCCGCGGCCGACCCCACACCGGTGGATGTGGCGGTCGCCAACCTCGTCGTCCCCGAGATCCCCAACGGCGCCTGCCTCCAGCTGGGCATCGGCGGTATGCCGAACACCATCGGCTCCGTGCTGGCGACCTCTGACCTCAAAGACCTCTCCGCCCATACCGAGATGTATGTGGACGGCTTCGTCGATCTCGCGCTGGCGGGCAAGATCACCGGCAGGAACAAGGCCATCGACAAGGGCCGTCAGGTCTACGCCTTCGCCGCGGGCACCCAGAAGATGTACGATTACATGGATCGCAACCCCGACGTGATGGCGGCGCCGGTGGACTACACCAACGACGTGCGCGTCATCGCCCAGATCGACAACTTCATCTCCATCAACAACGCCATCGACTGCGACCTCTACGGTCAGGTCAACGCCGAGTCCGCGGGTATCAAGCACATCTCCGGCACCGGCGGACAGCTGGACTTCTGCATGGGCGCGTACCTTTCCAACGGCGGCAAGAGCTTCATCTGTATGTCCTCCACCGTCAAGGGCAAGGACGGCACGGTCAAGAGCCGCATCGTTCCCACGCTGACCCCCGGCTCCATCGCCACCGACCCGCGCTCCTGCACACAGTACATCGTCACCGAGTACGGCATGGTCAACCTCAAGGGCCTTTCCACTTGGGAGAGGGCGGAGGCGCTCATCTCCATCGCGCACCCCGACTTCCGTGAGGAGCTGATCGCCAGCGCGGAGAAGATGGGCATCTGGCGCAAGAGCAACAAGTAAAAATTTTTGAATTCCGGAGGGCGGGTATCTGAACGGATACCCGCCCTTTTTCAGCGTAAAACCGAGTAAAATAGGACTTGAAAAAACTGGTAAAATCCGTTATACTATCTACGGGAACGAATATGCTGCAAGCGTTATTTTACCTGAGTTGAGACGAAGCGCAGGGCGCATTCTGTCAGAAAGGGGTGGGCAATCCCATGTATCAGATCGGTGACAAGATCGTACACCCGATGCACGGCGCCGGTATGATCGAGAGCATTGTGGAAGAGAAGATCAGCGGCAGACGGATTTCCTTCTACGTTTTCAAAATGCCCATTTCCGGCCTGACATTGAAGATCCCGGTGGAAAACAGTGAAATGATCGGCATCCGCGCGATTTCTCCGGCGGATGAGATCGAGGCCGTGATCAGCCGGATCCCCGAGCTGAGCATCGACATGACGGCGAACTGGAACCACCGCTACCGGGAGAATATGGAGCGCATCAAAAGCGGCAACCTGTTGGAGGTCGCCGGCGTCATCAAGGCGCTCATGCACCGCGACAGCGTGCGCGGCCTGTCCAACGGCGAGCGCAAGATGCTCCACAGCGCCAAGCAGATTCTGATTTCCGAGATCGTGCTGGCTGAGAGCGTTGAATACGCTGTGGCGGAAGCCCGGATCAACGGCGTGATGCTGGCCAAGGCATAAGGAGAGCTGCATGAAGTTCTGGGAGAACTGGAAGAAACTGTTTCCGAACCATCAGGTCGTACATCCCTACTGTTCGGCGCTCATCGCCGCTGCAGGCTCATCCCAGCGCATGGAAGGGGAGAACAAACTGCTGCTCCCGCTGGGCGGCAAGCCTGTTCTGGCGCACACGCTGCAAGCCGTGGACGCGGCGGCGAATGTGAACGAGATCATCATCGCCACCCGCGAAGAGGATATTGTCCTCATAGCTGATTTGTGCAAGCAGTGGGGCATCCAGAAGCCCGTCAAGATCATCGCCGGGGGCGCGACCCGGGAGGAGTCGGTGCTCCGCGCCGCCACCGAGGCCAACCCCGACGCGGATTTTCTGGCGGTGCAGGACGGCGCGCGGCCCTTTGTGACACCGGAGCTGATCGACAGCGTGATCGAAGCCGCGCGGGTCAATCTGGCCGCCGCCCCCGCCGTTCCGGTAAAGGACACCATCAAGGTGGCGACGGACGGCGTCGTGCGCCATACGCCGGATCGTTCCACGCTTTTTGCTGTGCAGACGCCGCAGGTGTTTGACGCCCAGCTGCTGCGGGCGGCGCTCCAGTCCGCGGTGGAAGCGAACGTACTGCTGACCGACGATTGCTCGGCAGTGGAGCGGCTTGGCAAGGAGATTTACCTTACACCTGGTTTGGAGGATAACATCAAGATCACCACGCCCTTTGACCTGGTGATCGCGGAGGCGATTTTAACAAAAAGGGAGTCGTGAGGATTACCATGACAAATCTGCGCATCGGTCACGGTTACGACGTGCATCGGCTGGTGACGGGACGAAAGCTGATCCTTGGGGGACTTCAGGTGCCCTATGAGCTGGGGCTGGACGGACACTCCGATGCCGACGTGCTGCTCCACGCCGTCATGGACGCGCTGTTGGGCGCGGCGGCGCTGGGGGACATCGGGCAGCACTTCCCGGACAGCGACCCCGCCTATGCCGGCGTATCGAGCATGGTGCTGCTCAAGTCGGTGGGCGGCATCCTGAAAAACGCGGGCTATGCCGTCGTGAACATCGACGCGACGGTGCTGGCGCAGAAGCCGAAGCTTGCGCCGTACATCGAGGAGATGCGCCGCCGCATCGCCGAGACGCTGGGCATCGGCTTCGAGCGGGTGAGCGTCAAGGCTACCACCGAGGAGGGTCTCGGCTTCACCGGCGAGGGAAAGGGCATCGCGGCTCACGCCGTGGCGCTGATCGAGAAAACGGAATAACGCGGAGAGGGCTTCGGCCCTCTTTTTTCACGCCCGCCGCGCCGCGTACATAGTATGCGGTAAAGGGGGGATCCACATGGATCATTATCTGTTGACCGCCCGCTCCATCACCCACGTCCAGCAGATGGCGAAGGTGTTGGAGCGCACAGGCGTGAACGCGAAGATCCGCCGCGTCGGCACGGGTGTGACGAAAAGCGGCTGCGGCTATATTCTGGAGGTCTCGGAGCGGCAGTACCCGCGATGCGCCCAGCTGCTGCGCGCATCCAGCGTACGCCCGGTGCGGGTGCTGCACGTGGTGAACGGCGTGACCAGCGAGGTCACCTTATGATCTATCTCGACAGCGCGGCAACCACGTTCCGCAAGCCGCAGACCGTCCGCGCCGCGGTGCAGCGGGCCATGCAGACCATGAGCTCGCCGGGGCGGGGCGGGTATCCCAGCGCAAGGGCGGCGGAGGAGCTGCTGTTCCGCACCCGCTCTCTCGCGGCGGAGACCTTCGGCGTACCCTCGCCGGAGCAGGTGGTGTTCACCGCCAGCGCCACCCACGGCCTCAACATCGCCATCAAGAGCCTTGTGCCGCCCGGCGGGCGGGTGATCGTCTCGCCCTGGGAGCACAACGCGGTCACGCGCCCGCTCCACGCTCTGGGCGCGGAGGTGACGGTGGCGTCCGCGCCGCTGTTTGACGACGACGCCTGTGTGCGCGCGTTCCGCTCGGCGCTGCGCCGGGGCGCGGACTGCGCGGTGTGTACCACGGCGTCCAACGTGTTCGGCTATATCCTGCCCATCGAGGAGATCGCGGGATTCTGCCGCCGCGCGGGCGTGCCGCTGATCGTGGACGCGTCCCAGAGCGCGGGCGTGGTGCCGCTGGATATGGCGGCGCTGGGCGCGGCCTTCGTCGCCATGCCGGGGCACAAGGGACTGTACGGCCCGCAGGGGACGGGACTGCTGCTCTGCGGCGCGGAGGCGCGGCCGCTCATGGAGGGTGGCACGGGCAGCGCGTCGCTTTCGCAGGATATGCCGGACTTTCTGCCCGATCGCCTGGAGGCCGGCACCCACAACGTCCCCGGCATCGCGGGTCTGGAAGCGGGACTGCGCTTCGTGCGCCGCACGACGCCGGAGCGCATTTTACGCCACGAGCGGGGGTTGATCCGCCGCGCGGCGGCGGGCCTTTCCCGCATGGACGGCGTCACGGTCTACGCCGCAGAGGATGAGCGGCGCCAGCTGGGTGTACTGTCCTTCACCGTGGAGGGCCGGGAGCCGGAGGACGTGGCGGAGGCGCTCTCTCAGCGCGGCGTCGCCGTGCGCGCGGGACTTCACTGCGCGCCGCTGGCTCACCGCAGCGCCGGGACGCTGGACGCGGGCACGGTGCGCTTGAGCGTGTCGGCCTTTGACAGCGAGGCGGAGATCGACGGTTTTCTGCGTCTGCTGCGGGGTATCCTGTGACCGCTTGCACAAAGAACACTTGAGATTTCATGGAAAATTCACAGCTCTTCCCGTTGCTTTTTTCCTGCGCTTATATTAGAATAAGACTACTTGTGAAAATAGGCGCATTATCGAAATGGGAGAGAACGGATGGAAGTAGTGGCAACGATCCTGGAAGGGGCGCTGCGCTATATCGGGACGATCGCGATCACGGATTGGCTCGACATCGCGCTGATGGCGTTCCTGCTCTACCGCGCGCTGCTGCTGGTGGGCCGCACCCGTGCGGCGACCGTCGGCAAGGGCGTGGTGTTATTGCTGATCGCGCTGGCGGTAAGCGACGCGATGCATCTCAACAGCATCAATTTCATCCTGCGCAACATCGTGACGTGGGGCGCGATCGCGCTGTTTGTGCTATTTCAGCCGGAGCTGCGCCGCCTGCTCGAGCAGATGGGCTCCACCAAGCTCGGCAACTTCAATCCCTTCGCCCGTGCGCAGAAAAAGACCGTGCTTGAGACCGCCATCGCCCAGACGGTGGACGCCTGCGCGGATATGTCCGCGTCCCGCACCGGTGTGCTGATGGTCTTTGAGCGCATGACCAAGCTGGATGAGTTTACCCGCAGCGGCACCATCGTGGACGCGCAGCTCTCCAGCCAGCTTTTGAAGAACATCTTCTTCGTCAAGGCGGCGCTGCACGACGGCGCGGTCATCGTCCGGGACGGGCGGCTGCTGGCGGCGGGCTGCATCCTGCCGCTGACCCACAACGTGAACATCAGCCCCGAACTCGGTACGCGCCACCGCGCGGGCATCGGCATGAGCGAGGTTTCGGACGCGGTGGTGGTCATCGTCTCAGAGGAGACGGGCGCCATCTCCGTGGCCATCCGCGGGATGCTCAAGCGCCACCTGACGCCGCAGACGCTGGAAAAGCTTCTGACCAACGAGCTGATCGCTTCGACGGACGAGGAGCAGCCGAAGGAGAAGAAGGGCCTGCGGTTGCCATGGTTCCGCAAGGGGGAAAAGGAGGCGGAGAACGATGCCAATATCTAACGCGCGCAAGGCGCTTTACATCATCTCGTCGATCCTCATCGCCTTTGTCGTTTGGTTCTATGTGAACAGCGCAGCGGACGTTGATCTTACCATCAACGGTATCCCCGTGGAGTTTTTTAACGCCGAGACGGCGCTGGCCAACAAGGGCCTTATGCTCCTCGACGGCAGCAACGCGACGGTGGATCTGGTGCTGACGATGCCCCGCAACACGGTCTACGGCTTTGACAGCGACCGTGTTCGACTGATTGCCGACCTGAGCTCCATCAACTCCCCCGGTACCCAGTCGCTGACCTACAACATCGCCTATCCGCCGGGGGTGAACCCCAGTCAGGTGTCGGTCAAATCGCCGACGGTGCGGACGGTGTCCGTGAAGGTGGGCGAGCTGTTCCGCAAGAACGACGTGGAGATCCGCGTCAAGCTGCAAGGCCGCGTGGCGGACGGCTACGTCGCCGGGCGCGTCCAGCTCCTGCCCTCCACGCTGGAGGTCTGGGGCCAGCAGACCGACGTGGCGCAGATCAGTTACGCGCAGGTGACGCTGAACATCGAGAACGCCCGCTCCACCATCGTCGAGCAGCTGAAATTTGCGCTCTACGACAATGAGGATCAGCTGATCAACAGCGGCAGCATCCACTCCGCCAGCGATACGATCCAGGTGACCATGCCGGTCATCTCGGCGACGGACATCCCGTTGGTGGTGAACTTCGTCGAGCAGCCCGGCGTCCGGCTGGACAGCTTTGACTATTCCTTCGACGTGCCCGCCGTGACCCTCTCCGGCGACGCGAATCAGATCGCGGCGCTCAGCGAGATCGTTCTCGGCGAGATCAACCTCGCGGAGATCGAAGGCACACAGACCTTCACCTATGAGATCCCGATCCCCAACGGCCTCACCAACCTCAGCGGCGTGACTGAGACCACGCTGACCATCACCAACCGGGACATTGCCACCAAGGGCGTGGTGGTGACCAACTTCAGCTATGAGAACTTTGACGCGGAGGATCGCGTGGTCACGGTGGTGACCAACTCGCTGAGCGTGACGCTGCGCGGTGCGCAAAGCGTGATCGACGCGATTTCCGCCGACGATGTTCTGGCGGTGGCCGACCTGTCCGGCGTCACCAACGCCAGCGGTACCTACACGGTGCCTGCCAAGATTACCGTGACGGGCGATCTGGACGTGGGCACGGTGCAGTCCCACCAGCTGACGGTGCGCATCGGCCTGCCGGAGCCGGAAACCGAAGAAGAAACCGTGGAAACAGAGGAAGCGGAAGCATGACGCAAATTGCGACAGTGAATAAAGTGCTCAGGGACGGCCGCGCCGAGATCGTGGTGGCGCGGCAGTCCGCCTGCGCCCACGACTGCCACGAGTGCGCCGGCTGCGGCGGCACTCCGGCGCCGGTGCGCGCGGTGGTGGACAACCCCATCGGCGCGCTGGCGGGTCAGAAGGTCGTGGTGGAAAGCTCCAACCGCCAGCTCATGGGCATCATGCTGCTGGTCTATATGGTGCCCGTGGCGCTGTTTCTCATCGCCTACGTCGCCACCATGTCGCTGGGCAGCGAGGGGCTGTCCGCGGTGGTGTCGATCCTCGCGTTTTTCTGCGGCATCGTACCCGCCATCCTCTACGACCGGCGGCTCAAGCGAAGCGGCGGCATGACGTTCACCATCGTCCGCGCGTTCTGACGTGTTCGGCTACGTTCGACCCGCCGCGCAGCGCCTCTCCGACGCGGAGAATCAACGCTTTCGCGACGCCTACTGCGGCCTGTGCCACACGCTGGCGAGACGCTACGGCTTTGCGGCGCGGTTTTTGCTCAACTTCGATTTTACCTTCCTCGCCATCCTGCTCTCGCTGGGTATGGAGCTATCCAGCCGCTGCGAACGCTGCGTCGTCCATCCCTGCAAGGGCTGCGGCACGCTGGAACCCTCCGCGGCGCTGGATACGGCGGCGGATCACAGCATCGTGCTTTCCTGGTGGCAGATACAGGATCACATCGCGGATCACGGCTTCTGGAAAGGCCTCCCATACCGCCTCGCGGCGCTGATCTTCCACGGCGCGTACCGAAAAGCGAAAGCCCTTGTCCCTGCCTTTGACGACGCGGTGCGGCGGCATTTGCATGACCTGTCCGAGCGGGAAGCGGAGCGCTGCGCGTCGCTGGACGCGGCGGCGGAGCCATTCGCGGCGCTGCTGAGCGAGATCGCGGCGGCGGAGCCGGACGCGACGAAGCGGCGCATCTTTTCGCAGCTTTTTTATCATCTGGGGCGCTGGATCTATCTGATCGACGCGGCGGACGACTTCACGGCGGACGCCAGAAGCGGAAACTACAACCCCCTGCGCTACCGCTACGGTGTCGAAGGGGACACGCTGCCGGATGAGGTCAAGGCCGCCCTGGGCGAGACGTTGGACGCGTCCATCCACCAGATGGCGGGGGCCTACGCGCTGCTTGACGCGGGAGCGTGGAGCGGTGTGCTGGACAGCATTTTCTACGACAGCTTTTACGGCATCGGCAAAGCCGTTTTGGACGGCGTTTACCGCAGACGGACGCGGATCATACGAAGAACAGAAAGGGAACAGATATGACCGATCCCTACAAAGTCCTGAATATTGCGCCCACCGCCTCCGACGACGAGGTCAAGCATGCCTATCGGGAGCTGGCGCGGAAGTATCACCCGGACAACTACCACGACAATCCGCTGGCGGATCTCGCGCAGGAGAAGATGAAGGAGATCAACGAGGCCTACGAAACGATCCAGAAGCAGCGCAAGGCCGGCGCGTCCGCCTCGTCCTATACGTCGTCCTACGCGCAGCAGAGCTACAGCGGTCCGTCGTATCAGCAGTCGTACCAGAACGCCGCCGGCGGCAGTCCGCTGTTCCAGCGGGTGCGCCTTGCGATCAACAGCGGCGATATTTCCATGGCGGAGCGGCTTTTGAACGAGTCGCAGGATCGCGGCGCGGAGTGGAACTTTCTCATGGGCGTGGTCTGTTCCCGCCGGGGCTGGATGGACGACGCGAAGCGCTGCCTCCAGACCGCCTGCCGCATGGATCCCAACAACGAGGAGTACCGTCAGGCGCTCAATATGCTCAGCAACAGCAATAGTTACCGACCGGCGGGCTTTCGCCCCGGCGGAACCATGGCATATGATGACTTGTGTATGCGCTTTTGCGCCGGTCTTGCCTGTTACAGCACCACCGGCTGTCCGATTTTCTGTTGTATATAAGGAGTTTACGAAATGGTCAAGAGCATGACCGGCTACGGCCGGGCAAGACAAACCCTGAACGGACGCGACATCACTGTGGAGGTGAAGAGCGTCAACAACCGCTACCTCGACACGACGGTGAAGCTGCCCCGGGCGTACATCTTCACCGAGGACGCCATCAAGCGCCGCATCCAGGCGGCGGTGTCCCGCGGCAAGGTGGACGTGCTCGTCAGCATCGACTCCACCGGCGCGGACGAGACGGTGGTGGCCCTCAACGAGCCGCTGGCGAAGTCGTACTTAGAGGCACTTCGCAAGCTCACGGCGCTCAGCCCCAGTATGTTGCGGGGCGAGTACAGCGCACTGGACGTGGCGCGGTTCCCGGACGTGCTCACCGTCACCAAGGCCGAGGAGGACTTGGAGAGCGTTCAGGCGGACATCTGCGCCGTCGTGGACGCGGCGCTCGCGGCTTATAACACCATGCGCGCGATTGAGGGCGAGAAGCTGGCGGCGGACATCGGCGCGCGGCTCACCACCATCGAGACGCTGACCGGCAAGGTGGAGGAGCGCTCACCGGAGACGGTGAAGGAATACCGCGAGAAGCTCACCGCCCGGATGCAGGAGGTGCTGCAGAGCACCACCATCGAGGAGTCCCGTATCCTGACCGAGGCTGCCATCTACGCCGACAAGATCGCCGTGGACGAGGAGACGGTGCGCCTGCGCAGTCACGTTTCCCAGCTTCGTACCATGCTTGCCTCCGACGAGCCGATGGGCCGCAAGATGGACTTCCTCATCCAGGAGGTCAACCGCGAGAGCAACACCTGCGGCTCGAAGTGCAACGACGTGGAGATCGCCCGCGTGGTCGTCGAGCTCAAGGCGGAGGTCGAGAAGATCCGCGAACAGGTGCAAAACATCGAATAAGAGGTACATATGCAGCTGATCAATATAGGCTTTGGCAATCTGGTATCCGCCGAGCGGATGCTGGCGGTGGTGTCGCCGGACTCCGCGCCCATCAAGCGGCTCATCACCGAGTCCCGGGAGCGCGGGATGCTGGTGGACGCCACCTACGGCCGCAAGACCGCGGCGGTATTCATCATGGACAGCGACCACGTGGTGCTCTCCGCCATACCCGCCGCAAAGATCGCGGAGCGTATGGGCGTCGAGGTGCTGGGCGGTCTGGACGACGAAGGGGAGGTTTAACGACCATGCAAAAGGGCAAAACTTTTATCATCTCAGGCCCCTCCGGCGTGGGCAAAAGCACGGTGCTCCACGAACTGTTCAAGGATCGGGACGACCTGTACTTTTCCATCTCCGCCACCACCCGCGAGCCGCGGCAGGGCGAGGAGGACGGCGTCCACTACCATTTCATCGATGTGCAGCATTTTCAGGAGCTGATCGAGGCAGACGCGCTGCTGGAATACGCCGAGTATGTCGGCAACTTCTACGGCACCCCGAAAAAATACGTGGACAAGGCCATGAACGAGGGTAAGGACGTGATCCTTGACATCGAGGTGCAGGGCGCGCTGCAAGTGTGCAGCAAGCGGCCAGAGACGGTTCGCATCTTCATCGCGCCGCCGTCCTGGGACGAGTTGGAGCGCCGCCTCACCAGCCGGGGCACCGACAGTCCCGATAAGATCCAGAAGCGTCTGCTGCGGGCGAAAACCGAACTGCGCACCGCGGACGTGTACGATTACTTTGTCATCAACGACACGGTGGAACGGGCTGTGCGCGAATTAAGCGCCATCATGCTGGCCGAGCACTGCAAGCCCGCCGACCGGATGAAGATATTGAGTGAATAATCCACATTTCAAGAAAGAAGGAACCCTATTATGATGCTCTATCCCGCTATGACCACGCTCAATAAGAACGTGCCGAACCGCTACCTGCTGGTCAACGTCGTGGCCCGCCGCGCGCGCCAGATCGCCGAGGCCGCCGACGAGTCCGGCGAGCACCTCACCGAGAAGCCCGTCACCTCCGCCATCAACGAGGTGGCCGAGGGCAAGCTCAGCACCGGCAACGTCGATATTTCCATCAAGCGTTGAATCTGGCGCAAATTGCGATCTCCGGCGTACCCTACGCCGCTGACCGCCCCTATACCTATCTGATCCCGGACGCGCTGCCGGTGCAAGCCGGTGTGCGCGTCACGGTGCCCTTTGGGCGCGGCAACCGCCGCAGCGAGGGCTTCGTATTGGAGGTGTCGGCGGGGGAGGCGGACGAGCGCTGCAAGCCCATCGACGCCGTGCTGGACGACGCGCCGCTGCTCGGCGATGAGTTGCTGCGCCTGGTGCGCTGGATGAAGGCGCGGTACTTCTGCACCTATTACGACGCGATCCGCACCATTCTGCCCTCCGGGGTCTGGTTCCGCTATCAGGAGCTGTGGCGCCTCGCGGCAGGACTGGATGCGGACACGGCGCTTGCCGCCGTGCCGCAGGACAGCGTGGAAGCGCTGGTGCTGCGGGAGATCGCGGCGGCGAAGAAGGGCGCGGAGACGCAGACGCTGGAAAAGACCGGCGGCGACGGTACGGCCAAGGCACTCAAAGCCCTGAAGGACAAGGCGCTGGTGACGGTGGAAAAGACCGCCGTGCAGACGGTCAGCGACAAGACGCTGCGCATGGTGAGCCTCGCCATGGAGCCGGAGGACGCCCTCGCCGCGGTGGAGAAAAAACGCTCCACCGCGTCCGTGCGCTACGCGGTGGTGGCGCTGCTCTGCGCGCAGGGGACGCTGTCGTCCCCGGACGTGTGCTACTACACCGGCGCAAGCTCCCGGACGCTCAGGAGTCTGGAGAAGGATGGCATCATCCGGCTGGACAAGCAGGAGGTGCTGCGCGTCCCCACCTACGCGCCCGAGGCGGCGCAGCCGGTGGTGCTCAGCGACGAGCAGCGCTCCGCGTTTGAGGGGCTGGACGCTCTCGCAAGGAGCGGCGCGGCGAAGGTCGCGCTGCTGCACGGCGTCACCGCCAGCGGCAAGACGCAGGTATACATCCGCCTCATCGAGGAGGCGCTATCGCGCGGAAAGACCGCGCTGCTTCTGGTGCCAGAGATCGCGCTGACGCCGCAGATGATGGCGAAGTTCACCGCCCACTTCGGCGACCGCGTGGCGATGCTCCACAGCGCGCTGCGCCTGACGGAGCGCTATGACCAGTGGAAGCGCATCCGCCGGGGCGACGTGAAGGTGGTGCTTGGTACCCGCTCGGCGGTGTTCGCGCCGCTTACGAACCTTGGCCTCATCATCATGGACGAGGAGCAGGAGGGGACTTACACCTCCGAAAACCCGCCCCGCTATCAGACGCGGGACATCGCGCAGTTCCGTTGCGCAAGGCAGAACGCCCTGCTGCTGCTCGGCTCCGCGACGCCCACGGTGGAAACCTCCTATTACGCCCGCAGCGGGCGCTATGAAGTGTTTCACCTTGACAGGCGATACAACGAGCAGAGCCTTCCGGACGTGACCATCGCGGATATGCGGCGTGAGCTGCGCGCGGGCAACGACGGCGTTTTGAGCGCGCCGCTGCGCACGGAGCTGGCGGCGAACATTGAGCGCGGGGAGCAGAGCATCCTGTTCCTCAACCGCCGGGGCAGCGCGAGGATGCTGCTGTGCGGCGACTGCGGCGCCGTGCCGGAGTGCCCGCGGTGCAGCGTACCGCTGACCTACCACAGCGCCAACCGGCGCATGATGTGCCACTACTGCGGCTTCTCCCGTCCGGTTTTTGACCGTTGCCCCGAGTGCGGCAGTCCCATGAAGCCCGTGGGCGCGGGGACGCAGAAGGTGGAGGCGGAGCTTGCGGAAGCTTTTCCCGGCGTCCGGGTGCTGCGCATGGACGCGGACACCGTGGGCGCGACCCACGGACACGAAAAGCTGCTGCGGCAGTTTGAACAGGAAAACGTACCCATCCTCATCGGCACCCAGATGGTTGCCAAGGGGTTGGATTTTGAAAATGTCACCCTGGTCGGCGTACTGGCGGCCGATCTGTCGCTGTACGTGGACAGCTACCGTGCCGCAGAGCGGACGTTCAGTCTGCTTTCTCAGGTGGTGGGCCGTGCCGGACGCGGCAGCAAGCGGGGCAGGGCGGTCATCCAGACCTTCACCCCGGAAAATGACGTGATCCGCGCCGCCGCGGCGCAGGACTACGAGTCCTTCTACCGAAGCGAGATCCGGATGCGCAGGCTGCGGCGCTATCCGCCCTTTGCCGACCTCATCACATTGACCGTCAGCGGCGCGGACGAGGGGCAGGTGCTGCGCGCCTGCATGACGCTGCGCGACGCGCTGCGGCCCGAGCTGGCGCGGCTCGGTATGGACGCGGAGGTGCTTGGCCCCGCGGGCGCGGGGGTCGTCAAGGTCAACAACCGTTACCGCTACCGCCTGTCCGTCGTGGCGAAGAACACGCCGGAGCTGCGGCGGCTCATATCCGAGTTTCTCTGCGCCTTCCATCGGCACAGTGAAAACCGCAGTCTCGACATTTTTGCCGACTGCAATGCGATAGAATAACCAATCAAGGAGAATATCACCATGGCCATACGTAAAATCGTGGAGCGCGGCGACCCCGTGCTGGAAAAGGTCTGCCGCCCCGTGACGGAGTTCAACGCGCGGCTGCACACGCTGCTGGACGACATGGCGGAGACGCTGGAGGAGGCCGGCGGCGTCGGCCTCGCCGCGCCGCAAGTGGGCATCCTGCGCCGCGTGTGCATCGTGGAGGACAGCGAGGGCGAGATCATTGAGCTCATCAACCCCGAGATCATCGGCGAGGAAGGGGAGCAGACGGGACTTGAGGGCTGCCTGAGCATCCCCGGACGCTACGGCATCGTCACTCGCCCGTACAAGGTGCGCGTCCGCGCGCAGGATCGCGACGGCGTGTTCTTCGAGATCGAGGACGAGGACATCACCGCCCGCTGTTTCTGCCATGAGATCGGGCATCTGGACGGTCACCTTTACACCGACTACTGTGATCACCTTCTCTCCGACGAGGAGCTGGAGCAGTACATCAAGGATCACCCCGAGGAGTTTGAGGAGGACGAATGAGGATCGTCTTTATGGGCACCCCCGACTTCGCCGTGGCGTCGCTGCGGCGGCTGCGCGAGGACGGGCATGAGATCGTCGGCGTTTTTACCCAGCCGGACAAGCCGGGTAACCGCCGCAAGCTGACCGCACCTCCTGTGAAGGAATATGCCTTGTCGGAAAATCTGCCGGTTTTTCAGCCGGAGACCATGCGCGGGGAGGAGCCGTTTGCGCTGCTGCGCGCGCTCAAGCCTGAGCTGACGGTGGTGGCGGCCTACGGACAGATCCTTCCGGAGGAGATCTTGAACGTGCCGACGCTCGGCAGCGTCAACGTCCACGCCTCGGTGCTGCCGAAGTACCGCGGCGCGGCGCCCATCAACCGCGCCATTCTGGACGGCGAGACCGAGACCGGCGTCACCATCATGCATATGGCGAAGAAGCTGGACGCGGGGGACATCATCAGCGTCCGCACCACGCCCATCGACCCGGACGAGGACGCGGAGCAGCTCTTTGCCCGCCTTGCGGATTTGGGCGCGGAACTTTTGAGCGAGACCATCCCCCATATCGCGGACGGCACGGCGTCGCGGACGCCGCAGGACGACGCGGCGTCTAC
>Ga0310695_10006446_pt1 | contig 19378 bp, 11 predicted proteins | sample RumenRJG_04DNA_FD_203882 | JGI IMG/M metagenome (GOLD analysis project Ga0310695, IMG submission 203882) | Bovine rumen microbial communities from Lethbridge, Alberta, Canada - RJG_04 (v2) (version 2) | ecosystem: Host-associated > Mammals > Digestive system > Stomach > Rumen | place: Canada...
AACTTAGAAAATAAAACATTAAAAAAGGGTGACAGGAATACAAGTCCTCCGTTCAAGATATATGTTTTTTTTATTAACTCATAACTTTCTATTTCTGTATCATCATCGTCATCATATATCTTAGACTTAGATTCTTGATCTATATTTTGTTGAGTAACATTGCCGATAATATTTTGTTTAGTAACATCGCAAATAATATTTTGTTGAATAATATCGTCAATAGTATTTTGATGGGGATGTATAGATGTTATTTTGTTATTAGCTCTATAAAGATTATATAATCTGAAAATATTATCTTCTAAAAGTTTAAGTTTAGATGTTATCATTTCATATGAAGCCTTCTCTATTGTGTTTTGGGAAATATGATCACACAACACCAACAAATACCTAACATAGAAATTCAATGCTACATTTTTATTATTGTATATGTTATCATCTATTATTATATTGTTATAAGAAGGAGCGTTAATACAAAAATGCTGCAAGAATATATTCTTTATATATCCGTTAAAATATTTTTTATCAAGACATAAAATGTCGATGAGAGTGGAGTAAATATGCTTTGTAGTATCATGGCTGAGATGTGGCTGCATTGTGATATTATCTTGCATTTGATAAAACATTGGCTTATGGGAATATCTATATTGTGCATCAGAACACAAAAAATAAAATGTCACAATATTTTTGATCATGTTAATATCAATATTTCTTTCACTAGTATTATGTACGTTATTGTTGTCATTTATCATTTTAAATATATTATCAAAAAATGATGTTATGTTTTTGTTGCCATGTTCAACAGCATAATTGTATATTTTTTCATATAATCTTGTTTTGAGGCATTTGTTAGCGTTTTGGAGAAATGATATTATCTGTTCTGCGTTGCAATGATGTAATGTATCTATAATCATATCTACTCCGATATTAAAATCTTCTTTTTCAAGTAATAAAATATATTCCTCTTGTTTGGAGTTTTGGTGAAAAAGTAATTTTAGAATAATTTCTGTAAAGGTAGCTTGTAAATCTTTATCTGTACTAATAATTTTTGCTATTACGGTATCTTGCATTAGATTACGTTTGTCGTTGCAATATAACATGACACCTTTTTCTAAAATAACATCTTTATCCTTTTTATATTCATATTCTTTTGCTAGAGATAATAAGTAACATGCACTATAGAATTTAATTATAACATCATCACTTATGTTATTGTGTTGTAACATCGTTGTTTTACTTTGTAATAACTGTGATTGCTGCAATATCGGTGAAGTAGGCTGTAATGGCTTGGTTTGGGTTATATCGTGTTGTGAAAATAATGATGTGTATGTTTTAATTTGTGATGTATAAATATCTTTTCCTATTTGAGAAATAATATTGTCTTTAATAATGTCATATATATCCTTACTTTCATAATTATTCACACAGTGAATGAAAAAAAATAACAACTTGACATCAGTGAAGTTATATAATGATGACAAGGGATACTTTAATATATTGTCGTCAATGTGTGTATTGTCTTCGTGAGAGTTTGAATTGGGAATATTATGCTTAGGAATCTTTTCTAGAGAATTAGAATTATAATCACGTAATGTAGCACTATTATAATCTTTTAACATTGGATATTTATCTTCTAGATAGGAACAAATGTTGTGCAATATAACGCTTAAATCTTCTTGTGAATTGGCTGAGGTTATAGTTATAGTTTTTATTTTTATATCTGTGAAAAGGTAATGTAAACAGGAATTTATTTTATCAATAACGTTATCAATATCTTTTTCATTATATTGTATTTTTGTATTTTGTAATTGCGAAGCTAAATTACGTAATGATATATACAATAATATTCCTTGTGGTGTTATACCTACATTTTTATCAATATTATAACTTCCCGAGGTGGTATCTTTAGCAACGAGATATAAATAAGAAAACAACATTCTGAAATCATCAATTGTTAAATCTTGACATATGGTATTTATAATAGCGCCATCACCCTTTTTCGAATTTAAGATATCATCATTCTGATTATATTTTTCTATTTCTAAAGTTGTCGTATTATCATTATCGGGAAATGTGATTTTATCATTATCGGGAAATGTGATTTTATCATTATCATGGAATGTTATTTCGTCATTATCGGGAGATGTTATTTTATCATTATCGGGAGATGTTATTTTATCACTATCTGGGAATGTTATTTCGTTATTATCTGGAGATGTGATTTTATCATTAACACTGTTATCAAGTAGTAATAATGTTTTATTATTTGTTTTTTCGTGGCGCGTAAAAAAATAAATCATCTTTTTAAGAAAAATATTTTCATCTCCTATTCCGCCAAATTGTTCATAATACTCAAGAAGGAATAAATATACATTGCGTAATAAATGTTTATTATGTATCAAATGACTAATCGTTTTATCGGTTGCTATATTTCTTGTTTTTGGTTTATAAGTTTTTGTTGTAGCGTGTTGTAGTTCTAAATTATTATTATTGTTTTTTACTTTTTTTATACCTAGATATTGTATCTCTTCTTTAGTATCTGTTATTACATCGTTATTTTTATAATAATGTTCTAATATATCTTCAGCGCTGATATTATTTTTTTCTGTATGAATTGATTTTAATGTTTCGCATAACTGCTTTAACATATTAACACATACGATATATTCATTTTTGAATAATAGCATTATTGTCTTCTCTATAATGCTATTATCAAAATGCAGTATAAATCTTTCCCTAGAAGATACATTGCTCAATATTGTTATTATAAAATCTTTGATACTGTAATTATAAATATCCTGTTTTGAAGTTAGAAGGTAGGAATAATAATTTTGTATATCGGCTATTGTGTCGTTATTCTCTATAATTCCATGACATAAAAACTCTGTAACTTTATCATAACATTGTCTTAAAACATATTCTTCATTGTAATAGTAATCAAAATTTATTTTTTCGGTGATAATGTCTTGAAAATGATGTTGCAATTGTATTTTAAAATTATCTATAAAATCATTATTTAATTCTAACGTTCCTAAGTTTATTTCTACTTTATCTACTATAATTTCTTTCGTTTGGGATAATTGTATATTTATATTTAGTGTATTTTGTAAAATGTGATTTAACTTGTTTTTAATAAACTCCGACAAAACATTTTTATGTGTATTATGTGTTATATTATCACATTCGAGCACTAATGTCAGACGTTTTATTCTTAGCACGTATTATAGTATTCCTTCCTAAACAGTATAATTATACTTTTTTTTTCTATAAAAATATGTTATTACAAAAAACAACAATATGAATACGATTATAATCCATAGCAATAGGTATCTGTATTTCTGAAAAAAAGTCATACCATGGGAAGAAAATGTTAATTTATAACTTAAAACTTGCTTTGTATTAGTATCAGTAAAACCAATTATCTCACCATGTGGTGATATAATACAACTTTTCCCACAATTGCATATTAAGACCATAGGTACACCATATTCTATTGCTCTAACACGACAATTGTTTATATATTGTTCCACGACATCTTCTCCTTGACAAAAACGTAATGATGCCACACATACCATAAAATCACATTTTGATATTATATAATTATTTTTCACAATAGAATCTAAACATATGTCTACATTAAACTTTAAATTTTCATTTACTGCTACTATGTTTTCGCCATAATATGGTGATAATTGCGAGCTATATTCTTCACTTATATTATACGAGAATAGATTATCAACAACATTAAAAAAATACACTAGCCATTGTGGAATATATTCAAATAAAAAAAAAGGATGTTTCTTATAACATGTTTTCACAATGGTATTATCATTAAAAATATGATACGTAGAATAATGTTTATTTTTAATACGTTGTAAGCTCCAAAAGCCAAAATAGACATTCTTATGTTTAAACATATTGGCTATTGTTTTCACATTGTCTATATTATCGGAAAGATAACACCCCTCAGGAGTAAATATAAAATTCACATCATCGTTATTCAGGTTTATTTTTTTCGTAGTTGGAGAAATATAACGGCATAATTCTTCAAAATTATAATCATTGTAATCTTTATTTATATTTGTTTGTATCAAATTTACGTTTATATTCTTAGCATTCTTAGCATTATCATTAGTATTGTAATATGTTTTTACCATGCCAAATGTCGTTAATATTATAGCTATCCCTATGCCAATTTTGTAGTATTTTCTAGTATTTATACATGATAGAAAAATTAAGAATAAAAACGTGAATCCATATTGCCCACAAAAAGATATTATCTGTGAACAATAATATAAATTTAAAAGTCCCTGTGCTAATGTGAATGGGGAAAATGTACAAATATAGGAATTTATTACTATTTCAGAAACAGTAATAAGAGTTGAAAAGAGAATTAAAAAGCTTATCTTATCATGCGTTATCTTTTTAGCTATAAAGCAAGCGAGAAAATAAAATGTGCTGAAGAAAGAAAACGCCATCACTATGCATAAAAGTATTATTATCTTTGAGTTGATAAGATATTGAGCAAAGTAATATGCATGATAACAATTACTTGTATATATACTTGCGAAAAATAAAAAGGATAAAAAAGATGTCTTTGTGCAAGATAACTCCGTAAAATCATGTTGTAATAACAATATAAATATTTCAAAGGATAATAATAATAATAACGGATTATGGTAACATATGAAAGAGTATTTTGCTATAAAACCTGCCACTACTACACCACAACATTGTAATATATATGCTGTTATTTTGTCAAAACACGATGATAGCATTTGCATAAAATATTATTGTAATATTAATATTTTATTTCTAAATTATGCTGTTATGCCTCTTTGTTTAAATTTTCAAATTTGGCTTTCATAGTAGGATTATTACGTGTAAGTTTTTTTATTGTTAACCCTTCAGCCTTTTCATTTGCTAAACGTAAATTGTTATTACATCCCGTTAATGCCTGTTTTATTTTCTCAAGATGTTTTATCGAGCTGTCAATTTCATCTATAGCCGTTTGAAAACGTTCTGATGCTAACCTATAATTTCTTCCAAAGTTCGTTTGGAAGTCAATAAGGTCTTTTTCAAAATTGGTAATGTCTATTTCTTTGCTTTGTATAAAGTCAAGTTGTTTTTTATACTCTAAACTTTTACGTGCTGAATTTACTATCAACATTAAAAATGGAATAAAGAATTGTGGACGTATAACGTACATGTTAGCATACAAATGTGACATGTTTACGATGCCGGCATTATATAATTCGTTATCAGCCTCTAGCAAACTTACTAGTACAGCATATTCACATTTTTTTTTTCTTCTGTCTTCGTCCAATTTTTTCAAAAAATCTTCATTTTTGTGTTTGGACGCCGTGGTGTCCATTTCATTTTTCATTTCAAACATTATAGACACATATTCGAAGTCATCATCCTTATCTCTAAATACGAAATCACCTTTTGTTCCCTCAATGACGTCATTGTCTTTGCCAAAATAAGCATTTGGTAACATAGGACGCGCATAACGTTCAAATTCTATACTGCAATGTTGCTCCAAGGTTTCTCCAACCATTTTTGTCGACATCTTAGCTTTTAAGTCTTTATAATAATCTATTTGTCCCTGCAATATTTTCTTTTCTTCTTCGTAATTCTTTTTTAAATTAGCTTCTTGTATTTGTGACTCCTTAGTCTTTAACATTATCTCATTGTTTTTTAATGTTATTTCATTTTTTAACTTTATAATTTCGGAATCTTTCTCTTGCATTATATTCGTGAATTTGTTCTTTTCTTCTACAACAGCAATTTTGATTTTATCTTCACTTTTATGAATTTCATTATTAAGTTGTATAATCTCTATTTCTTTTTTATTTATAGTAGTATTATACTCTTGTTCCAATTTAGCACGTAATCTCTCTACTTCAGCCTTATGTAAATCTTGATATTCTTTCACTCTTCTTTCTACTTCAGCATTAAATTCAGAATTTTTTATCTGGTTAACTATTAAAATATAATCCGATTCATCAACACTAAATATACTCCCACACTTAGGACATTTTATTTCTTTCATATTGTTATGTTACGAAATGAAAAGTTTTTTCATAACATTTTTGTAACATTTTATAAGAAACTTTTTATGGCTCTACGAAGACTCTATTGTTTTTTACATGACTGCATTGAAGGATTTATGAATATATTATTCCCTAATTGTTGTTTAATATGTGATATAAAATTAGACAATAGGAAAGATTACTTCTGTGAAAGTTGTCATAAGACCTTACCATTGACAGGTTATTATGACAACAGTGACAATAATGAAATGTACAAAATAATAACCAAAAATATGAAGGTATATCATGCTTATGCGTTGTATTTTTACTCTGAATCAAATCCTTTACATAAAGTCATAGAGCTCATGAAATATAAAAACCGACCAGATATATGTTTTTTCTTAGGAAATGTTTTTGGTGAAATACTCTCCAAAAAACCATGTTGTGAAAAATATGACGTCATATTACCTATACCGTTACATAGATATAGATTTTGGCAGCGAGGTTATAATCAAAGCGAAATGATAGCGAAAGGGTTGCAACAACATTTTACTGATTCTTACATTGACACGTGTAGTGTTATAAGATCCACAAATACTGCTACTCAAACACTCAAACACGCTAAAGATAGAATTAAAGATATGCAACATGTCTTCAACGTTATACATCCACAAAATCTAAATAATAAACATATTCTTATTGTGGATGATGTTTTCACAACAGGATCCACTATAATGTCCTGTGCAAAGACAATACTTTCCAATTGTAAGAATTGTAAAATAAGCGTTTTAGTGGTTTTTAGAGCACAGTAATATTGTGGAATTATTTAATTATAATATATATATGGATAAAATTATATACTTAGACAATGCAGCCACAACAAGGCCCTATAAAGAAGTATTATCTTCCATGCAACAATATCATGATTATAATTTTTATAATCCTAGCAGTGTATATTCTCAATCGATAAAAATAAAAAATGATATTACCTTAGCGCGGGAATATTTCGCTAAGTCGCTTAATGCTAGTAGTAAAGACGAAATAATATTCACGTGTAGCGGTACAGAAGCCAATAATTGGGCAATAAAAGGTATAGCTGAAAAATATAAGTTTAAAGGTAATCATATTATCACAAGTGCTATAGAACATCATTCTGTCTTGAATACGATGTATTATTTAGCAGGGAAAGGTTATGAGGTGACATTTTTACAAGTGGACAAATATGGATGTATTAATATCCAAGAGTTAAAAAACAAAATAAAAAAGAATACAATACTTGTTAGTGTTATGTACGCTAATAATGAAATTGGGACTATAGAACCAATTGATACCATAGGGTCAATATGTCACGACAATGGTATATTATTTCATACGGATGCTGTGCAAGCATATGGACATATAAATATAGATGTACAAAAAAGTAATATAGACTTACTATCTGTGTCGGGGCATAAATTTCACGGACCAAAAGGAATAGGGTTTATGTATAAGAAAAAAGCTATATCAATAGATAAGATTTTCCATGGCGGTGAACAGGAATATGGCTTGCGTCCTGGCACAGAAAATGTTGCTGGAATAATGGGAATGTATACAGCTGCTAAGAATATATTTTCTACATTATCCCAACGCCAACAATATGAAACTAAATTAAGAGATTACTTTATAGATAGGATATTATCCGAGATACCATATACGCATGTAAATGGAGATCGTAATATGAGATTAAGTAACAATATAAATGTTAGCTTTAATTTTGTGGAAGGCGAATCTTTACTTTTACTACTAAATAAACATGGCATATGTGCCTCAACAGGATCGGCATGTGCTTCTGGAGGTTTAGATCCTTCTCATGTATTACTAGCTATAGGGTTAAGACATGAGGTCGCACATGGGACATTGCGTTTTACTATAGATGAGAACATAACAAAAGAAGAAATAGACTTTACTGTTGAAATATTGAAATCCTCTGTGGCACATTTGAGAGACATGTCACCGCTATATGAGGATTTTATAAATAACAATAACGTGATGTAATTACAGCTTTTATTGTGGCGATATCATTTCCCGGATTGTAGGATATCTAAACATTCTTTATAATCTTTTTCTACTTTCACGACATTTATATTTTTTATTATGCTATATAAGACTTTTAAATCTAAAACTGCTATTCTTTCGTTACTAAAATCATCAAAAATAAAGTTGCTATCATTTTTTTTTGGATTCATTATGTTGTTAAATGTCTGAAAGGAATTATTATTTTCCATAAAAGACTTAATCTGAGTGAATAGAGTTATGATATTATTTTCACAAGTGATGTTATCTTTTTTTATAAAAGATTCTCTTATACATTCCCATTTTATTGAATTAATGATATTGTTAACATAATAATTCAAAACATTGTCATCGTTTAAGTTAAACGACATTTTTATTTTTGTTTTAAAAAACTCTTGTGGCATACTTATTTCTATAGCCTCGATACATTTAGCTCGTATTTTAGCACGTAAATAACGTTGTAATAAGTAATTACAATGATTAAAAATTATACTTGTGAAAGTGGACTTATATATATCACTATGTTCATCTGTGATTGTTTGCAAGGCAGCACCATGCACTATAGAATCATTTATAAATAATAACTCATATAGCCATTTACAATCTACATTGTCATCATTATAATTATTTATAGTCATCGTTTTCATTAAATCATATACCGAGAATACCATATTAGCTCCTCTAATGTCCAATATTTGGAATTTATTTTCTCCATTCGTAATATAACGTTTTAAATGTTCTGCCCAAAATGGTGTGGATTGTAATGTGGTGACATCTTTAACATCTAAGGTAATAATATCTTTTTGTTTTAATTGATAAAAAGATTTTTCTTTTCCATCTATTACAAACTTAGCCGGAAGAAATAATGGTTTTTGAGTTACAAGGTTAATACTATATATTATGTCATTGTCATTGTCAACAAAATTTTTTACCTTTTTGGATATGTGTTGTATTTTAGAATTAAATATTATCTCATTTAACTCTTCATCCGTTATTTTTTTACATATGATCTGTTCTATAGTAATGTCATGTAACTTGTCCATTATTTTATCATCTATATTTATATTCTTAATCATGCCGTACATGTACTTAAACGTAAAATCCCCAGGATGATTATAGTTTATATTATCATTTTTTGATGGAAAAGTAGAATGTATTAATACTACGTCAAAATAAATATTATCTTTGAAAATATCACGTGTTTTTATTTCTTGAATTTTATCTTTCACTTTACCAAAGCACACTGCCTGCATAAGATCCCAGCCATATTGCTGATAAAAAATAGCATTGGGTGTTGCGCTACCACGAAAGCCTTTTGTATATATTTGTCCTTTATACTTTCGCACCATGTTTTTAAATGCTTCAATGTAGTCTTCCTCTTTTATTACTATTTCTATTTCCCCTTCTAATTCTGTCTTTTGTTCTATTTTATCTTCCATAAAAATACTTTTTACAATAAATACATAATTTCTTTGTGCGGAAAGAGGGATTTGAACCCTCACGTTTTGCAACATTAGATTCTAAGTCTAACGCGTATACCAATTCCGCCATAACCGCATTATTATTAAAATAATATTAAAATTTAATATTATTTAATCATATTTTATTACTACATTGTCTTTTATATCCTCACAACGTAATCTATGATCTTGAAGCTTACGACGTATCATGTCAACCTCATCATAATCAAGCCGTTTTTTTGCTGACTTGTATATGTCTACAATTAAACCTATGAGTTCGTTTTCACGAAACATTTTAAAACCTAAAATATCATATACGAATATAAATAATTTCTCTTTCATATAGTTAAAACATTCTTTGCTCATGTCACAAAATGATATTTGTTTTTTTTCAAGAGAATTTATAATGTTTACTAACTCAAAAATATTCGCTAACACAAGTGGAGTGTTAAAGTCATCATTCATATAATTATAGCAATCGCATAGTAATGTTTTTATTTTGGTATCTAAATCTTTCTTTTCTGTATTGTTATTTTCTACTACGTCATAGTGCATATTTTGTAAACTAATCATAGCATTTTCTAACCTCACGTATCCTTTCTTTGCTGCATGAAGCGATTCTGATGATATTTCCAGAGGACTTCTATAATGTGTTTGTAAAAATAAAAATTTCAATACCATAGGATCGAAGGTAGATTTAAATATGTTGTCTTCATGAAAAAATAAATCCTTCAATGTAATAAAATTATTTAATGACTTACTCATCTTTTGTCCATTAATAGTCACTAAATTATTATGTACCCATAACTTCGAGAGCTCGTGGTCAAATGCTACACGTGCTTGTGCTATCTCAGCTTCATGATGTGGAAACTGTAAATCTATACCTCCGCCATGTATATCCAAAATTCCACCATGGAGTTTATGTGCTAGTACGACACATTCTGTATGCCAGCCAGGATAACCCTCTCCCCAAGGAGAAGGCCAATGCATAATGTGTTTTTCGTCGGCATGTTTCCATAAAGCAAAATCGTAGCTATGCTTCTTTTCGTCTTGGCATTTTAAGGAACGAGACGTCTGTAAAAGAGAATGTATATCTTTACCTGAAAGTACGCCATAAGTACCATAACAAGATTGATATTTTAATACATCGAAGTATACAGAACCGTTAATTTCATAAGCAAAACCTTTTGATAAAATATTAGATACAATATCTATTTGTTCATGTATATAACCACTAGCATGTGGTTCAATAGAAGGCAAAAGAATGTTTAATAACAACATATCTCTACGGTAGCTGTTAATATATTTTTGTACTATTTCATAAGGATTTACTTTTTCCTTAATAGCTTGTTTTTGTATTTTGTCTTCACTTTCATCATCACTATCATCTTCTAAATGCCCAACATCAGTATAATTACGTATTAATTTCACTACATAGCCACAATGACGTAAATAACGATTTATAATATCAAAAGTTATAGCACTTCTAGCATGACCAAGATGTGAATCACTATACACCGTAGGACCACAAAGATATATCTTTACAATAGGATCAGAGGAAGATAGTTTAAATGCTGTTTTACACCTATGTAATGTATCATAGATATAAATATTTTGATTATTTTGTGCTAACATTATACAATATATACGATAATTTATAATTTGTTTTGTCAATTTTTAAGATAATTAGTACGATTACTACTGTAAATTCAGTATTTATTAAATTGTAATGTTATCGTATGTGTAAATAATGTTTAGAATTAAATTATAATATTACAGCTTATTATATAAGTTTTTCATAATCTTTTTGTTTTTGTACTGAAAATTTATTTTTTATCCCAAGTATGCCTTTTACCATACACCAAACCAAAAAACCAAAATTAAATTTTATTTTTGCATCGGAGTTTTTCAATGGTATTTCAATGGTAAAAGTATCGAAAATACACAATGGATTCATATAAACCTTACTATTAATATCAAGATATAAAAACGTCTTCCCCCTAGACTCTACGGGATATACCAACATAAATAATTTAGATTTATATATTATATTATTGATTATATATATTACAGCCATCATTGGATAAATACCAAAAATAGAAACCTTTACTTTCTCTTTAATATACTTTTGTAAAAATGATGGTTCCCATACTAATGCTATACTGCCTAAAATTGCCCCTCCTATTTGTCCAAGATATGGTATAGAACTCACTGCAACATATATATTCTGCCAAGAGTCATTATTTAACTTATCACAACGTTTTAACTTAAAAAATGGGGCTCTGAAACCAATAAAATCCCATCCGAAGTCAAAAATGTTATATATTATCGTGGGGAATAGATGCTTTATCATCTTTGTCTCTATTGTATTGTCATTTGTTTGATCTATTGTTGTAAAAACAGGCTCAATATATTTCATATATGCAAACAGTGTTAACACCACCGAGTAACGGTCAAATAGTTCGAGTTGTTTTACATACTTTTCGTTCTTCAAGTAGTTATTGATATTTTCTGGTCGCAATAATAATGCAAAAAAAAAGTTACACCTGTATTTATTTAGGGACTCATCTGCTTTTTCGCATTTATATTGATTTTCTTGATTATTCAGCTCATTATTATCCTTAATATGAATATTATTATTCACCTCCTTCTCCTCATTCTCATCATTCTCATTATTCATCCCAAAGCTCACTACACAACTCCCAAACACAAGAAACAACAGCAACAATACATTCATTATCTTACTAGTTCCACTTCTATACGTACGGTTATAAAGAATACTACTTGGTATAGTACTAATGTTACTACTATTTGTAAATGTATTAATACTACTACCATTATCCATACAATTCACGGATATGTTATCTTTAATACTACCACAACGTCTATATAATCCAAACATATTCACAAGCTCAACTAATATATATATATATATATAGAGAGAGAGAAAGATAGAGTTTTATGTTTTTTAAAAAAATAATTTATTTAAGTTAAGGTTACTTACATTTAGGACTTTGTACCCTGTTTCGTATACTTTGTATTCTGTTTTGTATATTGCATTAATGTTATGAATTATCATGAAAATAATCAGTAGTATTTAGAACTTATTATTCACTAATTTCTTATTTGTATCAAACAGATGGGGTCTGCCTGTAGTATTCATAAAGATCCTATAATTTCATTTACCCTAGTATATTTCATAAACGCAATCAAGTCTACTATCCAGCTACCAACGTTTAAAGAAATATTATAATATTTTGCTATATTAATTTCCACAGTACCAAATCCCACTATCCACTGAGGACGTATATATATATTATCATTATCTTCATGTAAGATTAGCAATATATACCCAACCAATCCTAATATGAAATTGAAAGGTTTAATGTCAATAATATGTATCGTAACTTCTTTATCCTGTAAAAAGGTAGGTAAATATTTAAAAATAAAAGTTGGTTTACAAACTAACGATAAGTTAAATAATCCACCAACATATGGCACATTACCAACGCCTAAGTATAATTCCCAATTCCCTCCTTCGTTAATTCTCTTAAAACAAGGCTTTACTGAGAATAGACCACGGTATAAGGAGTGAGCTAATATATTGCCTATGAAATAAGAAATCAACAAGACACCACGATTGTTTCTTCCATAACAGAGATGGATATCACTTAGTCCAAGCAAAGAGAACAAACTAAACAAAAGTTTTTTCTCACCATCTACTTTATCCTTCATAGCATTCTCATTTACATACATGACCTTTGTCAAAAACAACATAGATATTTTGTTAATAATAGATGGAACGCGTAAATATATATCACGTGGTGCTATATAAACTGGACCATCTTTTTTTTGCGGATTAATCTGATTAGTCCCCTGTCCCTGTGGTTGCGAATTCTCCGCCCCAAAGCTCACTACACAACTCCCAAACAAAAGAAACAACAACAACAATACATTTGTAAGTTTATAAAAACTGTTCCTACGTATACTATTCACTATTGTAGAAGATACAACACCGATGTTTAAACTGTTACAATTGTTAATAGCACCAAAACCACTATTATTGTTACTCATATTAAAATTTACACTTGCTATAAAGTATATATATATATATATATAAATTAGTTTTTTTAAAAAACTAATTTATTTAAGTTAAGGTTACTTACATTTATGACTTTTTGTAGTGTTGTTGTAATAAACTTTACAATCTAGACACGCTATATTATGGAATCATGTATTAATTTCTTCATGATCTTAATTCCCATTTTATTCTTCTTTTATAAATTCTTCTATTCCTGTAATCTTATGTTTTACATATTCTGCTTCTCCTCCTTCTTCTTGTTTTTTTTCTTTTTTATTTGTGTTTATTTCTTCAGAGTTTTGCTTAATATATTTTTTCTCTTCTTTATCTTCTACTTTTGATTCTGCAACTATTTCTATATTACATGTATATACTGTATCTTGATTATCCTCATTTGTTAGTGTATTCTTAATCCAATCATTATTCTCATTCTCTTTGTTTTCAATTATTAAACATGAATTCCAATCATCAGTTATCTTCTGAATTGTAATTGCTGTACATATTAACGTAGCCTTATTTTGGAAACAGTTAGAAAACATATATTTCATATTTGTAACTTTATTAGTATTAAAATTAGATAAATCTAATTCTGTTAAACTACTACAGTTCTTAAACATATTACTCATATTTGTAACGTTAGTAGTCTTAAAATTAGATAAATTAAGACTTGTTAAACTATTACATCCCCCAAACATCCAACTCATATTGGTAACTTCCTCAGTATTAAAATTAGACAAATTAAGACTTGTTAAACTACTACATCTATAAAACATTTTATTCATATTCTGAATATTATTCCCACTATTTATTATTTCTATTTTTATAGCTTCGCTACCATAAAATAAACCTCTATAGGCATTAGAATCATGACAATTTTTTATACTATTAGCATTTTTACAATACACCCACCATTTATTACCTTCTTGATTTTCGCAGGTTGTCTGAGCATCTGCATTATCACCATAATCATAATTATACACACCATTTCCTAAAGTTACCAATGCTAAAATATAAGCTTCATTATTATTACTTTGAAATTCATATTTATTTTTATTATCTTCAAAAACTAATTTACAATTTTTATTACTTAATTCTTTCTTTAAACCCTCATGTTCTTCCTTATCATATTGAGCACAATATGATACGTTGCTAAAATACACGTCCACAATACCTGAGAACATAGGATCCACTTCGTTATTTTCATTACTGATTTTTGTTAATTTGAGTTCTTCTGCTACAGCATTTTGATTACTAATTTTAGTTAATTTAAAATTTTTTGGGAAAATATTCGCTGATGATATATTGACGTTTTCTTCCAGTTCATAAAATATCATTTCATTATCAGTTTTATTATCGTTATAATCCTTAATTTCCTCAACAGTATATATAGGCATCGATGTATTAGATGAATTAATTAATGTATCATCGTCCTGTTGTTTACGTATAACAATATTTTGACTATTACCATATATCCCCTCGCTTACTTCTTGTTGTATATTCATATTTTATCATTTTCACCTTTCAATTAATATTCATCTTCATTGAATTGATCTAACAATGACCGTTTATCTGCGTTAAAGAACAGATTTGTTACTTAATTCAATAACGCGTTTTTTTATTGAATTCAATAATATAATGTTTAATATCATTGGCACGACATTTAGAGATATACTATAATATTCACATAATGCTATTTCAAAATCTAAAATTTGAAAACAATTCAATAGTATTTGTGCACCTTCCAGCATACATTTTTCTGGAATTCTTAAAATATTTAATGCACCTAATAAAGCAAAGAGAGCTCTTGGATGGTATACAACTAGTAAAATATTTATTCCCAAAAGATGTAAATCTAGAGCGATATTATAATTGATATATGGAATCTTCCATTGAGAAACTATATTGTAATTAATCCCATATGCAAACCAGAATTTATGTGTTTTATAAACATATAAATTCCAATCCTTAATAAGTGGTATCCAAGTATTATTATATCCTAACACCCCAGAAAAAAAATAGGAATAAGAAAAATAAACAACCAGTTTCTTTTAAATAATGATATTAACGTTATTTTGGATTTTATTTTCTTATCATTTGCTGGTTTTTGGGCGCAATAATCGCCTTTTACGGAGTCTACAGTTGCATTGAAGTCAAAAATATATTTTTTAAACCATACTACTGAAGGGGCTGGAGGAAAATTTTGAGGACCATCAAAATCATCTCCTTGTTGTAATTTGCCGTCTACAAAATTTATGAATGGTTTGCTTGGCTCTTTAAAAGGTGGATAATTATTTTCTCCAATTATTTGACCATTTTCTTTGTTGTATTTATCATTTACGTTTCCCGATACTGGATAACAGGGATTATTATTATTATTTGAAATAATAGGTGTTTTATTTTCTGTGGAATTACTAGCTAATACAACTTTTGATGTACCAATGCTGACGTTATAAATAACAAATACTAAACATAATAACGATAGATGCTTCAGCCTCATTAATATCTTTTGTATCATAATTGACTATATATACAAAATAATATTATTTTTCGCTATATTATAGAAAGATTATTAACTTTATTTGCAACATATATTCTCAGCATTACTGCCATGACAGATACAAAAATTATTACAGTAACAACAACAGTCATCAAGATTAGTAGTTAAACAACAGTAACAGTAAAAGAGCATTAACAGCCAGCAAACAGCAATAACAGTTACCAAAGATTAGTAACAGTTAAAAGAGAAACAGCAATACGTAAATGTAAAACATAACTAATACATGTTTTCACAAATACTAAAGATCCTGTTGAATAACATTATTTGTTACTCGTATATAATAAATTGCAACATATTATGAATAAGAAGTCTCAAAATAATTATTCAAAGAAAAGTCTCATGTATATAAAAAAATATTGTATATACAGATTAAGTTACATTAATAAATATTTATGTTATCTACTCCCATAGCCTGGAAAAACTGTATTGATATGATTTCGTCATACGTTACCCCTGAAATACTAGATACATGGTTCCGCCATATTTCTCCCGAGAGTTTAGATGACGATATTTTAATATTAAAAATGCCGAATAAATTTTTCATAGAATGGGTAGATGAGCATTATGGACAAATATTATTGACATCTGTGAAATCTACTTTTGGGGAAAAAGTTAAAATCAAATACATAATACAAGAAAAAATCCAAAACACAGATAATAACCCTTCTTCTCATCATACTATTTCTTCATCCGCCCCCAATTCCATTCCAGAAAAATTAATTCCTCATTTAAACTTTATAAAAAATAATTTTAGCGATAAAGAAAACATCTCTGGTTTAAACAGTAAATATGTATTCTCTAATTTCATAGAAGGCGATTGTAACCAACTCGCACGTTCTTCTGCATTGTCAGTGGCAGATAAACCTTTAAATAATGCTTTTAATCCATTGATGATTTATAGCAGTGTAGGTCTTGGAAAAACGCATCTTCTAAATGCTATAGGTAATTACATCAAATCTAAACACGAAGACAAAATTGTTTTTTACATGCAAACAACTGTTTTTGTAGACCAATTTATCAAAAGCATTCGTAATAACAACTCACAAGAGTTCACTAATTTTTATTCCAAAGCTGACGTAATACTTCTCGACGACGTACAATTTCTACGAGAAAAACATAAAACACAAGAAATCTTATTCTACATTTTCAATCAATTACATCAAAATGGTAAACAGATAGTATTGTCAAGTGATAGGGCACCAAATGAACTCGTAGGGTTACAAGATAGATTAATATCAAGATTTAAGTGGGGTCTGACTGTTAATTTAATGGTCCCGGACTTGGAAACAAGAATAGCAATATTAAAAAGCAAAGTAACAGATGGGCTAGAAATAGACGACAGCATAATAGAGTATATTGCCAATAGAGTAGATTCTAATATAAGAGAATTAGAAGGTGTCATGATAACAGCTATAGCTAACACTTCACTAGAACATAACCTAGACATTAACTCCATACAGAAAATTATAAACAACATTTCTTCAAATGAAGTTGAGGTTGATAGGATCAGTTATGTCGTTGCCGAATATTTCCAAATTTCAATTGAAGACATACTCGGTAAAAGTCGACAGAAAGATATAGCCCTGGCAAGGCAAATAGCCATGTACTTAGCAAAAAAATATACACGATGTTCTTTAAAAAAAATTGGCACTTTAATCGGTGGACGAGATCATAGCACAGTAATACATGCAATTAACAATATATCAGAGTTAATAAAAACAGAAATGAACATAAAAAAAATGGTGGAGAATATAAACAAGGGAATTTATGCAAGAATAAAGTAACATATGTTATCCTCAAAAACTATAAACGCTGTTAAGGAACATTTACAAATCATCCCTCTAATTAGTCAATATGTACACTTAAAAAAATCTGGTAGGCATTTTGTCGCCTGTTGTCCTTTTCATCAGGAACGCACGCCGTCATTTTTTGTTTCTCAAGAAAATAATTTTTATAAATGCTTTGGATGCGGAGAAGCTGGGGATGGTATAGATTTTATCCAAAAAATAGAACATTTAGATTTTATTGATGCCATAAGACTTCTTGCAAAACAATATGGTATTAAGATAGAAGAGACAACAGACAACATAAATGAAAAAGATAATAATGAATACAAACTAAAAGAGGCGGCATATAATATCATAACACATATGCAAGAATATTACAAATCACAATTACTAACTACTAGTAACGATAATGTAAAAGCGTATTTATCCTCACGAGGATTAAATGATGATAATATAATATCTCTTTTTAATATAGGCTACAGTCCAGAAAATTGTAAAGAATGGATACAGTATTGTAACGATAACATCCTAGACCTTACCATACAAAAAACAATAGGTACTATATCCGAAAATAAACATGGCTACATAGACCCCATGCATGGGAGGATAACATTTGCACTCCAAGATATAACAGGCAGGATCGTAGGCTTTGCTGGAAGGTATATAGAAACACCTAATAGCGAAAAAGGTGATATTCCTACGGCTAAATATATAAACTCACAAGAAAGCATCATATACCATAAAAGCAAAATACTCTATGGTTTACCACAAGCAAAAAAATATATACGTGAGAAAAAAAAATGTTATCTTGTAGAGGGATATTTGGACGTTATCACTATGTACAAATATGGTTTTTGTAATACTGTAGCCTCTTCTGGTACATCCTTAACTGAAGACCAAAGTGCTATATTAAAAAATATCACCGACAATGTAACGATAGTATATGATTCTGATTTAGCAGGTGAGAATGCAACAGAAAGGGCTATATTAAAACTTATATCTTCTGGGCTAATGGTTAATGTTATAAGATTACAAAATGCGAAAGATCCTGATGAGTTTCTAAAAACACAAACAGCAGAAGAAATAAAAACGTTTTTTTCTTCTCAAGAACAAGATTTCATTAGTTTCTTATTACATAAAAACCTCACAAATGATAATGATTTAATCTCTAAAAACCGCATAGCACATGAAATCAAAAATATAATTATGAATATAAAAGACGTATATTATAGAAGATTATGTTTCCAAAAACTATCACAAAAGTTAGGTTTTAACACACAATTGACGGATATCACCAACAATGAAAAAGCTACAATGAAAAGATATGATACCAACTCCAACATTATAGAACAGTATGAACATGAATTTTTACGTCTTATTATTAATTATTACGATAACGCTATTATACA
>Ga0310695_10006447_pt1 | contig 19378 bp, 18 predicted proteins | sample RumenRJG_04DNA_FD_203882 | JGI IMG/M metagenome (GOLD analysis project Ga0310695, IMG submission 203882) | Bovine rumen microbial communities from Lethbridge, Alberta, Canada - RJG_04 (v2) (version 2) | ecosystem: Host-associated > Mammals > Digestive system > Stomach > Rumen | place: Canada...
CCGAGTATATGGCGGTGCTCAGTGGCAATCAGGATCTGCTGGAGCGTGCCAAGCTGGAGAAGCGTATTGCCGCACTGGAGGGTGAGCGCAAGAACTTCTACCGGGAGCGCCACGCTCAGGAGGACAAGCTGGCGAGTCTGCAGCACCAGACGGAGAGCTACCGACTGAACGCTGCGTCGGCACAGCGTGACCTCGAACGCTTCGAGCAGGCCTGCCAAGTGGTTGACGGTCGCGTGGTCAATGATTTGGTCATTGACAATTTTGCTACTGATGCTGAACCCGGCTCCGACGAGTGGACGGCCGCTATGGCCCGTGAGCTGATGCGTATCGACAACGACACGCTGCTGCCTCCCGGACAGGTTCGTACCGTCGGCAGCATCTACGGGTTCCCCATCTACCTGCGCACCGAGAAGGCCGGCACCGAGCGCCACCACGACGGCAGTGTGACAGACGTCTACCGCAACGTCTTCAGCGTGAAGGGTGAGACCATCGGACACACCATCGACAACGGCAAGCTGAACCACGGCTCGCTGTCACGAGCCGCCCGCTATCCGCTGGACTGTCTGCTGGCCATCCGCAAGCGAGTGGAAGACTGGCAGGCTACGGCCGACAGCTATCAGACCAGCATCCAGCAGCTGCAGCAGATCCTCGCGGTGGAGTGGGGTAAGGATGATGCCCTGCGTCAGATGAAGCAGGACCTCGTAGCTCTCGACAAGAAGATAGGCGACAGTCTGAAGAAGACCGACGCCGAGGTGAAGGACATAGCCACCGAGACGAAGAAAGAACTGCCGTATAAGTTCTCCCTCGACCGTGGTGACACGGTGGTGACCTTCAAGCGCGAGGTTGCCTCGCTTGTCTCTATCGCCGAGATGAAGGAGCTGGCCGAGAACCTCGTCGAGAGTCTGGAGGGCTATCGCAGCAAGCACTGGCGCATCGACGACGGCTGGTCGTGGCGTGGCGACACCCGCTACGACGACGAGGTGAGCGCCGAGTTCACCAACGGCGACAAGTGCCAGGAGTTCATGCTGGAGGTTATGCGACTGCAGGACCAGCGTGCCAACGACCCCGCCTGGCTCCGTGAGCACGCCGCCCTCAGTAGCAACGGCACCGACGAGACCCGCGACAACGAGACCATCCTGGCAGCAAGAAAGATGCTGGGAGTGAAGAAGGCAGCGTAATTTTTGAAACCACGAATTGCACGAATTACACGAATAGGGCAGCGGCGTTTGTTCGCTGCCCTTACTTTTGGAAACGAAAACGAGTAATAACCCTTAAAAACATTACGACTATGTTAGACAGAGAGAAACTATCGTGTGACCATGAGATTGCCCTGACAAACTTGATTGAACTGGTCAGGGACCTCGGTCTGTTTGAACTGGACGAAGACGGCGAGTACCTGCACACAACAGGCAAGACGCTTAACCTTGAATCGTTCGACAAGAACGACTGGCTGCTATGCCTTGATGCTATTGGAGAAAAAGAAAACCCATTTAACAAGTAACAACAAAAAAAACGAACTATGCCAGAAAATTGCATTTTATTCCTGTTAGCATGGGCCGCAATCATGAAGTGGCTGCTCAGTAAGTAAGCACTATGAACGGAGTATTTGACATCACCCTGCGGGCACAGAACGGCGAGGAGCGGAAACAGTTGCAATGGTTCCCGACTCCCGCCGTCCGCCAGGAACTCTATGAGCGATGGCGCAAGCGCGGCATCGAAGTAACCAACGAGAAAGAAATTATCTAAAACGCTTGCAAAGTTCGGGAGAAATCCTTACCTTTGCAGGCAGCTACATTTAGAGCCCCTTGATAAGGGGCGGCTATAATGCAGGGATTCCGCTACAACAGTTCCTGCAAATCATTTAACAAACCTTTTAAACTTCGAGATTATGGCAACGAAGATTTTTAGAACGAAGCGCGTTATCTACCGCGTGGAGAAGAACGAGAACGGTACGCTCGACATCTACCGTGAGTATTTCAGCCTGAAGAACATGGACTCGTGGCAGCACGACGGACGCAAGTTCGACAATGCAGGCAGCCTGATTATTACAGCCGGAGGCATCGACGGCCTACTATCGCAGTGCGAGGACGTGGAGGACCTGGAGGCGATGATTACGGAACTGAACGTCGTCAAGGCGGAGATTCGCCGCAAGGCTATGGCAGAGCGTGAGCGCCAGGCAGCGGAGCGGCAGAACATCGCCGAGACAGAGTACCACCAGCTCTTCGACGTCAAGGACGTGGTGGAGACCAATGCCAAGACGGTCTATGCCCTGCTGCGCTACCTGAACACGCAGAACTGGGGACTGTGGCGCCTGCCTAAGATGACCATCGGCTATGCCTGTCATCAGTATGACTGTGACGGCAAAACGGCCACCACCATTAAGCTCGACGAGCCCATCACCGTCGCCGGTGAGCAGGGCACGATGTTCCAGTACGGTGCCCCTGTCGGACACCTGACCAACTATGAGCGTATCGTGGATTGGGAGTAATAACTAAAAACAATGGAGGACAAGACTATGACAACAGATTTCACACCGGAAGCGCCGCACACCGACTACGAGTGTACGCTTCATGTACGAGGCACGAAGGCATGGTTCCAGACCATCCGCGACCTGCTTGAAACATCTGTGCCGGAAGACGAAGACCAGGCGCGCGCCAAGGACTCCATTAAGAGCGAGGTGGAGGAGATTATCAACTGGATCAACCAGAACGAAGGGTATTACAAACAGCACCCACCCATACACATATAATATATATGCGATACCCTGCCGCAAACGTGGCAGGGTATTTTGTTATCCATAAACGAGAAAAAAACACATTCAGACTCCTGTTTTTGTGAAATTCCTACAAAAACGGGGGTTAAAATCAAAACAAAACGAATTTAGCCTATGAACTATCCCGACTTTATCGACCCAGAGATGCGCGACCTGCTGGACACGATGCACAAGGCCCTTGTACCACGCTCGAAGCGGAAGGCCGTCGTGCGCACCAACTGGCACACGCCCTGCTACTCGCGCAACAGATACAAGGTGCTGTAAATAGAAAACCCGCCAACGCATCAACGCGCTGACGGGATCTCGAAATACTAATAGAATGAAAGGACCGGCAGATTAGTTCTCCGGCGGGTTCGTTGCCGGATCCAGCAACAGATAATCTCCGTCGCGGGTACGCAAGGGGCCGTCGCTGGCCGCCAGCACTACGACGGTACCACCAGAGACGCTGCACACTTCGCCGATGCTGAACGATGCACCTTGAACGGGTGTTACCTTCAGTGAAGCACCCTCTGCAAGCTCAACTTTCAGCGAAGCACCCTCTGCAAGCTCAACCCCCAACGAGGCAGGCTCGGCAGGAGTAACCTTCAGCTCAGCAGCTTCTGTGGGGTTCAACTGCAGCGTAGCACCTTCGACGGGTATTACTTTAAACGTCAGGCACCCCATAGATTACTTCTCTTCAAGGTTACCAAGGATAAACTTTGCAGACTCTTTGCGCACGCTACCGCTGGCGTTTGAGTCTTTGATGTAGGCCGTAGCTATTGCTACAAGCTGGCCCTTAATCAGTTTGGTGGTGTCAACGATGCCATACCACACCTTGTAGGGATCCCCATCTGCTGGTGTCACGGTCTCGTAGAAGATAACCAGGTCCTCCGTCGATGCGCCCTTCGATGCCTTAACGCTGGCCTTTGGTGAACGTACTTCCAGGTCGAAGTCGTCGGTGTCGATATTAAAACCGGGAGCTGCGAGTTCGATGGCGAACTTCTTCTCGTCGCCACAATACATTGTCATTGCTTGTGCCATAATTCTGTTTTTTAGTTATTAAACATGATCTTTTACTGGCAATATACTCGTTGCCAGCCAAAAAAGCAAGGGCAGACGGCAGGCTTCTCTCCTGTCGCCCGCCCACGTCCACGGCGAAATGAACGGTTGTTTCTCTTTGTGACAAAACCGCAAAGCGCATTAACGCTTGAAGAGTTTTCCAAATAGCCATAAGGCCCCGTCCCATGTGGCGTTGCCTAGGATGTTCGAGGCAAAATCTTCTCCAAACGTCTGCTGACGACGGCGCAAGTCTTCTATCTGTGCCGACTGCTGCTGCAGGGCCTTCAGTATCTCATCGCTACTTTTCTGCTGCATCGTCATCTGTACGAAGAGTTTCTTCTCCTCGTCCGTCATGCGGTCGTAGATGTCCTCCAGGAGCTTGCGGCGCATGAGTGCATCTGCAGCAGCGGCATAGCTCATATTACCAGAGGAAATACTTACGGATGTCGTACACGCCATCCTTGTCCTTCAGGTTCTTCAGAGCCATCTTGTAGCAGGCAGTGATGATATCCTTGTGAATCTAACATTCTTTTCGACAAAAACACACATTACCTTTGCAGATTGAAATTTTCTTTATAACTTTGCATACGATTTCGGATTTACAATTTTGCATACTATTCTTATGAGGGCTTAATAGAAGTCCCCTGCCAGTCGATAGTATGCATATACGGGTCCGAAATCGTATGCAGACTGGCGGGGACTTTTTTTGTTTTACTCTTGCACTTATGGCGGAGTGTATTTGTTTACTGTCATGTCCTATAGGTATTTAATCCACGAATAGTGTTTGCGAATATCGAGGTACGCCAAATCATTCTGATTTTGGTATGCCTCTCGCTCGAACGAGATGTTCTTGTAGGCAGTCATTGCATTGCCGTAGTAGCACAGCTTCACAAGCCACTCAATGCCATACCATACAAGAAACAGCAGGATAAGCGTCTCCTTCTGTTGTTCTCCGTGGATAGTTTCATGACGATTTACTATGTCCGTATAGTATTTCTCGCTATCCTTACGGACGAATATAAAAGGCCATAGTGTCAGTGCCGTAAACCCCTTAAAGGGGATGATGTTATTCTTTATTGTTATCATATCTGTTTTTTGTTACCATGAAGTTCCAGAAGCATCTGCTACTCTACCATTTATCACATACCAAGTCGAACCCATTGACTTAAATGTTATTGATTGGTTAAAACCCAACAATACAGCGTTTGCATAGAAAGGGTTGTTGCTTGACGGGGAGCTTGGGTCATTATAATACTCTGGATCCGGCGCTTCAAATTGTACCCCTTCTTGTGACGTAAGGACATTCCATTTCCTGCTACGTATCTTCTTTACACCAGATGTCTCGTTAGAGTTCTGAAAAACATAAACAGCCCCATAAGAACTTGTATAGTTCCTGTCATAATAGAAACTCAATTCTATTCCGTCATAGTCGGCAGCCTTGGGAAGCATGATTTTAAGTTTTGCGTTCTCTGTATAGCAGAGAAATGCCGAACATGGGTTAGAAATAAGATCTATCGTATATTTTCTTTCTATATTTCCAGTCTGTGAAATAATATTGGTAGGAGAAAGCATCAGGTTTGCGACAATCTTTCCTGACACTTCAGCATTGACGAGTTTGAGGTTGTTGATCGTTGCATTATCAGCGTTGATGGTAGACGAAACGAGAGCATTGGCCACAACTGTTACTGCATCAATATAAGCTGCCATTATCTTTCCATTCTGGAACATCGCAGCAGTCTGCGAGCCATTCTTAATCTCCGTAGTGTCGGCATCTAGCACAATCTTATTCTCAGTACCAAGAATGGAGATTCCGACTTCATTTAGTCCATTCTTGACCTTCAGCTCGATATTGTCTGCCTCCTGCTTTATCTGACTTGATACCTCAGTATCGCCAGCATCGAAAGCTGTAGCCTCCGTGCCTTCCTCGAACATCGGATGATAGATGTAGCGATTAGCAGATGCAATACTATTCTCGTCGAAATCTATGCATAAACGATAAGAATTGCTTTGGGTAATGGCAAAGGTATGAACAAAACGGCCATCGCTGTTTTTCGTAATGGCAAAATATTCGAAAGGCGAAGCAGATAGAGAGCCGTAGGCGATACCTACATACAGCATAGTAACATCGTCGTTCTGGAACGAGAGCGTATAAGACTTATCTGCAACGAAATTACAATCTGTAGACAGCAAATATTGTTTATTGCCAACACTGATACGACCATTATCAACATCGTCATCTGTAATAGCTTCTGCTACAATACCACGACTACCAGCAGTACCTTTGTACCAGCCACTACCAGTAAGCGTTCCAGATAGCAGGTTCTTGCCTGCCTTGATGGCGCTGACGTCAGACGTCAGACCGTCGGCCGTCAGTTCCAGCTTTGCTATCTTGTCCTGCGACTGGTAGATAGCGAGGTTCAAGATGTCGTAGGCACTACCGCTACTAACGTCGTCGCCAGCACTAATGGTCAACACGCCAGCAGAGGTAAACGTTACCTCGTCGTCAATAGAATCGACAAGACCACCCGTCAAATCCCACGTCTTGTTGACACCAGGCCCGACAAAGGTAAGGTAGCCGTTACCTGTTGGCAGTCTGCTAATATTGAAGTCTCCAATAACTCTGTACGTTCCCGCCGTTATATTCAGCGTCGTTCCGTCGATGCTGCTTGAAGTGGCAGGGTACGTAAGGTTAAGAATGTCGACATATATCTTCTGCTGCAGTTCCGAAACATATTGTGTCGAAGACTTGATAAACTGACCCATATTCTCCAGCGAGATGACGGTATGTCCCGTCGGGTCGTAAGCATAGGACAGCGACTTGGCAACCTCTGTCTTCGCATCGCCTACCACTTCCTCGCTCCACGTACCTATCAGGTTGACATACACCCTTGCAATGATGCCCGTAATGGTCTTGCTGGTATTGGTGTCCGGGTCGGTGTAGGTGATGGAGAGCGTTATCTGACCAGTGGTATAGTAGTTATCCTGGCTATCCTTTGCAATACCCTTCAGGTACATGGCGGCAAGCTGCGGGACAGACGGTGTCCATGTGCGGCAGTTATCTCCTGTATATTCTCCTGTCGACGCGCTCTCACTCATATACACCTGACTGGCAGATACCGTAATGCTCGTGATGTTGCAGGCAGGAGTAGAACCTTTCAGCACCTGTATGGAGAACTGTCCCAGGTTGTTGTCTGCGGCATGCGCGATATTGTTCTTGTTGTTGATGTCCTGCTCAACGATCATCGAGGCAGGAGATACCACGACGTTTACGGCATCATCACCATCGGCTCCAGGACGTATGCCATTGACAATCAAGTGAAGCGCTTTCTGGTTGTCACCATTAGCATCTGTCAGCGTAATCTCTATGTCGTCCTTGCTGTTGATGGTGGTGCCTGGGTAATAGTGGATGGTAAGGCTGTGAGCAGTGGCTGCATCAGACGGAAGTGAGTTGAACCGCTGGCCGTCGATGGCAAACAGCATGGTTGTGATAGCCTCGCTTCTGTCTATAACTGTTGAGTTACGCTTGATGCCTGCAATCTTGAACGACTGAGCCTCCGAGCCATGAGACAGGCTGAGATTGACCTCCGCGTTCTGCGGAGTCACAACATTGCCGTTAACGTCGCACTGTATAGAATCCATGCTCTTGTCAATACCTGCAACCCATGGAGACGTACCATTCTCTGCCTTCGCTATCTCCACCGTCTCATAATCCTTGACGACATAGGAGCTGCCGCTATACTTGCGCAGTTCGAGGTAGATGCCGTCGTTGGCTCCGGCAATGGCAGATGTGATGTCTATATACAGCTTCTTGACGCCATCTTCCGTGATGTTGTCGGTGACCTGTACTGTATTTCCTCCGTATGTTGCGAACAAGCGCAGCGTTCCGCTATCGCTTGTCGTACTGATTGTAGCCTTACTGGTGCCTCCTGCCAACGTGGTAACGTCGGCATAGACCTTTATGCGCTTCTGCTGATAGATGGCGCTGTTATATACAATACTGCTTGGGTCGACGACAAGGTCGTACTTGTCCTGATTGGTCTTGTTAGCCGTAAAGTCAGCATAGTAGTCCTGCCCATTATAGGTAGCTTTGACGACGACCTTTGCCGTCTCGTAGCCGTCCAGAATCTTCGGAACGGTAAGGATATAGCTACTGTTGATAGTCGGCTCTCCAACGCTGTTGAACGGAACGCCGCTACTCCTGGTTCTGTCGATGACGAGCGTGGTACCACGAACAAGTTCCGTACGCTTTTCGGTATTCCCGTCATACAGATGTATCTCTGACCGTGCGCCTCCACTCGGTGCAATCAGCGTACCAGCATCATCGTACAGGAAGTCTTCGTGTACGTTATCCAATGCCAGACGTATGGAGTTCTGGCCATCCTTACCATAGTGGTTCCATATCTTCGGCGTGGTGAATGCGCCCCAGTGAGCGGGGGTGTTGCCGCTCTCATGTACGAAGTCACGGTAGGCACCGTATTCAAAACGGTTGGTGGCGTCCACACCCTGCTGCTCGTCCCACCATCCTTCAGGAACCCAACCGTCCTGGTCCTTGTTGGTATCGCTACCTGTGGCTGCACCCGTTGGGTTCACCTGACCACCGCTAATACTGGCAGGGTAGGGGTGCTCCTGTGTGCCGAAGGTGATAGCCTCTGTACTGCGCAGGAATATCCACTCACGTTCCTTCGAGTCCTCGCCATCACGTAGGAAGGCGATAGTCGTGCGGAAGAGTTCCGTGCCTGCCCCGTTTTTCAGGCGCACATTGATGCTCTGCTGGTTGGTGGAAAATGCTGTAGCAGGCACTGTTCCTTCTGCAACATTATTGTCTGGCCCCGAAATCGTTATGGACGTCCACGAGTCCGTGTCGATAACGGCATACTCAGCCACCAGCCCTGCATCGCCAACCTGCTTGTTGGTCATCAGGAACGTATTGCTCTTCTGGTCTGTAGCACGGATGTTGAACTTCACACCGTTGTTTGGGCTGTATGACTGCGTTATCGGATTATACGTCACCATCTGTGCCGCAAGCGACAGTTCGTACTTCTCCCACGTCTCTGCCATGATGCAAATGGAGGCAGACTTCAGGACGGCATAGGTCGGTGTGCCACCCTGTTCTGGATCGTCGGTACGTTCCATTGCATTAACCGTGAAGGTGGTATTTACGGCACTATTGAAGTCATCACGCACACCCTGACCAGCACCACGTCCGTGCATCAGGTTGATGCTGACAGTGGTGCGGAAGTCTGTAGGGTTGACGTCGGCGGCCCACGTAGCATCAGCCAGTGCGTTGCCCGTGTCGCGTGTGATTTCCCAGTGGTCGAAGCGCTCTATGTCCGTGCCGTTCCACCCCTCCGTCAGCATGGCGACAAGTAGCAGTGTCTGTCCCCAGTAGACGTAAGGTGTAGGCCCTGCATCGTCATCGTTGATGGTGCAGCTGAACTCTATGCGCAGTGGCAGTGCGTCTGGGTTTAGCGCCCACTCGGTATTGAACTGCTCGGTACCAAGAATACCCGTGTCGAGGTCTATCGTGCGCTGATGGTTCTCAGGCAGCGACACCTCGCCCAGCTTGATATACCAGTAGGTAGGGTCAGGCTCTATGACTGCCCAGCCATCCTCGTCCTCATAGCCGCCCTCCCATCCTTCAGGACCTACGTGCCAGTACTTCTCGTACCACTGGCCTGCTCGCGGGCCTTCCGTGTATTGCTCCATGGCGGCAAAGACCAGGTAGCCATCCTCATGGTCGTTATGCCTCAGACGGGCATAGATGGCATACTTCTTCGCACTGTTTTCCAGTCGGCGGTTACGCCCTCTCAGCGACCACTCCTGGTAGTCACCAGAAGAAAGATTAAGTCCTACCTTGGGAGAATATACCTTGATCTTCGCATTGCGGTCAATATATACTGCAATGTCATTAGTAGATCCGTTGGCATTGGCCGTCAGACTAATGGCCGATGGATTGATATAATGTACTGGGGATGTACGAGGCATAGTTTTCTGTTTTTATTTTTGCTGGAAATATACACCATGACAACCGCAATATCAAGGGCATTGCCCTTGCAATCGCGGGATGCGTGATGTATTTTTGCACTATAAACGCATAACTATGGACTACTTAGCATTAGAGATATTCGACCTCGCCACGAAGGAAAACCCCAAGCCAACCACCAGCCAATTTGCCGTGCTGGAGGATGACGCTACTATTACCGTCACAGACACCAGCGAGGTTTTCGCTAGTGGTGACGTGTGGTCGCACAGCTTCAAGTTGAACATCCCCGCCAATGCCCATATCTTCGGCACGGCAGGCGACATGCACGGCAGTCGTCTGCATGAGCAGATCAACAAGCGCCGCGCCAGACTCTGGGTAATGGGTTTACCGCTATACCTTGGCTATCTGAAACTGGACGACGAGGCAGATGTCGATAAGGATGGCAATGTAGATGTCAGTTTCGAGTCAGGACAGAAGACCTTCGACGAGATGATTGAGGGCATCAATGCTCGTGAGGTAAGCGTCGGTAACGTGCCCATAGGTATTGCGTTGAATAGAAGAAGGGTGATATGGTCAGCGGCCAACGTCGGGGCTGAATACACGCTAGATGGGCTGGCAGCATACGCAGCAAAATACCCATCACTCAACCCTATCGTGAATAACACCTGGGACGATATCATATCCGACGAGACCACACTCACACAATATGCACAACGCTACCCCAAATTAGTCGTTAGCTATGGAGATGTTTGGAACGAATCCGGCGAGAAGATAGAGATTGACTACACTAATGTGCAGAGTCCATACGACGCATCCCATCCGTTCTGCAACATCAACATCTGCTACCAGATGAAAGCGAACAAAGACGGAGAAGAGCTGACCGGACGCGGTTACACCATACGACTGGCACATGGAGAAAAAACCACTCACGGAGGTGACGAACAGACGCGATACAACAATGCCCCGAACTTCTACCTTCTTTACTTTATCGACCGTCTATTTAAGGATTTGGGCATCAGTATTCAGAAAAACGAGGCGCTCGACGTAGAAGACATACGCCGCATTTTTCTATTGAACTACGGATGTTTCTATGAGGAGTTAGAAGACGCATACGGGGATGACGGAAGCATTCTTCCACAGCACACCACTCCAGAAGACAAGCTGGCCCGTTACGGACAGTATTACATGCCGTTCATTGACCAGGACAACAAATACTATCTGGTAAAACCATTAACCGAGTTATCAGGACAATACAATCCTGATAATGGGAACAGAAGATCGTGTGGCGGCAAGATACTCTTGCGAGATGTAGAGATTGATATTAACGGGCAACACCTTTTGTCTCTTGGCTCTCTTGAAGGAAAAACAACATGGGTCTACGAGAAAGGATTATATCAAGATAAGACAACATATAACCCTGTACTTTGGCGCGAACCTTTTGAGCAGGCTAACGGAGCGTACTCTGCATATATGGCCTATGCCACTGGCGACAACTACCCTAACGTGGAAATCAGCAACATCATAGACGCCATGAAGTCGATGTTTGGTGTCAGGCTGTTGTTCAACGGCGACTACTCGACAGTACGTATTATTCTGTTGCGCAATGTTTTCAGAAACAACGAAGTACAGGAGATACAATGCGACATTGTGGACGATGATGTCAAGGTGGAAAATAGCAAACGCGGTTTCCGTATGACCTATGGCAAAGGCAAGGACGATACCAGCTTCTACTATAAGGGATTTGCAGACCTATTCACCCGCAAGGCTACCACATGGAAAGACACTACCGACAAGCACGACTATTCCCAGTGGGATCTCAATGCCATCTACGACGAAATCAAGCAGTATGTCTCTGCGTTTAACAAAATATGCTACGTAACTCCAGTTACAGGCAACGCCTACGGCATCAAGGTTGATGAAGACGAGGAAGTTCTCTTTCCTTCACTGTTCGAGTATGCAGGCTTTATGGATGCGGAGGATGGCGACTGTTCGGCCCTCGAAGAAGATGGCGAAACCATCGAGGAAGTGCAGGTCGGTGCAACCCCTGTCATCATGAATGATGTCGGTGCAACCTATGCGTCATTCTTCAGCGGAGAGATGAAGGCTCCTACTCCATTGCAAGACTATAATGCTAACACATGGACAGAGATTGCAACGTTTGCCAGATTGTCTAACAATAGTGTAGATATTGTCAAAGAGGGTAGCATTGAGGGTACCAGTTACAGAATAACAGGAAAGCTCGATTTGTATGCCTGTGAGAGATTCGGTATCAGGCTGGAGGACAATTACGCTGTCAGCAATGGCGGTACACCATTCGACGAAGCAGACCCGGGATTGTGTTTTGGCGTCATGCGAAGTAGCGGTAGTGATGCCACTGTACGTTATGCTGACGATCCTGATGATGATGAGAACGATACATGGGATATACTGCCAGGAAAATACGCCATATCACATCATGATACCTGCGACGACCGTGGCAATGAGTGGGACTATGACGGGGAGAGCATGGTGACAGAGACGAATGTGGCACAGGTGTTCAGCGAGCAGTTCCCGGACAGCAACGCATCACTTGAAGACGTCGCTACCTATGGCGCCGGACTGTTCCATATCAAGACCTTTTTCGGAGAGGACCTGACACTCCTGATGGTAAATCCCGGAGACGGTATGCACCTGACCATCTTCAAGAGAGAATACCTCCCATATCTGAGCGGCCATGCAAAAAGCAGGATCCTGGAGCTTGACGCACAGGGATATTACGGATACAACCACATGGTTATTGAGGTGGGCAGCAGCGCAGATAGATACCAGACGTTGCTGGACATGGCAAAGCTGTACAAGGGACAGGGAACCCCGTTCGTCATAGACGACGGCGGCATAGGCTCGCGCTACGGACGCATCTCCCTGAAGCTGCGTGCGGAGAAGCTGAACCCCTATTACATTGCCTCACTGCCCGACATCGTAAGAACAAAGAAGGAGGCAGCCATGGCCATGACGAAGCTGTACACCACCAGCGATACTAACTTGTTGACACGCCCGAAGGTGCCAAACGCTACCATGCGTGCCGCCGGTTGGGACTGTCCAGGTGACGGATACGCTACGGTATACAGCATTGGACGTAGCATAAGATGCAGCGACGGAAACGTACACGAGATACTGTGGACGCCTATCAAGGAGAACGGTACGGTCATGACGAATGAATCGCTTACCAACTACATAGGAACATTCGACGGCGTTGCATTCACCGACATCAAGTCCCATGACACGTATCACATGATACTGGACGTCGACACAACGGAAGCGCGTGCCGAGGTGTTGAATCAGCTGCAGGCTATCTACTATGCTGAGGACGGAGAGACGGAACCAGCAGTGGATATTACCACCGTCAACAACCGTTACCTTGAAATCACCAACGAGAACCTGCGGGGTAGGGGACTGTGCGACACCTTCTACAAGGAGTACAGCTACTGGGTACGCAATGCGCGTATCGCCAAGCGTACGGTAAGGATGGAGCTGGCGCAGTTGCTGTCACTCGACAAGACCAAGAAGGTGAAGGTCGGAGATATTACGGGATTTATCCGCAAAATGCAGTATTCCGTCAGCAACAAGACGGGACTAGGAGACGTAACAATGGAAATAATGTATATATAATATGGCAACAAACGTAGTAAAAGTCAGCGGCATGTTCGGTACAGGAAACACCTACTTTGCCGACAGCCCAGTGGTAATAGACATCAGTGGGCTGCAGTGGCCTGGTACATCAGCATTCAACATTGTGCGTGTAGAGGTGGTGTACAACAACAAAGTGGTGGGCGACTTCCATGCCGACACAGGCGGACAGGAAAGTATGAGTTTCAATATCGCATCGGCACTGAAGGCTATATGGTCTGACGCAGACCTTTCAGCAGAGGCAGGAAAGGCGCAGGACGCTATCACGCTCGACGCGGTACAGACCACCACACGCGCCATGCGCCAGTATATTCTGCGCATCTATACGGAATACATGTCTGACGGTGTATTCACACAGACGCGTTGCACCGATAGTCTGGGTAACGAGGATATTCCAGGCGGTCAGTGTCTGATAGGCGGTTATACAGAGTTGGAGAGAAGTCTGATAGACTACCCTGCCGACGCCGACGTGTCGCACTTGGAGCATACCGGCGTCCGCAACGGCGACGCATCGACGAAGCCCATCAGCTCGCCTGAGAAGGTGGGTATCAACAGCATCACGTCATGGGTCGATGTGCAGGAGGGTTATACCAAGAGTATCTTCTATCCTGCAGATGCTATTCCAGAAGCCGACGACATAGCAGGATGGCAGACGGGTTGGACGGGTCATGCCCCTATCGTTATACGCGATTCCGTCGCGTATGTTGACTTTCTGTTCATCAACCGCCGTGGTGCCATTGAGACGTGCAGCTGCATGATGAAGGAGTCGATGAGCATAGACACCGACGTCAAGCAGTACAGCCGTATCGAGCGCCCGACGTTCAAGCCGTTACGTTCGCTGATGGCCATCGGTACAGACGGCCGTCGCTCATGGCAGATGTCAAGCGGCTACGTCAATCGCGAGTGGGCAGAGTGGTGGACCAACGAGTTCCTGGCAGGTAAGCGCAAGCAGTGGTGGATGCTTTGGCAGGGCCCAGGCATGTCGTCGCCTCGCTACGTACCCGTCACCATCAAACCCGCCAAGAACAGCACCAACATCTACGACCGACAGAAACAGCAGATGCCCAGCGTGGAGTTCACCGTCACGCTGGCACTTGAAGGATGAAGTTTGTTTTCCTCATAGTTATGAATATTAAGTTGATGTGATGACCGCCGTCCGTGAGGATAGCGGTCATTTCTGTTCTGCATCGGGTTCTGCCGCCAGTCCGATGTACCTCTCGTTGATATGCTCGTTGAAGCGACGGAGCAGTGCCTTGTGTGCCTCCAGCAGATTGTCGTATTTGTCTGTCACCTCCTTGTATTTCTTTCCTACATCATGGACGGTCGACACAAGGTCTGCTATCTGCTTGCGGAGTGTGTTTATCTCAGTCTTCATCTCATCACGTTTCTCCTTCGCTGCAGCGTTCTTCGTGCCTTTCCTGTCCTGCTTCCTGTTCGGGTCAACAAGGAAGTTGAACGGTGAGATGTCGAAATGACTGCATACCTTCAGGAAGTCGGTGATACAGAACCTCTTCTGGAGCAGGAACCTGGCATGCGGCTTCTGCGGTGTCACCCCCATCACCACTGCCACATCCTTCCAGAAGATACGGTTGCCACCGTCGCCGAAGGTATTCTCCACCTCCTGGCAGCTCCAGTCGACAGGCTGCCATCTATCCAGCGAGATGGTTGCGATTTCCCGGTTGGGCATATCGTAATTGTTATCCTCCGACACAAAAAAGTAACTTGGCATACGCAAAGCGTTGCACATTTTTATCAGAGTTTGCACAGGTAACTCATTTTCGTTTCTCAGATAACGATTTAGTACCTGCTGTTTAACACCACAACGCTTGGCTATTTCCGTTATCGAAATATCCAAAACATCTGATAATCTGCTAAATAGCTCATAGTTGAAAGTCCATTTATCCATAGTCGATTGCCTGATTTGTTAATACCGTACACATTATTTAACATACTATAAAGTGTTAAAGCCACTCAAAAACGATTGCTAATTCATGAAATTGTTGTACTTTTGCAGCGAAGTTACAAATATTTTTTGAATTTCACAATAAATAAGGGCCTAAAAATCCCAAAAACATTAAAACCGAAACAATGAAACGTTATTTCAAAAACCTACTAGCCGCTGTGTGCGGAAAGAATCCTTATCGGCAGGAGCTGGATAAGGTCAAGGAAGAGATGGGTAAGGCTGCAGCGAATGTCAGCATACTCCAGGAATCATTCTACAGAGAACAGGAGAAGGCAGCCGAATGCAAGAAGCTGATGAACGAGTATAAGACTCTCCTCACGGAGAGCGACAAGCAGCTGACGTCATTCAAGACGCTGACGGAGAACCTGCGTGATCGCATCAAGGACTACCAGAAGCGTATCGAGGTGTATAACAAGGAGCTTGACAAGCTGCAGCAAAAGGCTGACAAGAAAGCGTAAGAACAGCGATTATGATAAATGGAACGGTTCGGGGAGAGAGGAGTATATAAGTTCGCGACGCCGCGCAAAGGACATGTCTCGCTGTCGTGGCACTTCATGAACGAGGTGGCGAACAACGGATACCTGACCCTTCTTCCGCGCTATGACAGCCGCCGTTTCAGTATCTCGCGATTTCTGGAGTCCGACAGCATCTTATATAAAGAGGTGGATCCGATGCGGTTCAGCGAGATTGACGAGTTCGGATATGAGTCGTGGGAAAACAGGATGCACCCTTGGGAGCGCCAGTGTGAGCTGATAACCACGATGCCTGAGTTCCATAGCGCCAAGGAGAACGAGAGATACGTCAGCAGCACGCTCGACCATATTATCGACGACGATGTGGAGTACGACACTCTCCAGGTGGTGACACCACCCTACAGCGGCAGGCCGCTGGTCTGTCTGGTAAGAAACGGCAAGGTAACAATACTGTGAACGAGAAAAATAAAACTATGAACAAACAGAAATATATGACCTATTGCAACGGCAAGGGATGCATGCTGAAGGAAACCTGCCGCAGACACACGGAAGGACAGCGCATCGGACTGAACAAGGATGGTGACACCTTCCAGTATCACTTTATGGACAACTGCGACCCAGAGACACGGGAACTGTATATTAACAACTAACAGCTATTGCAATGACACTGAAACAGGCGTACAAGATATGGGCAAATACGCCGGGCAATATCGTGCTGGCGACCAAGAGCCACACTGCCGTCCAGCGTGTGCTCATGAAGAAATGGAACGACGTCGACCTAGAACAGATTACGCCGACATTCGCAAGGAAGATATTCACGCAGAGTTCTGAGCTGCAGGAGATGAAGGCCAAGGCGGCAAGCGTCCTGGTACATGTTATGAATTGGGGTGCCGAGAATGGGCACTGCAAGCGTCCTAACTTTGACTACTCCATCGCCAACAATGAGGAGACGAAGAAAAAGCGCAACACCGTCCCGACAATCTATGAGTCCCCTGCCAGTCCAGTGACGGACGAAGGACCGCTTGTCAGGGTGAAGCCAGAGGCACTGGCCAAGCGCGAGGAAGAGCTTGCAGCAAGGAATAAACCTAAAAAAGAAATGGCTATGGAACAGAAGAAGACAATGCGAGGCAAGGCGATAACGCACTCCTTCGCACAGATTGACCCGGAGAGCCTTGAGGTCATCAAGGTATGGCCCTCGAAGTCACAGGCAGAGAATGAGCTTAGAGCGCGTAACATCGACCGTGCCGCTAAGACGTTAGGCAAGGCTGCAGGATACTACTGGAGCGATGCCACGGAGGTGGACACCTTCAAGGAGAGGCTAAAGGCGAAGAAGCATGCCAAGTCCACGGCAAAGAAGTCTGCCGGCAAGCCTGCGCCCAAGAAAGAGAAGACTGTCGCCCAGCTGCTGAGGGAGACGCCAGACAAAGCACCAAGCATCAATGAGCACGATATCCGTAATGCCGCCCGCGATGCTCTGGAGGTCTTCACCGACGACGAGCTGCTGGCAGAGCTTGACCGCCGTGGTTGGCAGGGAGAGATCCGCAAGATTCAGATAGTGAGTATAGGAGTAAAGTAAACGAGATAAGATGGATTTAGGAATTGCAATCAAGACCCTGCGACTGAAGATGGAGATGACGCAGGGACAGCTAGCCGAGAAGTGCGGAACCAGCATACAGGCTGTCAGCTCATGGGAGACTGGCCGCTCATGGCCACCGAAAGGCGCTGCCGAGAGGGTGTGCGAGGCACTGGGAGTGCCTACGTCCTACCTCATGCTGGCAGCCCTGGAGGAAGAGGATATTCCAGAGGAGAAGCGCATGCTCTACAAGGCACTGCTGGAACCGCTGCGAAACGAACTGTTGGAAAAACCTGAAACAAAGAACCCATCGTGAATGAGACGAAATTAGATATTCTGAATGCCATACCGCTAACAGAGGTGATGCGTGGCTGGGGCTACGTGGCAAAGAGAGACGGCGAGTTGTCGGCGTCGTATCTGTGTCCGTGGCACGATGACCACAGGCCCTCATTGGTGGTTGACAAACAGATAAGAGACAAGGCTACCGACCTCGGCTTCAAGTGCTTTGCTTGCGGTCAGGAAGGCTACGGTGCCATACAGCTGGCGGCACGCCTCATGGGGCTTCCTGCAGGACAGGTGTCGAAGGAAGACCTGCCACAGGTAATGGCAGAGCTGGCGACGCGCTGCGACGTGGAGCTGCCACAGGAGGAGGACGGAAAGAAACAGTATATTGACACGCTGCGTACGGCACTGGTCGGCTGGGATGATTTCCGCAACGAGGAAAAACAGTATGCCGACTGGACGGGCGAGGCGCCTATCTTCGAGCGCGGCGAGTGGACGGAGGAAGGTTTGAAGGCGCTGGGTCTGAAGGTGGAGCTGGCGACACGCAAGGCAAGGAAATCTGATATCGAGACCGCTAAAAGCCAAAAGGCTGTTCTACCCCTCGGCCCGATATCAGATACGCCTGCAGAGATGCGTATCGGAGACCTGCTGACGGAGTTTGACGAGAACGATGTCCTGCAGCCGCTATACCGCTGCTCATTCGGCAAGGACTTCTATCGCGGTCCACAGAAAGCCGAGAAGCGCACTATCAAGGCATGGGGCGCAGAACTGGAACGGCTGTTTGGCGTGGAGCCTGTAAGCCGCTTCATCCAGTGCGTGGAACCCAAGCAGGGCGGCAAGGCTGTGCGCATAGTCCGTGCCACGAAGAACTACCCCATCTTCATGTTCCGTTATCCATGGGGTGTGAAGAAGTACGAACCGAAGGACGTGTACGGCACGAACAAATGGACGTGGTGGGGCGTGACGGAGGATGCCGACCTCTACCATCAGTGGTATGCCGACGAGGCACTGACAAACGCTCTGACGGGTGCTGTTGCGGAACAGGACGAGCGCCATCCCTATATAGATATAAAGGATAAGGACGGCAAGTCCACTGGCAAGGTACGCTTCGAGCGTGTCGTGCTGTGCTCTGGTCCCCGTGATGCTATCGCCGTATATAGTCACAGCAATGCCCATGTGGTATGGCTGCACTCCGAGCAGGCTGGCTTCGACAAGAAGGGTGGCAACACCCGGCCGAACCGTTGGCTGCGCTCGTTCATCCGCAAGCTGCTGGGCGTGACCGTAGAGGGTGGTCTGTATGTCTGCTATGACGAGGATTCCACAGGACTGGCAGCCAGTCAGGCCATCGCACTGAACTCCCCGCAGGTTCGCTGGCTCCGTCTTCCCAAGGAACTGACGGAGATTACCGTTGGCAAGACGGGCAAGACCCTGAAGGATGTCACAGACTTCGTTACCCGCTTCTCAGAGGTGGAGGGTCGCATGCCTGCCGAGATTCAGCACGACGATCCCGTGGAGTGGTTCGATAATGCCTTGTTCGACACCCCGACGTGTAAGTTCTGGCAGTGGGAGTCGGAGCGTAAGGAAAAGGACGGAACGACCCGTGACCGCTATAAGTTCGACCTGCGCA
>Ga0310695_10006448_pt1 | contig 19378 bp, 35 predicted proteins | sample RumenRJG_04DNA_FD_203882 | JGI IMG/M metagenome (GOLD analysis project Ga0310695, IMG submission 203882) | Bovine rumen microbial communities from Lethbridge, Alberta, Canada - RJG_04 (v2) (version 2) | ecosystem: Host-associated > Mammals > Digestive system > Stomach > Rumen | place: Canada...
CCAGTTCAACGTATATTATTTATTGGTGGAAATCACGATAAGTACTTTGAGCTTCACGTCGATGAGGCTCGCAGATTAATCGAGGAGAGTGGCCTATCTGAAAAGGTAATATATCTATTTGACGAAACGTACGAATACGATGGAAAAATATTCTATGGGACGCCATGGATTGAGAATTTAAAGAATTGGTCGTTCTATACTAATTCACCGTATGATGCTTTCAGCGGGATTCCAGAGTGTGATGTATTGATTTCACACACTCCGCCGCGTGTTGGGAAGGTTGGATGCAGTTATCCTGGCAAGCCGTATGAATCTAACTACGGCAGCGCCGCATTAAAAACAATTCTTGAAAACCGAGAGAAGGTTAATACCGTTATCTGTGGGCACATACATACAGGAACGCATGGCGGCGTAAAGTTTGGGGATAAAACAATTTATAACGTCTCGATTGTTGATGAGGATTATCGGGAAGCATATAGTGTGACATATATTGAGATTTAACATGGAAAAAGAAAAAGCATTTGAAGAGTTGGGCCATGATAATATCACTGGCGAAACTTATGAACTATTACACGCCGTTGGGGCGCATTCTGCTGTCGATGAGTGCGAGGTTGTAACGCCAGAGTTAGGCATTGAGATTATTAGCAAATGGATACCAATGCTATGTGGGCTAGCTGGATGGGTTAACTCATACCGCAAGCTCTGTTCTCTTGATAGACTTAGTGTTTCTGATATAGTCGCCACATCGGCCGATAAAAGCCACGTTCATGGTGTTATCATGCTTGTTAATGGGATGAACGGAATAACACAAGTATCGAGGCAGTCGTTGAAGCATGTTACCGATGTTATAGAGCATCTTGAAGACTACTATGGCGCAAGAGCTTGGATTTCTAGTGTATGGACGCATAGCGATGTTTACTATTACACTGTATCATTCGTTGTGCGGGACGATATAGTTAACAAAGAGGGCCTTCCTAGTGAGAAGTATTGCAATCTAAAACCCCTATATCACGAAAATTAAAAAAAAAAGAGCAGGTTCACTGCTCTTTTTCTTTTTCCATTATTTCTCTAACGTTTTTTGTGAAATCTTTCCAGTGGCAATGTTCTTTGCAGTATTGATTTTTTCCTTCTTCCGTCATAAAGTCTACGTATACGGTAGAGTTTGTTTCTTCGTCGTGATAGGCACCAGTTCCAAATAACTTTACGCCACAGCCAAAGCACAAATCTATTTTATTGCTTTTTTGTCCACTCATAAGTCTTTGTGTCGAATTCATATGTTCCTGCGCTTATTCCACCGTTAGGTGCGTAATATAGTACAAGATTCATTATATACTCAAGATTATCCCAAACATAACGGTATAGGTCCCACCAATAATCTTCAAGTTCTTTAGGGAACTGTTTTCCAGTTGGTGACTCTTCTGTTCCAGGGATTGCCTTATCATACTTGTTCAGCATAATCGCCATCTGTTCCATGACGTATGTCCCGCCAAACAGGTTGTACTCATCCACGCCCCATGCAAAGTGCTTATTGCACTTAACAGCTGGGTTGAAGCTGAATTTTTCAAATTTAATGTTTTGAATGAGGACTAGGTGGTCCTCGTTTAGTACGATGTTCTTTTTCATATTAAGATTATATCTATTTATTTCTAATTTATCAAGTATAATATACAAAAATAAAAGGATACTTCAAACTATTTATATATAAAAAGATGATTATGGAAACATTGAAGAAAGGCTCTAAAGGAGAGGATGTCAAAGTTTTACAAAGAGCGTTAGGTATTACCGACGATGGTGATTTTGGGCCTGGAACTGAGAAAGCGGTAAAAGAGTTCCAAAAAAGTCATGAACTTATTGATGACGGTGTCGTTGGCAATAAAACATGGGATGCTATAATAGAATCTCGATATGGTGTAAACATTATTTTTAAACCAATTGACAAACATATATCAAAGGCAAATGGCCGCGAAATAAAATATCTCGTAATCCATTTCACGGCAGGCTCTAGTTCGAAGAAAGGCAAAGCCATGGACGCCAGGGATGTTTTTATTACGAGAGATGCATCTGCTGACTTTACCGTTGATGACGAAACAATAGTGCAAGTAAACCCAGAACCCAGGGATTATTATTGCTGGGCCGTTGGAGATGGTAAGGGTAAATATGGTGTGACAAATAAAAACTCAATACACATTGAGATTTGCTCAAACCTAACAAGAGGTACCACCGTGAAGGTTCCTAACCACGAAGGATGGTTTTTTACGGAAGCCTCTATTGACAATACGCTAAAACTATCTAAATTATTAATTGAAAAATATAACATACCATTTAGAAACGTTATTCGTCACTACGATGCTAGTAGGAAGCTTTGCCCTGGCATTTTAGGATGGAACCCAGGGATTGTGTACGACTCAAAAACTGGAGAAAAAACGCAAAATCAAAGCGGAGAAGAAAAATGGATAGAATTCAAAAATAGACTAGCGGAACTATGAAAGTAATATTAAGCGAAGAGCAAATAAAGAGGATATCAGCCAAAATGGCATTAAACGAAGACGAGGTTCCTGTTAATGCTGATGATATGGTTCAAAAAGCGCGTAATACAATACGTACTGCAAGCAGGAATATAAACAATATTTTGAGCACAACTAGTGGCGGCTACGATAACGATGACGCACAAGATTATAAAGGTAGTAATACAGATGTGAATCGTGGTTGGATTAATTCGGTAAAAAATACGTTCAATAGATATAAAGGCCAGTTTGGGAATCAGTACAGCCAGAATGCGACTATTGGGCATGATAGGGCGGATTGCTCTGGATTTGTATTTTCAGCATTGCGTGATGCTGGTTATAATGTAGGGGTAGGGAATACTGATACAATGATTAATAGCCCAGCGTTTACAAACGCAATAAGCGGAGGATTTAAAAGGATACCTTGGAGAGGCCCAGCAGACTCAAGTAAGCTTCCGCCAGGAACCATCTTGGCGTATGGGGCTGGTGAAAATGGAAAAAGATACGGGCATACGCTTATTTTGGGTCCAAATGGAACTTCATATGATTACGGTAAAAACGCCCATACTGAGTATAGTCCGAACCTAAGGCAGATATATACGGCCGCGTGGGTCCCAATCGCTTAAGAATTAACATTGTAGTCTGCGACTTGTTTCGCGGGCTTTTTTTATGTATATTATCGATGTATGGAAAATAATTATAAAGCTATAATAATAAGAAATGGGTACGAGTTTAGATGCACATGTTTTGCGTGCCCAGAACAATACGACGTTTTCCGTGATAGCAAATATGTTGCATACATAAGAAAACGTTGGGGGCGTCTTGCTGTAAATCCAGTAAAGAACGGTGAAGTTATGTGGAATGAGGTTATATATTGTGAGGTAGATGACGACCCATATGCTGGTACAATAGAAAATTTGGATGCTACGATTGATAAAATTGTCGAGGCTATTGAAGGCCACGGAATAGATGGTAGTAAAAAAGTTTGGATTAGAGCGAAGTGATGTTATATAATATAATAGGAGACATACATTGTAGAGACTCATGGGAAAAGTTGGTGCGAGAAGATTGCATCAACGTTTTCGTCGGGGATTACTTTTCTCCATATGAAGACATTCCTTTCGAGAAACAAGTGGATGTATTTATGTCTATTATTGCATATAAAGAAAAGCATCCAGAGACGATTCTTCTCAGAGGGAACCACGACCTAGGCGGATATGTAGATAGACCGTATAATAGGGATGGTAAGAACTCTCAGGAGGTTAACCAAATATTAATGGAATTTGAGGATAAGCTGCAAACAGCATATTCAATAGAGAATAAGGCCCTTGTTACTCACGCTGGTGTTTCTTTTATATGGTATGATAGGTATAAAAACCATCAATTAATGAAGCAGATTGTGGATTGTAGTTATGATGACCCAGAGGAGGTTGAGAGTCCTTATACACATAAGATGACTAAGCTTGATAATCCAGTAAAGTTTAGCGATTGCAAGTCTCCCGAAGAGGCCTACCGCCGATATTATGACAGGTATTACCCATATTTTGCGGAAGAAAACAAGAATCCAGCCGACAAGCAATTCCTTAAGTGGAGTAGTCAGTTATGGCAATACGATAAGGAGGCTGGGCGTTTTGTGGAGTTTAAGACAAACCCAAATGAGATGGCTAGCTATATAAACAGCCTATGGGGTGACAAAAAATATAACGCATTTTGCTTTGATTATAACGCTGGCCCTATGGATAGTTACGGAAATAACGAAAGGCATGGCCCGTTATGGATTAGGCCAGAATCGTTGATATATCGCAATGCTTTTGAGTTTACAGATTACTGGCAGATAGTAGGGCACACATGGACTAATCATCCTTATGTTAGCGAAGATAGGCATATCGCATATGTTGACTGCTTGCAATATAACACAGAATCGCTTATATACGATTCAGAAACTAATGAATTTACAATAAATAAACCAGAATAGTTATGAGTTCAAGCTTATACAAAATTGTCGAGATATATGACGAGAAAGAAAAAAAGTGGAAATTAGCAAAGAATCAAGGTAGGTATGAATTTCCTTGTTCTCTTGACACTCGCGACTATCTAAGGAATTATAACCTTGGTGATGTTAATAAAGAAGAGCTGTCGGAAGAATTACAGGCTATAATAGCGAAAGATGAGGAGGCTAATAGCCCGCTAAAATATCGGTATCATTGGCTGGAAGAGTCCATGCTTGAAAATATAAGAGATGAGTATATTGAGAAGATTGTAAACATTCCAGATACGAAGACTAAATTCGAAGTCAATGACAAGCTTAACAAGATTATGGATAAGTTGTGCATTGACCAGCAAGAATTTGAGGAACACGAAACAATCGATGACATCAAAGAAAGCCTTGAATATTTTATAGAACTTGTTTGTGGCCTGGAAAAAGACATTGCTGAGATTAACCTCTTAGCAAGGCTATATTCTGATAAAATATATGGCGCAAAGATAAGGGTAATTGTTTATTATTGTTGATATATGGAAAACTTGAATAAAGAAGAGAAAAAAAACAATTTGTCCGTAATCGGAGACGCTGGAAAAGAAGTTAAAACGTCGGCTTATTTGGTCATGGATACTATTTCATCTATTGATGGCATCAATCCAATAGACGTAAAAATTGATACGTTATACGGAAGTAAGGATGGTGATGGCTATTCAATCCGATTTAAACTAAAAGAATATAAAGATTGGTTATTTGGGGCCTGGGTTTTTGATAAAGAGTCTAATGAAGACGTCATAATTCACATTTTCGGCTCTCCTACAGAGAGATTTGATGTATTTGGCGGAAGTCAATTCACCCCTTGGACGGCGGCATTTTGCTCTTCAATGTCTATTGATAGAGAAGAGTTATGTAAGTCTATATGTAACTTATGCGCTGTAAATAGGTTCGCCGATTATCTAAAAGTAATCAACAACGCTGGAATATTTTCTGATTGGATATTTAACAAAACGACAGTCATTACTTGGGATAAATGGGATTGCGCACATGAGCATGGAATATTCTGGTATAGCATTAAGAATTATTTAAAAAAGATATTCTCATGGGGAAGAGCAAAGAAATAAAAGATGCCGAGAAAGTTGCTGCAAAACTAAAGAAAACATGCGATATGCTGATGGAATATCCAAAAGAACAGCTTGCTAACCTTCTTGCTTGCAAGATGGTACTAGAGCAATAAAAAGAGGCGAGCTTTAAAACCCGCTTCTGTTTATCTATATCCTTCATTCACGTTGGTATTTTCGCACCCTATTTGTATCACTTGTACCGAGATTGGAATATCAATGGGCGACTCTTCTGTTTCCCAGCCGCCAGTTACTTTTACAACCCTATTACAAGATGAGCTTTGCGCGTAGTAATACTTGGCCAGAACAACGTGTATAACATATATGTTTCCTTGTGCGACCATGTCTGGGTGCGTACAATGTTCGGCTGTTACAGCTATTGGTGGTTGGCCCGTAGTAACGGAGATTTGTATATTATTAACCCCAGTAACAGTTTCATCTATGTTATAGGCAAAATAAATGTGGTAGTATGTTCCGTCAAATTCTTCGTGTGAATATTCAATCGGAGCATAGTTTAATGTACTATTTTCTATAATTTCCATTCTAATACTTTTACAATAAATATGTGGGTTTTGATAGTTTGGCACGATTTTTGTATATTATAAACAAAGTTTGATAAGATATGGAACCATTACTGATATTTGCTGCCGTTTTAATGTATGGCTATATTGGAGTATTTTCGTTTATATATGTAACAGAAGATGCGGAGTTTAAACCTTTAGGGAATTACCAAATACTACTAGCAATACTTTGGCCGATACTTGCGGTTAAGAAGTTTATTGAATTGATAAGATGGACTGGAAAGGGGCTGAAAGAGATATATAAGTTTTTCATTAAGTAATGGATTATACTGTTGAATATACTGGCCGTGGCGCAAAAAGGCCGTTCTTATGCAGTAATGGTGTCTATGGGTTAATTGAGCTTGACGGGTGGAACATTCTATGTTATAGTAAAAATGATGTCGGACAGGAAATTGTGCTAGGTGCTTGGGTTGAGGACGACAATAAAAGTAGGAAAACAAGGTATTATAACCTATATTTGGATATATACGGTAAAAATAAGAACAAGAATTCTTTCGATAATCGATTCAATCAACAAACAGGGAAGGATTTTTCATCGTCCTATAAAACTATAAGTGCGCTGTTTAACGTGCTGATTGGCGAGTTGATTAAATTTCATAAAGAATTGTCATGGTATTATAACGCAATCATTGCAATCTCAGCAACCAATACTAGGAGATTGAATATATATGAATGGTTCGTGCGTAGGCATAACTTTAACCCTAATAGAACGGTGTTTAAGGGCAAACAAAGAATAATGTTCCCAATATATACTGTAAACAATGACTAAAGAACAAATAGTAACAAAACTCCTAATCTGTGGATACACGATAAGGGGCTGGTGGAGATACCGTCGAGTATTTAGGCATAAGTCTAGTGACGGACAGTGGTATTACGCCCATGCACTCGGCGAGCGATTCTATCACAATGATGGCTTTAGGTTTACAAGTGTAAAACAGTACAACTGTGGTATGGGTGTCGAGTTTATCGACCAAAAGCCGATGGTTTTAGATTATTACAAAATAGGAATTTTAAATATAAAATAATTATGCTTAACGATTTCATTAAAGGATTAAACATCCTTGCAAAGCACCAGGAAAATGGTGATGTTTGTGGCTCGCACGAACTTGTATACGTGAGTGGAATTGATTTAAAAAGTGTTTCACTTGAGGAGGTTAGAGAGCTTGGGGCACTTGGGTTTATGCCAGGTGATGATAGTGTAAGCATTTCAGACCTAATCTTCAGAAAATTCGACCACGACATTTGGGAAGCGGGTTTGAAGACAGGTGGAATTCAAACTATCACGCAAGAAGAGTGGGATTGGTTGAATAGCGTTGTATCAAATGGATTCTGTTATTACACATAAGCGATTGTTTATATATTCTATATGGAAGAAGTTCTAACAATAATTGGCATGGCTACATGTTACTCAATCGGTGCTGCCATGGTATCATTAGCCATTATCCATTTTACAAAATAAATGTGTATGGAGATTAGTATAAAAAAAGGAGACATCCTTCTTGGCGGAGATAATGTTATTGCCCACCAAGTAAACTGTCTTGGAGTAATGGGCAGTGGCGTTGCACTTGCTATTAAAAACAAATATCCGAGAGTATATTCTGAGTATGTTGACTTTTGTAAACAAGAAGAACGAAAAGGGAACGAGTTGCTTGGAAATGTTCAATTAGTTGAAATACCTAACGACAATCTATTTGTCGCGAACTTGTTCGGGCAATTAAAGTTTTCATCTGAGCCTGGTGTTCGTTCAACATCATATGACGCAATCTACGAGTCGATGAGCAAGTTAAGGGATGAGTTGATAAAAAGAGGTAATATCACAACCATAGGGTTCCCTTATGGTATGTCTTCAGTGCGAGCTGGAGCCGATTGGAATGTGATATATGAAATGATTAAATCGGTATTTAAAAACACCAATTTTAAAATAACAATTTGGAAATTATAACAGTTATGGAAATGACATATATTGACACACGGAAAACACTCTATTCTCTTTATCAAGCTGGTAAGATAACATTATGGCAGGCTACACTTATAATGAAATATATAAATGGAAGCCACGAGGATGAAAAGAGTAATAGAATGGCGATAAAGCTAATCGAAAATCTTAATAAACATAAAGTGATAGATGACGTAACATGCTATGCGATGGCGAATATGTATGGAACGTATTGCAGCGGGTGCGAGTTTATGGTAACAGATGAACCAGTAAGGCATTCTTTCATAGACCCATTCCCTGTTTCACTTTTATATTATCTCCCAGTCCCAGGAAGTTTTTTGTTATGATAAACAAAAACACAACAATCAAACTCACTCTTGAGCTATCCGACAATAGCCGAAACAGAACCTATACTGTAGAGTATAGCGGAGGCTCAAAGATAGACATACAAAAATATAACATTGATTTTGAATCTGTCGTTTTTGATGCTCTCTATCGAGAATTAATAAGAAAATATATACAAAAAGACGATGAAAGATTGGATGATAACGCCAACAGAAGACATACAGGCGGTATATACACAAAAAAGCACACAAAACGAATATTTTTTTCCTGCCAATTGTAGTTTGGCATGATTTTTGTAGTAGATACAGTGTATAGCAGATAAAGTATGGAAAAAGTAAAACCAATTTCGCCACAGGAAGTTAACCATGAGATTCCAGATTGTATTATCGAGGCGGTTAACATGCTGATTAATAAAAAGTGGGATGGACATTCTGTAACTATCTATCAGGATGAAATTCTTGAGATAGTGTCTATTGAAAAACCAGAACCAGACTATAACGGTGACAAATTGCTTAGGAAAGAAATTTTCGACAATCATTGGCTTGACATCGAGCCATTATACCGCAAGCAAGGGTGGGATGTTGAATACGATAAACCAGGGTATAACGAGTCGTACAGGGCTCATTTCATCTTTAAGCCAAAGATGAAATTAGTTTATGATAAACCTTGATGGTATTAAAAAATAACAACATGGAAAAGAGAAGAAGACGCATTGGGGAAATGAGAGTTTTTCGCGTAGGCGATTCTTATTGCGGCTCGACTATTAAATCCATAAAAGTAATAGACGGTAGCCGTTGCCCGACGAATGCCTACTATGATGATGGAACGACAATTCCTTCAAGTGATAGCGGTATCGGCCGTGCGGTTCTAAGTAACGGTTTTATACACTATCTTAAGCCTCATACCTTTTTGTTTAATATATAAATGGAAGAACTTTATGGAACGAGTAACTAAAGAAAACGTTAAAGATTTCTTGGGCGGTGAAAAAACTATCGCTCATTACGAGACCGATGGAACGTGGAGCGAATTGAAATATATTGCCCCGTGCCCTACAAACGAGGAATATATCATCGTGTTTGACATGCACACAAAGAAACCGATGTCATTATGGTCTGGACAACTCACGATGTGGAATTACTACATAAATTATACAAAAAAAGACTTGTATGAGCATAGCATAAAAATCTACGAGTCTCGTATCGCGCGGCTAAAAGAAATGATTGAAAAAGAAGAATCTAATAAAAAGTAAATTATGGGCTATATTAAAAACGATTTAAACAAACTTATCCTTGAGTCTATGAAGGCTGGCGAGAAGCTTAAAACTGAGGCCTATCGCTCCATTAAAACCGCTTTCATGAACTGGGAGACTGCGAAAGAAAACGTTGGTAAAGAACTGGATGAGCAGGTAGAGTTGCAAATCCTTCGTAAATTGGTTGCATCATATAAAGATGCGGCAGAGCAATGTAATGACGGGAAGCATGATTCCCTTGTTCAAGAGAATATTGCGTACGCTGAAATAATTGAAAGCTTGCTTCCCGCTGCCGCAACAGAAGAGGACATCTTGAAATGTTTTAATGACGTCGTAGGCCAGGATGGCTTTGAGCCAATCAAGAAGAACATGGGAATGATTATCAAAGCAATCAAGGCTTCACTACCTACTGCCGACGGCAAGATGGTTGCTGACGTTGTAAAGAATAACGTTCAATAATATGATATCCGAATACTGTAAAGTGTGTAAACACTATGACGTTTGCAAAAACACAAAGACGTGTAGCTGCGATGAATTCTCTACGGATGTAGAGATTCAATCGCCGCGCCGTATGAAATACATTTAATTTTAATGGAGCATAAAACGGTTAATATAAAGAACAGAAAAGCCTCATTCGAATATGAGATTATCGATAAATACACAGCTGGCCTCGCACTAAACGGGTGCGAGGTTAAATCGTTGCGTGCTGGAAACGCGAACATAAATGAAGCGTTCTGTATTGTCGATAATGGTGAGATGATTCTTAAAAACGCGTATATCAAAGAATATATAGTGAATGACCACTCTGGGTATGATTCCGTTAGGGACCGAAAGCTTCTTCTTAATAAGAAAGAGATTATGAAGATAGCAAAAGATTCTCAAATGCCTGGTTATACCATTATTCCGCTTTTAATCTTCTTTAACACAAAGGGATATGCGAAGATTAATATTGCCGTTTGCAAGGGAAAACATAATTACGACAAGAGAGAAACAATAAAGGCTCGTGATATCGAGCGAGAAATGAGACGAATGCAATGAAGACGTACACATACCAACCGACTGGCGTTTGCTGCCAGTTAATCCAGGTGACAATGGATGACGATAAAACAATCAACCGCGTGCAATTCTTTGGGGGATGCCCAGGAAACGCGATGGGCGTTGCTAAGATGGTAGAAGGGAAAACAATCGATGATGTCCTCAGCAAACTAAGTGGTATCACTTGCGGAAATAAGACAACATCTTGCCCAGACCAATTGTGCCGAGCATTAGAACAAATTAAAAACCAAGGTGAGTAACCTTGGTTTTTTTATCTCATCATCTCTTGCGCATCCTTCCTTTCAATCTCTAACGCTTCAGTAACATATGCTTGCGCCATCTTCTTTGCATCCCAGATAGACCTTGCTTTTTTAACATGGCAGTATTTATACCCGCAATCGTTTTTATTGAGCTCTGTTCCAACACCAAATCCGTATACGTTATCGTTACATATTCCGTACCACTTCTGCTCCCTAACGCAGAATCCTATAAAGCATTTGTTATTTGTTCCAACCTGTTCTATATTGATGAGCTCGCGCTTCTTTATGATAGATTGTATATCATCCTTTTTCTTCTTTGTTGATATAAGACTATTACCGACAGGTTGTTGCTGTGGCTGAATCTGTTCCGAGACAATTCTTCTTGCTTCGGACATTATATATTTTATATCTCTTTTTGTCAGTTTCATGATAAATATCGCGAGGAAACCAACGCACTTTAGTCGTTGGAGGAATCGCGATTATTCCTTTTTTTTGTTAAACATTATTTTATTTTTATTTTTTTAAAAAAATATTTCTCTAAAACACCGTCGTTTTTAAACCTCCTGATATTTATTGTTATAGTAATTCACGTGGTGAATATATGATAGTTAAAACCTATAACATACAACTCGTTATGACCGAGGAGACAATGGAACATTGGCTCCACTTACTTAACGTTTCACGCGAGGCATTTAATACTTGTGTGAAACACCTTGACGAGGTTAAACCACAGCTTTCAATGAGTGGTGTACATAACGCGTGCTATTCATACATCCGCGAATTATATCCATCACTTCCATCTCAGAGCGTGATACGCATACAACGTTTGGCGGCTGCCGCGTTAAAGTCTATTAAAAGTAACAAATGCAAAAACGCTGACTTGCCAGTTAAACATTCTCTTTCTATGACGCTGGATAAACGCCTCTATTCTAACCTTACGGTTAACGGTATTTCCCTTACGGGTAAAACCGAACGTAAACGTGAACATTGCGGGTTTGTCTTGTACAACAAAGTAGAAGAGATGTTCAATAAGTATAACCCGTTAGACCCTACGATATTTTACCGCAATGGCAAAATGTTTTTATCTGTTCCATTCGAGATACCCACATTACCATGTAATGATGATATGCCTATAGGCGTGGATATGGGCGTTAAACGGTTATTCGTCACTTCTGACGGCACCTATTTCTCGGATAAAGACTATTTAAAACAACGTAGAAAACTACGTTACCTTAAACAATGTCTGCAATCTAAAGGCACGCAAAGTGCAAAGAAACATCTTCGCTGTGCACGTAGAAAGGAAACAAACCTCAGCAAGGATATGGTGGAGCGTGCTGTGAATGTATTGTTAAAAAATACAAACGCAAGTATACTTGTACTCGAAGATTTGTCTAAAATTAAACAAAAGACGAGTAAAACCACTGAGGGATATACAAGGAAACGTCATAACAATATGTTGTCACAGGTTCCGTTTTATCATTTCAAAGAACGATTATCGCATAAGGCACAACTTGTTGGAAAACGAGTTGAAACAGTTTCTCCTGCATTCACCAGTCAAACAGATAGTAGGTCTAACAAACGCGATGGAAACCGCGTGGGTTGTCGTTACTATTGCATTGACGGCATCGTATTCGATGCGGACTGGAATGCTGCGATAAATATTGCACGTCGTGCAAATCACCCGATTTCGAGTGTCCTACCAATTGATGGTGGATTAACGCCCTTAATCGGCAGGGTGCAGTCAATCACCCAATCGTCAAACAACTGCTAAGTTGTTATGGCAAGCCCACTACATTCAGTGGTGGGTAGTTGACCAATATATAAATAGTCCGAAAACTGCAATTTTTGAAATTATACCCGCTCGGGTATAAAACTACCCATAACCAATAATTCTATACCCGTTCGGGTATAAAAAAAGCAGGCTTAATCGCCTGCAATTTCTTTAAGCTCATTGACCATCTCCTCTGGAACGTAATCGCCGAGCCTTGCGATAAATCCAGGAAGCTCCTGCTTATACATTTTGAATAGTGAACTATTCGTCATTCTTGCGTGCCTCATATTCGCGATTCTGTCACAGAATTTAAGATACGGTGCGCCGTATATTTTAGTCATTTCACTGAAGTATCTATCATTCTCGCGCTCTGCCCTATTTTTGCCCTTCTCGTTTGTCAACACATATACGAGCTCAGCCGAAAGAACGGCACATTCGTCACTCATATATTCTTTAGCCTTCTTGACAATATCATTGTATGTCAAACGAGCGTCCTCGATGGCGTCGTGGAAGTATGCTGCGAAAACCATGACCTTAATATCATCTTCAGTATTGACAATGAGATGGCCATGCTTAAGAGCTACCTCACCGACTTGGTTTAGGTGATATGAATAAGGCAAATGCCCGTCATACAATTGGTTTACACTTGCATGCACGTCGTGCGCATCCATAAACATTATCATAAATACCTCCGAGTGTTTATCAACCAATTTCAAATAATCTTCGCGTTCCATCATAACTGTAAAGTTTTAATCGTTTTCATATAATATACAAAAACCGTGCCAAACACAAAAATAACAGGCTCTAACCTGCTATTTTTATTCAATTTTTAATCTATAGGTCTCATTTGAGCTTCAAGTTTCATAATATAACGTTTTGTTTCATTAAGGATTAAAAAATATTAATCATTTGAGCCACCACCTGAATAATACATCATAAGCCCAATTACGGAATCATTGCCAAGTGTAATGGCAAAGTGTTGTGATACACCATCATATGTAAATACATTTTCACCTACAAAGATTATTTCTAATGAACCTTCATAACTGCCTGAACCACACTGAAAAGCGCTAGGCTTAATGGTTGTAACGTTATTGCCAATCGTAACAGAGGTCAAGCTGGTGCAATAAGAGAAAGCACCATTCCCAATGCTGGTGACACTATTGGGAATCATAATAGTGGCCAAGCTTTTGCAACCATAGAAAGCCTCAATTCCAATGTTGGTGACGCTATTAGGAATCGTCACAGAGGACAAACTGGTGCAATCTTCGAAAGCACTTGTTCCAATGCTCGTGACTCTACTCGGAATCGTCACCGAGGTCAAACTGGTGCAATTTTGGAAAACATAATCTTTAATGCTAGTGACACTATCGGGAATAACAACAGAAGTTAAACCTTTGCAATTATAGAAAGCCTGAATTCCAATGCTTGTGACGCTATTGGGAATCGTAACAGAGGTTAAACCTGTGCAACCATTGAAAACATTATCTCCAATCCATTTTGTTCCGTCTTTAATAGTATAGGAAGAAAGCGTTTTGTCAACGGCCTCCACTAAATAGGTATCAGCGTAACGCAAATTATCTACAACGGGCAAATTGTCACAACCAGAGAAAGCAAAACTTCCAATGCTCGTGACGCTATTGCCAATTGTCACGGAGGCCAAACTGGTGCAATTAGAGAAAGCACCACTTCCAATGCTGGTGACGCTATTAGGAATAACAACTGAGGTTAAGCCGCTGCGAATTTGGAAAGCATAATTTCCAATGCTTGTTACATCCGTTGCAAACTTCATCACACCTTTACCATCAACATATGTATTTGAAACTATAGTTGGTAATGAACTTGTTTGATAAGGTGTCACGATATTTCCATCTGAACTTGTATACCATATTTCATCATTAGGCGGTAATACAGGTCCTGCATCGACGACGCTTATATTTCCTTGTCCGTCAACTTCAATCTTTTTATTTTCTTGGTTGCAACGAACATTTTGGGGAGTCGCTCCGCTAACTGTACTTGTGAACGGAATATCCGTAATTTCATAGTTATTGGCGCTAGCGGCAGACTCAAATTTTTTAATGTATTCTTTCATATGTTTATTTATTTTTCTTACTAATAAATAGCTCCGCTTGCGCAATTGGTTCCGTTTTTTGTATATTATTTTTTGAATAAATAAATGCATGCATGTATGAATGAAGTAATTAACTATGGTTTGGAGTTCTATCGTGGCTCTATTAAGCAGCTTATGAAGGTAAAACACCTTCGCCAAATTAACTTTAAAAACTTTGTGGAGAACTACGCAAAGGATGAGGAGAACATAAATCTCCTTAAGGAATTAAACCTCCACTCCGTTAAGTACGATGTGATGACTGGTTACATTGACCTTTACAAACAAGGGAATGGTAAGCGGAGCGGAGAAATGATTACGGACGCTCCAATCGAGCTGTATAAGATTGCGTTCTTGATTATGACCGATATTCTTAAAGTTGAAAAGGAGATTCCTTACAAGATGAGACGCAGTATCCTCGTTGGAGTATACCGCTAAAAAAGAAAGGTGCCGAAAAAGCACCTTTTTTTATAAGTTTTAATTGTTGATTATTTAAGATTAGAATTATCAATATCTGCAAAGGCATCAATAGGGTCACTAAAGATAGGACTATCAGGAAGGATTAATTCTGATTTAGGAGAACTCTTTAGACCACGAGTTGGAACAGGAGTTGTATCTTCTTCAAAAGATGGGTCCCAGACAAGGTCTTTATAAGATATACCAAAATCTCCTTCTTGTTGTGATGGATTTTTAATAATAAATGCTCCTAAAGGTGGTATTGTTTTATAAATAGATGTATCTGTAATGGTTATTGCTTGTTCATTAATCAAAAGTATAATACTATTATATTTATTTAATATAGCAGATATACTCATTGGAGATATAAAACTATTACCCATATAGTTCCAGCCATTAGTAGTGAGTTCAATATTGTTAGCTACATTACCTTGCAGGTTGCCTTTAAAAGTATAAGTAATACCACCATTTACAGTATTATTAATCCAAGAATAATGTGTAAACGCTTTCAATTGATTAGGATTGGTAATAGCTACCCAATTAGCATTCACCTCGTCATAATACTGCATCCAAGTTTTAAATGTAGACGCACCAGGTATTAATTCAGGAGTCGGAGTTAACGTAAAATAATTAGATTTCAACGAAGAATATGTGCTCAAAGGACTTGTGAAACGCTGCCATTTACGTTCAGAAGTAGTAGCTTTCTTGCAAGTAGTATAATACTCAACAGTAGCTTTAGGTTGTTTGTTAATTATAATATCAGGATGTAATAAAAATTGTCCAAGTTTAGTTGGAAAAGTTTCATTTCCACTTAGTTCGCTCTTGATAGTAAAATATCCTCCATCAGTTTTTGTTTCAGCATCATTATTAACAATTCCACCTTTCCAAATTCTTAATCTTGCATCAGGATTAATAGTCAAATGTCCACCTTGAGCAAATTCAATACTATAGCAATCAACTTTTCCATTAAGAATTACTTCACCTTGTATAATTACTTTAAGTTTTCTACTACTATAAGTTGGATTCCACGTGCCCGTGATGGTCACTTCCGTCAGTATTTTAGGTTCTCCATTCTCGATTATAATGCTAGCATTATGTTTATTGCACAATAAATTAATATCCTCCCCGCTAACTGACTTAATTGTCGAGGTGAATGGAATATCATTTATTTCGTAACCATTTGCGGCGTTTAGCCCTTCGAATAATTTGATGTATTCTTTCATGTTTATATTTTCTTTATAAATATCACGGTTTGCTCTTTTATTCACTTTTTTGTATATTATTCTCATAAACTGTATAAATAATTTTGTTATGAGAGAATTTACATTTGCCGTAGACGTTGATGAGGTATTGAGAGATAACATATCTAACATGTTAAAAGTGTATAACGAGGAGTATAACGACAATAAGAAGTTGTCGGACCTGCATGATTTCCAAGTTGATATATCCTTTCCAAGGGTGGCAGAGGAGACTGGAGAAACAGCTAGTGAGTATTTCTTCGAACAGCATGCTCAGGAGGTGTTCACGGATGCGGAAGCCATTGAAGGTGCAAAAGAAGCAATTGATATCCTACGGAGCTACGGAAAGGTTATCATTGTTACATACCAGAAGAACACGGAGAACAAGGAGCGAACGTTAGAGTGGCTTGATAAGTATGACATCAAGTACGATTCCATATGCTTTACACGAGACAAATCAATTGTTCATGCGGACTACATGATTGATGACAACGATTGGAACTTCATTGGCTGCAACTGTTGCCATGGAATATTAATCAACAGGCCTTACAACCAAAAAACCAAGTTAGATGAGCTTAAGGGCAAATCCAATTGCAAGAATATATCCAGATACACGTCTCTAATGGCCTTTGCGAAGTGGTTTGATGAGAATGTGGAGCTATTAGATAAGTTTGAATGTTAACTTTTTTATTCCGTGCCGACAAGTTTGGCACGGTTTTTGTAGATACTATTGTGAAATCAAATATCGAATAAAGAATGAAAACAAGACTTATCGCCTACGTTGGCGAACACATCGGACAGATGCCTGACTATTTGGCAGACGAAGAAATCGAGCGCATGAAGCGCCAAACTGGAAATCCTAACTGGAGGAAGGACTACTCCGACGAGTTATACTGTCCTGATGAAACAGATGACGGAGTACACAATCCTTGCAAGCGTACGCCAGATTGGAAGAACCCAATTAACGGAATCACATACGTTCATTGCTGGGTGACATGTAGCAAGAGAGTTCAAGAAATTAACGAAGATGTAGAATTTTGATATGAGCCCGAACAGAACTAAGACATATTCTTCGCTTGACCTGCAAAGGAGTTGGTGCAGAAATTGGTGCCCGCAGAATAGGGTATACTCGGTATAGCCACGCGTCTAACTGCTGGGTGAAATGCTTTAGGGCGACAGAGCGTGGGGTCTTTGATGTTCAAGAATGGAGCGATGTTAAACTGTAAACAATAAACAATATGGGATATGAACCTTTTGTATCTTCGGAATTAGCGAAGAAGTTAAAGAAAGCTGGCTTCATGTGGGGCTGCGATTATATGTACGGCATTTCCGTTCGTCATAAAGGAAAAGATATTGACGAGGATGAGGAGTACGAATTGAAGGCTCGCGGTAAGAAAAATGAAATAGAATATATCGATGGTGGCAAGCGCTATCGTATGTACTTCGATAATACGGGGGACTATGGCGGCTATGCGTGTCCGACGCTTTCAGTAGCACAGAGGTGGCTCCGCGAAGTTAAGGGCATGTTCGTCACAATCGACTACTTCCCTGATTCATGGAGAGAACATGGGTTCCCATTCTTTGAATGGAAGGTGCGCAGCGCGAAACTCGGCCCATTGGCTTGCATAACAGGCCAGTCACAGACATATGACGGCGCACTTGAGATAGGTATTGACAAATGTTTAGAAATATTGTTGGAAGGTCAACTACCCACCACTAAAGTAGTGGGCTTGCCATAACAGCTCAACGGCTGTTTGACGATTGGGTGATTGACCGCACCCTGCCACTTAGGTGGTTGTAACCACGAAGTGGGTGTTTGGTTTGAAAAAACAAACACTGGTTGCACTTATAATAAAAAAACTGTTAGCTGCCGATGGCAGTGCCTTAAGTAAAGTGCGATGTAGCAAACGGTTTTTACGTTGCGGGTTGCGATGCCGCAACAACCTCCAAACCTCAAAGAACGTATTCAGTAATAAATATTTGCTGGTTATAAAACGAGTGGTTTTTAAGAAAAAATAAAATAATTTTTAACAAAAAGGAATAATCGCGATTCCTCCAACGGTTAAAACATGTTGGTTTCCTCGCGATATTTATCATGAATTTTTTAATTAGACTGTTAAAACTTATCATTGTGATTGTTGTATTCGTTGTTGCGGCGCCGTTTACTGTTCTTATGTTATTTATAGGACTTTATACGATAATTCCTCTCGGATGCGTATTATACTTGATAACAGGTGACGGTGAAGGTAGTTTTGATAAAGCCATGGAGTTCTGTTTCGAGACATTATGGTGTGAAATTGGCATGGCACCTCAATTGTATGTAGGAAAACTTTTGAATGAAAAGACTTATTGATATATTACCGAAGGTTGCGCAATGGGGCTCCATTTTGCAAAGCAGTGTGAAAACTAGGAAGAGTTACGTAAACAAGTAGACGAATAATATGAGGAAAGAAAGAACTAAGACTAGCGTAGAATATGTTGCCGTTGCGCTGGTCGACCATATAGACGTTTATGGCGATAAAGTTGTTAAAAAAGGCGAAAAAACGATTTTAAAACGCCCTAACATTGAGAAATACAAAGAGACGGGAAAAGCATACTTTGTCAAGAAGAACCCGTATTACGGGAGTGCCAATTATTTTATACCCGTTAAGTTAACCAAGGTGACAACAAAGGTTACTACTATAACCGACACGATAGAGGAAGAGGTATGAGTACAACAGCAGATATTATATTAAGTGCGGTATTCGCATACCTGATTAGTTGGTTATTCCTTTTTGGAATATATGATTTAGGCCCGTTT
>Ga0310695_10006449_pt1 | contig 19376 bp, 22 predicted proteins | sample RumenRJG_04DNA_FD_203882 | JGI IMG/M metagenome (GOLD analysis project Ga0310695, IMG submission 203882) | Bovine rumen microbial communities from Lethbridge, Alberta, Canada - RJG_04 (v2) (version 2) | ecosystem: Host-associated > Mammals > Digestive system > Stomach > Rumen | place: Canada...
GGCGATCTTTTCCGAAATCTTGAAAGTGTTAGGCATCACCCTGGTTATCGTGATGCTGCTGATGGGAATCTTCTCCCTGATGGATGGGGATGGCATTATGGATACGTTAAAGTTTCTTGGGGAAATGGGCGGCATCCTCCTTGCAATTTTTATTCCCCTCAGCATCGTATCCTATTTGATTTATGCTTACGTAACAGGCGGCAAGTACTGTGTGGTATTTGAAATGGATGAAAAGGGCATTACCCACATCCAGCACCCGAAAGACGTGAAGAAGACGAAGCTCATCGGGGCACTGACCGTACTGGCAGGCATTGCAGGGGGCCGGCCCGGCATTGCGGGCACCGGCATTCTGGCGGCGTCACGCACGGCCATGCATACTGCTTTCAACGATGTGAAGACCTTGGAGTTTCTGCCGAAACAAAACCTGATTCGTGTGAACGAATCCCTGAGCAGCAACCAGGTCTATGCGGAGGAGGAAGATTTTGCTTTCGTGGCAGATTATATAAAAGCCCACTGTAATCATGCGAGGGTGAATGGATAAACAGGAATTTATATGCCTAAGTTATGCTGTCAGGCAAAGGCATCGCAAACCCGTCACCGATTGCTATTCCATGGACTCATTCGCCTGTGGCTTCGAAACTCGGGACTTCGTCCCTCAGACAGTCTCGCCACGACGGCGAATTTCATCTCATGGAATGACGCAATCGCCTCCGACGGTTTGCTCACGCCTTTCCCTTGCCGCATAATTTGATGCACACAAAAACTTCAATTTAGTCGCATCGAAAGGAGCATGTCCAATGAGTATCAGAACAAAACTTTTTAAAAGTGCATTAGCTTTAGGCATCGTGTTGACACTGGGTGCCGGTCTGGCGGAAGCAAAACCTATTACCATTGAAGAACAAGGTTCTTTTACTGTTGGCGGAACCTATAAAGAAAAACCGGGAACTTTTTCTCAGGAAAATTTTGTTGCGGAAGACGGGCAGCGGGCTTACGGAGACTTTGCCTATGTAGAGTACCAGATTCCGGTCAAGGCGAAAAAACTGCCCCTGATATTCCAGCATGGGGGCGCCCAGTCTAAACGGACCTGGGAATCCGGACCTGACGGACAGGAAGGCTTCAATACCAAGTTCCTCCGGGCAGGATACTCCGTTTATCTGGTAGACCAGCCTCGCAGCGGCGAGGCAAACCTTTCCACGGAGGCGGTAACCCCGGAGACTCCCTGGGCCAGCAATCCCATGTATGGAGACAAGACCCTGTACGTCCTGTCCCGGATCGGCCATTATGATGAGGCGGGAAACCCTGTGCCTAACGCCCAGTTCCCCAAAGGGGAAGAAAATTACCAGGCATTCCAGCAGAGCTGGACCATCGGTTCAGGCCCCTTGGACAATGACCTTAATGCCGACGTGCTGGCACAACTGGTGAACAAACAAAAAGATGGTGCGGTTCTGGTAACCCATTCCATGGGCGGCACCATTGGCTGGCGCACCGCGCTCCGTACCGATAAGGTAAAAGCCATTGTTGCTTATGAACCGGGAGGCACCCCCTTTATTTTCCCGGAAACAGAAATGCCGAAAATCACAGAGGCCCGGTTCAAAGCTCTGTCCGCTTCCGCTATGGGCGTACCCATGGAAGATTTCATGAAACTTACCCGGATTCCAATCGTTCTTTATTACGGCGACTACATCCGCGTTGGTTCGGAAAATGTTGGTGAGGATAAATGGGGGACAGAGTTCGCTATGGCCAGGCAGTTCGTGGAAGCAGTGAACCGCCACGGGGGAGACGCGACACTGGTGCATTTGCCGGAAATAGGCATTAAGGGAAATTCCCATTTCCTTATGCAGGAGAAAAACAATGATGAAATCATGAAACTGGCTCTTGCCTGGCTGAAGAAAAAAGGACTGGATAAATAAGGGAAAGTGGCTGAAGATACTGTACAGTAAGCTGAAGTGATTTGTAGATAATTGCGCTGTGGCATATTGGTGAATAGGAAGGTGGATGAAAATGAAAAAAAGTAAAATGTTACGTGTATTGATTGGCGCTCTGTTAGCTTTTGGTTTGGTGTCAGGAAGTGCAATGGCTTCTTCTGACGGCGATGAAGAGATGAAATCAATTTCAAAAGAACTTTCTGCGTTGGGCGGTGTGGTACAGCCAATTGGCGTGCCCAATGACGGTTATGCAAAATTCTTTACCGGGGACAGTTATTTGTCCAACCTTTCATCAGATAAAAATTTGCCGGTGTTTAACGTTACTTTCGCACATGGAGCGCATACGTTCTGGCATATTCATCACGGCTCCTGCCAGATTCTGGTGGCTCAGTCCGGTCACGGATATTATCAGATTTGGGGTGAAAAGCCGCAAAAGTTAATGCCGGGAACAACCGCTACGATTCCGGCAGGCGTTAAGCATTGGCATGGCGCAGCGCCGGGCGTGAGTTTCCAGCATATTGCATTGATGCAGCAGGGTGAAGGAATCACAACGGAATGGCTAGAGCCGGTAGACGCCAAAGAGTTTGCGGCGTTGCAGTAATGCGGTGCAACGGTTCATGTAAGGAACATTTATGAAAAAAATGATTACGGTACTGACCGTTTTGATGTTGTGCCTTGCGGGTTTGCAGGGTTGCGTATTTGGATCAAACGGACAGCAAGGAATACCGAAAGCAAACGTCATGTACCAGGCGGATGTTAAAAAAGAAAAAAATACGATGAATGAAAATGAAAACGAAAAGCAGGCGATTCGAAAATTTTATGATGAAACCTGGGAAGCTATGGTTGCCAAGGATATACCTAAGCTGGATGAACAACACGCAGATAAGTTTGTGTTAGTTCATATGACAGGCATGCGCCAACCTAAACAGGAATTTTTGAAATCAATCAGGAATGGAGATTTAAATTATTTTAAATCAGTTCCGGAAAATGTTATGATTACCATATCCGGTAACAAAGCCAAAATCATTGGGCAAAACAGAGTGACTGCTTCCGTATTTGGCGGCAGTACGAATGTGTGGAGGCTGCAATTGACCTTTGATGCGGAAAAAGATAACGGCAAATGGCGGATGACATATTGCAAAGCATCTACCTATTAGCTGATGGGATGTTACCAACGATGTGGATAAAATAGAAGTAGACAATTATAACTTGGAGCTTTAAAGTAATTTGCTGAACGGAGGAAAGAAAAAATGGCAAAAGACGTAATGCTGGTAACTGGCGCGGGACAGATCAGTATGGCTCTGGCCCGGCGTGTTGGGTTTGGAAAGAAGATCATTTTGGGAGATAAAAACCCGAAAAACTGCGAGACCATTGCAAAGATCATGAATGACGCCGGATATGACGTGGAACCCTTTGTGATGGATCTTTCATCCCGGGAATCCATCTGCGCCATGATCAAAAAGGGGCAGGAATTCGGGGAGATCAAATATCTGGTTAACGGCGCAGGCGTTTCTCCTTCCCAGGCACCTGTGGAAGCGATTCTGAAGGTGGATCTGTACGGAACGGCAGTTTTGCTGGAGGAAGTAGGGAAAGTCATTGCCAAAGGCGGCGCGGGCGTAACCATTTCCAGCCAGTCCGGCTGGCGCATGCCCCAGCTTACGCCGGAACAGGACCGGCAACTGGCCATGACTCCCACAGAAGATTTGCTTAAATTGGAAATTTTACAGCCGGAAAACATTCGCGATACGCTGCATGCATACCAGCTGGCGAAACGCTGCAACGAAAAGCGGGTGATGTACGAGTGCATCCGCTGGGGCCAGCGGGGCGCCCGGCTGAACGACATTGCGCCGGGAATTATCGTAACGCCTCTGGCAGTTGACGAGTTCAACGGACCCCGGGGCGACTTCTATAAAAATATGTTTGCGAAGTGCCCGGCAGGCAGACCCGGTACGGCGGATGAAATGGCGAACATTGCGGAACTTTTGATGAGCGATGCCGGCGCGTTCATTACAGGCTCCACCTTCCTGGCAGACGGCGGCGCGACGGCGTCGTATTACTATGGCCCGCTGCAGCCAGGACTGGAAACGGGAATGCCGGAAAACAAAGAATGAAACTCTTGCCTGGCTGAAGAAAAAAGGACTGGATAAATAATTATGAGCGTTTTTGAAGATTTGCGAAAGGGTATGCATTACGATGTGCGGGATCCAAAATACCGCAAAGAAGTTTGGGATGAAATTATGCGCTGCCGCCATCTGTGCCATGCTATCAGCGCGGTGGATCCTTACGAAACGGAGCGGATCACAGAGCTGGAAAAGGAACTGTTTAACGGCAATCTGCCGGAAGGTTCTTTTATCACTCCGCCATTTCAGATTGACTGCGCCAACTGTGTCCATCTGGGTAAAAATGTTTTTGCCAACCATGGACTTACCGTAATGTCGGTGGGAACCATCACCATTGAAGACGGGGTGATGATGGGACCGGAAGTTGCGCTTCTGACCGTCAATCATGAACCGAAAAATATCCGGACGATAATGACAAAAGAGATCCATATCAAAAAAAATGCGTGGATTGGAGCCCGGGTCAGCATCCTTCCCGGCGTAACCATCGGAGAAAATGCAATTGTGGGAACGGGCTCTATCGTGACGAAAGATGTGCCGGACAACGCAGTAGTGGTTGGTTCTCCGGCAAAAATAGTGAAAAATTTGGAGTGAGCATACTATGTCAAAAATTTTAATTGCGTATTATTCCCGCAAGGGACAGAATTACTGGAACGGAAGCATTAAGAATCTGCCCAAGGGGAACACAGAAATCGTGGCGGAAATGATTCAGAAACATGTTGGCGGCGACTTATTTGAAATCGAAACCGTGAAAGAATATCCTGTAGATTATACCGAGTGCACGGAAGTGGCGAAGGAAGAGTTGCGGGAAAAGGCAAGACCGGAACTGAAAAAATATCCGGAAAGCGTTGACGAATACGATGTAATCTTTCTGGGTTACCCCTGCTGGTGGGACACCATGCCTATGGGTGTGTACACATTTCTGGAACACTTTGACTTTGCAGGGAAAAAAATCGTTCCGTTCTGCACCCATGAAGGCAGCCGCATGGGCGGCAGCGTGAACCAGATTAAAAAGACGGCGCCAGGCGCTGCAGTTTTAGAGGGACTTCCCATCCACGGCGCAGAAGCGGCAGAGTCTGAGGACGAAGTTGCAGCCTGGGCAAAGAAATCCCTGTCAGCAGAAGCAGGTGAAGCAGGCTTTTTAAAACGGACCTTGCGGCTGGGATAAAAGAGCGCAATTACAGTGAATAGACAATAATTTGCAGAGTTGAAGTAATTTGCTGAATGGAGGAAATGCAAATGACAAAAGAAATGTTAGAAGCAAAAGAAGCAATCCGTGAAGTTATCGATCAGTTTTCCAATCTGGAATGCGATGTGGATGCGCAGGCAAAATTCTTTACGGAAGATACGCACATCATGGTTCATATGAATGGCATGCTGGCCATGGATATTCACGGTGTTGACGAAATGGTAAAACAGTTCAGTGCATTTACCAGCAGTGTCAAGGCTTCCCACCATATGAACGGTCAGCAGGTCATCACGGTAAATGGCGATAAAGCACAGGATGTTCACTATTGCCGCGCCGCGCTGCTTGTAGAACAGGATGGTCAGGAAATAATTTCCGATAATTATATCCGCTATGTTGACCAGTTGGTTTTCAAAAATGGAGCCTGGCGTATTGCGGAACGGGATCAGTATTTCGTTATGACGGAGAGCAGGCCGGTGAAGAAATGATAAGTTTTTCGGCATAATGCTTTATAAGCATGGTTCTGTAAAAAGGTTTAGGCCTTAGACGGGACTGTGTCGAAATATTATAATTACCATAAGTAAGTATGTATAACAGCAACATTTGCAATGCCGTGAAGTTTTTATTTCTCAGACGCCAGGAAGGCGGGTTCAGGATGTAGGAGCATCCGGTGGAAGAAAGGAGATTTCCAATGACAGAATTCAAACAGGCTCCCGTTGTAGGAAGCAAACGGGTGGACGCTGCAGCGCCCGGCACAAAAGCGAAAGTTTATTTTACCCGCACCATTGATGCGGAACATTTATTAAAACTGTATAATCTGGTCAATGAAAATATTTACGGTAAGGTTGCCATCAAGCTGCATACCGGTGAAAAGCACGGACCTAATATTTTACCCCGTGACATGGTGCAGGCTTTCCAGGCTGCCGTTCCGGAAAGTGCCATTGTGGAGACCAACACCCTGTACCCGGGGGACCGTTACACTACGGAAGGCCATCGGGACACCCTGAAGGTAAACGGATGGACCTTCTGCCCGGTAGATATTTTGGACGAAGAGGGCGATGTGGCCCTGCCGGTCCGCAACGGTTTACGGCTGAAGGAAGTGCACATGGGCGGGCACCTCACAAATTATGATTCCCTAATCGTGCTGACCCACTTTAAAGGCCATGCCATGGGCGGCTTCGGCGGTTCCATGAAAAATATCGCAATCGGCTGCGCGTCCGGCCAGGTTGGTAAACGGGAAGTGCATCTGGTGGTGGACGATATGCCGGCTAACTTTGAAGAATGGCCCATGAAAGAGCAGTTTATGGAAACCATGGCTGATTCCGCCAAGGCTACCTGCGATTACTTCGGAAAACACATCGTGTTCCTGAACGTGATGCGCCGCATGTCCGTGGACTGCGACTGCGCAGGGGTGGCTGCGGAAGAACCGACCATTGCGGATATCGGTATCTGCGCTTCGACGGATATCCTGGCCATCGACCAGGCCTGCTGCGATATGGTCTTCACAAAACCGGAAGGGGACCAGAAGGATCTGGTGGAACGGATCACCAGCCGTCACGGACTGCACCAGCTCACCGCCATGCGGGAACAGAAGATGGGCAACCCTCAATATGAACTGATTGAAGTGGAATAAAAAAAACTGCGCCCGGGATTGGCCGTGCGCAGTTTCTGTCCATGTGCCGTCAGTCGTAATTTCTTAGATAATCTTCTTCCCCACAGTAGATTTTTATGATAGAATAAACTATCACAAGAGTGACGGACTTCGCAAAAGCGAAGACATTGTTCGGGAACGAGAACAAAAGACGCGACAGGCTTTGGTTTTAAGCATGCTGTTTTAAAGTTGTTATTAAAAATATAAAAAGTTAATATAGCTGTGCAGTAGTTTCACTTACGTTTTAAAGATAAAGCTATGAAGGCTTACCGGTTCCGGAAGGGGCCAGTTCCTTCATAGCTTTTATTTTTTTGCAACAAAGTACGATGTTTTATTTTCAAATGGAAGGGGAGAATGGAAAATGATGAAAAAAGGGAAAAAGATTTTATGTATCGTGGCCTTGGCTGCCCTGGCAGCCAGTGGCTGCGGCGGCGGGGAAAAGAAGTCGGAAAACGCGGTGTTCCGGGTTGGGGTGCCCCACCTGATGACCACCTACGACCACACAAAAGGCTTTGACGGCTGGTCCACTACCCGCATCGGCGTAGGGGAGACGGTTGTGAAATTTGACGCCGACGGCAAGCTGGTTCCCTGGCTGGCGGACTTCGATGGCAACATTTTCACCGTCAGGGACGTAAAGTTTTCCGACGGTAGCAGGGTTACGGCCAAAGACATCTGCGACAGCCTGACCAACTCCTGTGAGAAGAATATCCGGGCAAAGAGTGTTATGAAACATTCCAGCTGGAAAGTGCTGGCTGAGAATAAATTTGAATATACAGGGGAAAAATCCATCCTTACCGATCCCATGTTCTGTATTGCCAAGGGTAACCTTTATACCGGCGGCAAGGTGATTTCCTATACGAACCAGAAAGCGGTAGTGGAGCGCAAGGGCAAAAAATATGAATACGTTGCCATAAGCGACAGCACGACCCGTGGCATGTCCATGGAAACGGGGGAAGTGGATGCGGTGTTCGATGTAAATCCTATGTATTATAAAGAACGCGTACATGCGGAAGTGGGCGGCGCCCGCACCATCATGGGACGTCTCAACATGGGTCCCGGCCGGCCTTTGAGCGATCCACAGCTGCGTAAGATTTTAGCGGAATGCATCGACCTTGCATCGATGGAAAAGGCACTGCACGGGTATGTGCTCTGCAATCCCAATTACTCCCGTTACACGAAGTCCAACCGCGTCTATAACCTGGTGAAGGTTGACAAGCCGGTGACATTGGAGCTGCTGTTCTTTGACAGCCGTCCGGAATTCAAGATCATTGCCGAAGCCACCCAGATGCAGGCCAAAGCTGCGGGCATTGACATTAAACTGAAAAACGTCCATGTGAACGCCCTTCGTGACATGGAGATGGGCGGTGATTTTGACATTGTGCTTTCCTCAACTACCAATATCCAGAGCGGTACGGTGGAAAATTATTACCGTCTGTATTTTGACAGCAACAGCCCTGAAAATACCACGAAATACAATAATCCGGCCTTTGATGCGGCAACTTCTTTGCAGGAGATGCAGGATATCCTTGACAAAGATTATGCTGTTATCGTGTACGGCAACCCGCTGCACAATCGGGTCAGCAAGAAAAAGCTGGTTCCGCTGAACCCGCTGGATTTCTATTATGATGTGGACGAGGTGAAGTAAGAAAAATTCGTTTTCTGTCTTTGGGTTTTGCGTTATAATATACGTGTATAGCGTGTGGATCCCGCATGGATGATGCGGAATACCTGTCCCATTGCCTGGAGATTTCGGAAAAATAACTGTGTTAACTACAGTAGCGATAAGCCTGAATGGCAATGGCGGGGAATAAATTGTATTTTTAAATAGGGGGAGTATTATGTTCAGAATCTCTAGAAAAAAAGTTTTGTCATTTCTTATGACAGGCCTGCTTGTTTGCGGGACGGCCAGCGCAGCGCCTGCAGACCGGGAAACAGTGAATCAGGTGGCCTTGTTGCAGTCTTTGGCTCAGGGCTATTTTGGCGGAACGGTTACCGTCAGGCAGTTGCGGGCTTCGGGCGATATTGGTATCGGCACCTTTCATGGCCTGAACGGGGAAATGATCGTGCTGGACGGGACGGTGTACCAGGCTCTGGGCGACGGATCCGTTGTGGTGGCCCGGGATAAGGAAACGGTTCCCTTTGCCAATGTTACATTCTTTGATAAAGATATAACCCGGCGTCTTTCGGATATTTCAACCAAAGAGGCCCTGGAAGGACTTCTGAACAACATTGTGAAGGAGCAGGGGGAAAACAGTTTCTATATGATCAAGCTACCGGGAACTTTTTCCAGCATACTGTTCCGCAGCGAATACGGAAGCGAGCCGCCCTATCCTACGCTGGTGAAGGCGCTGGAGGGTAAACAGACGGAATTTACCCATACGGATATTTCAGGTACGATGGTAGGTTTGTACTGTCCCTCTTATATGGGCGGGCTGAACACGCCTGGCTGGCATTTCCATTTCATCTCCGATGACCGGAAACACGGGGGACATGTGCTTGCTCTTTCCCTGAAAAACGGGAACCTGATGGTTGATAAGACCGATAAGTTTGCCATGCTGTTGCCGGCAGACAAGGATTTTCAGACTTTAAATCTTGCTAAAGACATGAAAGAAGATATCCGAAGGGCCGAACAGGATCAGCAGCCTGCCGCCCAGGCCAGGTAATGTTGCTGCGGTTTCGGCAGAAGAAACGATAGAATATTTTAATTTAAATAAAGAAAGCAGTCGCAGAATAATCCGCGACTGTTTTCTTTTTGTGTACGCGTTTTTACTTTTTTCGTTTTCTTATGGGTAAATGAATGGCAAACGATTATACAAAATCCAATAGCTGCTTCAGAATCTTTTCCGCAGCAATTTGGACATGCGCAAGCTGTTCTTCTGTGATGTTGTCGATATGAATGCCGCAGGAGCAGACAACGGTGCAGTTTTTCTTTCTGGCTAAGGCTTCGGCAAAAAGCCGCCCGATGATTTCATCTTTATGGCCAATACCGTTAAGGACAGAAGAAGTTACGCCAAGGCCTTTGCCTGTAAGGCTGGGACGGGCGGTCGACATGACGACACTGCCCACATGAGGGGCGTCTCCGCCATACACCGAAAGGGTAAAATCGTTACCCATTACAGTGAGGTCGCAATACAGACAGTGTTTACCGAATTTTTCTTCCCAATGCATCCGGTTTCCCTCCTGTTTTTCAAAGTGTGATTCTAAGATATCGTTTTCTGATGGTAATGTCAATTATCAAATTTATAATTTTGCAATTCAACTCTTTGCGCGAGACTATATATTAAAAATATAAATGCCGAAACATAGATTTTTTGGAAAATCAGCGATATAATATAATCGGTGCAGGGACTTTCTGAAGAAGCGGCTAACCGCTGGCTGGCAAAAGGCGGCAGGTTCTGAATTGTTTGACATGAAGGCCGGTATGTTCGTATCGGTCTTTTTTGTTGCCAATTTCTTTGTATTGTAATCACAGCCGTAATTTTATTAAAGTAAAAGCCGTCGCTCCGGTTCACAGGGGCAACGGCTTTTTCAGTCACTGTTTTCAGTTTTTTATAAATTGGCTTTCAGGAATGCTTCAATAGATGCCGCGGCAGCCGCCTCATCGGAACCTTCCGCCTCTATGATAAGTTCGTCTCCCTGCTTTGCGCCCAGTCCCATGACTGCGAACAGCTTTTTCAAATCGGCTTTCTTCGGGCCTTTTGCAATGGACAAACGGCTCTCAAACTTCTTTGCCTCTTTGACAAGGGCGCCGGCCGGCCGGGCGTGGATCCCTAATTCATCCGTAATGGTATAGGTAAATGTTTGCATAGTAAATCTCCTCCTTGTTATTTTTTTTCGGAGGTCTGCATATCCAGACTTCGCACTTTAGCCCGTAAGGGCAGTACGCCTGCCGCTGCCACCGACAGTTCGTCGACCCCCATACGTAAAAAGGTTGCTGTAAGCGAAAGGTCCGCTCCCAGTTCGCCGCATATCCCGACCCAGATGCCTGCCTCATGGGCGTTCTGCACGGTCATTTCGATCAGGCGCAGGACCGCCGGATGGTGGGCATCAAAAAACGCGTCCAGGTTTGTCTGCTGCCTGTCAATGGCCAGGGTATACTGGGTCAGGTCGTTGGTGCCGATACTGAAGAAATCCACTTCTTTCGCCAGTTCTCCGCTGATGAGGGCTGCGGCCGGCGTTTCGATCATGATACCCGTTTCTATGGCATCCGCCACGGGAACTCCCTCCGATAGAAGTTCCTTTCTGGCTTCCCAAAGCATGGCCTTTGCCTTTCGTACTTCTTTCACAGAAATGATCATGGGGAACATGACAGCCAGCTTCCCATAGACGGAAGCCCTGCACAGGGCCCGCAGCTGTGTTTTGAAAAGCTCCGGCCGGGTCAGGCAGATACGAATTGCCCGCAGTCCCAAAGCAGGGTTTTCTTCCGGTTCCAGTTCAAAATAATCCGCCTTTTTGTCTGCACCGATGTCCAGCGTACGGATGATCACCCGTTTGTCCGGCATGGCTTCGAGAACTTTTTTATAAATGGAGAACTGTTCTTCTTCCGTAGGATAGTCGTCACTTTCCAGATAGATAAATTCGCTGCGGAAAAGCCCAATGCCCTCCGCGTCGTTGTCCACTACGCCAGGCAGGTCCGCCAGATGGCCAGCGTTAGCATAGATCTCTATCTTCTGTCCGTCCCGGGTCACACTTTCCTGTCCCCGGACCATTTCCAGTTCTTCCCGGTCCTTTTGGAAACGGCTCTGTTTTTCCTGCATTTCGGTAAGGGTGGCTGCATCCGGGTTCAGAACGACCTTGCCGCTGCCTCCGTCTACTGCTGCTGTCAGTCCTTCCGGTTCGCCGATCATTGACTCTCCAACGCCGAACACAGCGGGAATCCCCAGGTTCCTTATGAGGATAGCCGTATGGGAACTGGCGCTGCCGGCAGACAAGACCACACCCAGGATCTTTTTTGCGTCAAGATGCATGATTTCTTCTGCCGCCAGATCATCCGCCGCCAGAATCACCTTATCATAGGCGGAAGCATCCATTGGCGAAGCGCCGCAGAGGATCTGTTCTACCCGCCGGGAAACATCCGTCACATCCGCAGCCCGGCCCCGCATATATTCATCATCCATGTGGCGGAATATCGCGGCAAGCTCCTGGGCCGTCTGTTCCACAGCCGCTTCCGCATTCAGTCCGTCTTTGATACGGTTTTCCACGCCTTCCGTGTATTCATCGTCCTCCAGCATCATCTGATGAATTTCAAAGATAGCCGCGTCTTCTTCGCCCATGGTTTCCAGCGCCCTGGCATACAGTGCCTGCAACTGTCCGGCAGCACTGTCACGCGCCTTCCGGAAACGCGCTAATTCCGCTTTCCTGTCCGCTACCGGGCGGACTTCAGTGGATACTTTCGCACGTCGGAACAGTGCCAGCGGCCCGATACCGATACCATCAGAAACCGGTTTTCCGGTAAGTATAAGCATAAAGATTCTCCTTGTATCGTGCAAAGGCGGCTTATGCCGACTTTACAAACTCAATAATACAGTGACGCTTTAACAATAACGTTTATGGCTTTCAACTTGCATCCCAAACCATTGCCGCAATATATTAACAACCTATAGTATAACAGTTTTTTCGTATTTTCAGCAACCTTGGATTTTTCTGCGGCTGCTATGGTATAATTTAACAAATAGTGCCCATTATATGAGGAAAGCTGGAAAAACAGTTATAAGTAAGAGGATGATAGTTCATGTCTGTTTACGTTTTGCCACTGGTGGGGTTTTTAGCCGGAATGTTAATTATATCATTAGGCGGCGGAGGCGGCGCCGTATATGTTGGCGTGCTTACCGGGCTGTGCGGTATTGCTCCGGATGTGGCGGCTTCTGTTTCCCTGGCAACAGCCATTCCGACTACGCTGATGGGGGCTTTCAGTCATTACCGGGCCGGTAATGTGAATGTCCGTCTTGCTTTGTATGTACTGGCAGGTACAGCCGTCGGGAGCGTTATAGGCTCACTGTGCTCCGGCCTGCTGCCGCTGCGTTTTTATAACAAGCTGACCGGATTGATTTTACTTATCCTTGCATTGCAGATGACATGGCATTGCTTTTATCCACCAAAACGGGAAATCAAAGACGCAGACTCCCTTACGGCGATGGATAAACTGAAAGCTATGGCCTATGGATTGCTGGGCGGCGTCATGTCCGGCCTGCTTGGCGTCACCGGCGGAGGTCCGATTACAGCCGGCCTGTTTGTATTGGGATGCGCGCCGCTGCACGCAGTGGGCACTTCGGTTTTTGTCATCTTCGGCATGTCGCTGGTGGGTTTCTTTATGCACCTTTCACTGGGACACATGGACTGGCAACTGGTAAAGCTGCTGCTTTCGGGCACATTGGCAGGCGCATTTGCCGGTCCATGGCTTATGTCCAGGCTGGATCGCCAAAAGGTAAACCGTTATCTTCGTCCTTTGGTAGCCATAATCAATTTAATTCTGGCCTTGCTGATTTTAATGAAATAGGAGCCGATTCCGTGCGACTTCGAATGACGAAAGCGATAAAGGAGTAGACTTAGGGGTTCGTTATATCCATAATCGGGCAAAAGAAACTTTTGGAAGTCACACGGTTTTTTGATATAATAGTTTTGTGAAAATGATAAAATAAATTAGGGCTGCTATGCACTTTTATTTTAGAAAAAGGGGGAAATATTTATGACAAATGCAGAACGGGATTTTATCGTGGAGAAGGTAAAGGAAGTTATTGCGGCGCCCAGTTGTTGCGCGGAACTGAAAGCAGCAGCGCAAACGTATCTGGATGCGCTGGACACAGCGGATGAAAAAGAAGCCGGTAAACTGTTGGTGGCTGAACTGGAAGAAGATGTTCAGGATATTGATTCAGTCCTGGCATTTTTCAGTTCTGATGCGGGAAAAGCATATTTTGGCGCGGAAAAGGCAGCAGAAATGGCAGAAACTGCGAAGAAAGTAAAATCGGCCGGTGGGACAACCTGCTTCTGCCCGGCGTGTGCGGCTGGTAAGGCGATTTTAGATAAAAAGGAAATATTGATGTAATAATATATTGCGAAGGATAATAGCAGATTGTTAAGCGCATATATCGAGCTTTAATAAGGTTGTAAAAACCTGACTTCTTTATTCTTTAAATATCTGTAAAAAAAATGCAGCCAGCTTTTTATGATGGCTGCATTTTTTCTTTCAACACAGAAAATGTTAATCTTTCTATTTCTTTTGTATTGCCAGCATCAGCACCGTGATGATAATGCAAGCCATACCGGCGTAATCCGGCGGCAGCAGCTGGGTGCCAAGAAACAGTACGGTACAGACGATGGAAGCCAGTGGCTCGAAGCAGCTGATAAGGGACGACCTGGCCGGGCCGATGATTTTTACCCCTACAAGGAACAGGGTGAAAGGAATCAGCGTGCCTCCTAAAATAATGTAGGCCATGGAAGCAATCGAAGGAAAATCCCAGGCTTCCACGCCGGACGCGGAAAGATTGCAGAAGGGCATCAGGAAAAGAGAGGATATCAGCTGTCCCCAGCCCATGATCAGCATAGTGGAAAACTGTTTCAGGATATTTACTGGCGCTACCGTATAGATTGCAAGTGCAATGGCGGAAAGCTCCCCGGTGAACAGGGCCATGGGAGAGATGACCAGATGGGCCGGGTCCCCGTGGGTACTGATCAGGAATACACCGGTGACGGCCAGTATCACGCCCAGCAGCTCCCGCTTTTCCGGCATACGATGGCTCCGGAAGGCCTGCCAGAGGATGATGAAAATGGGCGCTTCATATTGTAAAACTGTTGCGGTAGGCGCATTTGCTATCCTCCCCCCAATGCGTTTTTGATGCACTGAGGGGATTAGTTTTTCCCAGGCGTTCATCCTCCATATCGTCATCCTCATAATCTACATCGGAGAAGTCCACCAATTCCTCGGTTTCCTCATCATCTTCGGTATTATCGGATGTGACAGCAGCAATTTCCGGATACTCAATTTCATCATCCCGAACACCAAACAAGATTACATGAGCATTGACACCATCCCAAACCACCTTGCGCACGATGGTGCGAATGGCGGCACGTTTCTGTTCAACTGTCATTTCATCAATGCCATCCTTGAAGATGGTAAGCAACTGACGAAGCAAATCAAACTCAACATCACTAAGAGCGTGCTGTGAAGTCAATCCCTCCAGTTCCTGAATACGCTGTTCAAGAGACTGGTATTCTCCATTCAACTGTTCAATTCGTTTGGTTACATGAGCCTTGGCTGGGCTATCACCCATATCTACAAGGGAGTCCACCAGAGAATTGATTTTCTTCTCGGTTTCTATCTTTTCTTTTCGCATATCATCCAGTCGCTGTTCATAGTCCATGCGATTACCGGTATAGAATCTGCGACTCTGTTCCAACTGTGCAATGAAAGTATCTTTATCCTCCGCAAGCATTTTAATCTGCTCCACTACAGCCATATCCAAAGTGTTACCGTTGACATTCTTGCTGTTGCATACAGATCTCTGACTGCGTTCTTTCATCTTGCAGACATAGGTGTAAATCACCTTGTCATCAGCAGTTTTGCGTTTGCTCATTTTCGGATACATACGCTCACCGCAACTACAGAACAACAGACCAGTCAAAAGTGCTTCGTTGCTGCGTGGCTTTCTGAACGATTTGGATTTATTACGTTCCAGAGATTCTTGAATCTGTACCCACACCTTGCCCGGAATCAGACCTGGATGTTTACCGACAGATACAATCCATTCACTTGCAGGAAGATGCTTTGTGGCTCTGCCTTTCTCCTGATCGGTACGGTTGTAAGCCATAATACCATGCTGATTGTCAAAAGCATCTTTTTCTGAGAACAAGTCTGTGTCGTTCTGTATAAAGAAATTGTAGGCATCTTCATCCGCAATCATATAAACCGGATTCTGCAAAATAGCTTTGATAGAAAAACGGGTAAAATAGTTGTTATTCTTTGTCTTGATACCCTGTTTGATCAAGGCAGCTTCAGTCAATGTCAGAGAATCTGTTTCTACATATAAGTCATAAATCATTCTGACAATATCAGCTTCGTCTGGTATCAACTTCAGCTTGCAGGCTTTCTTAGATTTACCATCAATGGTAATGCTCTTAACTGCTTCAGAAGCATAGCCGGTAGGTGTTGTTCCACCAAGCCAGCGTCCGGTCTTTGCCAGTTCATGCATATTATCACGGATACGCTCTGCAATAGTTTCACGCTCCAACTGTGAGAAAACAGATGCAATATACATCATAGCTCGTCCCATAGGAGTGCTCGTGTCAAACTGCTCTTTAATAGAAACAAAAGAAATATCCAGACGAGCCAATTCTTCAATCAAACTTGCAAAGTCACTGATATTTCTGCTGATACGGTCAAGACGATAAACAATAATCGCCTTGAATTTTCGTTTCTTAGCAGCATCCATCATCTTCTTGAAATCAGGACGATTCAGGTTTCCACCAGAAAAACCCTCGTCTTCATAAACCACAACTTTATCTACAGCTGCATCACCATAATGCACACGAACATATTCTTTACATAGTTCTACCTGATTGCCGATACTTTCACCTTTTCCGGTAAATTTAGACTTACGGGAATAGATAGCTATGATGTCATCATTTTTCCGCATTTCATATCCTCCTTATCTTGATATGTGATGTGTCTTATGGTATTATAACATAGCGTAGCAATAAAGTAAACAGATTGGAGGGTTTTCTATGAAATCAATCTTTGAAGAAATGGGCGGAACCTATACATTGGGTGCTGATGGGATGTATTATCCAAACCTTGTACTCACGGAAGAAGAACCACGTTACGGGAAGTACGGCAGAATGCGTCTGCGTCATCTGAAAGAACACCACAAGGTACTATATAATACCCTTTTGCTGAACGGAGAACTGATTAAACATCTGAATGAGGTAGATGATACCGCTAATCAGAGAATGGATCTGTTGACCCTGCAAATGAAAGAACAACAGGGTGTAAACGAAGCATTAAAAGCTCGTGACCAGATGGCGTGGGTCGGTGCTATGAATAACATCCACAATGCGGCAGAAGAAATTGTGTTGAGTGAATTGATTTACTGTTAAAATATGAGAGGGGCATTTGTTTAGAGTGATCAAATGCTCCTCTCATATTTTTGAACTATGGAAGTTTTACGGATTTTTATAATATTTACAGGTATCAGATAGACATTCGTGATACCATATGTTATAATAACTAATATGATTAGCCAAACAAGTGAAAGGAGTAGCTGTTATGAAGGTGGGTTTGGATAAGAAAACGATTATTGAAGCGGCAGCGAATATGGCGGACGAAAGAGGTATTGCAAATGTAACATTGAAAGTTTTAGCAACAGAATTGGGAGTAAAATCCCCATCGCTATATAAGCATTTCAGCGGCGGACTTGATGAACTGAACAAAGAACTGATGTTGTACGGTTGGCGACTGTTAGAAGCCGACATTACAAGAGCCGCCATAGGAAAATCAAAAGATAATGCCGTTAGAGCAATCTGTTTAGCATATCGAGAATTTGTTGCCAAACACAAAGGCGTGTTTGAAGCTATGCAATGGTACAATATGTATCAATCCGAGGAACATTTACAAGCATCGCAAGGAACATTAATTGTTCTGTTTCAAGTGCTTGAAGCCTATGGAGTAACTGATGAACAGAAAGTACATATTGCCCGTATGCTTCGTGGATTTTTACAAGGATTTTCTACCATTGAAAGCCACGGAGGATTTGGAAATCCCACACCATTAGATGATACCTTTGACTTTGCACTTAACACGATCCTAAACGGTATTCGTGATTTACAAGGAGGAACAGCACAATGAAGCAATTTCTAAAAAACATAAGCCCGTTCAATAACCGGACGGAAATGCCGACATTGCTATTCGTTGTAAAAAAGATCCTTGCCTTTTGGCTGTGCTACATAGCAGGGTTATTTATTGCCGAGGGTGCTGTCATCATTCTGCATTTTGCACTCGGAAAAAATATGCTCGTTGGCGACGTGTTCGACCCGCAGACTATAACGCTGATTATGTATTACGGCTACAGGGCGGCCGTTCCTAACTCGTTGTTCTTGCTTGACAGCTTCATAATTTCCTCCTTTCCAGCCGCCAAACAAGAGGTTTTATCCTACCTATATTATACCTCATTTGGCCGCCCATGTTAAGGATGTCTCGGAAATTGTCAGGCCGGGTCCAGTTCGGCCAGCATCAGCTTTAAGAGAATATCCCCCATCGTCTCGCCCTCCTCCTTGTAAACAGGCGTAACGATAAACTTGATTTTGTCCACCTGATAGGTGTACTCCTCGTTCGTGGCAGTATCGGCCATAGCGCCCTCCTCTCCAGAATGATGTTGATTGCCTCTCTCTCCCGCTGTCTTGTGGGGAAACGCAGAAAGGCAGCACCCGAAAAGTGCTGCCTTTCAACCTTGCTCCACGTCTGGACACGGTGTCCAGAGGCCAGCAGGGTATTCCATTTCGATCCACGAACGGGGCCGCCGCGCCGGGGAAAGTTTGGGCTGTCGCAAGACAGGCAGGACCCAGGCGGGCGGCCCCCATAGTTTTTGTTGTACGCTGTATTTGCCACGCACCCCCAGCGCGGGGAGTATTCCAGGCCGCCGGTGGCTCCGGCTGTCATAGCTCCGCAATACCGCTGCCCCCGTGGAGAGGGCTGGCGCATACCGCAGAACTCCCCCGCAAGTCTATGGGAGGGCGTGAGCAAGTTTCATAATCCCCCGCGCTGTCGTCGCGCCCGGCCTGCCAGAGCCGGGTCAAAGGTTCGCGTTGATCGCTCGGTCCGCTCCCTGTTCACCTTCTCGGAGCTCCCATCCTGGCGGCGCGCCTTTTGTCGCTATTCACACGGGTTTTGTGCCTGGAATACTGTGTATTCAGTTGTCAGTGGGAGGGGCTTGTCCCTCCTCACCTATCAGGCGGGTTTAGGGCGGTTTGTTGCGTCTGTCAGCGGGAGATTTTCAAAATCTCCCGCAAATTTTTCAGCCCGAAGTCAATAGAGCGGGTGATCTGGCACTTATTCACTCCCTCGGCCCTGGCAATCGCCGTCATGCTCCCGCTTGCGCCGCTTGTAGCTGTCACACAAGCGGCCCCCGATGGAGAGGGTCACGGCGATCTCCTCCGACACTTCCAGGGTGATACACTCGGTCAGGTGGGGGTAGTAGTTATTTAATTTGATGGTCGTCATAAGTAACCTCCATTTCGATACGGGGCGGAAAGGGACAGATCGAAATGGAGGGTCAGACGGGGAACGGCAGCCGGGGCTCCGAACATCTGGACACTGTGTCCAGATGTGCCGCCCGGATAGAAAAACGTCCGCATAGCGCAAGGCTACACGGACGTGTCGGGGCGACTGAATATTACAATTTTCGCAGTTTTGGGTAGGGCTACTCTTTTATAGGAGTAGGGCTTTTTTTGACAAGTCAGATGGATAGATAAAAAAGAAAAGCACAGCGTTACCTCCTAACGGTTGCCGT
>Ga0310695_10006451_pt1 | contig 19374 bp, 13 predicted proteins | sample RumenRJG_04DNA_FD_203882 | JGI IMG/M metagenome (GOLD analysis project Ga0310695, IMG submission 203882) | Bovine rumen microbial communities from Lethbridge, Alberta, Canada - RJG_04 (v2) (version 2) | ecosystem: Host-associated > Mammals > Digestive system > Stomach > Rumen | place: Canada...
GGTGAGGTCTGCCTGTCTCTTGGATGATGCAATTAAATACGCTTTCAGTTGCGTTATTCAATCAGATTGTGCAGGTTGGTTTAACTCATGTGGCATATGCTGCTAATTTTTTGCATTGCTATAAATACGCTTTCAGTTGCGTTATTCAATCAGATTGTGCAGGTTGGTTTAACTCATGTGGCATATGCTGCTAATTTTTTGCATTGCTATAATTCATTTCTTGCCGCCTCGATTTCATTATTGATTTCTTCCAATGACATATCAGAAATATTATTCTCACTGGCAATTTTACTTGCAGCTTTCATAGCTTCGATTCCTTTGTTTTGACCTTTTTGATTAAGGGGTTCGTTTGTTTGCTTCTTGGTCATGATAATCACTCCGATTATGTTTTGTAATAGTATATCATCAATAATCTGTGCAGACAAGAATAAAATCATATGTCATAGCTTTCGATCACACCGTCATTACTTACGGTGCATAATGCCACACAGTTGATCTCCCGTAAAACGCCGTTGCCGATAAGGTTCGCTTCGTCCTCGTTCTCTACGATAACGATCCTTTTCGGCATATTCTTTTTGTCAGTGTTCTGATTGATGGCGGCAACAGCAATGCGATAGTTTTTTGACGATAGAACAACGATCTCATACAGCGTTCCCTTTGCAATAAAAACGACCTGTATAAAATCTTTCCCTGTATAGTGTCTGGTCACACCTTCAAACTGCGTCAGTACCAAAAGAGCTTTGATCCTGTTACGGTTGATTTTGCCCGAAAAAAGAGGGACACAATAAGCATCATCTTCCGCACGGTAGCTTATGTACTTATCCATCGCTAACTGTTTCAGCCTGCGGTTAAGGTACTTTCTGATCGTATCGTTGACATAATCATACTGACTGTTACAGAACAACCGTTCCATTATAGCTCTCGGTACATACTCGTATTGTCGTATGATCTCTAAAATTTCTTCTTCATTCATAGGCTCACTCCTTTATTACTGCCTGACGGCGAAAACCTTGAAGACGGTATAGTTTTCATGTTCCTCGATAACTTGTATCTTGTTAGGGATAAACATTCCGTCTTTGAAGATCAGGACGCTGCCGTCATGTTGACTTTTTGACTTTGAGACAGACGGTGGAGCTTCCGTTTCGCTCTGGAAATCAAGCAAATTATTACAGTTAGTATTATTAGATATACTATCCGTATATTTGCTTGCCTGTTTTGTGTTTATGCTTGTTGATTCTGTTCCAAAAACAGGAACTGGTTCCCCTTTTTTGGAAGAACCGCCATTCGTGTCCTCGTTCATTGAAGCATCCAAAAGGGGAACTGGTTCCCCTTTTTCGAGTCTGTCCTCTGCAAATAAAGATGAAAGATCCACCCGACCGCTCATTATCATTTCTCTTTGAGATTCAGAAAGCTGTCCGACAAGTAAGCCAAGAACATTTTCTATCTGATCAGAAGTTTCGGATTGAATACTTTCTTTTTGAAGCCTCTCAAGCGCCCTGTTAATGCTTACCTTACCATCCAATACGTCTTTTTGAATTTCTTCAGGAAGTTTTTCCAGCTGATAATACTTTTTTACTTGTCGTTCCGTTACATTAAGTATTGCCGCAATCCCCTTCTGTAAACCGCCCTGGTACTCACCGGAGGCTTTCATCTTTTCAAGCAGTGCCTTGACCTCCAGATAAAACTTATACTTCTGACTTGTTGTGTACTCACGCACAGCAAGGTTTGCCATACAGAGCTTAAGCTGTGCAGCTTCATCAGAAAGCCCCTCAAACACCATACACGGAACGGACTTCCAGTGAAGGTGCTCCGTGATAGCCCGGAAGCGGCGTTCTCCGGAAATGATCTGATATTTTTCCGTCCCGATTTTATTGACGGTAATCGGATGCAGAAGTCCGCAGGCTTCAATGTTATCCGCCAACTCTTTGATCGACTCATCGTTATCGGATTCGTTATAAATATTCTTATCAGCCAGCACAATAAAATCTACCGGCACATTTTCTGTGTGTCCCTTATTTTGCAGGGGTGCGGCGGCTTCTTTGGCTTTTCCCAATGCACTTTGGATATTGGCAAAGTTTATCTTTCCCATGCTCGTGTCCTCCTTTTTTAATTGATTTTTGCAAGTATCTCATCCGTAAGTGCAAGATAATCTGCATAGCCGTTACTGCTGCGGTCATAGAGATTGATTGGCAGGTGGGAGTTTCTTGCTTCGGAGAGATATGTATTCTTGCGGATAGCCGTTCTGAACGCCGGAAAGATCGTTTGCTCCTGTAAAACTCGTTTGTATGCCTTTTTATTGCGGGTGTTTTCATCAAGCGTGACCAACACACCAAGTACGGACAACTGTGGGTTAACATCTTCTTTGACATCAACGATCTCTGTCGATAAACAAAGCAGACCGTGCAGGGCGTTGTCATCCGGTATTGTCGGAAGAATAAGAAAATCCGCATAAGCGAGAGCGTTTTCCTTGATGCGCTCACCGTTAGGCGGATTATCAAATATGATAAAGTCATAATTCTGTTCAACTGGGGAGAGACATTTTCTCAGAGTGTACTCCTGCCGTTTTGTTTTCATCATCAATACCGTTTCCATTTTGCGGAAACGATAGTTTGACGGCATCAGATCAAGACCATCAAGGTTAGTTTTTCTGATAGCGTCTGCGGCAGTAACCGCATTGTCCTCGCACATAACTTCGTAGATACACGGCAACGTGTCATCGTACAGGTCAAAGTAGCTTGTCGCATAGCTTTGCAGGTCGAGGTCAACAAGCAGAACCTTGAAACCTTTTTCGGCAAGGATAGCCGAGAGATTGACGGCAGTGGTGGTCTTTCCGACGCCGCCTTTTTCGTAAGTGATTGCAATTTTTTTAGCCATTAGGGTCAAATCCTTTCGTTGCAGTTTTATTGAGAGCTGACTTCAATTTGAAGTAGCGTTCAACCAAAGTGTTATCAAGATACTGCCGGAAATAAGTGCTCATCGGCACAACATACTGTATCTTCTTCACGCTGTCTTCCGGCAGTACAACGAGAATTTTGCTGTCACGGTTTGAAATGATCTTGATTCCGTTGATCTTAACGGAACCGTTGATGACGATGGACGCATAAGCCTTGACCTCAGCGTTTTCATCGTTCAGCCTCATACTGATTTTTGTAATACTGGTTTGCATTTTCTGTTCCTCCTTTTGTTCATCAGTGTATTTGTACATCTTGCTGTGACTTAGTCACAAAAACTCAATTTTTTCTATATGTCAATCACATCTGTTTCGCAAATCTTGTGGAAATAAATATGATTTCTCATATAATAGATAGTAGGAATACTGCACCTTAAAATGTGAGTACAAGTCATAATTCTTGACTCTTCCATTCTAAATTCCATTCCTTTCTGATTGGAGTTTGAAAAAGGACTGTTTTTTTGTGCAAATTGCTATTAAGGATATCTATTTGGCTAAAAAGTCAATAAAATAGTAAAAATAGAGAATAATATTGTAGAATATTGACAAATATAGCAACCTGATATATAATATCATCAGTTGGCCGACTATATTATTTATGATGAATGGTGATATCTAATGTCAATTATGATTCATGAAACAGAAAAGACCGTCAGAGAGTATTTCGACATTTGGCTGAAATACTACAAGTATCCCAATCTCAAGCCTACAAGCTACGACGTTCTTGAGAGAACACTGGAAAACCATATCTATCCTTCGCTCGGAAGCAAACTTATGACCAACGTGACATCTCTGGATGTAAGAAAGCTCCTGAACAGTATGCAGGCAGAGGGCTACTCTTATTCTATGAAAAAGAAAGTATATGATGCTCTGAGTGCGTGCTTTAAGTTTGCTGTCATTCAGTTTGATCTGGAAAGAAGTCCAATGCTCATGCTCGCTATTGATCCTCCGGTAAAGGATGAAATCGAAGAAATATACGTTTATAGTGAGACTGAAATTAAGCAGATCATTCGTGAGTCTACAAGAACCTATAGAAATGGCAGATGCGTATATCCCAATGGCGCTGCTTTTGTACTGATATTACATACCGGATTAAGATGCGGTGAGGTTCTGGGGCTGAAGTGGAGCGATTACGATTCTGTAAAACGCAGTATCAAAGTCAGATCGGATGTTGAGTATATCGAAGAAAGAACAGAGGAACTGAAAAAAACGGGAAAGCAGATAGCTGTTCGTCAGAACACTCCCAAGAGTAAGTCCAGCATCAGGGAGATACATCTTAACAATACAGCAAATAGTATTGTAAGGGCATTGTACGAAAAGCAAAAGAAAATGAATATTGAAAGTGAATACATCTTATGTACTCAGAATGGCAATTTTGTAACACCTGGTTCCTTCAGAAAAACCTTTGGGATTATTATCAGTCATACAAATGTTCAGAGAGCAGGTATTCATGCTTTAAGGCACACTTTTGCAACGCAGATGTACTATAACGGAATTGAAGTCAAAAAAATCAGTGCCATACTTGGGCATTCCAGTGTGAAGATAACGTATGATACATATATCCATCTTTGGAAGGGTGCCCTCGATACCGCCACTGATGCACTGGATGAAACATTTAAGCTGGATGATGATTTTACGGTAAAACCATAAAGGCAATTCGGATGCATAGATAAGTAAAAAAGCCTCCTTGTGATCTTAACAGTGCAGAGACTGTTCTGAACACAAGGAGGCTTATGTTGTCAAAAAAAGGAAACCCCTTATGTCCGGAGAAAGTTGTTAACAATTTTCTTAGGGCATAAGGGGTATAATAAAAAAGACCCCTTTATGCTCTAAAACGGAACATAAAGAGGATCATTATCATCTTAATTACCATCAGAATGAGTAGTGAGAAAGAGAACACTCGAACGTAAGGATTGTTGACTATACACCGATTGTGTACAATAACAGTAGGGGAGAGGATGCGAGTCTGCAAAACTCCGATTCCCCGGTTCAAATCCGGGTGACGCCTCTCTTTTTTAGCCGGTGAGTTATTATGAGTAACAAGCCGGCTTTGATACTTTTTAGACTTCAACGTTTCAGTGATACAATATATTTTTTGAAAAGTTAATATTTTTTGTCAATGACTATTTTCGATAAGGAAATGGTCTTTTTATTGTCAAAATCAGAACAGAAACACAAAAATGATGACATAGGTCATAATTTTTGTGCAATTGCGAGGTGAAAACAAATGGAAGAACAAAATTCATGTGCTGAATGTCTGAATCTTGGACGTGCTGTTTACTGTATGCAGTGTATCAGAATGAACAAAGGATATAAGGATATGTTCCGCAGCAGTACTCCATTGTCAGTTCCTTATCCTTATTCTGACAAAAAAACGGAAACACCACAGCCGGAAAAAAGATGAACCGGTTCATCTTTTTGATAACAGAAAAGGGAACCTTTCCTCTTAAAAAAGGGAAAATGGTTCCCCTTTTTTAAAATAGGAACTGTGGACCTTTTTCAGAGTGATTATTTTTTATGGTAAGAAGGCGTTTTGTTTGAGAAGGTATGCGTATCTTAAAAATCCGATACAATGCAATAAAAAGGATTTTATATATAAAATTACGTCTTTTGTATAGTTCCTTATCATACTCCCAAAGCAGAGTATTTCAGACGGAGGTAAGACAAGTGAAAAAACAGCAGGCGAAACAGCGACGGTAAAGAGGAATGTCCGACCGCAGGAATGGAAAAGACAAATCGAAGAACAGAAATCAAGCGGTCAGAGTATTCAGGAGTGGTGTAAACAAAAAGGCATAAATCCCAAAATTATTTCTAAAAAAATGCACCCAAAAATAACTTCTGAGGGTATATATAACGTAAATCAAAAAACAAACCGTTTTTACGCTAAATCAAGGAGGAAAAACCATGCCAAATCCAAAGAGCAGTTTACAGAGAAATTTCACTATCATCAAAAAATTCGTAGCTGGCGAGCTGTTTACCGGTATTGCACATGATCTGATTGAGGAAGCTCTTCCGCAGGAAAAAAAGCAGCAGTTCAACAACCATATCAACGAGATGTTTTCTCTGGCGGGGGAAATGGCAGACGCTTATCAGGATATGCCCTTTACAGTTCCCGAGACGTTTAACCCTTATCAGCGGAGCAATCGGGCTCTGCAGGTAGTACCCCTCAACGCCGAAAAAGAGCAGGAGATCATCCATAAGTATAAAGAAATCGTTGACTTCATGAAAGAGGCTGTTGAAGACCCCGCACTTGCCAGTCAGACTGCTGTCAAGAAGCTGATGAAAAATCATATCGATCTGGGCGAAAGATTCATAGACGGCAGAAACGTCGATCAAGAAAGGCTGTTTACACCGGGAAAAAGATGGCTGCTGGATTCGCTGGCCGTTGATATGGTCAAAGAATACAGCGTGCCGGGCAGCCAGGAGAAAAAGAAGATCACGAATGAAGAGTTCAACAAGATCTATGATGATCTTTATTATGAGGAATTCAATGATATTACGTACAGGCATATGGATCTTATGAATGAGCTCCAGAACAAAACGGTCACGCCCGCAAGAAGAGCGGAGATAACCGAAGAACTCAAGAGTCTCAACAATAAGATTATAGCCGAAGGCGAGCGTCTGCTCGGTCCCGAGATAGGCGACAATGTCAAGAACGCTTTCACTAGCTATGAAGTGAATGTTGCCGGTGCCCGAGGCGTACAGGCTTCTGTTATCAATCCCGCAAAGGAACAGCTGAAGCTTCTGGAATGCGGCTGGGATCCGGCTTATATGGTGGATGTGCCTGTCATGAGGGGCGTTTAGAACGAGCTTGTCGATCTTTCAACACTCATCAATAATCATAACATCACACCCCTCCAGGGGCTTGTCCCGAAGATCCAGAAGATCAAATCTCTTGATCCCACCCAGAAAGTCTTTGATTCACAGACAGACTTCATCAATTATTCTCAGCAGTATTCTGATGCAATGAACGATTTCCTTACCGAATTCAAAAAGCCTGAGGTAAGGAAAGTCTTCAACGAGATCGCTGATAAGATCACTAAAAACCAAAGTAAACCGGAGCCCGATCCGCTGCCCTATGGTATCACAGAGAAAGATGTAAATGATTATCATCCGGAGCGCTACGAGGTACACTCAGAGAGCCATGTTTATGACGCCATGATCCTGCATGATATTGCATTCCTGGCTGACAAAACAAACTTCAGGGCAAAGGGCATCACCGTCGATGAATACGGTAATGTAAAGTATTCAACAGAGCCCGGTGACAAGATGATAGAAGCAGCAGGCAAGCTCAAAACCGCTGCCGACAAGATCCTCATAGGTGTAAATGAATTTCAGGAGCGCATCGAGCAGGAGCGCATCGAGCAGGAGCGCATCGAGCAGGAGCGCATCAGGCAGGAGCGCCTCGGGCAGCAGGGGAACAGGCCGCAGAGGGCCGTCATTCAGGAAAACCCGTTATTCAATAAACTGGCCAATACGATCAATACTTTCATGGAAACCAACTATTCCGGCTACCTGAATTACACCGACGTGACCCGCGGACTGAACAACATAATCAAAAAAGCCGAAGATTTCGAGCATTCCGACAAAAGTAATACGAGCCGGGAACAGCGCAGCATAGCGAAGGATAGCAAGAAGTTTGCAGAGAATGCTCTCAAAGAGATAATGCCCCTCAAGCCCGACAATCTGTATGAGGCAAAGCCTTTCAATATAATCATCGAGGATATCAAGTCCAGCCGTGAGATCGACAGGAACTTTGCAAGCTATGCCATGAAATGGCCTTCTGCCCTGGATGTTGACTATACCGGCATACAAAAAATTGCTTCAACGCTGGATAAGAACTCCACTTTTATTGAATCTCTCAAAAGAGTTGTCGGCGAAGAAGTTGTGTCTGATGAAATGACCACGAACGCTTTAATGATCTTCATGAACAGACCGCATTTTGCTGGGGGTGCTGGCAACAAGAATTCTATTCCGAATATCTTTGCAGCGAGTATCTCCACGGATTCAAATAACAAGGTCATAGCAGACAAGCCCGAGCTCATCGAAGAAGCAAAACAGAATTTCCAGACTCTCGACAGATATTTCAAGAGTATCTCCCGGGCTATTGAAGGCAAAAACTATCCAGGAATGTCTTCTTTTATCAACTTCCAGAGTGAAATGGCTCACAGAGAAGCTCAGGGTATGCATGATTATCAGTACTTGACAAGTATTCCGGGTGGAAGCCTTATGGTCGGTTCCGCTGACTGGAAGATCCCGCCCGAAAAGAACGAGGACCCAAAAGCGTTCGATGATATGCTCATAGGCATGAAGTATGACAAGCTCTATGAGGAGATGCTGAAGAGAGTCGATCTGAAAAAAGAACTCAAAAACAGCACGCTCACGCCCGAAAAGCGCCAGGAGTATACTGACAAACTCAAAGCCTCGAACAATGCTATGATCGATATCTATGAGCACATGAGATCAGACGAGTGCTGTGAAAAATACCAGGGCTATTTCCAGAATTACAATGATATTATCAAAGGAGTCAGAGGCGTTCGTATCCAGATATCTGCGCTCGAACAGCGCAACAAGGCACTTGAAAATGGCTGGGATCCGGCAAGGATAGATGATATCGTGCCTATTGAAAAGTTTACAAAACAAAGCAAAAAATTCGGAAAGATGTTTGAAGAGATCAAAGACCCGAGACTCAACGAGCTCGAGGCTCTCAACAATACTATGGTCTCTCTTTCCCCCGAAAACAAAAAGTTCAAGAACCAGCGCGATTATGATCTGTATAATCTCAGGCTTGCGAACACGGCAAAGGCTATGCTCGAAGAAAGCAAAAAGCCTGAGGTCCGTCAGGCCCTGACAGATGTAATGAAAAAATGCAAGGATGAGAAAATAGCATACGATAAATACAATGATCTCAGGCGTAATGAATACCTTGCACACCGGAACGACCCCACTTTTGTAGTCGAACCTGAAAAGCCGGTACCTGTGCTTGCTTCAGGTGATGTTTCAACTATGATCAAACTCCTTAACGGAGATGATATTTCAAAAAATGCGGAATTCCGGCAGTTCATTAAGGAAATGGACATCACAAAGCAGAGGTTCAAGGGCACTGCCGAGGAGATCGCCAACAGAGAAAACGAGATCAAAGCGACTCAGAAATATTATGATCTTACCAAAGTCTCGGAAACAGTAAACATAATCGCTGCAAATGCAGCCAAGAAGGTCGAGAGAATGGAAAGAGACCTTGACGGTATGAAGTATCCATCGAAGGAATATACCGAGATGAAGCTTGCGCTCATCAATGTGGCACAGCTCTCAAAGGGCGAAAACAGCATCAGCAGTTCTCTTGAAGCACTGGATACACTTGGCGCAAAGACTGATGCTTATCTTAACAGGACAGGTGTATTCGGCAACGACAGGACAGCCTTTGCCGAAGAGCTCAGGCTAATGAGCCGCAGCAGCAGGGAACTCATTAAAAATGCAGCCGGCAATAACTTCACTCCGGCAGAGATGAAAAAGAGCTTCTCAGAACTTGACCGTACTATCAGCACGAATGCAAATGCGTTCAGCGCAGCCGGATTCAAGAAAGAGCTTACAAGCCGCAACAACAGCATCGAACAGTTCAAGACTGATATCACAGAAAGCTTTGACAGGATAAGAGAGCATATTGCTTACTTCAAGCAGGATGCTCAGAATAGAAATCTTGGTGCAGGCGGACATAAGGAGTACCGTGAGCTTGTGGAAGCTATGAAGATAGCAGACAAGGACATCTCAAAGATGAAGCCCGAAGAAGTGTTTAATTCGTATACCAGACTCCTTTCCGCAGCCGAAGCCTACACTGAGGCTCACAGCGGTATGACATCGGGCAATATCGGCAGAGGCCGTGAAAGATTCAACCACTCGAAGGCTATGAGAGATGACATGATAGCATCGCTCGGGAAAGTTGCAAAGAGCTATTATTCGCTCCAGCAATTCGACAAAAATCATACTCTTGAGCAGCAGACAAAGCGCAACAACGAGCGTATCGCAGATTATGAGCAGGCTGCAAACTTCGAGTCCGAAAAGACCCGTCAGGCAAAGTATGAAAGAAAGTTCATTGATAAGTTCAAGCCAAAGACCTGGCTCAACAAGCTTTCCGAAAGAGCGCCTGACAACAACAAACCTCAGAATGAAGTCAGGGCAAACGAGTTGTATGACAATATAACCAAAGATATTGCTTCTTTGATCGCCTCAAGGCAGCTTGAAAAGCTTGTTGTGAACAGTAAAATGTCAAAGGAAGATCAGAAAGCATTCCCGTTCAATAATTTAGCCGAGGTCATCAGGAGCAGCGAAGCATTCGTGCGTATGATCACTCCTCCGCAGAACGGTGACAAATGGGCTCATATGATGGATCTCAAGCAGCGTGCTTTGCAGAATGACGGCAAGGATATACATGCTAAGTATATGAATACCGCCATCAGCCTTGCAAATGAAAATCTCAAGAGCAATAACGCTCCCAAGAAGGCACCGGTCCTCAACAATCAGCTCGATGGCAAGAAGCACGAACTTTGATCTGACTTTCAACAAGTGAAAAAGCAGGGGATGTCAGCCGACATCTCCTGTTTGCTATATAATGCGGTATTTTTGGGCGGTTACTCTGTAAGTGCCATTCTCTATCTGAATTTCTTGCCTGTATTGTGTATTCCTTCAACATATGCTATACTAAATACATCGGAACAGGCGCTTCAAACGGCTGTGCAGTGTTTGCAAGGCCATGCAGAATAAGACGTTTCGCACAAAAAAGCGTTTCAAAAGACTGTCGGAACAGACAAAGTGTCGATTCGTGTCAATTACCGCACCCGAATGCTTATCATCGGGGTATTACTTTACAAAAGGGCTGAAACAGCCCGAAAATCAGGAGGAATAAAATTATGCCAAGAAAGTATTTAGCAATGCCGACCGATAAGTTTGTTTTTGCGGGTATAACAACAATCTACTCTATGATAAACCCAATCGAGAAAAAGCTTGTGGCAGCAGGCTATAAGGGACCGATCCTTGCGGATTTTGATAATGAAATATACAAAGAACTCGGTGTGATAGACAATGAAGCCACACAGAAATTGCAGGAGCAAATTGACGAAGAGTGGAAGGCGGAAAAAAAAGGATCGCTCGAGAATGCACCGAAGGTGGATCCTGTCTATAAAAAAACAGCTGACAACTTTGTAACGAAAGAAGAAACTTTTCAGCCCGGAGGCAGGGGCGGCATCAGATTATATAACAATGAATTAACCAACAGCAATGAATACACTGAGAAATCAGACAAGGAGTTCCACAAATATCTTGACAAATTTGATAAATACCTTGATCTTCTGATCTCGAATACACCTGAGGAGGAGTTTAAAGAAGAGTTTACACAGCTCAGGTTCCAAAAAGCAAATATCAGAGCAATCAAGGCCTTTGGTTCAAGACAGGTATTTTCAAACGAGCTCGCTTTTGCAAGCAGCATAGAAATTTTTGACGGCGATCTGCCGAGTATCAAGGACCCCGGCGTTCCCGGGGACGGCGTATCAAGAGAGCTATGGGAGCAGGTTAATAAGAACTACCCATACAGCGATCTGTTAGAGGCAAGTACTGATATTCTCAACACAGCTTGTGATTATGAAGAGAACAAGGAAAAGAATACCTATATCGAACAGGTCAAATACCGTGAGAATTACAGAAAGGCCATACAGGGCTTTCTTGATGCCGCCAAATCTCTTGCAAACGACCCTGAAACAACAGAAAAAACCATCAAACAGATCAGAAAAGAAGAGGTTATAAAAAAGCTGAAGAAAGCCGACGGTCCGGATAAGGATATTGACTACAATGAAATCATAAAAAGGGTCGAGGAGCAGAAGAAAAATGGGCAGGAGCCAAGCCCTGAAGACAGCGAGATCGTTAAAAAAATAAACGACAGTGTCAATGAAGAATATAAACCGGAGACTTATTTTGAATATAATACACGGTATGCCTTTGAACTCAACGGAATGGGCTGTGTCACGAATGAAAAAGATTTTACAGGCGCCAGAGGCATTAAGAAAACGTTTCCTGAAGTAGAAGCGCAGCTCAATGCGATTGATATGGGATGGCCAATGGATGAGCTTGTAAATATTGCAAGACTGAGGATTTTTCTTAGAGATGGCTTAGGTATGAAATCCGGACGTTTCTCGAATGCTGATAAAAACACGTTTGAAAAGGCAAGGAACTTCTATAACGACAGAATCAAAGACAAGCCCTATCCTGCCACGGAAGAGGAAAGAAAGGAATTCTATCGTAAATTCCTTGAGGTCGGCATGGAGCTGAAAAAAATATCAACGCAGCAGCTACAAGATGAAAATGAGGATACATTTGTGCTGGAGTGGACTGAATTTACGGATAAGCTCAAGTAATGTATGGACAAGCCGCTCACCTTTGCCGAGAAGCTCGCACTCAACCACGCTCTGAATAAGGACGAAGACCTCACCATCAATGCTGATAGTGTACGTGAACTGAAAGACGGTATCGGCAAGGACAGATTCGGCCACATCAACAGCACTGAGTACAAGGAGCTGAAAAATGCATTCGGCAAGTTTGATGCGGCATTTGCGAAAGAAAAAGATGGCTTTGTTGTGACAGATCAAAAGGATATCAGCCCCGACAATCTCAAAATTCTGGAGGGATTGAGGGCAAGTGCCGAGAAATACCTGAAAGAAAAGGACACGGAGAAAAAGCTCCCCAAGGAACGCTCCGAAATGGGCAAGGCACGCTACGAATCGGCACAGAAGGCATATCATCTTGCCGACAAGCTGCTCAAGCAGCACGAGGAAAAGCTCGAAAAAGAGTCCAATGCCAAAAAGCAAGCCGAGAGAGAAAAGGGCAGAAAGGAAATGAAAGAGGCTTTCTTTGATGCCAACAGCGAAGAGGGAAAAGAGTCTATCAACTTTGACAGGCTAAGAGCAGGCGGAGATGAAGCCTACAGCAAACTGAAAGAGGAAGAAGCCAGGAAAGAAGCCGAAGCTGCAAAGAAAGAGCCTGTCACCGATGAAGAAAAGTATGACAAGTTCATCAATGAATGTCGCCTGAAGAAGGACGCTCCCGTCAGCTTTGAGGATGAAGATCTGAACAAGGAAATACAGCAGAAGCGAGTTGACGATCTCGGAAATATGCTTGCGGCAATGGAATACAAAGCGTCAGGCAAGCCCTATAACGAGGCCAGAATTATCAGCAGAGGTGCCGAGCTCAAGGATATTTATTCGCTCAATGCTCTGAAACGCTCGAATGAAAAGGTCAACGGCCCCGAAAAGCTGAAAAATGCGCTTACATTCGGTTTCCGTGCAGAGGCACTCAAGAGTCAGTTAGAGCAGGGAATGTACGAGGTCGGCAAGAAAAAATACAAAAATACCAACGAGTCGCAGAGTAAGTATCAGAAGGACATCACAGAGTTGCTCGAAAGAAAGCAGCCCGAACAGTTAAGCGAAAAATCTCAAAAGATCATAAATGCCCTGAACGAGATAAAGAATATCAACACAGACGACAAAAATCTTGCTGCGATGAATGCCTACAAAATGGGCAAGGCCGACAAACACCTTATGGAAACGATCAGAGAGAACCTTTTAGATACGAGAAGGATGGATATGAATGCTTATGACTCAAAGCTCGCACTGGACAGCCTTGCGGTGCTCACCACCTACACAAACTGCAATGCAGCGACGAAAATGCTTCTCGAGAAGGTCAACGCCAGGAACATGAACATGGACGGCAGTAAGTTGAATATAAACACTGCCGATTTCAACAGGAATTACGGCGTAAAGCATTCAAAGGAGCTTGCGCAGACCATGAACCCCCGTCCGAATGCTCCGGTCAATAATGCTGCGAATCCCCAGATTGCGGCACAGGGCAATCAACAAAATGCTGAAAGGAATAATGTGCGGATCCGGCATTGATCGTTACCGGCAGCAGAACGCCGCAAGGTGGCTTTGTGGGCTCTGCGAAAAAACTTTGTAAATTCAAAAACTGTGATAAAAACGTTATTGTGGAGCGGCTTGAAAATTAGTCGCTCCGATTTTTTTCAGTGCAGGGATATTTTTTACGCTTGATTCGGATATGCCTTCATGTAAGGCTTTATCTCAAAACACGAAAAAGGGTAACAGTTCATCTGCCACGGCAATATACACATCGCACTCCGGTTAGTTCGTACAGACGTAGTAATGCTCGCTGCTTACGGGATTCACAGCTCTTAAAAAGAAATTTGCCTACAAAGACATTACTTTGATTTGCGGATCCTATTTTGATGTGCCTTTTGGTGTATCCTTGTTTGATAGTGCAGTATCGGTGGAGAGTTTGCACCATTTCACAAAGACGGAAAAAGTCCCTTTATATACCAACTTACAAAACTCCAATCAAAAAACATTGACATTGGAATATTAAAAACGGCTCTCTTCTCTACTGCTGAAAAAAGAGGTTCGTTAGCGTTGATGAAACAGTATTCGAAATCATTTCTGCCATAAAAAATAGTAAAGTCATGAATCAGCAATTGGAAAACTATAGAAAAGATTTTGAATACATGTATTTGTCAATTTAAAAGTGCATAGTTTGACAACTATGGGTGCCGAATAGGGCGTATAAAGTGCAACAAAAATATGCAAACTTATACTTTTTTATTTTGCCCTGTACAGCAGCAGACGATTTGATCAAAAAATTGATCCTGCTGCAGAAAAAATCGCACCCAAACAGGATTCTTCGGGGTATATATTACAGAACTCCATCTTATAGGACAGTTCGACCTTGTTTACAAAAATATTCGGAAGGAATGTGATACTATGCCAGACAATAAAAACTTTGAAGCGTCCCAGATCAAGATGCACCTCAACAAGAAAATGATAAGCGATATGGAGGATTCTCTTGGTCAGGATGATGTTGATAATGTGTACCGTGAATTTACAGACAGTCTCAAAAAACTCAGAGATAAAACCGAGGATTATTACACGCAGGATAATAACGGTCAATTCCCGGAGCTTTCTAAGGACCAGTTAAAAGAGCTGCGTGATTTCTACGAGACTGCTGCCGAAAAAGCACAGAATGTAATAGCAGCCGAGGCAGATAAAAATGACGAAAAGGCAAAGAACTTCAAGGATATCGCCAATGTGCTGAAGCCGCTTATAGAAGCGGACCAGAAAGCGCTTGGAACGGCTGCCGAGGCAGATATAAAGATGTCGCTGCCAGAGCTGATATTCCAAGGGCGTTCGGCTGCCATTCATGTGGGTCGGGCCGGCGCTCAGATGAGCGACCGTGTGATCCTGGAACTGGACAACGTCTATGACCCTGACATAGGAATGACAAAACCCAAAAAGGGCTATTTCACAAAAGAAGTACCGCTGCAGATAGAGGCTCAGTTTGACAATATGTGCCGGAAGCTCGACGCAAAATTCGGAGATGATTACAAAGACATAATCAATCAGATCAGAAAAGCTCCTATTAAGAATAAGATTAAGCTTTTTATGGATAAGGACTGCGTAAAAACGCTGGATCCTGATAAAAACGATCCGATATTGGCATCGTCAAGGCATAATATGTCTTTAGAACAGGTGGCAAATAAGTACAACCAGATCACATGGGGGCCTCTGTTTAGTGGTACAGATCAGATCAGTGATGTCAGCAGGGCCTTGACTCAGCTTACGAACAAAGACAATTTCTTTGATTTTCAGGATGAAGTCCAGAAAGGGCTCTGGGGCTTCGTTGTACAGTATTCTTTGTTGTCGAAACACAGCAAGAACGCTTTTTCGCTGAATTTAGAGGAAGGTGCTCCGCTGGCTTCACGAAACGCCGCAATGTATGATATGGCAAAGCTCTTCGGCGTACAGGATATTGTGGCAGAGGCAAAATCTGTCACGCTTATGCAGGACGGCAAGGAGATCAAAGGCGTGCTTATGAGCGAGGTCGAGGGACTTGACTCCGGCAAGGTCACTATGGCGGAAATCGACAATTATACCGACGAGACCTTCAACACGCCGGAGCTGAAGAAAAAGATGTCCGAGCTTCAGGCGCTGGACTGGATCTGCGGTAATGCCGACCGTCACCAGGGCAATTTCATCCTGCAGTTTGAGAATCGCGGAAAGCCTGATGCAAGAGCCATCCGCATCGTTGGCATTGACAACGACAACTCTTTCTCTACCAAATCGAGTACGATGAAGGGCGGACATCTTGCAGAGCCGAAAAATATGGTCGTGATAAGCAAAAGCTTCTGCGAAAGAATGAAGAATATCACTGAGGAGCAATTTAATACCGTGTTGGATGGTCATGGACTTTCGCAGGATGAAAAAAAGGCCGCCTGGCAGCGCAGAGAGATCCTTATGGATAATATAAGAGAAAACAAAATAGAGGTGATAGATGACAACAATTGAAATAAATACAGTCTGAATGAACTTGCGGAAATGCAGTGGAAAAAATATCCTAAACGTGATACACACAAGCAGGGCCTGTTTGTGAGAATGGATAAGGCGGCGATGCGATTCAATCAGGATATTTCCAATAACTTCGAAAAAGAAAGTAAAGAAATAAAGAGGGAAAGAAATCTCAAAACGTTAAGAAGAAAAATCAGGGAAAGAAGACCCGAGATTAATAACGGAAAAAACCTCAATGATTTAGGAAATGATGGATCTATTCCTGTCAAGAAGGAGAAAAAGATCGTCGGAAGCATCGTAGGCACAGCGCTCAGCTATAAAAACGATCCGGACACCCTCAGGCTGGTGCTGCCCGAGCTGGCGGACGTTAAATCTACCGGCGGAGCTTTGTCCGAGCGTTTTCCCATCAGCTTTAACGAAAACGGGAAAAAGGTCGAGGGTTTCTTTACAAAGCCGGTAGTCACTTCCATAAATGCGGCTGTCGGGACCGTAATAGATCAGGCGGCAGAGAAATATCCGAAATACAAGACTGTCTGGAACAGGCTGAAGGATCATCTGCAGACGAACGGCGGAAGTGAAGCCTTGGTCGATATTCATATAGAGGCAACGACTCTCACACTGGATTCATTAGGTATAAACGATCCTTCCCTGAACAATAATAACGATTTCGATCAAGCGTTCCACGAAGTGAGATCAGGTATAACAAGAAGGATACAGAACCTTGGTCACTATTATGCTATAGGCGCGGATCAAAACGAACGTACAGATCTGAGGAACGTGACCATGAGCGAGGTTGCGGATGCTCTCGGCAAGCCTGAGCTGCTGGCAAGAAGCCGTAATGTGCAGGGGCTCAGCGGCGGAGAGATAATGGAAGGCGTCTTTATGGAGAAGGCGAAGGGCGAATACATCAGGTATATCGAGCCCGACAGAGGTCTGGGCAGGCTGACAGAGGAAAATTCAGAAGCCACATTCAACAATGCTCAGGGTCTGAAAAGCCTTGCAGATCTGCAGGTGATCGACTACATCTGCAATAATACAGACAGGCATTCGAAAAATATTTTCTATCAGTTTGATAACAGTGATCCCCAGAAGCCGAAGCTCATCGGAGTGCAGGGCATAGATAATGATATGTCCTTCGGTCTCGGAAAACAGAATCCCGATCATACCAACGTGACTGTTATGACCGAAGAAATGGCGGAAAAGATCAGAGACGGCAAATATAAAGAGGAAATTGAAAACAGGCTGAAGAAGAGCGCTCTTTCCAAGGCCGCACAGAAAGCCGTTCTGGATCGTATTGACGACCTGAAAAATGATCTGAACGACGGGAAGATCAAGGTCGTTCAGAACGATGAGTGGGGATCAGGAGACTATTCCTTTGAAAAGCTGAAGACCAAGGGTATATTCCGGGAGGCGAACAACGCACGGAAGGATGCGGTCAAAAATAATAAAGAGCTGAAAAACCAAGCAGAACAGAATGCGGAACAGGATGAAAAAGAGAATGTTCCGCTCACCTTTGCCAAGGCTGCCAGGGTGAAGAGCTTCGGCATGAATGCAGAGGAAAAGAAGGAGTATAAGGAGCTTTGCACTGAAGCCGAGAGGGAATTCACCAAAAAGATGGATGAGGTCATCAGCCGTGCTCAGCCGAAGGATGATGCGGAGTGGGACAATGTCGGCACTCACAAGGAATTTATCCGGAAGCTGAAGAGATCCTGTAAGGACATGAAAGAAGTTCTTGGAGCCGCAGATCCGTTGTTTCACAAATCCTCCAGTCAATATAAAGATGTCAAAAACAATATGAATGAGCTGATCAGCAGCGTGAATACGATCTCAAAACGTCTTGACAAGAACAGAGATCCCAACGCCGAAATGACTGAGGCTGAAATGCAAAAGCTGTATGCTCAGTTCAAGGCTCTCTCCCGCAGTGCCGATACTTATCAGGGTATAAGAAGATATGAAGAAGGCAGCAATCTCAGCCAGCAGAAGTACAGAGCCTGCGATGTTCTGAAGAAAAATAAAATCGTCATAGTCGACAGTCTGCTTAATATGCATCACAAAGCGCATATCAAGGATATGGATTCCGCAAGGAATAAGCTGCAAGTTTCTCTGACAAGGACGAATAAGCTGGCGCAGAAGGAAACTGATAAGAACGATCTCCTGAAATATGCGGCACAGGAGATATATTACAAGTCGGTGCAGAAGAGCGATTTTTATACTGTAAAAAACAACAAACAGCTCATGCAGGCTCTTTCTCCGCTGAACAGGCGTGACGGCATAAAGCTCATCATGAACGACCATGTTTTCAAGACAATAGCGGATAAGTCAGATGCGGAGGTGAAAGCAATGTGTGCCGAACCGGACAAACTCTACAATGCTTTTATCATCAGCAAGGCAAAAAACAAAGAATTCAAAAATAAGTTCGGAGAAAAAAAGATCAAAGAGGATATCGCTGAAAAGCAGAAGGAAAATAAACCGAACCGGCAGAATGAAGGTCCGAAATTAAACCATAAGTAAAATCACAAGCCGACCGGTCTCAGTGTTGATACATGATGAACGGCCGGCTTTTTGTGCCAATGTGATAGAGATATTCTGTTTTAGGTTCACAAGGCAAACCAAATCAGACCAACAGAGATTTTCTATCAGACAGATAAAGGTTCGCCAGTGCGAACATGATATAGCTTTTCAGCATCTGTTTTCGCAGTCCTCGGTATCGTGTTTTACGATAACCGAAAATTCTTTGTACAACTGCAAAAACATGTTCAACTTTGCAGCGGACAGATGATTTTTCGTGCTCTCTCTTTTTTGCTGCATACTGTCCACTTTTTGAGAGCTTGTTGATAAATGACTGCCTTCTGTTAATGATGTACTTGATATTCTTGCCATGCAAGAATATTTCTCTGCAAAAAATCGAGCCATCCATAGAAAGTGTGGGTACAAAATCATCTTCCGGGCAGTGAGATCGGCAGCCCACCGCAGCGAAGCATGATCATTGAGATCAGGTTTTCAATATTGCGAAAACCATAAGCCATCCTGACA
>Ga0310695_10006452_pt1 | contig 19374 bp, 16 predicted proteins | sample RumenRJG_04DNA_FD_203882 | JGI IMG/M metagenome (GOLD analysis project Ga0310695, IMG submission 203882) | Bovine rumen microbial communities from Lethbridge, Alberta, Canada - RJG_04 (v2) (version 2) | ecosystem: Host-associated > Mammals > Digestive system > Stomach > Rumen | place: Canada...
GAGCTGCGGTGACGGCGTATTTCTCGACAGCCTTAAACGGTTAAGGCTTATTAAGCAAATCGACTCCATAGACGCAGTTGAAATTGAGCCCGATGAAGCAAAAAAAGTTCAAAATAATTACAGCGACTACCAAAACGTTCATGTTTTCAACGAAGATTTTTTCGATTTCTATTCAGTTGCAGTCAATGACCAAAAGCAGTACGATCTGATTCTGGGAAATCCTCCATATATACGCTATCAGTATCTTACCGAAACACAAAGAGAGTTTCAAGCAAATATCCTTACCTCACATGGTATGAAATCAAACAAACTCATCAATGTTTGGGTAGCTTTTCTGGTAGCGTGTGTTCAGCTTCTGTCAGAAAACGGGAAAATAGCATTTGTTATTCCAGCGGAAATCCTGCAGGTGGCCTATGCGGAAGATTTACGTTTTTTCCTTTCTGAACATCTTTCAAAAATCACGTTGATCACTTTTGAACAGCTCGTGTTTCCAGATATTGAGCAGGAAGTCGTTGTTTTTATCGGAGAAAAAGGCGTAGAGGAAAAAGGCATACGAATTATAGAGATGACCGACCTTTCCGGCTTTGAAAAACTTGACCTTAAACAGAATGGATTCCAAAAGATGCAACATGTGAAAGAAAAATGGACTAAATATTTCACAACAGCAAAAGAAATGGAACTGATTCAGACAATTCGCGCAGATAAAAGGTTCGTAAAGTTTGCCGACTATGGCGTTATCAATGTAGGTATAACGACCGGAAACAATGGTTATTTTTCTATCTCTGATACAACTTGCGATAAATATGATTTGGAAAATGTAACGTTGCCACTAATCGGCAGAAGTTCTCATGCTTATGGAATCTTTTTCACAGACGAAGATTGGAAAAAGAACAAGGCGTCTGGGAAAAAAGCCCGGCTCGTATATTTTCCTGATAGCCCAATTGAAAATTACCCAGAAAAGCATAAGGCATATATAGCTTTTGGCGAATCTGCAGGCGAAAATGTAGGTTATAAATGTTCAATCAGAGATCGCTGGTATATTGTTCCTTCTGTATGGATTCCTGACGCATTCTTCCTTCGTCGAAACAATCTTTATCCCAAATTTGTCCTGAATCGTTGCAATGCAGTATCTACAGATACAATGCATCGGATGAAGTTCAACCCAGGTGTAAAGGCAGAAAATGTTTTACTTTCTTACTATAACAGCATAACATTTGCTTTTACTGAAATATGTGGCCGAAGTTATGGCGGTGGAGTCCTCGAAATATTACCCGGTGAAATGGGAAATATCATGCTTCCAAATCTTGACAATATTGACGATGAGACTTGCCGTTCTTTACTTAAACGGGTTGATGGTATTGTCCGTAAAGATGATGATATTGAAAAGGCGTTGGACATTGTTGATAAGGAAGTTTTGGTTGACTTCCTTGGCGTCAACGCTGAATGGTGTAATACATGTCGGTCTATTTGGAAGAAAATGCAACGTAGAAGATTAGGAAGAAGTTAAGATAAAAGCAATAACCCCACATAAAGATACTCGACGCATAAAAAGAGATAGCCCCACAGCAGCTATCTCTTTTTGCGTGTTAAAAAACTTTTTTTGTTTTTACGCCGCCGGGCAGCCTTTCCGTTCACGTTTCATTTCTTCCTGAAAAGCGACTGCCTTTCCCCGGATCAATTCGCCCCCGGGCACCAGCTTGCCATGCTGTTCCGCGTCTGGCAGAAACCATAAATCCCAACAGGCGTTTGCATCGCCGCTGCCCGGTCCGTAGCCGTCTTTAAAGGCCACTTCCGCATGGGTCATCACCGTGTCCCTGCCCACCGGCAGCCCCAGCTCTTCACAAACCAGCGCTGCCACTTTTGCCATTTTTTCAATCTGAACACAGGTGGGCGGAGCCGCGCCAAAATTTATTTTGGCACAATCAGGAGCGGCGCCCTGTATGTTTTCGTATACGGCTTTCACTGTCCGGGGATTGAAACCGCAAGGCGTCCAACAGGCAGAATCCGCCCCGCAGCACATGGCTATGGAAAGTCCCCCTTCGTTCCGGAGCCAGGTATGGTCCTTCTTTGCTGCAAGAATTTTGCAATGTACATACACCTGGCCCAGCCGGTCCACAGAAAGATGGAACCTGTCGTCGGGCTGCCCGTATCGGCCCTTGGTCCAGTGCAGATAAATATTTTTGATCTGCCCCCGGGCCTCCCTTGCCATCTCTCGTAACTTCTCCTCGGTAATAAATTCGGGTCTTTTCACAATCATTCGCACCAGCTCCTTTTCTTTTTTGCATTTCTTTTAGGAACTCCTGATTAAATGCACATGCACGTTTCTCTGCAGACGCGCGCAGACGAATTATTCAGCGGCTCCTCAGGCCTTCTGTGAAAAAAGGCCTCTACTTATATAATCGTTTGAGGAGCAAAAAACGCAAAGGGTGATTGTGAACTTTTCGTGAACGATTTTTTTGATAAACGTTTTTTTGCCAGCATTATCGATGAAAAATGAATTTTCCGAAGGCGTTTGTGAAATTTTTGTGAAGCAAAAGATGTTTTCAGAGCCATTTCGCTACAGACATAAAAAAACCGGCACAGATTTGATCCGTACCGGTCACATTGCTGCAATTTCTTTGTTAACGATTCTCTTATTCGTGTAATATTTTCAAATACGTATCCAGCCTCGCGTTGATATACCCGGCAAACAGTCCTTCCATAGCGGAAAGGTCGTGCCTGACGTGGTAGGTGTCAAAGGCATCGTAATAGGCGACCCTGTCGGTGAACTTGATGTCGATGGGCGGATATCCCGCTTTCATCAGTTCCAGGTTCACAAGCAGCCTGCCTGTCCTGCCGTTTCCATCAATAAAGGGATGAATTCCCTCAAACTCGATATGGAATCGCGCCAGCTTCGTAACGATGTGAGCCTCGCTTGCGGCGTAGTCAAGAAGAAGCTGTTCCATCTTCGGCCCGATAAGATACGGCTGCACAGGCTCATGATGGGCGCCCATGATGCGGACCGGAATTCTTCTGTAAACGCCACGGTCATCCTTTTTGTCAGCAAGCACAAGATAATGGATCTGCTTGATAACGCTTTCCGTCAGCGGTGCGTTTTCCTTTACAAGCTCGCGCACATAATCGAACGCTTCCTTATGACCGACAGCTTCCATATGATCTTTCAGAGGCTTTTGGTCAATAGTCAGTCCACGGAGAACAAGGTCCGTTTCCCGAAGCGTCAGCGTATTGCCCTCAATGGCATTGGAGTTGTATGTGTATTCAACAGTGAACTCCTCGTTCAGTCGTTCAATCTCGCCCTCTGTCAGAGGTCTTCTGCCGTCCAGCTCAGCTTTTTTGCGTTCAATCTGAGCGAGGATGCTTTCCTTCGACTTGAACCTTCCGTCGGCGGGCTTTTCGGCGTCAATCGGGATCTTCCAGCCGCGTCCTTCCTGGTACGCGCCGGGGATCTTGCCCTCGGAGCATAATACTCTTATTCTTCTGTCTGAAATGTTCCATTTCGCGGCTGCTTCTTTTACTGCCATATACATAAGCCATCACCTCCAATCTAATGATTCATTATACCACTTTATCGGAATAATACCAAGACTATCGGAATAACATAATGTCAAATAACGGAATAATAAAGGCGGTAGCGAAACAATCCCTATCTCGTTGGACAATGTAAACGCAATTTGCGGAATAATAGAAAAAGGCGCCCCCTACAACTTTTTTATATTGTATCGGAAAAGGTCCAAAAATATAATAAGTTTTTTCACTTATAACGAAAAAACTTTACAAATAAAATCCATTATTTTGGGGGCGACCTTCATATTTCCGTTTTGAGGACGGTAAAAGCAACACCTAATATAAAGTTACGCGCAACAAGACCTCGCTGCCTGAAACAGGTTACTTGAAACTGTATCTAACGTCGGTATAAATTTTCGTATTATTGGCGAACAGCTCAAAAATTGGCAGTTTTTTTCACGAAAAGAAGTATTTTTAACCACTATATATAGAGTTAAAAGTGCATTCCACAACTATATGTTCTCATACAGACATAAAAAACGGCACAGATTTGATCCGTACCGGTTCGCATTGCTACAATTATTCGTTGCTACTATTTCATTATGTAATTGTTCACGCAGTCCTTCCTTCTTCGCGCAACCTTTTTACTGTTTCACATATCTTTGGTTCCTGCTGTTCGGTTTATCCGGTAAAGTCATACAAACCAGTCCTAGCGACATCGCGGGATTCAGGTAGTTCTTCCGAAAGGTTTCCCTGGATCGTAAGCCCAAGGCTTTCATAATTTCTCTGGCTGTATAAGGTACGCCAAACTCCATACAGTCAAGGAGACGTTTCACATATTGGGAGAGCGCAGCATCCAATTGCTGTACTTGCGCAATAACTTCATCCAACACCTGATTTATCATCTCCAGCATAAATTCAATAAACACGTTAGAATTCCCATTCACATGGCACTGGGCAATCGCGTCGTAATACGCCTGCTGAAATCTTTCAATCTGACTCTCCAGCGGAATATACGCAAAAACGTTTCTCCATTTATATAAAATAACCGTATGCCAAAGCCGCGCCATCCTTCCATTGCCATCCGCAAAGGGGTGAATGAAAACAAATTCATAGTGGAACACGGCCGCCATGATAAGAGGATGAACCTTTCCTTTATTTTGTTTTACCCACAGAAGCAAATCATCGACCAGCCCGCTTATCCTGTCAGGAGGAGGGCAGACAAATATACACTTATCACCGTCAAAGACACCCTCGTCGCCCTTACGGAAGCAACCGGATTCTTCTACCGTCCGGTACGTCATGATTCCATGTACCGATTTCAGATCATCGATGCTTGTAGGGTCAATCGTTTCGATAAGCTCATATGCCTTGAAAGCATTTTTTACTTCCTGTATTTCTTTTTGGTCGCCAAAGACAATGCGCCCGTCAATCACATCCCTTACTTCCCGCAAGGAAAGAGAGTTCGCCTCAATTTTCAGCGACGAATGAATGGAACGGATCCGATTGTTTTTTCTGAGATGCGGCTTTGATTCCAAATCGTTACGGAAAGCGACTTTGCCAATTTTTTCAGAAATTGCGGAAACGAGGGCAAGCATCCGGTCTGAAATTGTATAAGGTGGAATGTAATGCTCCAAGTTTGTCACCTCATCTTGCTTATTATCTTACTTGTTATCTTGCTTAATTATAGCACAAACGCAAGCAGAGTACTATGGAGATTTAGAAAAAGGCATTATTCTTTGGGCGACTTTCGTATTTCCGTTTTGAGCGAAAATTCCTATTTTCTTCACCAGTGATACTTTTCCCCCTTACTGATCTTAAACGCCCGGTAAATCTGCTCCGCCAACAGCACGCGGATCATCTGATGGGTAAAAGTAAGCTTGGAAAAGCTCCAGCGAAAGTCTGCTTTTTTCCGCAGCGCATCCGTGTAACCAAAGGCCCCGCCAATGACAAAGACAATATGGCTGACGCCCTGCAATGCTAAGGCGTCTATTTTTTCCGCCAGCTCCGGACTGGTGATCTGCTTTCCTATCAGGTCCAGCAGGATCACGTATGAATGTTCCGGAATAATGGAAATCAGTCGCTGGGTTTCCTTCTCCAGGATTTGGTTCCGTTCCGCTTCCGAAGGCTCCTGTGGCATCTTCTCTTCGTTGATACTTACGATTTCCAGTTTGCAGAAAGGCTGCAGGCGCTTAACGTATTCCTCTAAAGCGGCCGTCAGATATTTTTCTTTCAGTTTGCCAACGCAGGCAATGGTAATTTTCATGATGTCACCTGATATTTTTGTAGCGCAATAATTCAAACAAAGTCAAGAACCGCAACATATTTTCCCATACGCAATTGTTAAAAAAGCCGCCCGGTAACGAGCGGCTTAATTTTTTTGCAGAAGCGGGCAGTTACAAATTATTTAAAAACCATTTGCAAATTCAGCCTGCACTGTTTCAGTTTCTCGGATATTCCTGCAACACAACGGCCAGGGTCATCTGGTTTTCATTCCGCAACACGGTAATGTTCACCTGATCCCCTACCTGATGTTTAGCGATTTCATCCCGCAAAGCCATAACGGTATTCACCTTCACACCGTTGAACTCGGTGATGATGTCTCCGGTACGGGCACCGGCACGGGCCAGAGGGCCGCCTTTGGACAGCTTCATAATGAACAGGCCGCCATGGAGATCCATATCGAAGCCATACTGTTTGGCAATGCCGGCATCAATTAAGGATGCGCCAACATAAGGATGGGCTACCCGGCCTTTAGACGCCAGTTCTTTCACGATGGGCTTCACATTGTTGATGGGAATGGCAAAGCCGATACCTTCCACGTTGGACACGGCGATTTTGGCGCTGTTGATGCCGATAATTTCCCCGTCCGCATTCACCAGGGCCCCGCCGGAGTTACCCGGGTTAATGGCCGCGTCAGTCTGGAACAGGGTGAATTTCTTTTCACCGATTTCCACGGAACGGTTCAGGGCAGAAATGATACCTACGGTAACCGTGCCCCTAAATTCCATGCCCAGCGGGTTGCCGATGGCAATGGCCGGTTCGCCCACTTCTACGGTGGAGGAATCACCGAATTCCGCTACGGGCAGATTATCCATTTCAATTTTAACTACAGCCAGATCCGTAGCCGCGTCGGTGCCCAGCACCTTGCCCTGGGCGCTTCGTCCGTCCGCCAGGCTCACCACCAGTTCCGAGGCGCCTTCCACCACATGGTTGTTGGTAACGATAAGGCCGCTCTTATCATAGATCACGCCGGAACCGTAGCCCCGCTCTGCCAGCTGCACCCGGTTAAAGAAGTCACGGACATAAGCCTTGTTGGTGATACCTACCACAGAAGGGCCAACCTTTTTAGCTGCCTGCACAATGGGGGTATTCCGTGCTCCGGATAATTTTTTATCAATTTCTTCCGCTTTCTTTTGCTGGCTCTGCTGGGTAGTTTCCACAGCCGGGGCCGTTGCTTTCTTGCCTGCGTCCGGGGGAGCCGCTTTTCCGTTGCCGCCGCCGCAGCCGCCCAGCAGCATGCTCATGGCTAATAACAGGCTGACGGTTGCGGTGCCTGCCTTATTCAAAAATGTTTTGCTCATAATAATCCTCCCATTCCTTATTTTTCACCACTTCTTCCTGAGAAGTGACATAGAACTGAATCTTTGTATTGGGACGCTGCTGCTGCACCATGCCCCGCACTGTGGACAGGGCCAGGTCCGGCGTATTGTTCTCCTGGCTCAGGTGGGCCAGAAAAACTTGCCGGGGCAAATTCTGCAACGAGGTAAGCAGGTGCCCTGCGGTTTCGTTGGCCAGATGGCCTTTTGTTCCCAGAATCCGTTTCTGTAAAGGCGGCGGGTAGCTTCCGTTTTTCAGCAGGATCGGGTCGTGGTTGCTTTCCAGCACCAGCACTTCCGCCCCCTCCAGCTCCCGTTTCACCAGGTCGCTTACATAGCCTGTATCGGTTATGTAACTGAAGGCATGACCTTTCCAGCGGAACGTATATCCTGTAGGTTCCAGGGCATCGTGAGATGTCGCGAAGCTTCGCACCTGCAGTCCCCCCAGGGTGATTTCCGTTTGGGGCGCCAGAATCTGCCGGTTGCACAGCTGCAGGTCTATCCTTGGCAGGGTCTGCTTGATGCCCCGCCAGGTTCCGGCACTGGCATAAATGGGAACGGAAAACTTTTTCACGAAAGTTTCCAGCCCTTTTACGTGATCGATGTGTTCGTGAGTAATAAATACCGCCGTCAGGTTTTCGGGACGAAGCCCCAGACGCTCCATACCCTGGCTAATGCGGCGGCAGGAAATGCCTGCGTCCACCAGCACCATGCCGGCTTCGCAACGCATCACAGTGGCGTTGCCCTTGCTGCCGCTGGCCAGCACCGCTACCTGGAAGCAGCTCATGCTTTGGCCTCTTCGCCAGACGTTGCAGTAGTTGCATCACCGGCAGTTTTAACAACGCTGCCAGCTTTTTCCGCACCGCCAGCTTCCTGTTTTTCTTCTTCCGCCAGTTTTACCCCGGCGCTGCAGCCCAGCCGTTCCGCCCCGGCCGCAATCATAGCTTTGGCCGTCGCGTAATCCCGGATGCCTCCCGCTGCTTTCACCCGCAGTCCCAGTTTTTGTGCTTCCCCATATAACAGGGCCACGTCTTCAACCGTAGCGCCGCCTTTGCTGAAACCGGTGCTGGTCTTCACAAAAGCTGCGCCGGCTTTGGCGATCATACCGCAGGCGCGGGTCTTTTCTTCTTCGTTTAATAAACAGGTTTCAATGATCACTTTCACCGGTGCAGCGCCGGCAGCTTCCACCACCTGGCGGATATCTTCCACCACAAAGGCGTTGTCCCGGCCTTTTAACGCACCAATGTTGATGACCATATCCACTTCGTCGGCGCCGTTCTGCACTGCCCGCCGGGCCGCGGCGGCTTTCACCTCCGGCTCATCGCAGCCTAAAGGAAAACCAACCACCGTAACCACTTTCACTTCCGTTCCTGCCAGCAGATGTTTTGCCAGAGGCACGAAGCAGGGGTTGACGCACACGCCCAGAAAATTATGGGTGCGGGCTTCCATGCACAACTTAATAATATCCCCGGTGGTTGCTTCCGGTTTCAGCAATGTATGTTCAATATATTTTTCAATCATAAATGACTCAAATCCTCCTGAAAATTGCAATCAGGTTTGGCAATTTTCATCAAATAAAATGTACTGCATAATTTTGTTTTATTTATGTCGTAAATAATTTTATCGTATCTTTTTCCCTTTGACAAGTGGTATAATAAACAGTGTTTTTACGCAAAACTTCAAAAAAATATTTTCCTTTTTCGTTTCGTAATTTATTCTGGAGCAAAGCATAACCCGTAATGATAAACTAAAAATCCTGCTCCAATTTCATCAGTAAAAATCAGAAAGGTATTCGCACATGGAAAAAATCGTTCTGCTGTTAGCCAAAGAATTAAATATTAAACCGGCCCAGGCGGAAGCCGCCCTGCAGCTGTTGGACGGAGGCAACACCGTCCCCTTCATCGCCCGGTACCGTAAAGAAGCCACCGGCTCCCTGGACGAAGAGCAGATCCGTACTCTGGAAGCCCGGGCCCAGTACCTGCGGAACCTGGACCAGCGCCGTGAAGAGATCCTGAATTCCATCCGGGAACAGGAAAAGCTGACGCCGGAACTGGAACGGCAGATCATGGCGGCGGAAAAGATGCAGGTACTGGAGGACCTGTACCTGCCCTACCGGCCGAAGAAACGTACCCGGGCCCAGATTGCCCGGGAAAAGGGATTGGAACCCTTGGCCAGCTACATTGTGCTGCAGGCAGACACGCCCAGGAGCCTGGCCGAACTGGCGGCGCCTTTTATCAATGCTGAAAAAGGCGTGGAAACGGAAAGCGATGCCTGGAAAGGGGCCCAGGATATTGTAGCGGAAACCGTTTCTGACCGGGCCGACGTACGGGCCCTGATCCGCCGGGTCCTGTGGCAGAACGCCCAGCTGTCTTCCGTCCTTTCCACAGACGAGACCACCGGCAAAGATTTCCTTATGTACAAAGAGTACAGCGAACCGGTGCGGCAGCTTCCTCCCCACCGCACCCTGGCCCTGAACCGGGGGGAAAAGCTGAAATACCTGAAGCTTTCGTTGGATTACCCGGAAGAAAAAATGCTGGCGGAACTGCACCGTTTCCTGAAGATAAAAGAAGGAAACGCGTTCTCCCAAATGTACGCAGAAGCCTGCGCCGACGCCTACAAGCGTCTGATCTTTCCCTCCATTGAGCGGGAGATCCGGAACGAACTGACGGAAAAAGCGGAGAAGCAGGCCATCAATGTATTTTCCGTAAACCTGCGTCAGCTGTTGTTGCAGCAGCCCATTGCGGGACATACGGTCATCGGCCTGGACCCGGGCTACCGTACCGGCTGTAAGACCGCCGTCATCGATCCCCAGGGCAAGGTACTGGCTACGGACACCCTGTATATCATCGGCAGCCAACGGCAGCAGGATGAAGCGGAAGCCCATTTTGTAAAACTGATAAAAGAGTTTGGCGCTACTCTTGTCACCATCGGCAACGGTACCGCTTCCTACGAAACAGAAGAGTTTACCGCAAAAATGATTGCCAAACACAAACTGAACCTTTCGTATTTAATTGTCAGCGAAGCAGGAGCTTCCGTGTATTCCGCCTCGCCTCTGGCCAAAGAAGAGCTCCCTGACCTGAACGTTTCCCTCCGGGGCGCCGTCTCCATCGCCCGGCGGATTCAGGATCCTCTGGCGGAACTGGTAAAAATCGAGCCGAAAGCCATTGGCGTAGGCCAGTACCAGCACGATGTAAACCAGAAAGAACTGGGCAACGCATTAGGCGACGTAGTGGAAAGCTGCGTAAACCATGTAGGGGTAGAGCTGAACACCGCCTCTCCCGCATTGTTGGGTTATGTGGCAGGCATCAGCAGCACGGTTGCGAAAAATATTATCACCTGGCGGAACGAAAACGGCCGCTTCCACAACCGCAAGGAACTCCTGAAAGTTCCCCGGCTGGGTCCCGCGGCCTTCACCCAGTGCGCAGGCTTTTTGCGCATCGCCAACGGGACAGACCCGCTGGATAATACGCCGGTCCATCCGGAAAGTTATGCTCTGACGGAAAAAATTCTGGCGGAACTGGGCTGCAAAAAAGAAAACTGCGCCAGCCCTTCCGTACAGCTGGCAGCAGCCAAAGCAGACCCAAAACGGATCGCCGACCATCTGCAGGCCGGCCTTCCCACCGTCACCGATATTTTACAGGCCTTAGCCAAACCGGGCCGGGATCCCCGTGAGGATTCCCCCGCCCCCATGAGCCGTAAGAACGTGACCAAACTCAGCGACCTGCAGATCGGTACCATTGTTAAGGGAACTGTCCGCAATGTAGTAGACTTCGGCTGCTTCGTGGACATCGGCCTGAAGATCAACGGGCTGATCCACCGCTCCGAATTATCCAACCGGCGTTTCAAACATCCTCTGGATATCGTTTCCACCGGGGATATCGTAGACGTGATGATCATCAGCATCGACGAAGCCCGGGGACGTATCGGGCTTTCACTGAAACAGGTACCGCAGAATAAATCTTTATAAAAATCCTGTATTTTGCGTTTTCGTAAATTAATTCTATCGCAAACAAAAAGCGAAAGGGAAAAGTCAGGAGCAAAACATTGGGAACGATTGCGTAATTCCATGAGATGAAATGAGCCGTTGTGGCGAGACTGTTCGAGGGGCACAGCCCCGAGTTTCGAAGCCACAGGCGAATAAATCCATGGAATAGCAATCGTGTACAGTTTTGCGAAGACTTTTCCCTTTCGCTTTAGTTTTATTTATTCATTACTAATTTTTCCATAAAAAAAGCCCTTACGAGAAGGGCCAAATGAGGGGCTGTGTTAACTTGCAAATATACTATAACACAATCAAAAGGATACTTCAAGAGGTAAACTGCCAAGTTTGCACAACTTTTGAAAATTTCAACGAAAAGTCCTCTGTATAAAAATTTCAGGGCCTTTTTTCTTACAAACGTACTCATTATAAGGACAATCCGCGAAATTCTCACTGGTTACTTCCCAGCGCCTCTATATTCCCTCTCTAATTTTTTAGTATTCTCATTAAATTTTTCTGACATTTTTACATCCTGCATCTGGGCCATCTGCTGCCGCAACCTGGGAATGTCCGGAATCCAGTAGCTGATGCCGCCGATGTATTCCGGTTCCCCCGGAACCATAGCCATCTTCAGCCCGTCCTTCTCCATCATGCCATGCATAACCTTTCCCAGTTCTACCATTTCTTTTAAGGAAAGGTCCGTTTTAATCATGGACATGATCTGTTTTGACACACCGGGCATCTTTGCAATGATGTTTTTGGAAGCAATCTGTTTATATAAAGCCATAATAAACTTCTGCTGCCGGCGGATCCGTCCGATATCCCCTTCTTCATCCCGGTAACGGACATACTGCATGGCGGTTTTCCCGTCCATGTGCTGCATCCCGGGCCGCAGGTCGATTTCAAAATTCGCATAGGGGTCGTAATAGTACATCCGCTTTTCCACGTTGATATCCACGCCGCCAATTACATCCACCAGGTCCTTAAATCCCTGAAAGTCCACTACCACATAATTGTGCAGTTTGATTCCCAGGAACTCCTGCACCGTGTCCCTGGTCAGGTCCTGTCCCCCATAGGCAAAAGCGGCATTCACTTTGTCCCATCCGTGATCTTTGATCTTCACCCGGGTATCCCGGGGAATAGACAACAGGGATGCGTTCTTGTTGTTTTTATCCAGCATCACCACAAACAGGGTATCGCTGCGGCCCACGTCATCCTTCCGGATGTCGCAGCCCATTACCACGATATTTTTTTTACCGGACAAAAGGCCAAGATCCGCCAGCCGGTCCGGCAGGGAGATATCATCCCCCCATATCCAGTACCCTATGAGTAATAAAATCAGAAAAAATATTTTACGCAAACTGAGCTAACCCCTTTCCGAAACGATCCAGGAAACTGTGCAAAATGGCAGCAGTCATTCCCCAGATCACCTTATCCCCGTACTGGTAAAAGTAAATGGGATACTCCTGATGGAAATCCTTATGGGGATCCAGCTGAGGCACCAGTTCAAAGGGAAAATCCTCTTTCCGTTTAATATGGATATGAGCCGTACCGATCCTGGGTTCCGCATTCACCAGCCAGGCAAGGGGAACCGTAAACAGTTCCGCCACTTCGTCTCGATTATAGTTCCAGTTTTTATAGTTAACGGGAATGCTGTCCCCATTGATTTCTGAATTCCATATCCCCACAAAAGGATAAACCATAAAGCCGTTATGGGCGGCAAAAAAATCCAGGGTACCGCAAAGCTGAATTTCTTTATAGTTTACTCCCAGTTCTTCCGAGGCTTCCCGCACTGCTGCCGCCGCAAAATTTCGGTCGCCCCTTTCCCTGCGCCCGCCGGGGAAACAGATGTCCCCGGGCTGCCAGCCCAGTTTTCCGGAACGGACTTCAAATAAAAGTTCCGGTCCTTCCCTGCCGGGAAGCAACAGCAGGAGAACCGATGCCGTCCGCGTTACCACACCCGTCGAATCCAGACGGGGACGACGGGCACAGGTCTCCTGCTTCAGCCATGCTGCCACCGCATGCAAATTTTTCATTAATAATCCTTCTTTAATATAAAACTACCTGCTAAGCTGCCGGACTGCCGGCACTTTTTTGTAATAAATGTTGCAGGAAAACAATTTGCCTGCACGCCTTTATTTTACAAAAAGATCCCACAAGATAACCGCTGCCGCGCCGGGAATCCCGAAGAATCCGGCGATCAGTGCCTTGATAACGGTAATGTGGATCGTAACGTTAAACAGCGCTCCCCCCAACAGGTTTGCCAGCCACAGCATGATCGCACCGATGATGCCGTTCCAGACCAGCTTAAAGGGCAGCGACAATAATTTGACAATGACCCACAGGATAACGACGCCGATAGCCAGTGAGCCAAGTGAAGCAATGATTTCCATGTGCTACCTCCTGTGATATTATAAAACATAAAATAAATTCTAACGTAAAAACAAAAGAATATGCAAGCCTGTGTCTTTAATGTACATAAAACCTAATTCCGGCTTTTCTATTACAGCCGTGTACGGTTTTCCAGAGCCTTGGCCAGGGTCACCTCATCGGCGTATTCCAGATCCCCACCCATGGGCAGTCCCCGGGCAATCCGGCTGACAACAACGCCCAGAGGCCGCAGCACCCGGGCCAGATACGCAGCGGTCGCTTCTCCCTCTACATTGCTGTTGGTAGCAAGGATCACTTCCTTAACATCGCCCTTTTCCAGCCGCAGCAGCAACTCTTTAATCCGCAGTTCTTCAGGGCCGATACCGTCCAGGGGAGAAAGACAGCCGTGCAACACGTGGTACACGCCGTTAAACCCGTGGCTCCGTTCCATGGCCATGGCATCCTGGGGCTGCTCCACCACACAGATCACCGAGTGGTCGCGATTTTCGTCCCCGCAGATTTCACAGACCTCACGGTCTGTCAGATTGAAACATTCCCTGCAGAAACGGATCTCCCGTTTTGCCTTCATCAGCGTTTCCGCCAGACGCCGGACTTCATCCTCGGACATGTCGATAATATGATAGGCCAAACGCAGGGCAGATTTATTTCCGATGCCCGGCAGACCCCGGAACTCTTCATACACATTGTTCAGCGGTTTGATCAGTCCGGCCATATTACATTCCCGGAATCTTCAGTCCGCCGGTCACTTTGTTCATTTCTTCTTCGGAAACCGTATCCACCTGGTGCATGGCTTCATTTACCGCAGCCAGGATCAGGTCCTGCAGCATTTCCACATCTTCGGGGTCAACCACCTGGGGATCGATGACGATACCTGTCAGTTCTTTTTTACCGGTTACGGTAACCTTTACCGCTCCGCCGCCTGCCGCACTTTCAAATGTGCGGGCCTGCAGGTCCGCCTGCACCTTCTGCATTTCTGCCTGCATCTTCTGGACTTTCTGCAGCATACCCTGCATATTACCCATACCACCCATTCCGGGGAATTTCATACCTTTCATGTTATATCCTCCTTATACATTAACTATAAATCACATTTATGTCTTTTTTATGATATTTTTTCCGATTCACTTTTATATGGGAATCAATACAAAGCAAACACATCATCCCGTAAAAAAACCGGTTGTAAATTTTTTTCATTTACACTTTATGCAGTGTACCTCCGAACATTTCCAGAGCTTTTTTGGTGCTTTCAGAAATCTGCGTTCCCTGCGGTGCCTGATCCGTTACCGGTGTTTCCATCGCCGGGTCCGATGCTATCAGATTTTTTTCAGCTTTGCCGCTGTCTGCGGTAGCGCCGGTCGGGGTTGCAGCAACTGCAGAGAGCGGATCCTTTTTCAAAGATGTCGGCGCCGGAGAACTTTTCTGGGCGCCACCGGCAGGACCTCTTCCTGTATCTACCACACATTGCAGCCGTATGGGCACGCGTGCGATCCGCAAAAGCACTCCTTCCACCACTTCCCGGTAATCGCTTTTCTGGAGCCGTTCGCTTAAGAATTTTGTTTTAAAACCAATAGTAAGGATTTTGTTTTCATACGACAGCACATGGCCGTTGGAAGCACAGGACGCAATGGAATTTTTCCGATCCGCCCTGAGTAATTCCAGCGCCTTTTGCCAGTACTCATCACCCTCGGCCCATTCCCCGCCGTAAGCAGTGTAAGTTTGCACAGGGGAAGCCCCGGTGGAATTCGGTGCAGCGCCAGCTTTTTGAACGGTTGACCCAGCCGGTTTAACCATTGACGGCCCAGGTTCAGCCCCGCCTGCATAAGCATCAGGAGCTTTGGGTGTAACCGGCCCGTCTTTTTTTACTGCAGGCTTGGATGGGCTGACAGGTGTTGCAGGATTTTTTGCCGCAGCCGTTGCCGTTTGTTTTACCGCCGGTTCCAAAATTTCTGACGCAACAACTGGCATTGGCGAAACTTTCGGAGGTACTGGCACAGTTTGTTCCATGGCCGGTGGCGCGGTTACAGGTTCCGAAGGAATGACAGAAGCCGTTGCATTTTGTTTTCCGGATTCCCGGGCAACCACTGTAATGCCCTGTTCTTTCAGCGCAGCCAGTTCCCGTTCCAACTGATCCACCCGGGCAGCCAGCACTTTCAGGCTGCGGTTGTCTTCCCTGCACAGATCATACAGGCACATCTCTGCAGTAATCCGCCCCCGGGCTGTAAAGCGAAGCTCACTCATGGCCTGATGAATAATTTCCTGAGCAGCCAGAATCCGTTCCCCGGAATAAAAGGGCGACAGGTTTCCGAGTTCTTCCGCTGTATCCGTCACATAAATGGGCTGATAGTCCGGCGTAGCTTTATACAGCAGCAGCGCCCTCATATAACCCGATAATTCTATCAGTATCTGGCTGATGTCCTTGCCCTGCATCAGCAGTCTGTCAAAAATCAGCAGCGCATCGGTCACGTTTCGCTTTCCTACCGCCTGCACAAGCTCCCGCAAAATTTCCCGGCCGATAATGCCGCGAACGGAACGGACAACTTCCGCGGTAACCGTCTCTGCCATAACGCCGCATTGTTCCAGCAGGCTCAGGGCGTCACGCATGCCGCCTTCCGAAGCTGCCGCTATCAGTTCCAGAGCCGCTTTATCCGCCTTGATATCGCTGCCTTCCGCCACTTTTTGCAGATGAGCCACGATTTCTTCCTGGGTAATGGGATGGAAATCAAACCGCTGGCACCGGGAATGGATGGTAGGTAAAATTTTCTGGGGTTCCGTGGTAGCCAGAATAAACACCACATGCTTGGGCGGCTCTTCCAAAGTCTTCAGCAGAGCGTTGCAGGCTTCCGTTGTCAGCATATGGGCTTCGTCGATGATATAGACCTTGTACCGGCAGTTCACCGGCGCGAAGTCCGCGTTTTTATTCAGATTTTTAATGTCGTCCACGCCCCGGTTGGAAGCAGCGTCCAGCTCCTGCACATCCATAGAGCTGCCGTCTGTAATTTGCCGGCAGTTCAGGCATTCCCCGCAGGGATGGTCCGTAGGCCCGTTTTCACAATTCAGGGCTTTGGCAAAAATACGGGCCGTAGTGGTTTTCCCCGTGCCCCGGGGTCCCGTAAACAGATATGCATGGGCAATACGGCCGCTGGTAAGGGCGTTCATCAAAGCCTGCTTCACAGGAGCCTGTCCAACCAGCGTTTCAAAACTGGAAGGCCGCCAGCGCAGATACAAAGTTTGGTAAGCCATATCGCACATCCTTTCCGTATCAGGTAACCTTTCCCAAATCTATTATATTATAGTAAAAATTTTAACAAATAACAATGAAAATAATATGAAATTATATTAAAAAAGCAGCCTCTTCCCAGAGACTGCTTTCTGTTAGTTTTCCTGTAAGACCGCAGGGCAGGCACCCCCGCGGCGCATGAAGGTATCCGCTTAGTGCTGCTTCCTTCCGGACCTGACACGGTTCACAGGCCTCCATCGCGCAGGACCTGCCGCTACAGCCTTACAGGAAAACCTTTTTGTTTTAAGATTATAAGAAAAAAGCCGCATTGCGGCAAGGTTTTCAAATGGCGGAGAGAGAGGGATTCGAACCCTCGGTACGGTTTCCCGTACACACGCTTTCCAGGCGTGCACCTTCAACCGCTCGGTCATCTCTCCGGTTGTAGGAATAAAAGCTATAAAATTGTACGTGGCTGAAGCTCAGCCACGTAAGATATTATACGGATATTTCACTGTTCTGTCAAGTAGTTTTTATTATATTAGGATTCAGTCTTCACTATCTTCATCCGGCATGACCCACAGGGTGCGGCTTGCATTTAACAAAATGTTCTGGGCAGTACTTCCCATCAGCAGGCCCTTAATCGGACCGGCTCCCGTTCTGCCGGAAATGATCAGGCTGCAGTTTTCCTCTTCCGCCAGTTTGCAGATTTCTTTTGAGGCGGCGCCTCCGTCCGCAATAACATACCGGGAATTGATTCCGAAATTCTGCATTTCATTGCAAAGTTCAACCAGCATATCTTCGGCCATCTCTTTGCTTTCCGTCAGTTCCTCATCACCCCGGACGCCTTCAATGACATGGACGAACAGCACCTCGCCCACGTGTTCCCGCAGGTTCCGGATATAATTCAGCGCAATAAGGGATTTTCTGGAAAAATCGGTTGGAAGCAAAATGCGGTTCAGATAGTCATCGCACTTATAATCCCCTTTTACAATAAGGGTAGGGATTTCAATAGCCCGCACTGCGTTAAAGGTACTGCTGCCCCGGAAGGTGCTGGCCCAGACCCCTTTTCCGTGGGAAGCCATGATCATCAGGTTTACATTGTACTGATCCGCCGCTTTCCGGATACCGTTCAGAATGTCTTCATCCGTTTCCCATAAAACTTTTACGTTATCGTATCCCGCGTTTCGGATATCCTGGGCCAGTCCTTTTAAGCGGCTGTATGTTTTTTTATAATAAGAGCTGGTTTCCGCAGCGTCTTCGGCTTTTCTGACCACGTGAAGCAGATATACTTCCGTTTCCGGGTCAAGGCACACGCTGTACAGCACATCTAACATACGGGAGGTAAGTTCCGACAAATCCAAAGCCAGCATTACTCGGGAAAACATTCGCAGACACTCCTTTAGTCACTCTCACTGATTCCCTGTTTCTGCAAGGACGCTGCTTCCTGCAACGCCCCTGAAAAATTTATCATAATCTGTCTATATCAGTACACGCTCATTACTTTCCCCGGGTTCAGGATATCCAGAGGATCCAGGGCTTTCTTAATGGATTTCATCATAGCCAGTTCCACCGGGTCCGTGTATTTTTCCAAAGCATACACTTTCTTGGCGCCGATGCCGTGTTCTCCGGAAATACGCCCGCCCAGACTGTAGACATAAGCATATGCCACTTCATGGAAAGCATGTTGCTGTTCTTCCCAGGCCTCGTCGCTCATATCGCCCTTCATATGCTGGAAGTGCAGGTTTCCATCGCCGGCATGGGCCAGACAGAACATGGTGAAGTCATATTTCTTCGCTTCTTCCGTCAGGGTTTTGATGCAGTTGGCGATCTGGTCAACAGGAACCACCAGATCGTCAGACTGGGCAATCTTGCTCAGGGAACGGGTGGATTCCAGGCAGTTGCGGCGTACGGTCCATACCCGGTCATCCGCTTCCAGTACGTCAATAGCGCCGGATTCTTCGCAGATCTCCGCCAGCTTTTCCATTTTTTCATCGACTTCTTCTTCGTTAAAGGTTTCCATGCTGACAATGAGGTAGCAGACTCCTTCATCATAATGGGGCAGCTTGATCTCGCTGTATTCGCAGGAGCTCTTCAGGAAGTTGTTGTCCATAAATTCTACGCTGGTAGGTTCCAGGCCGGCCTTTAACAGGTTAGGTACCAGGGTCACCGCTTTATCCAGATCGTCAAATACTGCAGCCACATCCACCTTGTACGGAGGCAGCGGCAGTAATTTCAGGGTAGCCTTGCAGATGATGCCCAGGGTGCCTTCGGAACCCATTACCAGTTGTTCCAGGCAGTAGCCGGTGCTGCATTTTTTCAGGCGGGAACCCAGGGTCGTAATCTCTCCGGTAGGAGTAACCACTTCCACGGAATATACCTGGTGCCGCGTGGTACCGTAACGCACCGCTTTGTTGCCTCCTGCGTTGGTGGCGATGTTGCCTCCGATCAGGCAGCTTTCCGCACTGCAGGGGTCACCCGCATACAGCAGTCCTTTGGCTTTCGCAGCCTGTTGGATATCAATGGTGCGGGCGCCTGCTTCCGCTACGGCATACATGGCGTCCTCATTGATTTCGATAATCCTGTTCATTTTTTCCATGTTCAGCACGATGCCGCCCAGTACGGGGATGGCGCCGTCGGAAACGCTGGTACCGGCGCTGCGGGGAGTTACCGGCACTACGAATTTG
>Ga0310695_10006457_pt1 | contig 19362 bp, 15 predicted proteins | sample RumenRJG_04DNA_FD_203882 | JGI IMG/M metagenome (GOLD analysis project Ga0310695, IMG submission 203882) | Bovine rumen microbial communities from Lethbridge, Alberta, Canada - RJG_04 (v2) (version 2) | ecosystem: Host-associated > Mammals > Digestive system > Stomach > Rumen | place: Canada...
CCACAGAAGATGTGGCAGGTGCGCAACGGCTATGAACTGCCCGACCGCTATGTGCTCAACGTGGGGTCGATAGAGGAACGGAAGAACGTGCTGCTGGCAGTGAAGGCCCTCCAGCGCCTGCCAGAGGATGTGGCAATGGTCATCGTGGGACGAAAGACGCCTTATGCCGATGAGATCAGGCGGTACGTCAGCGAGAACATGCTGCAGGAGCGGGTGCTCATGCTGCACGGGGTGCCTGACGACGACCTGCCTGCACTCTACCGCATGGCCGATGCCTTCGTCTACCCCTCGCGCTACGAGGGATTCGGCATACCCATCATAGAAGCCATACGCATGGGACTGCCCGTGGTGGCCTGCACAGGGTCGTGCCTGGAGGAAGCGGGTGGTCCGGACAGCCTTTACGTAGATCCTGACGACGACGAGGCGATGGCCCATGCCCTGATGCAGGTGCTCTATGGTGCACCAGAGCGTGAGCGCAGGATAGAACTGAGTCAGGCCTATGTGGAGCGGTTTGGCAACACGGGGGCTGCACAGAAATATGCTGAGGTGTATAGAGATTTGAGATTAGAAAATGGAGCATAAAAAGGAAGCACTTAGAAAACTGATGATGGCTGTGGAGAAGGAATTGCTGCACAAGCCTAATAAGAAGACATTGGACCGCCTGTCGCTGCTGGTGGGATTCCAGGACTGGGAATCTTTTCAGGATGCACTACACGGCGATGCCGATGGACGAACGAACTATGAAGGGGAAGAGGAAATGCAGAAGGAGAGCAAATGATGTGCTAAACTCAACAAAAAAAGCATCGCCACACTTCTCACTGTGTGCGATGCTTTATTGTTTTTGTTGAAGGCGATTCTTAATCCTCTCCCTTGGCAACGATAGCCGAACGCTTCTCCTTGATGCGAGCAGCCTTGCCGGTGAGTTTGCGCAGGTAGTACAACTTAGCGCGACGAACCTTACCAACCTTGTTCACTTCGATGCTGTCAATGTTGGGCGACTCGATGGGGAAGATACGCTCCACCCCCACGGTGCCAGACATCTTGCGAACAGTGAAACGCTTCTTCTCACCATGGCCTACGATCTTGATGACCACGCCACGATACAACTGGATGCGCTCCTTGGTACCCTCGATAATTTTGTAAGCGACAGTCACAGTGTCACCAGCCTTGAAACTGGGGTGCTGCTTGCCGGTTGCAAATGCTTCTTCAGCAACTTTGATTAAATCCATAACTTTTTAACCTTTTAAAATATTATTTGCTGTATCGTTCCTACGCAACATAACAGGCAACTCTCCTATCTTCCTGCCAGCGATTACGCGGAAAGCGGCTGCAAAGGTACTGCTAAAAAATGAGAAATGAGATATGAGGAATGAGAAATATGTATTCCGTTAACTTTTTTTAGGAATAAAAAGTGCTCTATAAGCGCCTGACTCTGAACATTTTTTCCTACTTTTGCAGAAAAATAGTGACCTATGAAAAAGTATCTGATCATTTTGGCTGCCGCATCGGGTATGATGCTGACAGCCTGCACTACGCACTACAAACTGACGAATGTGAGCAGAACGCGCATCTTGGTGGACAAGACCTATGACGCCAATCCCGATGCCAAGGCGATGGCCTTCCTGGCCCCCTACAAACAGAAGGTGGACTCGATTATGGGACCCGTGGTGGGCGAGGTGGCTCACAACATGGCGGCCAGCCGTCCTGAGAGCGACCTCTCGAACCTGCTGCCTGACATCTTTATATATATGGCGAAGAACTACGGCGAGAAGCCTGACTTCGCTGTCTATAACATGGGTGGCATACGCTCGGCATTTGCCAAGGGCAAGGTGACCTACGGTGATGTGCTCGACGTGGCTCCCTTTGAGAATAAGATCTGCTTCCTCACCTTGACTGGCGAGAAAGTGAAGGAACTCTTCGCACAGATAGCCAAGCGAGGCGGCGAGGGCGTGAGCAAGGGCGTGGAACTGGTCATCACGAAAGACGGTCAACTGGTGTCGGCCCGCCTGAACGGTAAGGAGATAGACCCCAGTGCCAAATACCGCGTGACCACCATCGACTACCTGGCTCAGGGCAACGACGGGCTGGTGGCTTTCAAGAGTGCTACTGACTTGAACTCTCCGCAGGAAGACAGCAACAATGCTCGCTACGTCATCAGGGACTACTTCCAGGAGATGATGAAGCAGGGCATCGTCGTCGATGCGAAAGTTGAGGGACGGATTGTTATTAAATGAGAAATGAGGAATGAGGAATGAATTCGTAAGATTCAGTTCGAAATAAGAGTAGTAATATGAAAAGAATAGTTGCATTATCGATATTTGTTTGTTTGTTCGTGGGTGCCGCGTGGGCACAGAAGTCGATTACCGTGCTGCACACCAGCGATACCCACTCGTGTGTTCTCCCGCTGAACGCCAACCTGGCCGACACGGTGATAGCCGGAAGGGGAGGATTCATCCGTCGCATCGACATGCTGAAGGCTGAACGGCAGAAAGATCCCAACCTGCTGCTTTTCGACACGGGCGACTTCTCACAGGGCTCCAGTTACTACACCATGTTCAAAGGCGACGTGGAGGTGGGACTGATGAACCAGATGGGCTATGATGCCGGCACCATCGGCAACCATGAGTTCGACTATGGCATGGAAAACATGGTCCGTCTCTTCAAGATGGCCAACTTCCCTATCATCTGCTCGAACTACGATTTTGGCGATACGGAACTGAAGGATATCGTGAAGCCCTACCTCATCCTGAAGCGCAACGGCGTGAAGATCGGCATCTTCGCCCTCTGCCCGCCGCTGGAGGGACTTGTATCAACCAAGAACTACGGTCCGCTGAAGTTCCTCGATGCCAGCGAGAAGGCACAGGAGATGGTTGACCTGCTGAAGAACAAGAAGAAGTGCGACGTGGTCATCTGCCTGAGCCATCTGGGCTGGAAGACAGAGGAATATCCTGACAACAAGGTCATACAGAACACGGAGGGTATCGACCTCATCCTGGGCGGTCACTCACACACCTACCTGAAGACGCTGGGCTATGAGAACGACAAGAGCGGTCGTCGCGTGCCTGTGGATCATGAGGGCAAACATGGCGTGTTCGTCGGGAAGGTGACGCTGGACTTCCAGAAGAAATAATTTTTACTCAACTTTCGCAAGTTGAGTTGGAAGGAATGGAAAGGGAGTGCCACTCCCTTAAACTTCCAAGAAGTTGAACTTGCGATACTTTTAGGGTTGAGTGTTGAGAGGAAGGAGGCAGACCTTCCCCTCAGCCAATGAACGGGGCACATCGATGATGCGCTGGTTGTAGGAACCGCGGAAGAGAAGGTCGGGGTCGCTGAATTTCTCGATAAAGGGACCATCGATGAGGACATCGAGTTCGGATAGCAGTTCGCGCTGGTCATCATGGATGAGGCTCTCGAAGGTGAAGCCTGTGTAGCACCATATATCTTTCTGCGTGCGTCGGTGGATCTGACGGGCCAGTTCGGCAAAGCCCGCCGCCTGGTACATCGGGTCGCCACCAGAGAAGGTGACACCACGGGTGAAGGGGTCGGCCTCGATGACACGCATAATCTGTTCCACCGTCATCTCCTTCCCACCACGGAAGTCCCACGACTGCGGATTGTGGCAGCCAGGGCACTGGTGGTTACAGCCAGCACAATAGATAGAGGTCCGGAAGCCCGGACCGTCTACCATTGTATCTTCTATGATTGAGAGTACGCGAATCACAATTCTAAAAATCTCCGCTCGAACTCCGCTCGCTTTCACCAAGCGAAGCGACTGAAAGAAACCTCAAATCTCCAATCTCCAATCTCAATCCTCAAACAGCGTCTGATTACCATCGTCGATATGGGTGACGCGATCGTTCAGTTCGGCCAGTTTTCCGCTGTTCCATCGGTCGGTAGTACCCACCAGATAGCCCGTGATGCGCTGCAGGCGGTCAATATGGGTGGAGCCGCACTTAGGACACTTCTTCAGGTCGCTCTGGGCGTTCTCGTAGCCGCAGTCCATGCAACGGTTGCGGTTGTGGTTCACAGAACCGTAACCCATGTTCAGACGGTCCATCATATCGACCACACTCATGATGACCTGTGGGTTGTGGGTGGCATCGCCATCGATCTCCACGTAAAAGATGTGGCCGCCACGGGTCAGTTCGTGATAGGGAGCCTCCACCTCAGCCTTATGGCGGGCCGAGCACTTATAGTAAACAGGCACATGGTTCGAATTGGTATAATAATCGCGGTCGGTGATGCCAGGAATGCTGCCGAAGTCCTTGCGGTCGCGCTTGGTGAAGCGTCCTGCCAGTCCCTCTGCGGGTGTTGCCAGCACCGAGTAGTTATGATGGTACTGATCACAGAACACGTTGATGCGGTCACGCATATAGGTAATGATCTTCAGACCTAACTGCTGTGCCTCTTCACTCTCGCCGTGATGCTTGCCGACAAGGGCCACCAGACATTCTGCCAGTCCGATAAAGCCGATGCCCAGGGTGCCTTGGTTGATGACGCTCTCCACCGTATCGTTGGCACCCAGTTTGTCGGCACCAATCCAAAGGCTCTTCATCAGCAGGGGGAACTGCTTGGCAAAGGCCGTCTTCTGGAACTGGAAACGGTCGTCGAGTTGCTTGGCCGTCACTTCGAGCATGTGGTCAAGTTTGGCGAAGAACTGTCCGATGCGTTGCTCCTTGTCCTCGATGTCGCGGCATTCGAGTGCCAGGCGCACGATATTGATGGTAGAGAACGAGATATTGCCACGTCCGATGCTGGTCTTAGGTCCGAAGCGGTTCTCGAACACACGGGTACGACAGCCCATCGTAGCCACTTCGTGGATATAGCGCTTGGGGTCGTCGGCCCGCCAGTCGGCATCCTGATTATACGTAGCATCGAGGTTCAGGAAGTTGGGGAAGAAACGGCGTGCCGTCACCTTGCAGGCCAACTGATAGAGGTCGAAGTTGCGGTCTTCAGGCAGATAGTTCACGCCACGCTTCTTCTTCCATATCTGGATGGGGAAGATGGCCGTCTCGCCCTCTCCCACGCCATCGTAGGTGGACAAGAGAATCTCGCGCATGATGCAGCGTCCCTCGGCAGAGGTGTCCGTACCATAATTAATAGAAGAGAAGACCACCTGGTTGCCGCCACGCGAGTGGATGGTGTTCATGTTATGGATGAAGGCCTCCATAGACTGGTGCACGCGGCCCACCGTCTTGTTGATGGCATGCTGGCGCACACGGTCGATGCCTGTCAGTCCGTCAAGGGGCTGCTTGAGATAGTCCATCAGCGGCTCATGGTAGAGTGACGAGTAATCCTCGCCGTTCAGGTCCTCCAGATTCTTCAACTCCTCTATATAAGAGAGGCGCACGAAGGGTGCCAGATAGAAGTCGAAGGCAGGTATGGCCTGTCCGCCATGCATCTCGTTCTGTGCACACTCCAGCGAGATGCAGGCCAGCACCGATGCCGTCTCGATGCGCTTCGCAGGACGCGATGCACCATGACCGGCAATGAATCCGCAGTTGAGGATATTGTCCAGCGGGTGCTGCACACAGGTGAACGACTTGGTGGGATAATAGTCCTTGTCGTGGATATGCAGGTAGTTGTGCACCACGGCATCACGGCTCTCGGCAGAGAGCAGGTAGTCGTCGACGAACGGCTTCGTGGTCTCCGAGGCGAACTTCATCATCATGCCTGCCGGCGTGTCGGCATTCATGTTGGCATTCTCGCGCGTCACGTCATTGGACTTCACGTTGACGATGTCGAGGAAGACATCGCGCGTCTTCGCCTTGCGGGCAATGCTGCGCTGGTTGCGATAGGCGATGTATTTCTGAGCCACATCCTTGCGGCTCGACTTCATCAACTCCATCTCCACCAGGTCCTGAATGGCCTCGACGGTCATCTGTGTCTGCCCGCGCTGGGCGATGTGGTCGGTGATCTGGTTGAGCAGTCGCTCGTCCTCACCTTTATCCGTATGCATCATGGCCTTGCGTATAGCGGCCATGATTTTCTGCTCATTGAAGCCCACGATGCGGCCATCGCGCTTCACAACAGTTTGTATCATCGTTTGATTGTTTTTGGGGTTATCACTAATCTGATGCAAAGATACGATTTTTATTGACAAGTTGTACTTTTTGGAGAACAATTCTTTGGTTAAAAAATGTCAAACCTCTGATAGTCAGAGGTTTGACATTTTGTTTTGGAAAACTTCCCTCAAGGAAGGCTTTTTCTTAGTATTCAAACGATGAACCGCCAAGGAACTCGCGGAGCAGCGATGTAGGCGGAATCTGATCCTCTGGAATGGGTCGGATGTATTTCAGGAATTTCAGCAGCCTGTAGGCCTCTGCATACTCGACGCAGTTCTCAGGCACCTGCTCGAGCAAGGGCTCGGCCTGACGCTTGATGACAGCCAGTTCGAAGAGCATAGCCGTGTTGAACATCTGGTCGGCATTCTCCTGGAACGGGAATATCCACTTGTTCTCGCCGGCACGCACACTGGGCCACCTGCGGATGGTGTCCACTGCCGACACACCACGGTATTTATGGTCGCGTACGATGCGACGCAACAGACGGTTGTCTGTAGTTGGCACGTAGTTGTGGTTGTCGAGCAGCAGGGTGGTCAATGCCGAGGCATAGACACGATAGATATTCTCAGAAGGCACCTGCGAGGTCAGTTCGGGATTGAGCGCATGGATGCCCTCCACCACCAGCACGGCATTGTCTGGCAACTGCAGGTGCTTGCCACTCATCATGCTGCGGCCTGTCGAGAAGTCGTAGCGCGGCAGTTCCACCTCCTCGCCACGGAACAGGGCGTTGAGTTGCTCATTGAAGAGTTCCAGATTCAGGGCGTGCAGATTCTCGTAGTCATAGTCGCCAGAGGCATCGCGTGGCGTGTTCTCACGGTCCACGAAATAGTCGTCGAGCGAGATGTTCAGTGGACGGATGCCGTTGACGGCCAGTTGTACGGAGAGTCGCTTGCACGTGGTGGTCTTACCCGATGATGACGGACCTGCAATCAGCACCAGACGGATGCCCTTGCGGCGGGCTATGTCGTCGGCTATCTGCGAGATCTTCTTCTCCTGTAGGGCCTCGCTGATCTGGATGAGTTGGGCAGAATAGCCCTTCGCGATGGCGTCGTTCAGATCACCAATGGTTCGCATGCCCAGGATGTCCTGCCACCTGTGGTGCTCCTTGAAGATGGCAAACATCTTGTCCTGCATCACCAGTTCGCCCAGTTCGGTGGGATGCTCTGGTGAGGGCAGGCGCAGCAACAGACCGTCGTAGTACTTCTCAAGTCCGAAAAGGTGGATTTGCGACGTGCGTGTCAGCAGGGCACCGTAGTAGTAGTCCAGGTAGCCGTCTATATCATAATAGGTGGTATAGAGCGAGCCTGAACTCTGCAGCAACTTCACCTTCGAGTAGGTGTGCAGGATGTTGAACATACGGATGGCCTCCTGCGTCGTCGTCTCGTAACGATGGATGGGGTAGTCGGCATCTATGATCTCCTGCATGCGCTTCCGGATGCGGCCGGCATCGTCGAGTGTCACGGGGTGTCCGATGTCCAGATCGACATAATAACCATTGCTCACGGGTATGTCGATGGCCACCTTGCAGTGGGTGTACAGGTCGTGCACGGCCTTGCAGAGCACGAAGAACAGGGAGCGGGTGTACACCCTACGGCCTGAAGGCGACGTGATGTCAAGGAATTCCACCTGGCGATTCCTGTACACGCGGTAGTGCATGCCTTCCACCTTATTATTCACACGCGCGCAAACGGCCTCGTAGGGCATGGAGAGGTTTGCCTCACGCAGCACCTCCTTGAGCGTGCAGCCCATAGGCACCTGCACATCTTTTCCGGTGTTCAGGCAGTGTATGGCCAGTAGTTGTTCCATTATCGTTCAATAATTAGTTAGTTAATGCCCAATGTTGACGGGACCGTCATCGAAAGGACCGGGATTGTGCTGGTCCTCTTGCTGGCCGCGCTTGTGCGTCTTGTTGTACTCCTTCATCAGGTCACCAAAGGGATGATAACTCAGGTTACCACGGTTGTCTACCACCTTCACTATCTTGGTGAAGTTGGATTCCCTGGCCTTCTTCATGGCTGCCACCTGGTTGGGCTTCACAATCACCCATACGCCATGATTGTTGTATTCGATGAGGTTGCGGTAGCGCATGCGGCCGATGTCAGAGTTCTTGGCCAGTTCTACGCTGAAACCGAAGGGCTCTGCCCACTCGTTGATTCTGTCCACCAGGTATTGCTTGTTGTTGTCCACCACCTCGTCTACAATATCAGTCTGGTTGGCCTTCTTCCATTTGAAGCCCGAGAGGAGCCAGAAGTCATTGTTGTTGAGTGACACCTTATGGGTGAGGAAGAGCAGGCGTCCATTGTTGTTCTTACCTTCCTTCACTTGCACGGTCATGTTGTTGAAGAATCTTCTCATGCAGTCTCTCACCTTACCTTTGCCAATGTCATTGGCTCCGTAGTTCAGTCCCCAGATAGGATCCCAAGCCCAGTTGTCGCTGGTAGCATAGTATTTCTGGCGGGTCACGATGTAGTCGCGGAAGTCGCTTGCCTGCGCAAAGCATGCTGTCACGGCCATGAAGGCCACAATTGCTGTCAGTAATCTTTTCATATCTTTAATCGTTTTAGGGTTTATAACGAGTGCAAATATACAAAAAGTTTGGTAAAAAACAACTGTTTTCCATTTTTTTTTGTACTTTTGCAGCAGAAATTCTAATAAATCTACTTTTTTCGTATGATGCTCACGCTTTTCACGATGCTCGGCTCGCTGGCACTTCTCATGTTTGGTATGAAGTCCATGAGTGAAGCCCTGCAGAAAATGGCTGGTCCGCAATTGCGCCACGCCTTGGGAGCCATGACCTCCAACCGTTTCACAGGTCTGTTGACAGGTTCTGTTGTCACAGCCTCCGTACAGTCCAGCACAGCCACCACGGTGATGACCGTGTCGTTCGTCAACGCTGGCTTGCTCACATTAGCACAGGCCATCTCGGTCATCATGGGTGCCAACATCGGCACCACGTTCACCGCATGGATCATGGCCCTTGGTGCCTCGTTCGACATCAGCATAGTTTCCTATATAGGATTCTTCCTGGGCATCATCCTCATCTACATGAAGAAGCACCGCTACATCGGCGACTTCCTCTTCGGCTTAGGACTGCTGCTCTTAGGACTTACCACCCTGCGCATCACTGGCCAGCAGATGGAACTGGGCAAAAACCCCGATGTTATCGCCTTTTTCTCCTGGTTCCCCAGAGAGTCCTACCTGACCATCTTCGCCTTCCTGATCATGGGTGGCGTGCTCACCTTCTGCGTGCAGTCATCGGCAGCCGTCATGGCCATCACCATGCTGCTCTGTGGTAGTGGCGCTATGCCTATCTCGATGGGTATCGCTCTGGTGCTGGGTGAGAATATCGGTACTACCATCACCTCTAACCTGGCGGCCCTCTCGGCCAACACCCAGGCACGGCGTGCAGCCTTGGCCCACATGTTCTTCAACATCTTCGGCGTGATATGGATCCTCGTGGTCTTCTACTGGTTTGTCGACGGTGTGGAATGGATTGTGAAATACGTGGGTAGCGAGATGTTCCATCAGGATATGGCCAGCATGCCGAAGGACAAGTACCTCACTTTCGTCTTGGCAGCCTTCCACAGCGGTTTCAACGTCATCAACGCCAGCATCCTCATCTGGTTCATCCCCCAGATAGAGAAATTCGTTTGCTGGGTCATCAAGCCCAAGAAGGTGGACGAGGAAGAGGACTTCCGCCTGCATTTCATTACTGCCGGCTTCATGAAGACCCCGGAACTCTCGGTGCTCGAGGCCCAGAAGGAGATTCAGGCCTTCTCCAACCGTATGCAGCGCATGTTCGGCATGGTGCAGGAACTGCTCAACCTCTCGTCGAGCGAGCGCAACAAGGAGAAGAACAACGAGCAGGACTTCAACAAACTCTATAGTCGCATCGAGAAGTACGAGGGCATCTCTGATAATATGGAACTGGAGATTGCCAAGTATCTGGAGAGTGTCAGCGATGCCCACCTCTCTGACGAGACGAAAGCAAAAATCCGTGCCATGCTGCGTGAGGTCAGCGAACTGGAGTCTATCGGTGATGCCTGTTTCAACATGGCTCGCACCATCAACCGCAAATATGCTGCCAAGGCCGATCATTTCATTGAGAAGCAGTACAGCCACCTGCACCAGATGATGGGACTCACCGATCAGGCCCTCTCACAGATGAACAAGTTGATGGGTGGCCGCAAGGAGGCTTACGACATCAACCGTACGTTCAACATCGAGAACGAGATCAACAACTACCGCAACCAACTCAAGGCACAGAACATCATCGACGTGAACAACCACCTCTACACCTATGCCGAGGGTACCATCTACATCGACCTGGTGAACGAGTGCGAGAAACTGGGCGACTATGTGGTCAACGTGGTTGAGGCCCGCATGGGTACCCGTCAGCGCGAGGCTTAGGGACTGTTTCCCTAAGCGTCCTCGTAGACACCGTAGAAGAACATAAAGCCCGATACAAACAGGAAGTCCGGACTCAGGACGGCCTGTTGTATCTGTGCATAGTTGTCCTTGAGCCACATCTTGGCATTCAGATACTGGTCGTTGTCGGGGTACTGACTGATCAGGTCGTCTATCTCCGGCTCCAGATAGGAGAAATAGGTATCGAAGAGCAGCCTGCGCTTCTTCACGTTCATGCCTGCCGTGGTCAGCAGCGTGTTCACCATCCTCACCTTGGTGGCTCCCGTCCGCTTCAGGTATGTATAGACGCTGCGCCCCATGTTCCTGTTGCCGGCATACTTGTCTGTCTTCAGCAGTTTCACCAGATGGGCAAACTTGTTCTGACTGTCGGGATAGCCTATAACCATGTCGTCGTCCAGTTCCCTCACGTAGATGATACCCCCGCTGTTCAGCCGTTCCACAATGGCTGAGAGCCGGTCGAAGGGTTTGTCAGAGTCCTTGAGAATAAGTGTTAAATCCACCAGATCGAACCCGTCAAGCCCCTTACTGGCCAATATGCTGTCCATCTTATCGCAGAAGTCGGCATCCTCCATATTGCCAGCATAAAAACAATTTTTCCCTTTGCCATAGGCAGTATTGGCTTCATCGGCGGTGGCCTGGTTGCACACGAATCCATAGACATGCTCTATCTGCGGGCAGGCCGCATATTTCTCCATAGCCGACGACACCTCGTAGACGGCGGGATTGAAGACGGTGAGTCCGCTCTTTCCGGTCAGCATCTCCTCAAAGATCTTGCTCTCTATGTCCTTGCATATCTTGTAGTCCTTGATGATGCGCTCCTTCTCGGCATCCTTCATACCCACGGTCTCATAGTAGGTGTTCGAGGTCTTCTTCTGCTTCGTCTCCACCAGCGGGTTGCCGTCCTTGTCCTTCAGGAACAGCAGCAGTTGGCTGTATGCGGTGTTGAAGCCGTTGCTGATGTAGAAGTACCAGATGCCTTGGAAGTGCCTGATGCATTCCAGCGAAGAGGGTAGGGTGTCGGGGAAAGTAAAGCCCTGCATAAACAGGAGTACGATGTTCTTGTTCAGTTCCAGTGCCTTCTCTATCTCCAGCCGCACCCAGTCGTCAGGCTTGTCACATCGGTCCAGGGCATGGGGCGAGAGCACGAGCACGAAATTGTCCGACCGTTCTATGCGTTTGTATATCTGTGTGTCAAACCTGCCGGCCTTCATGCCTTCCAGGTCGAAGAACGTGGTATAACCATTGGCTGTCAGCCTCTCATAGAGGCGGCTGGAGAAATCCAGTCCACCCTCGCGCCGATAACTGATAAATACGTCCATTGTCTCTCTTGTCTTAGGTTTTTCTTACTTTTTTCTTGCCGTCATATACAGGAAGCCTATCATGGCGAAAAACTCCCCACGCCTGTAAGCCTCTCTCAACGCTGCATGCCGCTCCCTGTAGGCGAGGAAGCGTCTGTAGGCCTCCTCGTTGTCATAGAACGACGAATCGTCGGCTGCCCAGAGGTCGCTGTTGAAGTAGAGGTCCCATAGCGTCTCCTTCATTTCTCCGTTGAAATCGGTGGAATTGATGGTTGTCGAGAGCACCCTGATGTCCTCATAGCCGCTCTTCTGCAGCATATAGGGTATCTTGCGTCCCATCGCTCTGTCGCCCGATTCCAGCGAGTGGTCCCACGCATAGAAGCAGTCGTCGAAACTGTCGTCGTGGGGATAGACCATGTTGAAGCCGTCGTCCTCGTCCTGGATAAACAGCCAGCCGCCTGGCACCAACAGCCCGTACAGCCTGTCCAGCACCCGCTGTACATCCTGCATGTGCAACAGGGCTGAGGCTACGTGTATCACGTCGAAGCCCGTCCTGTTTCTATCGTCCAGCACCTGTCTCAAGTCCTCCACAATGGCATCCGTCTCTACGTCAAGACAGAGGAAGGTCTTCCGCTCGTCGGCAAGCCGTTCGTTGGCAGCGGCTATCTTCTGCGGGTTCTTGTCGATGCCCAGCAGGAAGGCATAGTCCCTCCCGCCAAGTCGCTCCACGATGCTCTTCCCGTCGGCACAGCCCACATCCAGCACGGCCGGATGCACGCAGGCGGCAAACACCTCGTCGAGATAGGGGGCTGCCACTCTGTTGAGATATTCGTTCTGTCGGCCTATCCTGACTATCTCGCTGTCCTCATTGCCAGTATATACACTCTGTGATTCCATTCCTTATCTTAGTTTTTGGTTGTTTTCATCGCGTCAGGATGACGTCATCCTCTCCGCAGGGCATGTAGAGGGAGTCGGTCTCCAGCGGCACGTCGGCAGTCACGCGGTAGGCCGTCTGCTGTTCCTGCAAAGGTATTTGTAGTCGCACCTGGCCAGTCTCATCAGACATGACCTCATGTCCGTCCACAGTGACTACCACTCCGGCGACGGCCTTCTCTTCCATAGGGTTCCACAAGTGGAAAGCAACCTGACCATACACAGTCTCATCACGCTGGATACCAATGCAGACAGTCTTCGACAGCCGCAACAGGGTATCCACTGGCTGGAAATCGCGACACACTACACGTACGCGTACCTCTTTATTTATAAAGCGGTGCGGGATGTTGGTCAGGACGATGCTCCCGTCCAGCGTGCGTATCGTGTCCGTCTTCGTCTCGTTGTCAAGTGTCAGCGTGACTACGGCATCCTTCAATGGCGGCAGCGTCTCACGGTGCACGGAAGTCTCCTGCAGGCTGACCTCGGCATCGAAGGGCTGGTTGGCCAGCCAGACGCCAGCCAGTGCTGCTATCACCGCCACGATACCCACGGCCCACGTCACCGCCTTTCTCACCAGCAGACGCCTGTGGCGCTGCCAGATGGTGTCGAACTCCACACCCAGCAGTTTCGATACCAGTTGCACGTAGGCCCTCTCCTTGTTCAGCCAGGGCCAGCGATACACGCGCTCGTGGATGTTGGCCCCCAGTATCTCAGGCAGTCCCAGCCGCTCCACCACGGGGTTGAAGCACTCCGTCTCCTCGTTGCCGCTGTGTGGCTGACCATCGACGATGAAGAAGTGTATCTGCTTGGTTCGTCCCAACTGGTGGAAGAACTCTATCTCCTTGCCCACCCATTCTGACCGTGCGGAGTTGGGCGAGCAGATGACGATCAGGTTGCGCGAGGCCTTAAGGCGCTCCTGCAGTTCCTCGTTCAGTCCTCCCGGCTGGATGTCGGAAGGTGCAAAAAACACCGGTTTCATCGGTCTGCGCTCCCATCCGTGCTCGCTGCAAAGTGTTGCCGGCATACGGTAGTGCTCCAGTTTCCGCTGCATCTGCCGTCCCCAGGCCGTGTCCTTGGAACTGTAACTGATAAAGGCAAAATACTTCATCTTTTCTTCCATATTGAGTCTGCTGTTTTTATTTCGGCTACAAATATACAAAAACTTTGCCTACTATTTCTTGTTTTCCATAATTATTTTGGTATTCTGGTTAATTTATGCTACCTTTGCTTCCGATTTCCCGATTCAGCAGCGTCCCAACGAGGAGGGCGACAGGCGAGACAACCTCAAAAATGCATGTATTATAGGTATTTGTTTAGTTCCGTCACCAGTTTATGGACAGTCGTCGACGATTCTTCTTCGGCAGGATTGCCGTGAGCAATTGCTGCCAGTACTGTCTCTGAGTTTTTGATGGCCTGCTCCTGACGAGTCAAAAGCAAGTTGTACATCATGGCGCCGGTACCCTCAGTTTTGCTGTAGGGCATACCGATGAGTTTCTCCAGCATATCCTTGTACTGATTTCTATGGATAGGCCCCTGGTATAGGTTGAAGTGTAACAGAAACCAATATTCGAAGGCCTGATTGCTATAGGCTACACGGAATCCGTTTTTCTCAGCATACTGTATTGCTTGATTAAAGTCCTTGGCTGGGAAATCATCCTTGTCGAACACTACCCAACACTGGTCGTAAAATCGCTTCTTGGTTTTATCTGCTTCGCGGATGCTGATGGCTTTGTTGACAAGCGTCATCGTATTCATTGCCTCACCTACGGCCTTAACGGTGGCTGCAGTCATGCGGAATGCCTTGAAGTAGTCAGGTTCTGTCTTTTCTCCCTCACAGACAATGAGGAACGATTGTTTCACCTCCCTAACGCCTTGACGACGCGAGAGATTGGCGGTTCTATGGTCTTTCTTCGGTCTCTTTGCCATATTACTGTACGGAATTAAAGACATTTTCCATATCGCCAATAAGAGGGGTGGCGCCGTATTTGCCCTGCAGATAGTCCTTCTCGAAGGGTGAACTGCTACGCACTTTATATTCTGCCAACGAATAGAGTTCGGTGGCTCCAAAATTGTTCTTCTGTGTGAACCACACCTGATCCCTACGGAACAATCCGGCACTCAGCAGGAAGGTGTCGTGGGCAGTAAATAGCAGTTGCGCCCCCTTGGGGTTGGTACTGGGGTCGTTGAACAACGCAACAATCCTCCTGACGAGCAACGGGTGCAGTTTAGAGTCGAGTTCATCAATGACCACGCGCTTACCGTTATCCAAAGCATCAATGATGGGATAAGCCAGCGAGAAATACTTGATGGTACCTTCGCTTTCATTGCGGTTGAAGGCAAAGGAAACGTTATTCATCTCGCGCCCCTCGTCGTCGTACTGGCGATGCTGGCTCACCAGTCGGTTGTCCGTCTTGACAATGCTCTCGATTCCAAGGTCTGCATATCGCGCAAAATCAGTGATGCGTTGTCTCATGACCTCATCGTCCAAATACTTGATGGCATTCTGCCAAAGCAATTCATCCTCTGAGCAGAACAGTACTTGTGTATTACTCAGCCATTGGAGGATACTCACGGCTGTTGTTTCGTTGAATTGTGCTGCGGTGGAAAGCAACAGGGCATTGTTGCGCACCATCTTCTTGTTGACCAGTTCTTGCAGCAACGAACTCTTGGGGTGAACCGATGTGTTATCAGCCTCGCGATAGAACAACTCTACCTCCTTGGCGCGTTTCTTGCATGCACGCTTGTAGAGCCATTCCACCTCAACAGCATTGCTACTCACCTCAAATCCATAGCGGTAGATAAACTCCCCATCGGTAAAAGTCGCCTCCATGGTGGCAGGCTCGCTGACAGTAGTGGCATTCAGACGGAATGTCTCAACATCAATGGTCTCGCCCGCCTGACTGTTTTTGAACGAATCGGTGATGAACTGCTTGTAGAATGCAAACGCCTTCAGTACATTCGACTTCCCCGAAGCATTAGCACCATAGATGACGGCACTTCGCAAGAGCGAGATGCCGGTATCGCCAACATCGAAAAGTTTGTTCGGCTCAGAGGTACTCTCTTTGAGCGAAGTGGCAACAAAGGACAGTTTCAACTCATCCTTTATCGACAGGTAATTGGTTGCACAAAATTCAAGAATCATACTTTTAACTCCAATATTTGTGAATTTTCTGCAAAAATACAACTTTTCTTTCAAAAACAAGCAAGAAAACAAGAAATAATTGTTTTAACAACCTTAATTCTGCTTGATTCTGACAAAAAGACACAAAAAGGAGGTAAAAGAAACCCACAGAATTTCGGCGAACAGCGAGTGCAGACCGGTGTATTCTCTGTCAGTTCAACCAAGCAGGTGGTGTTCTCGCAGGGCAACTTGCAGGCTACCTACAACGGCAGCGCATGGTCATGGGCCTTCCTGTTCCTCCCTTGTAGAAGAGGAAGAAGGTAGACTAGGGGGTGTCTACACAAAATGCTTCTTTGCTTTGGGAGTGTTGAAACCAGGAATATGCCTGGTAAAGGTTGCCCCCCTCTGATGCCTTCCCTCTTAGACATTAACCCCCTATAAGGGGGTTAATGTCTAAGAGGGAGCATCACTCCCCCCAAAGGAACGTCATCTACGCTTCGTTCTGACGGCACTTTACACCCGAAAGTGCCGTAGTTTACTAGGGAAAGGAAGCATCGGAACGACCGTAAACTGCCGTCGGAACGGGTCGTAGATGACGTTAGGACGACCCGTCGATAACGAGCCAAGCTTACCGCGTATACTTCTACGGTGGCTCTCTGACTACGAATAGCAGCAACAGCCGCAGATACGGGTACTCCGTGCGCCTGGTTCGCGCCGTGGAGTAGATAAGCTGTCTTGACACAAAGGGATCTCTTTGTGATGTTATAACCTGCCATTATTTCGCGATAATGGCAGGTTATTTAGTCTAAAGAGCTCAGGAATGTGTCAGGTGCCTAGTACATGACACAAAAGCATACTCGTGCTTAGAGTGACGAAGGGACATTGACATGAGCTTCAAGATTGCTCAGCGCATAAAGTGGGATGATATCCACATGTCGCTGCTCTAACTCGTCTTCCAGATCATAGTGGTCAAATTGGCCGAAGTTCTCCAGTGAGGTTCTGATAGCTTCATGCAGCTTTCGCTTTCTCATAAATATCCAGAGACTCTGCATGCTGCCCTGCGTGTTGGCTTTCACTTCGACGGGCAGTATAATCCCATTTCTTACTCTAAGATAGTCCACTTCTGCGTTGCTTCCCTTGGCTGTATTCTGCCAATAGTGCATTTCTGGCTTTAGGAAACAGTCGCGATACTTTTTCATCTCCAGTCCCGCAAACATCTCCGATGTTCCGCCCTTGTTCACCAAATCCACATCAGATGCAGTCAGGATGTTGGCTGCTGGGATGTCGAGCATCGTCAGCATCACACCTAAGTCGAAGAATAGGTACTTCACATAGCTGTTGCTCTCCTCTGCACCAAGAGGCACGCCTGTGCCATCTGTATGTTTTACAGGAGTTATCAGTCCTGCTAGTGTCAGCAAGTGTAATGCCTCTCTCACAACAGAAGAGTGAACATCCCTTGCGGCTTCAGCATAGACGAACTTATTGCCAACTTGAAGAGCTACCGAACGTAGCACCTGGCGAAGCAGTACTGGTGAGACACGCTTCTTATATTTGTTGAAATCATCCTCGTAGGTCTGAATGATATCCGTGTGAACATGCGATACCTCGATGTAACTGTGCGTCTCTATCCATTCTGTCACAGCAGCAGGCATACCGCCTACCAGATAAAAAGTACGTATTTGGTCTGTCAGGTCTTTGTGTGCCTTAACTGGCAGTGGCTCCTCGCTGGTAGCTTTCTTCTTGTAGTCGACGGTCAGTTCCAACCCTTGAGCTATCAGAAATTCGTCGAACGAGAAGGGATACATATAGAGTGAACGTATTCTGCCCACGCCAAAAGATGGCAGCTCTTCGAGTGCAAACTCCAATAGAGAGCCTGCTGCGATGACGTGTAGCTCTGGATAGTCCTCTTTGAAATATCTCAGTGACATGATGGCTTCTTTCGATACCTGTATTTCATCGATAAACAGTAGTGTCTCGCCTGGCACGATTGGAATACCCAATGTACCACTCAACTTTTCGCACGTCCTTTTCACGTCAATGTTCTCTGGAAACATTTGAATCAGGTCAGGTTGCTTTTCCAGATTAATCTCCACGAAATATTGAAACTGTTTGCCCAGTTCTCTGACAGCAGTTGACTTCCCCACCTGTCGTGCACCACGAATCAGAAGCGGTTTACGGCGTGGATCATCTTTCCACTTGAGCAACTGCTCATCGATAAGTCTCTTGTAGTATGCCATATTCTTAATTTTTCGCGCTGTTTACAGCGGCAAAGATACAAAAAAAATCCAAAAGTAGGGGCAAAAAACTGCAAAAATCAACCAAAATGCCACCCAAAACTAAAAGTAGGGGCAAAAATTAGTAGTTTTTTACCAAAAGTAGGGGCGATTGATAGAGGTGCCAGACAGCAACGCACACCTCAAAGAGTTCATCGACGAGAACATGGGGTTACGCCGGAATACGCCTGGTAAAGGTTGCCCCCCTCTGATGCCTTCCCTCTTAGACATTAACCCCCTTTAGGGGGTATATGTCATAGAGGGGCATCACTCCCCCCAATAAAGGAACGTCATCTACGCTCCGTTCCGACGGCACTTTACGCTCGAAAGTGCCGTAGTTTACCAGGGAAAGGAAGCATCGGAACGACCGTAAACTGCCGTTGGAACGGGTCGTAGATGACGTTAGAACGACCCGTAGATGACGTTTGGACGAGTCGAAAAACACTATCTCTCTTTATCTCTTCTTATCTCTCCTTATCTCGTCATAAGTCATCATGTGCTCAATGAACTGCTGTATCTTTGTAAACATATTAAGAGAACAGTATACAGTAAATACAGTAATAATCTAGGAAAAAGTCCCCCGCGTACCGCGCGCATACGGTACGCGCGAAGAAGTTTTAAGAAATATACTGTATTTTACTGTATAGTGTAATAGAGAAAAAGAGAAAGACCATGAAAGCAATGGACAATCGGAACTGGCGATGGTGGCAGGGACGTTGTCAAGCGATCTTTGAAATATTGTCACAAAAAAAATCACGGAAATCCTTATTTATTCAACTTTCGGAAGTTGATCTGATAAAGACAAAAACCATAAAAACCCTTTCATTGATTTCAATCTTTTCAAGATTTGCGTATAGCGCTGATGCTGCCTGATTGGAAGAACTTCCATCAGACATCACCAGCCCCATACGCCGCATTCCATGCTATGAAATCAATGAAAGCAAAAACACCGATTTCTTCGAAATCTAAAAAACTAGGAACTTTCCTGACCTCCTTTAGGGAGTAACTTTGCCCCCTCCCTCGGAGGGGCTGGGGGAGATCCCGGTTTTTTAGCCCGAAGGGCGATGTTTTTGCCCATGTCGGGATGTAAGGCCTCTGTAGGAGGCTAAGATGCGAGGCAGAGATTTTTATCTACAAGTATGCTTGTAAGGAAAAATACCTGTCTCGCATATTATAAGGGCAAAAGCCCTTACATCCTGATATGGGAGTTTTTTGGGTTTTTGTTAATAACCGAAAGTTAAATT
>Ga0310695_10006460_pt1 | contig 19352 bp, 21 predicted proteins | sample RumenRJG_04DNA_FD_203882 | JGI IMG/M metagenome (GOLD analysis project Ga0310695, IMG submission 203882) | Bovine rumen microbial communities from Lethbridge, Alberta, Canada - RJG_04 (v2) (version 2) | ecosystem: Host-associated > Mammals > Digestive system > Stomach > Rumen | place: Canada...
GTTGACCTTATAATGGGTATTGCACTTGGCATACGCGTTCCAGTTCATGGTTCCGCCCAGTGTGATGTGGAACTTTTTTCCGATGAACTGCTGGAACTGGAGCGGGAATTGAATGGCCCTGACCGAGATGACCGACGAACGGTCAACGGTGCCCTCGGGATAAGACTCGATGCCCACAATGTTGGTCGCCTCGTCCATGACGAAACAGTTGGGGCGCTTGAGTGAGAAGCGCTTGTTGTCATAGCCCACGCCAATCGAGAACTGCTGCCCATGCAGGGTGTTGTAATTGAGGCTGACGAAGTTGAGGAGACCCCAGTTGAAACTGTTGTTGACCAGATCACTGGAGGTGCCGAGGCCTGCTCCGATGTATAGCCCCGAACACACGATGCTCCAGTGGTACTTCTTGTTGCCGCTCTTCTTGAACGGGAAGTTCAGTTCCCAGTCGTTGGTGGTGTGGATGGTGTCGTTGGAGGCATGCTGCACGGTGTAGGTGTAGTTGTAATCTTCGTTGTCCTTTTGTCCCTTGACCTTGACTTGTGTGCCCGACGGGGTCTCGGTGATGATGACCTGGTGGGGCGTTTCGATGACGGTAACGGTGTCGGCCGTCTGGGCGTGCACCGTTACAATGCCTAGTGCCGCTGCGATGATAAATGAAATCTTCTTCATGATGTGCTCTTATTTTTTAGATTGTGATTATTTTCTGATCAATTTCTTGATTTCGTCGGCACTGGCTATACCCTCCATATAGATGAGCGTGATGACGTTCTTGGGCGACTTGCGAGCAAGATTCTGGTTGAGAAAGAAGATATAGCGGAAATGCTGACGGCGCTTGGGCAGCGTGTAGAACCCGTAGTACAATTGCCCGTTGCGGTATTCCACTTCCTTGTCAACCGCCTGGACACCGTCTTTTACCACGAGGTTCTCGATGATCTCGGCCTGAGTCTTGTCGGTCACGCTCACGCTGTGATAGACGCTGAGGCCGATTTCGTGGGCCTGGCTGCCGGTAACGATAATCTCGGTGGCGCCGGGTGCCTTCTTGTAGCGCCCATCAAACAGGCGGTTGATGTTCAGGCCTTTCTGTGCCATCGCTGCCATTGTGGTCAACAGGCATGTCAGGATGATGATGGTGATTCGTTTCATATCTGTTGTCGTTTTTTTTATTCGTTGTCAAGTTCAAGGGCCTCGCCCAGGCTGGAGAGTTGATCGGTCATGGCATTGGCAGCATTGTCAATCCTGTCCAGGTCATCGGCGACCATGGCCATGACCTGGTCATCGCCCTGCACCACATGGCCATTGACATAGGCGATGCACACGTCATCAGGGCGCTGCTGGTGCCACAGGGCATAGCCGCCCACGGCCAGGATGATGGCGACCGTTGCCGCGATGCCGGTGATGCGCAGGCGCTTGCCTCGGGTGGCAAGATGCCGCTGCCGGTCGCTGTGAACCGCAAAGTAACCCATGACGGCCTTGGCCTCGTCGATGGCCTGGCTGTCCCATGGACAATGGGCTAGCGTTCGCCTCAAGGTGTCTTCCTCCTCGACAGTGGTCATGCCATCGAAGTATCGCTCGATGAGTTGTTCTAACTCTTGTTGGCTATTGATGGGACTGAAATCCTTCATGATTCAACTCTCCTTTCTATTACGGTATATCTCTCTTATCCGCTTGCGGGCTCGGCTCAATTCCACCCTGACGGTGGCGGGTTGCATCCCCAGGCGGGCTGCTATGTCGTCAAACTCCATGCCTTGCATCTCCCTCATGTCGATAATGGCGCGCTGGTTGGCCGACAATTCCTTGTCGATAATGGCTCGTACCTGCAGGTAGGCCTGATCTCTCTCGTTATGGGCCTCGGTAACCTCGATGGCCGCCGCTTGTTCGACGGGAACTTCACGGTAGTGGCTATAACGGCGTACAAGGTCGATGCTCGTGTTGCGCACGGTGGTCAATCCCGCTCCTCGCGCGTGGCGGGCGTTGTCATAGCGACCCCGTTGCATCCACAACTTGACAAATGCGTCCTGCACGGCATCGGCGGCATCGTCACGGTTTCCCGTGATGCGCTCGGCTAGCGAGAGCATTTGCTCCCGCAGGGTAGTGAATGCGCTGGTGATGCGGTCAGGTTGCTTCATTGTCAATTGGCGTTTCTATATATTAAACGCAGGATTATCCCAAATGTAACACCAACAGGTAAAAAAAAACAGAGAATCCTATGGGAACATGGGATTCTCTGTAATATCAATATGGTTCTTGATATCTGTTTTTCCGTAATATCGGTCAATCAGGATCACAAGGTGAGCGTCAGGCCCAGCGTCCAGGTATTCTTGATTTCGGGACCATGGGCGTCCTTGAAGAACTTGCCGGGGCTGTAGCGGCAGTAAATACCGGCACCGTTCCAACTGAGTGTGCCCATGAAGTCGAAGTTGACCTTCTCCTGCTTCAGACCCTTGTAGCGGGTGTTGTGTTCCACCTTGTCCATCTCGTAGCGGTTGTCAACGCGGGCATAGGTGTTCCAGTTCAGGATGCCGGCAACGCCGATTTCAAGTTTCTTCACGATGCGCTGGCGGAACATCAACGGGAACTGAACAGTCCAAATGTTCAGGTTTGACGAGCGGTTCTTGATATGATCAACGTTTTCCGAGGGGTAGGTGCTCATGATGACAGCATCCGAGAAATCGTCACGCACGAGCATGACGGGGCGCTTGATGCTATAAGAACGATGGTGGATACCGGCACCCAGGGTGATGATCTGACCGTGAAGGCTGTTATACTTCAAGCCGATCACATTGAGAAGACCTACCTCAAAACTATTGTTGATTGCATCCCAATTGTGCTTCACACCCATACCCAGGTAGAAACCGCTGGTAGTGCATTTCCAGTGCTTTGTCTCTTCATCGTCTTTATTGAAGGGGTGGTCATAGACTTTTTCATCGTCATCGGCGGCGGCCATGGTGGCTACATCGGCACTGCTGGCATCACTGCTAACTGCAGCGTCGGGGGTCGCTGCGCTCATCTGCGAAATTGCAAACATTGCAGCGAGAATCAAAGTAATCTTTTTCATTTTTCTAATACTATTTAAATGTAATTATATATTATTTGGACGCAAATTTAGTCATTATGATTGAATTGACCAAGTGAGACAACCATTTTGAGGCTTTTTGTGGAGGTATGGCACATGGGTTGGAGTGGTTTCAGTCATCAAGGTTCATCACCTTGGCAAATCGCACCTGGCTCTTATATTCGGGAAAGAATAATGAGAGGATCACACCGTTCTCGACGGTAGCGTATGCGTCTTCACCGATGGGTTCCATGGTCGCGTCGGTCCACGTGAGGTCATAGTTCCCGCTGAAGACGGTCTTCGTCATGTGTCCCTTGGTCATGCCGGCTTGCCACATGGATTTCTTGACCTGGGCCCCATCGATGTAGATCAGGTCATAACCGTCGGCCGTGCTCACTATCGCCAGCGTGTATCGGCCTCCCAGCCTCAGCCATTCGTCCTGCATGTCGCGGTCCAGGTACTTCCAGTAACCTTCAATGGGGTCGGCGCTCTGGGCAAAGTGCTCGTTGAGGGCATCGACTGTCCACGTCGCGGCGGGTGATACCTGCTTGTCATGCTCGATGGTCAGCACGGCTCGTTCGAGTGACACCAGGGCTCCGGCGCCGACCAGGTAGCCTACCCGAACAGGTCCTGCAGGACGAGCCACTTCCACATCCATCACCTGGTGCAATTCTTCCTTACCTATCGAGACGTGGGCACCATGCTCGTCCACATCGACACACACTGTGTTCAGGTCATCCTCCAGTGAAACGCCCTTGCCCATTGTGGTCTGCCCCAGGATGGTGGTGTTGCCCTCGGTGTGGTGGATAACCTTGATCGTCATCAACCGCTGGTCGGTAATGTCGTCATAGGGGGCGCTGTTGTCACAGGAAAGTACGACGGCACAGTAATCCCCATGCTCGTCAACATTGAAGACCAAGCCCCACTCGGTGCTGGTCAAGTCGGTTTTATTGCCGGTCATGGGATTCTTGATTGACATCGTTTTGCCTTGCTTGTTGTGAAGGTTGGCGAGGCGCAGTTGGTAACGGTAATTGATGGCATGGATATGCATCGTGTCGCGGGTAATGGCCGTTGCCATGGTCGCATTTTCCTCAATCAGGCGGTCGTCCTCGATGGCCTTGTAACGGCCGGCCATGCGCATCCCGGGGTGCGGGAACAACCCCCCGAAGTTATTGCTCGCGGTATTGTAGTAGGACTTGCCCTGCAACTCGATGGCCGTCACAGCCATCCATATCCCCAATACTATGAATATCCACCTCTTCATCTCAAAAATATTTTTTCTCTTTTTATTCATGATGATAGGGCTCATGCCTCAGGATCGTGAAAGCCCTGTACAGTTGCTCGACAAAAACGAGTCTCACCAGTTCGTGTGGAAAGGTCATCTTGCTCAACGAGATTTTCTCATTGGCACGTTCATACACCTCTGCCGAAAAACCATAGGGACCACCCACGACAAACACCAGCCGCTTGCTGCCGCTGGCCATGCGCCGTTGCAGCCACTGGCTGAAGTCCACCGATGTGCGCTCGGTGCCATGCTCGTCGAGCAGCACCACATGGTCGCTGGAGTCCAGGGCAGCGAGCAACTGCTTGCCCTCGGCCGCCTTTTGCTGCGCTTCGCTCATGTTGCGCGTGCTCTTGACATCGCTGATGTACTGGATGTTGAACTGCACGTAGTGTTGCAGCCGTTTCACATATTCCTCTATGCCCTGGCGCACAAAACCCACCTCGGTTTTGCCGATAACGGCGAGTGTAATCTTCATTTTAGTCAGTCTGGTTGTTGTTTATTGCCACAAAATTAGCAAATCCGCCGAAATCTCCCTAACTTTGTGGTCATAAATCACAAAAACAAATCATATAAAGATATCACATGAAAACAAGAGAAGAACTGATTGACGAGTTGATCGATTTGTCGTTTGCCGAGGACATCGGTGACGGCGACGCTACCACCCTGTGCTGCATCCCCGCCGACGAGATGGGTCGCCAACGCCTGATCGTCAAGGAAGAGGGCATCCTGGCTGGCGTGGCAATCGCGCGCCGCGTGTTTGAGAAATTTGACCCCGAGTTGAAGATGGAGGTCATGATTGGCGACGGTGCCCACGTGAAGCCCGGCGACATTGCCTTTGTTGTCACGGGGCGTGTTCGCTCCCTGTTGCAGACCGAGCGCTTGATGCTCAATATCATGCAGCGCATGAGCGGCGTGGCAACAACCACAGCCCGCTATGCAAAGTGCCTCGAGGGCCTCAAGACCCGCGTTCTCGACACCCGCAAGACCACTCCCGGCATGCGCATGCTCGAGAAGGAAGCCGTCAAGATTGGTGGTGGCTGTAACCACCGCATCGGGCTGTTTGACATGATATTGCTCAAGGACAACCATGTGGACTTTGCCGGTGGCATCGTGCCCGCTATCGAGAAGGCGCAACAGTGGTGCAAGGACAACGGCAAGGACCTGAAAATCGAAATCGAGGTGCGCAACTTTGATGAATTGCAGCAAGTGCTCGACCACGGTGGTGTGGACCGCGTGATGCTCGACAATTTCTCGGTCGAGGACACCCGCAAGGCTGTCAACATCATTGACGGCAGGGTTGAAACCGAATCCAGCGGTGGCATCACCATCGACACGTTGAGGGCCTATGGCGAGTGTGGTGTTGACTACATCTCGGTGGGTGCGCTCACACATTCCATCAAGTCGCTAGACATGAGTTTCAAGGCTTGCTGATGAGTGACATCTCGTTACAAGGCATCCAGCCGCTCTCGCTGCCTGGCGTAGAGCCGGGCAAACCCGCTATCATTGCCGGGCCGTGCAGTGCCGAGTCCGAACAGCAGACACTCGACACCGCTCTGGCTTTACGGGCTATCGGCGTGACGGTGTTCAGGGCCGGCTTGTGGAAACCCCGCACGATGCCTGGCGGCTTTGAGGGCGTGGGTGATCGTGGATTGCCATGGCTGCAGGCTGTCAAGCGAGAGACGGGTATGGCAGTGGCCACCGAGGTCGCTACCGTCGAGCATGTTCATGCATCAATCGATGCGGGAATTGATATCTTGTGGATTGGTGCACGCACGAGCACCAACCCCTTTGCCATGCAGGATATTGCCGATGCGCTTCATGGTCATGAGGATGTGACCGTTCTTGTCAAGAATCCCCTCAATCCCGACTTGGACCTGTGGCTCGGTGCCTTGCAGCGTATTCGCAATGCGGGCATAACCAGGTTGGGGGCAGTTCACCGTGGCTTCAGTTCGGCGGGCGAGCACATCTATCGTAACAATCCGCAATGGCACATCCCCTTTGAGTTGCGTCGTCGTGCTCCAGGCATGACTATCTTGTGTGACCCTTCCCACATCGGTGGCAAGCGCCAGTATATCGAGCCGTTGTCGCAGATTGCCCTTGACACGGGATTTGATGGCTTGATGATCGAGAGTCACTGCCGTCCCGATGAAGCCTTGAGCGACAGCGCTCAGCAAGTGACTCCCGAAGCCCTTCAGGGCATCCTCCAGAGATTGGTCGTGCGTTCTGGCGCCCCTGTGGAGGACGAGTTGAGCCTCTTGCGACAGCAGATTGATGACTGTGATCACGAGTTGCTCGCCGTGCTGGCACGCCGCATGAGTGTGTCACGCGAGATAGGCCGTTTCAAGAAGGCCCACAACCTGCGCGTCGTCCAGCCGGCACGCTATCAGGACATGATTGACGCCCGCCTCCAGGAGGGCAATTCACTGGGCCTGTTGCCCGATTTCACCCAGCGTGTCATGCAGGCTATCCACGAGGAGAGTGTCCGCCAGCAATTAAAACTCTTGTGACCCCACATTAATGCAGAAAGTAGTAATTATCGGAGCATCCTCGGGAATGGGGCAGGAAGTGGCAAGGCTGTTTCTTGCTCAAGGTTGCACCATTGGCGTTGCCGCGCGCCGTGAGGAGCGGTTATTGGCCCTGAAGCGTGAAGACCCGGACAGAGTGTTTACCGCTACCATCGATGTCACACGGGATGATGCATCACAGCGGTTGCGTCGGCTCATCGAGGACATGGGAGGCATGGATTTGTTCTTCTATTCCTCGGGTATCGGGAAACAGAATCGCACCCTCGAGCCCGATATTGAACTGAATACCGTGAATACCAATGGCATGGGATTCACCCGCATGATAGGGGAGGCCTACCGCTATTTTGCCGAGCAAGGGCACGGCCACATCGCTGCCATTTCCTCGATTGCCGGCACCAAGGGGCTTGGTCCCGCGCCGTCCTATTCTGCAACCAAGGCCATGCAGAACGTCTATCTGCAGGCCCTTGAACAGCAAGCCAATGCCCGCGGCCTGAAAATCCGCTTTACCGACATCCGCCCTGGCTTTGTCGATACCGATCTGTTGAGTGGTGATTTCCGTTACCCCATGATGCTCAAGCCCGACAAGGTGGCCCGCCAGATTGTACGGGCAATCAATCGCCATCGTCATGTCGTTGTGCTGGATTGGAAATACCGCATCCTCACCCCCTTGTGGCGCCTTCTTCCCAACGTCCTGTGGCGCCATCTCAAACTCTAACGTGAGGTGCGGGGACAGTAACTATTCGACTTCAACTCATGCAAAGTCACGAAGCCGAAAAGATGTTTTTTATAAGGTGTTTACATGGCGTCCTCCTGTTCTTGATACTGATACGCAACGCCTGGATTCCTATTGTTATTAAATCATAAAATCCCTAATATTAAATACTTAGCGGATTGACGATTTATCGTGAATTTGTGATTATACGTTTTGGGTGAATAATTACCGGGGACAGTTCATTTGCCCCGTTTTTCGGTCACGGTTATTCTAGAGGCGTGCCGTAATTGTCCTAACGAGGCCTGGTGGTGACGCGTGCCGCAGCATGAAAGTGTGTGGCATAGTAGTTCTGCCGCAGGTCATCGACGGCCACACCGCGGGATGATGAGGCATGGACAAACTTGTTGTCCTTGAGGTAGATGCCGACGTGTGATACACGTCCGTCGCCATTGGTGCAGAAGAACACCAGGTCGCCTTCCTTGAGGTCGTCAAGGTCGATGACTTGGCAATTCTCTTCCAGCATTTTGGCCGAATTGCGGTGCACCTTGATTCCATAGACCTCTAGATAGACCTCCATCACCATGCCCGAGCAGTCGGTGCCTTCGCCGCAGGTGTGGGCAGCGTACACATAGGGTGTGCCCAGCCAGCGCTTGAGTTCCTTGTACAGTTTCTTGTTGTCATGCCGTCCCAACTTGATGTCTAGCCGTGCCCACTCGTCACTCACCAGTCCGTGAGCGCTCTGCGGGATAGGCTTCTTCTTGTCTGTGGGCTGTGATGTCGAGCCCCCGTCGTCGTTGGATGAGCCGCCACGGTTGCGGCGCTCGCTATAGGGGCGGTAGGTGTGTGTGTTGCTCTTGGTACTGTGGCATGATACCACTGGCAGCGACAAGAGTATCGCCGCTGCCAGATATAGTATCTTCTTGCCGTAGATGTGCATATCTAGACTCTACTTAGTCTTTCTTCTCCTCGTTGTTCTCCTCGGCGGTTTCCTCTTCCACTTCGTCCTTGGTGCTGAAATCGGTGATTCCGGCGTTCACGAGAAGGTTGTACCAGGTGATGATCTTCTTGATGTCGCTATTGTGCACACGCTCGTTGTCCCAGTTTTCCAGGACACCGCCCATGAACTCATGCATCTGGTCGGGAGTGGCGGTGATAGCCTTGGCGTCAAGGGCCTTATTGTCATATTTCTTGCCGATGTTCTCAAACACGGTAGCCAGGGCAACATCCTCGGCAGTGGTGAAAATCGATATATCTCCCAGTGACATCACGCGTTCACGGGAATGAACGGGAAAGCGCTTGCTGTCGGCCAGTCCCTCGACCAGCAGCATGTTCTTACCGTAAGATACGAGTTTGTAAAGTCCGGGTCGACCCGAGATGGATAAAATTTTCTTCAGCATAATTACAATGATAATGTTGATTTAATAATGTATTCTTTATAAGGTTATTGTTTGTTGTACTTTTTTATCAAGTGGAGCACCTGTGGCAACAGGGCTGTGACGTTGTCATTGACGATGACCTGCTCGCCGTTGGCAATGCTGTCCTCGCTGGCCTGGGCAACCATCCGTTCCTTGACCTGTAGGGACGTGAGACCGCTGCGTGCCATCACACGCTCAATGCGCACCTGCTGGGGCGCTGTCACGTGCCAGACCTCGTCCACGACCTGGTCAAGCCTTGACGTGCGCAGCAGTGCCGTCTCGACAAACGATACCGTCGCTTGCTGCTCTCGTGCCCACCGTTGCAGGTCGCGGGCAGTCGCGGGATGGACAATGGCATTCAGTCTTGCCAGGGCATTGTCGTCGGCAAATGCCACGGCGCTCAAGTGCTGGCGGTTGAGTGAACCGTCGGCCAGGAAAGTATTGTCGCCAAATGCCTGCTTGAGTTGGTCTCTCACGTCATCATCCTGGGTCATGAGTGCCTTGGCGCGAGAATCACAGTCATAAACCTGATAGCCCATGACCTGAACCATGCGCGCAACAACGCTCTTGCCGCTGCCGATACCTCCGGTGATCGCTATGAGTCGCATTATCTGGATTTCTCGATGATATACTCCACACTGTCGTGCGAGAATCTCACATCCTGATAGGCTGCCGGCATCTCGCCGATCATGACTTTCACCTTGTTGCTCGACGAGCCGTTGGCCAGCGAGTTGTAATCGACCACCGCAGTGATGCCGGCATCATCCTTGATGCGGCTCACCGGCGAGCGATAGGTCACCTCTACATCGCTGGGGAACAGCAGCATCTTGACCCCTCGGGGCGCATTGCGCACGGCAATCTTGATGGTTCGCGATTGCTGTTTCAGTTTCTCGACAGGAACTGTAATGTCAATGGCGCGGGGCTCGATGACGGCACCGTTGATGGGGGCAATCGTCACCTTGCGGTGCAGGGTGTCGGTCAAGTCAACTTCCTCGATATGATAGGTATAGACCTCGTTGATCTCACTCAGCGTCTTGGCGTCACTGAAGACCAGAACCGAGTCTTGGCTCTGTATCAATGCGCCATACTGGGTGTAGTCCTGACGTGGCTCGACAATGATGTCGGTCCTGACGGGCACCTTCTTGCCAGGCAAGTCGGTAAACTTGATGTTGATGGCCTCGGGCAACACGCTGATGATATTGGCATGCTTGTTCAGGATGGGTGCGAGTGCTTTCTTCAAGTGACTCTGGTCCACCTTGAAGTTGCTGTTGCCGTCACTATAGTCGCTGAAGCGCAACGTCAGTTTGGGCGTCTTGTATAACAGGTAGGAAAAGAAACGGTAACCGCGGTCGCTCACTGTGACGGTGAGGGTGTCGGGAACCTTCGAGAGCAAGTGCACATTATCGGGCATGTTGACCTCAACCGGCACCTCAATGTCCAGTTTCACATCACTGTTAAATGTCAAGAAACTCCAGAAGATGGCAGAAATGATGACAAACACCAGATACAGGAGCAGCGACCTCGTGCGGGGCGACTCCTGGATCCTGTTTCGGATGCTATCCCAGAATTTCATGATATACCAGATGGATGATTAAAAAGCAGTCGTGTTGCGGTTAATTTTCTTTTTTATTTCTTGACGTCGGCTCCGGTCTCGGCAACGTCCTGCATCGACTGATAGATGGAATTCTTGTCAATCTTGATGCGTACGCCGTCGGCAATCTCCAGAATCACGGCGTTGTCCTTAATCTCACGCACGCGGCCATAGATACCGCCAGCGGTCATCACCTTCTTGAGGCTGTCGCGGAAGGCGTTGATCTTCTTCTGCTTCTTCTGCTGGGGAGCAATCATGAAGAAATAGAAAATCGCGATGAGCGCTACTATCATGACCAGGCTCATCATGCCGTTACCGCCTGCATCGGCGCCGCTTGCTGCTTGTAATAGAATTGTGTTAAGCATAATTCTCTAACTTTAATGTATTATTAAATAATGTATTATAATGTCCTGTGTAAATGCGTCAAGGCTTGAGCAACTTGCCTTCCTTGCGCAACTGCTTGACGGCATTGTTGAGAATGCCGTTGACAAACTTGCCGCTGGCGGCAGTGCTGAAGTTCTTGGCCAACTCAATGTACTCGTTGAGGGAAACGGCCGTGGGTATTTTGTCAAACTGGCGCATCTCGGCCAGGGCGGCGCACATGATGATGCGGTCCATGAGCACGATGCGGTCCTTGTCCCAGCGGCTACTCTGCACAAGTTCGTCGATCAGGGCGTTGCTCTCGGGCATCATCGTCACAGTGGCGCTAAACAGTTCCTTGCCAAATTCGCTGTCCTCCTCGTCCTTGAACATGGGCAGGACGGCCTCGTTGTCACCCTCGGCGATGCGCCTGAAGGTCTTGCACACAAACTGTCCCATCAGGTCCATGTCGTCCTCGGTCCAGAACAGGGAGCGTTGCTCGATGGCGTCAGCCATGTTCTCGTCGGTGAGGATGACTTGCTTCATGAGTTGCTGCCACAGCAGGCTGTCGGCAGTCATGCTGTCTTCATCATCGGCCATGTAGTCCTGATACAGGTCGCTCTTGACAACTTTGTCAAGGATAATGCGCTCAAAGATGGGGTCGTCGTTCCAGGTGACCGTGTGGTCGCTGGCAAATTCCTGCAACTGCTCGTTGGCGGCAAGCGCTGCCACGAGACGGTTGTTGACAAACTTCATGTTGGGGTTGCTCTCTTCCTCAGTGGGCAGATATTTGTTACGTGCCTCATCGATGCGCATTTCCTGGATGTGGGTCAACTCAACGGGCAGGCGCATCAAGTAATGATATAACTCATAGGTCTTGTCAAGGCACGTGTCAAGGTTCTTTAACGCATTGGCGAGCGTGCACTCGGGACGGGTGAGCAGGTAGGAGTACAGGTTCTGTACCACCTTGGTTCTGATTAATACGCGGTTTATCATAATGTCAATGTTTGAACTTGCAAAATTAAGGAAAAATGGTGAAGCGGGCAACAATAGCCTCACTTATTTGACCTCCTGGTTGTCGTTGAGGCGTTGGCGCACCACTTCATAGATCATGATGCCGCCTGCAACCGACACGTTGAGCGAGTTGATGTGCCCGAACTCGGGAATGAGCACTTGGGTGTCGCACAACTTCATGATCTCGGGCGAGATGCCCTTGTCCTCGGCTCCGAGCACAATAGCCACCGGGCCTGTATAGTCGGCTTGAGTGTAAGGCAGATGCTGCTTGTCGCTGGTGCCCACAATCTTGAAACCGCTGTCACGCAGCAGTTTGACGGCTGTGACGAGATTGCGCTCGCGGCAGACGGGGATATAGTTGAGCGCGCCAGCCGAGGTCTTGACGGCATCGGCGTTGACGCTGACGCTCTCGCGGTCGGGGATGACGATGGTGCTCACGCCGGCACATTCACACGTGCGTGCCACGGCACCGAAGTTGCGCACGTCGGTCACGCCGTCGAGCACCACGACAAATGGATTCTCTCCCTCGTCAAACAGTTGGGGGACCAGGTCCTCGATGCGGTAATAGGTCACGGCTGCCATCATGGCGAGCACACCCTGATGGTTGCGCCGGGTGATGCGGTCGATCTTCTGCACGGGCACTCGTTGGGTGGGTACCCGCAGTTGGCGGGCGCGGTCGATGATTTCCTGGGCAGTCTCGTTGTTGAGGGTCTTGCTCAACAGGATTTTGTCGATGTCCTTACCGGCTTCAAGGGCCTCCAGGACGGCATGGATGCCATAGATGTATTGGGTCTTGTCAATCATTTCGGTTGTTTGTGCTTGATGAGTGATTTTGCGTTTTCTATTGCGGCTTGGTTGAGGTCTTTACCGCTGAGCATACGGGCGATTTCCATCACGTGCTCCTCGTCGTCCAGGGCCTCGACACGGGTCAGGGTCTCGACATCGGTGTCGGTCTTGAAGACGCGCAGGTGGTGGTCGCCGTTGGCTGCCACTTGGGGCAGGTGGGTGATGGCGATGACTTGAATGTTCCTTGCGATCTCGGCCATCATCTCGCCTATCTTGTTGGCCACGTCGCCGCTCACTCCCGTGTCCACTTCGTCAAAGATGATGCTCGGCAACCTCATGTGGTGGGCGATGATGGTCTTGATGCACAACATCACGCGCGATATCTCGCCTCCCGACGCTGTGTCCTTGACGGGCATGGGCTTCTGGTTCTTGTTGAACGCCATCATGAATTCCACGGCATCAGTGCCATGGGGCATGAGGTCGGTCTTGCTGAAGTCCACGTCAAAGGCGATATTCTTCATGCCCAGTGGCGTTGCCATGGCCAGTAACTCCTTGCCGAACCGTTTTGCCGCCTGTTGCCGCTTGTCGGATAACTGCGCGGCGATGTTCATGGCGCTCGACTTGTGGGACTGCACCTCTGCCTTCAATTGCTCGATGATGTCGTCATTGTGCTCGATTTCGGTCAGTTGCATCGCGTAGTCACGCTCGATGGCAATGAGTTCGTTGACGTCACCGGCATTGTGCTTGTGCATCAGTGAATATATTTCAGAGAGCCTCTCCTCGACGCGGTTCAGTTCGGCGGGGTCGTCGTTGAGGCTTTCCATGGTGGCATCCACACTCCGGGCGATATCCTTGAGATCGATGATGGCGCCTCCCACGCGCTCGGCCATGCCCTTGATGTCCTCCAGGTTGCCCTCGGCCTCGGTCAGCCTCTGGGCCACTGTTGACAGGTGTTGCAGGATGCTGCCCTCCTCGCCGTCTAGCAGGTTGGACACGTTCCATAGTGCTTCTTTCAGCCCGGTGATGTTGCTCAGTTTGTTCTGCTGGGCTTCCAGTTCCTGATCCTCATTGGGCTTCAGTTGCATCTCTTGCAGTTGGTTGACCTGGAAGCGGATGTAGTCCTCGTTGCGCCTCAACTGCTCCATCTCGCGCTCGGTCTCGTCGAGGCGCTTGACGGCCTCGCGGTACTGTTGGTAAGCGCTATGGTAACTCTCCAGCAGGGTGGCGTTGCCGGCGATGCTGTCAAGAATGGATAACTGGAACGAGGGTTGCGACAGCAGCATGTTGCTGTGCTGGGAATGGATGTCCAGCAGTCGAGTGGCCAACTCGCGCAGCAGGCTCAGTGCCACAGGCGAGTCGTTGATGAAGGCGCGCGAGCGCCCGCTGGGCGACAGTTCACGCCTGACGATGCATTCCTTCTCGTCCCAATCGATGTCGTTCTCCTTGAAGAAAGGTTCCATGTGATACCCCGTGATGTCAAATGTCGCCTCGACAACGGTCTTGGTCAATGTGTCACGGATGGCCTTGGTGTCGGCCCGTTCACCCAGGATGAGTGACAGTGCCCCCAGGATGATGGACTTTCCGGCACCGGTCTCACCTGTGATAATGGTCAAGCCATCGTCAAACCCGATCTCGAGTCTGTCGATGAGCGCATAGTTGGAGATGTGCAGCAGTTTAATCATTACACATCCTTGCGGTTAGTTGGTGGGGGTCTTCTTGATTTCTTCTAGTTTCCTGTTCTCGCTGGGGTACACCTGATAGAGCATTTCATAGACCGACTCTTTCTCGGTCATGTTGGCCTTGCTATAGATGTTGATGAGTTCATCCAACTTGGCGTCCTTGAACATGGCCAGGCACACCGACATGGGATTCACATCATAGATTTTTGCCAGGTTCTCCAGCGTGTGGGTAATCGCCGAGCGGCCCTTATCAACCGTCAGAGCCATCTGGTCAAGACCCATGCGGTGGTAGTCATACAACATCTGGCGGATGGGCTTGGTGGCATTATCGGTAAAGGCGCTCAGCACCGCACTGCGGTTGTTGTTGTCCTCAAAGGATTTCCAGCCGCTCTCGCCCGAACTCTGGGCAAGTCTCACAATCTGATCCGCCCTGCTATAGTAGGGGTCACCGCCATAGAGTTCAAAAGAGTCAAAATCAACTGCGATAATCATATAGGCCCAGAAGTTGAGGATAGCCGTCAGGTTGTCCTCCATCTCCATCTCGGAGAACACCAGTTGCTGGCCAGGCTCAAAGGTGAATTCCACCTTGGGGTCCTTGAAGTTGATCAGTCCAGTGGTGTAGGTGCTGTTAAATACAGGACGTTGTGAATGTATCTGCAAGTCACCTTTCATGAGTCCTGTGGCATTGTCCCATGAACTGATCGTCAGCATGATTTTGCAATAGATTTTCTCGTTGTAGCCAAATGTCGCGTTGGTCCACTTGGTCGTGTTCATGTAGTCGGTGATGGCCTGCTTCAGTTCATTGAACACATCACGATTGGTGGCAGAGACCTTTTCGCTGTTGACATCTACATCACAGTTGAGTTCGGTGGCCTCATCATCGGCAACCGCACTGAAGGCGCACAAGAGCGCCACGAGTATCAGCAACAATGACTTTTTCATTTCTCAGACAGATACTTGTGTAAAACATCAATAATGTCGCGGGCTACTTCGCGCTTGGACTTGCATGCACCCTCGATGGTCTCTCCCTTGTCGGTGAAGATGGTGACCTTGTTGGTATCGACTTGGAATCCGGCATTCTTGTCACGCAGGGAGTTCATAACTATGAAATTCAACTTTTTGCGTTCCAACTTACCTTGTGCGTTGACATTCTCGTTGTCGGTTTCCAGTGCAAATCCAACGCTCACCTGGTCAGGTCTCTTGTTCTGGCCCACGGCGCGCGCAATATCAGGATTGGGGGTGAGGCGGATGACAGGAGCGGAGTCCTTCTCCCGCTTGATCTTCTTGTCGGCGACGTTCTCGACACGGTAGTCGGCCACGGCGGCACACAGGATGATGGCGTCATTGCAGGGCAGCGACTCCATCACGGCATCATGCATCTCGACTGCCGTGGTGACGTCGATGCGATGGATGCCTGGGTGCTCGGTCTTGAGGTTGACGGGGCCGGCCACCAGCGTGACATGGGCGCCACGGCTGGCACACTCCTCGGCCAGGGCAAATCCCATTTTGCCCGACGAGAAGTTGCTGATGAAGCGCACGGGGTCGATCTTCTCAACCGTGGGACCGGCAGTGATGAGCACGCGCTTGCCTTCCAGGTCCTCGCCGGCTGTGAAAAACTCTTCTAGCGCCTTGACGATGTTCTCCGGCTCCTCCATGCGGCCTTTCCCTATCAGGTGACTGGCCAGTTCGCCCTCGGCAGGCTCGATGATGCGGTTACCGTAGGAGCGCAGCAGTTCCAGGTTGCGCACCGTGCTGGGATGGCGCATCATGTCCAGGTCCATTGCCGGGGCGACAAACACGGGCGCCTTGGCCGACAGGTAGGTGGTCACCAGCATGTTGTCGGCAACGCCATTGGCCATCTTGCCGATGGTGGATGCAGTGGCTGGAGCGATGATGAGGGCATCGGCCCACAGGCCCAGGTCCACATGGCTGTTCCACTGGCCGGTGTTGGCCGTGAAGAACTCGCTGATGACGGGCTTGCCGCTCAGCGTCGAGAGCGTCAAGGGCTGGATGAACTGCTTGGCGTTGGGTGTCATGATGACTTGAACCTCGGCCCCTGCCTTGACGAGCAATCGGGTGAGTGTGGCACACTTGTAGGCAGCGATGCCGCCAGTGATTCCCAGGATGATGTGCTTGCCTTTCAACATGATGTGGTGAACGGGTGATGTTACTTTTTCTTGTATTGAATGTACAACTTGGTGATGACCTGCTTGGTGTTCTCGGCAAAGTCGCTTTTCATCATCCAGTCATAGTAACCAAAGTCGAGTTTGGTGAATACCTCCTCGACGGTCTTGCCCTTGTGCTTGCCAAAGTTGAACACGGGCTGCTTCTGGTCGTTAAGGATGATGCGGCCTGCCAGGTCCACATTGCGGTTGTGGGTGGAGTACTGTGACAAGTACTCGACGTCGTTCTTGAGCGGCTCGGCGTCGTTGGCGTAGTGGTCCAGTTGTGCCTTTAACACCTCGAGCGTCGTCCTTGCATCGTCCGATGCCGAGTGATGGTTCTCCATCGGATGCCCGCAGTAGAAGATGCATGCCGCTTCCAGGTCGCGTTTCTCACGCTTGTGGTAGATGGTCTGCACGTCGATGAACTTGTGCTGGCTGGGGTCAAAGTTCACGCCTGCCTTGCTCATCTCCTGTGCCAGCAGGGGAATGTCAAAGTGGTTGCTGTTGAAGCCCGCGATGTCACTGCCCTCAAACACACGCGCGATGTCATGGGCTCGCTCCTTGAAGGTGGGCTCGCCCACGAGGTCCTCGTTGGTGATTCCATGCACGTCGATGGCCTGCTGGGGAATCACTTTCCCGGGGTTGAAGCGATAGGTCTTGCTCTCCTCATGACCGTCGGGAAAGACCTTGACATAGGACAACTCGATGATGCGGTCCTCGGTGATGTTCAGACCTGTCGATTCCAGGTCAAAGACCACAAGCGGTCGTTTCAGGTTGAGTTCCATTACCTTGTCGTTAATGTTAGATCATCATGGGCATCTGCAGCACGATGAGGTCCTCACCGGCCTTCTGCTCACTGGGAACAAACACACCAGCACGGGCGGGGTCGAGCAACTTGAGGAAGACGCCCTCGCAGTCGATGTTGTTGACAACGTCGATGACGTCGGCACTCTTGAAGCCGATGTTCATGGGCTCGCCGTTATATTCACACTTGATGGTCTCCTCGGCAGCGGTGGAGTGGTCAACGTCCTGGGCCGTGAGCACCACGTGATCGGCACTCAGGTCGAGGCGCACCAGGCCACCGACGTTGGCAAACACGGCCACGCGGCGCACGGCATTGAGCAGCGTCATGCGGTCAACGGCCATGGTGTAGGGGTTGTCCTCGGGGATTACCGAGTTATAGTTGGGATAGCGGCCGTTGATGAAGCGGCACGACAGTTGATAGTCGGCGTTCTCAAAGGTGGCGCTATTCTCGTCGATGGTGATGTTGATATTCTCATCACTGTTGCGGTCGATGATGTTGGCAAGGATGGAGGCAGGCTTGGATGGCAAGATGAAACTGCGCTCAAAATCAGGCTTCACGTCGGTCTGGCGATAGCGCACCAACTTGTGGGAATCGCTGGCGACATACACAATCATGTCGGGCTTGATGTCCCAGAAGATACCGGTGAACTGGGGGTGCATGTCATCGTTGCCCACGGCAAACAGCGTGTGGCCGATGCCTGCGGCGATGTTCTTGGCAGGAAGGCTGAACTGCTTCACGTCATTGGCATTGGCGGCCTTCTCGGGAAACTCATCGCCATTGAGTGCCATGGCATCATAGAAACCATTCAGATAGGTCACCTTCACGGCCATGTTCTCGTCATTGATTTCAAAGGTCAACGCGGTGTCGGGCAATTCCTTGAGGGAATTGATGGTGCGCTTCACATCGAGGGCAAATTTGCCGGTGCCTTCCACATTTTGCACCTCGATGTTAGTGGTCAAGCGTGTCTCCATGTCGCTGCCGGTAACCACCAGACGGTCGCTCTGCAGTTCAAACAAGAAATTGTCAAGAATCGCATAGGCGTTCTTGCTGCTCACCACTTTGCTCACAGCATTCAGACGAGTGAGCAATAATTTGCTTTGGACGTTGAATTTCATACAGTTATGTCTCTTTATAATGTAAATGATTGGTTGATTTGTCTTTTAAACTACAAATTTAGTGATTTTTTCTTTAATAATGTGGCATTGTTAATAAAAAAACGCAAAAAAGCGCTATCGATTGCCTCGATAACGCTTTTTAAGGATTAACGGCTGCCGGTTCACAGCCTTTAGCAATGCGCTAGGGCTGCCGTTTCAACCGATTGGCTGTTATGGATTAGTCGAGTTTGTGGATGATCAGACCCGAGCGCAACTTGGGCTCGAACCAGGTGGCCTTGGGAGGCATGATCTTGCCGCTGTCGGCGATGTCGATGATCTGCTTCATGGTCACGGGATAGAGGGCCAGAGCCATCTTCATCTCACCGCTATCGACACGGCGCTTCAACTCGCCCAGACCGCGGATACCGCCGACGAAGTCGATGCGCTTGTCGGTGCGCAGGTCGGTGATGCCCAGGATGTCACGCAGGATGTAATCGCTGCTGATGGTCACGTCCAGAACGCCGATGGGGTCGTTGTCGTCATAGGTGCCTTCCTTGGCGGTCAGCGAGTACCACTTGCCACCCAGGTAGAGTGAGAAGTTGTGCAACTTGGCGGGCTTGTAGATTTCGGTGCCCTTCTCTTCAACGATGAATTTGTCACCCAGTTTCTCGAGGAACTGCTCCTCGGTATTGCCATTCAGGTCAACGACCACGCGGTTGTAGTCCATCACCTTGAGGTGTGACTGCGGGAAGCACACTGCCAGCAGGTAGTTGTACTCCTCGGTGCCATTGTGGTTGGGATCGGCCTTGGCCTTCTCCTCGCCCACGTGGGCGGCAGCGGCGGTGCGGTGGTGACCGTCGGCGATATAGAGG
>Ga0310695_10006463_pt1 | contig 19344 bp, 17 predicted proteins | sample RumenRJG_04DNA_FD_203882 | JGI IMG/M metagenome (GOLD analysis project Ga0310695, IMG submission 203882) | Bovine rumen microbial communities from Lethbridge, Alberta, Canada - RJG_04 (v2) (version 2) | ecosystem: Host-associated > Mammals > Digestive system > Stomach > Rumen | place: Canada...
AGCGGCGAATCACGGGCGATTGAGGACAATCGCCCCTACCAGCTCTGCGGCCTCTGCGGCTCGCGGCCCCTTGCGGCCCTTCGGGTTCGCTTCGCTCAGGCGACCCGATGCCTTCGGCACGGGCGCATCTCGCCTCTGCGTTAAACAATCCCCACCCGAACAACGCGGGGACAGACCCCACATTTTGGTAGGGCCGCTTGTCCTCAAGCGGCCGCAACGGCGAATCACGGGCGATTGAGGACAATCGCCCCTACCAGCTCTGCGCCTCTGCGTCTCTGCGCCTCTGCGTTAAACAATCCCCACCCGAACAACGCGGGGACAGACCCCGGCGTTTTCTGAGCGTAGAGTGAGCGAGAAGAACGGTATCTGTCGACTGCGCCACCGATCACGCGCGCAGGTACGCGCTGTAGGCCTTGTACGTCTCGTGGCAGTCGAACTTCGACGCGAGCTCCACGGGCGCGTGCATGTTCCAGAGGGGCGTGCCCATGTCGAGCACCTTCATGCCGAAGCGCGACATGTACTGCGCGATCGTGCCGCCGCCGCGATTCCTCCAGCTTAAGGAGACGACGGCCAATCCGGGCAGGACAAAAACCCATGCTCAACGCACCTCCACCACCGCAAAATCAACTTTACGTTCGTTTACTTTCAGAACGTGCGTTTACTTTTGACAGTAGCGCTAGAATTCTAGTCCCACTTCGTCCCAGAGTGGGTCAAAATGGCGCGCCGCCGGCGCGAAAAAAGCGTTGGCACGGCGGTGCTTTACTGGGGGCGTTGAGAAACAATGAAAGGAACACGAAAATGAACACACTGATGAACATGGATCCCTGGAGCATCTTCGATGACATGCTCGGCGGCAGCGCCTTCCGCCACATGCGTGCGCGCGCTGCGGGCCGCTTCCCGCCCGTCAACGTTTTCCTCGACGACGACGCCGTTTTGATCGACCTTGAACTGCCGGGCAAGACGGCGAAGGACGTGGAGCTGACGCTCGAGCCGCAGGCGGTCATCATCGCCGACAAGCCTGCGCCGGTCGCCGACGGCGAAAGCGGCGCGGCCACCGAACCGGTGCGGCCCGCATGGAGCCGGCGCATCGAGCTGCCCTTCCGCGTCAACGCCGAAAAGGCGAACGCGAAGTTCACCGACGGCATCCTGCGCGTCGAACTGCCCAAGACCGAAACGGACGGCGTGCGCAAGATCGCCATCGCCGGCTGAGTCGGATCAACAATCTCAAACGAAAGGAACAAGATCATGAATGACGAAAAGTATGTCGTGCCGAGCGCCACGTTCACCGAGCGCCCCGAAGATTACGAACTGAAGGTGTTCGTGCCGGGCGTCGCCAAGGGAGAGGCGGAACTGAAGATCGAGCACCGCACGCTGACCTTGAAGACGCACGCGAAGTACCAGAACCCGGCGGGCTTCAAGCAGGTGGCGGCGGAATTCGAGCGCACCAACTACGCGATCAGCGCCGACCTGCCCGAGAAGGCCGATCCCGCGACGCTCGTGGCGAAGCTTGAGAACGGCGTCCTGACGGTGACGATCAAGAAGCGTCCCGAGACGCAGGCCAAGCGCATCGAAATCGGCTGAGGCCGATGCGCTGCGGGCCTCACGTCACGACCGACGTGAGCGTCCCGTGGCGCAGGCGGGTGCGGACGACCGCCCCGGGCGCGACCTCGGCTGCATCGCGCAGCACCGCGCCCTTTTCGTCCGTCGTCAGCGAATAGCCGCGCTCCAGCACCGCGTAGGGCGAAAGAAGTTTGAGGCGGGTCGCGGCCGTCGCAAGGCGGTGTTCCGTCGCCGTGAGCCCTTCCGTGAGCCGGTGCGCGAGCGCCGTGTCCGCCCGCTCCAGCCGATGCGCCGCTTCAACGAGCCGCGCCGTTGCGCCGTGCGCCAGTTTCGCGCCGGCGCGCTCCAGCCGGTGCGCCGCCTCGACGGTCCGCGCGGCGAGCGACCGCGGCAGATCGCCCGCGAGACCGTCCACCTTCTGCGCATACCACTCATACTTGCCGCGCAGCGTTGCGACGAGCGCCGCCTGCGCGTCGTCGATTCGCCGCACGAGCTTTTCGCGCTCCGGCACCGCCAGCTCCGCCGCCATCGACGGCGTGCCCGCGCGCAGGTCGGCCGCGAAATCGCACAGCGTGAAATCCGTCTCGTGCCCGACCGCCGAGATCGTCGGCACGCGCGAGGCGGCGACCGCGCGCACGAGCCGCTCGTCGTTGAAGCCGTACAGGTCCTCGAAGCTGCCGCCGCCGCGCCCGAAGATGATCAGGTCGGCGCGCCAGCCGTCCGGCGCGCGGTTGAACCAGTCGAGGCCCGCGAGGACGGAGAGCGGCGCGGACGCGCCCTGCACGACGGCGGGATAGAGGCGGATCTCCAGCGCGGGGAAGCGCCGCATCAGCACACGGCAGAGATCGTGGACGACGGCGCCCGCCGGGCTCGTCACGAGGCCGATGCGGCGCGGCAGGAACGGCAGCGGCCGCTTGCGCGCGGGATCGAACAGCCCTTCGGCCGCGAGCTTCGCCTTCAGCTCCAGATAGCGCTGCATCAGCTCGCCTTCGCCGAGGAGCCGCGCGCGCAGGACGACGAACTGGTACTGGCTGCGCGTGCCGATCGTCACGCGGCCGCGCACCTTCAGCTTCGCGCCGTCCTTGAAGCCGTTCTGCGCGGCGCAGGCGTCGAACGCGCCCTTGAACATCACGGCCGAAATCTGCGAGACGGAATCCTTGAGCGTGAAGTAGGCGTGGCCCGACGGGTAGCGCTTGAAGCCCGTGATCTCGCCTTCGAGGTCGATGACGGGGAACTGCCCCTCCAGCGTCCGGCGGACGGCGGCGGTCAGCTCCGAGACCGTCCACACGCGCGGCATCGCCCTCTCGTCACCGGCCATCCGACCGCCCCCTCGCGACGACCCTGGCGAGAACCTGCCGCTTGCGGTCCTGCACCGAATGGAGACCGACCGAGAAGATCGTCCCCACCGCGAAGAACGCGCTCAGGAGGTTGGTGCCGCCGTAGCTGAAGAACGGCAGCGCCATGCCCTTCGTCGGCATCGCCTCGCAGACGACGCCGAGGTTGAACATCGCCTGGAAGAAGATGATGAAGCTCATGCCCAGCACGAGGAAGCGCCCGAACCGGTCGGCGGCGTGGCGCGCGATGTAGATGGACAGCGCGAAGAACGCCGCGAAGAGCGCGATCACCGCGATCGAGAAGAAGAGCCCCAGCTCCTCCGCGCCGACGGCGAAGATGAAGTCGGTGTGCGCCTCGGGCAGGTAGGCGTGCTTCTGCATCGACTCGCCCAGCCCGAGCCCCCAGATGCCGCCGTTCTGGATCGCGACGCGCGCCATGTACGCCTGGTACTCCGCCGGATCCATCGTCGCGAGCGACGGCGCGGCGTGCGCGGCCGCCGCGGCCGCCGCCTCGCCGCCCCCGCCGTTGAAGAGCGCGAGCAGCTTGTTGAGATAGGGCGCGAGCCGCCGCATGCGGTTCGCGTTGAGCGACAGCATCACGATGAAGCCGATCACGCCCGCGCCGATGAACGGCAAGAGGTGCAGGAGGCGCGTGCCCGCGACGAACATCACGAGGAAGCCCGCCGCGCCGACGACCATCGTCGAGCCGAAGTCCGGCTCCTTGAGGACGAGCGCCGCGAGGACGGCGATGATCAGCGCCGGGCAGAGCGCGCCGCGCCGGAAGAGCTCCACGCGCCAGCCCGCCTTGTCCATCCACACCGCCACCGCGATCACGGCCGCGAGCTTCGCGAGCTCGCTCGGCTGGAGGCGCAGGGGGCCGCACGACAGCCACCGCTGCGAGCCGTTGATCGCCGGGAAGAGGAAGACCGCGCCGAGCAGCGCGACCACGAGCAGGTAGAAGAGCACCGTCAGCACGCCGTGCTCGCGCCACTGGCGGTAGTTGAAGAACGCCACCGCCACCGCGACGACGATGCCGGCGACGAGATAGGCCGCCTGCCGCTTCATGAAGAAGTAGGCGTCGTTGTGCAGACGGACGCCATTCGCCTCGCTGGCGCTCGACAAAACGACAAGGCCCAGCGCCACGAGAGTCGCGACCACCAGGCCCAGCGCGTAAAGTGCGGACTTGCGCACGTCGATCAGAGGAGCGTGCCCGCGGGGAGCTTGATGATCTGACCTTCCTTGAGCTCGTCCGTCGGGCTCAGGTTGTTGAGCTCGCGGATCTCCGACGGATTCAGGCTGAAGCGGATGGCGAGGTTGAGGACGTCCTCGCCCTCCTGCACCTGGTAGCTGTCGCCGTCGGTCGCGTCCACGGCGGCGACCGGCGCGGGCGCCGGGGCGGCCGGCGTCAGAACGGTGCCCTCGGCGGCGGGCGCGACGTCAGCCGCCGGCTCGACGACCGGCGCGGCGGGCGCGGCCGTCGGCTGCGCCGGCGCGGGCGCGGCCGCCTTTGTCGCCGCAGGCGCCTTCTTCTCCGTCGCGGGGGCCGCCGGCTTCGCCGCGCCGGCCTTCACCGGGACCTTCAGCTTCTGGCCGACGACGATCCGGTCGCTCGTCAGCGCGTTCATCTCCTTGAGCTGGCGGATGTTGATGCCGCGCGGATAGGCGATCGCGCCGAGCGTATCGCCCGACTTGACGACATACTCCTCCGTCGCGCCCGTGTAGGTCGCGGGAGCCGCCGGCTTCGGCTGCGGCTTCGCGAACGCGCCGTCCGGCACCGTCTGCTCGCCCACCTCGTGCTGGCCGGGGATCTTGAGCTTCTGGCCGAGGCGCACGACGTCGCCCTTGAGCTGCGGGTTCGCCGCCTTGATGGCGTCGATCTTGACGTTGAACCGCTTGGAGATCTTCGCGAGGTAGTCGCCGCGCTGGACGATGTACGTCGTGTACACGGGCTCGGCCGGCGCCGGGGCGGGCGCATCCGCGTCGCGCGTGACGGGCGCGACCTCGACCGGCTGCGGCACGGGACGTTCGTCGACCGTGACGACCGGCTCGACGATCTCCACCGGCTTCACGTCCGGCGTCACCTCGACGGGCCGGGCCGGCGCGGCGGGAACGTTCTTGACCTCGTTCTGCACCTTGCCGTTCTTGTTGACGTAGTTGGGATCCTTGCAGCCGGCGACGACCGCGAGGGCCGCGACGCCGAACACCACACCGAGCTTGTTCATTTTTCTTTTGTTCCTTCTCGTTTGACGAGTTGCGCGAAGACGTCCCCGCGCTCCCCGAAGTTTTTAAACTGGTCGAAACTTGCGGTTCCGGGCGAAAGGAGCACCGTCTCGCCCGTCTCCGCGTCGCGCATCGCAGCCTCGACAGCCTTTTCCATCGTGCCGCAGATTTCGCAGTCGACGGCGTCGGACCAGGCGGAACGAAACTCCTCCGCGCATCGTCCTATAAGATACACTTTTTTGACCCGTTTCGTCAAGGGGGAACTTGCAGTTTTTGGGTCGTCGCCCTTGGGGAGGCCGCCCGCGATGAGCCGCACGCGCGCGCCCGCCATCGTCACGCCGGCCGCGAGCGCGGCGACGGACGTCGCCTTCGAGTCGTCGATGTAGCGCACGCCGTTCAGCTCCGCGACGAGATTCATGCGGTGCGGCAGCGGCGCGAACGCGGCGAACGCCGCCGCGATCGACGCGTCGTCCAGCCCCGCCGCACGCAGCAGCGCGACGGCCGCGCAGCCGTTCGCGCGCAGGATGTCGTTGTCGAAATACGAGCCCGCCAGCAGCGCGCACGCGGACGCGTCCGCCGCGCAGTCCCACCCCTTCACCGGCCGGCGCGTCATCCCGAGGAGCTTCAGCTTGAGCGCGTGGTAGAGTTCGAGCGAGCCGTGGCGGTCCAGATGGTCCGACTGAAGGTTGAGGACCGCCGCCGCCGCGAACGTGTCCGGCGGCAGGTTCGTCGTCTCCAGCTGGAAGCTCGACACCTCGACGACGGCCCAGTCGCACGCGCCCACCGCGCTGACGGGCAGTCCGTAGTTGCCGCACGGCACCGCGCGCCGCCCCGCGCGCGTCAGCGCGTCCGCGACGAGCTTGACGACGCTCGACTTGCCCTTCGAGCCCGTCACGGCGAGCAGCTGCACGCCGCGCGCCTTCAGGCCGCGCACGCCGAATTCCAGTTCGCTCATCACGCGGACGCCGGGACTGGCGACGACGAGATCGGCCTTCTCGACGACCGTCACGTCGTCGCCGCGCGCCGCGAGCGCCGCCTGCGCCGCCTGGCCGCTGCGGCCAAACCCGAGCACGACCGCCTTCATCGCGCGCCCTCGGCCGAGAGGACCTTCTTCACGCGCGCCACGTCCGCCTTTGTCATGCCCGTGCCCGACGGGAGGCAGAGGCCGCGCGCGAAGAGGTCTTCCGCCACCGCGCCGCCGTAGACGCGGCAGCGCCGGAAGACGGGCTGCAGATGCAGCGGCTTCCAGACCGGCCGCGCCTCGATGTTCGCCGCCGCGAGCCGCGCGAGCGCCGCGTCGCGCGCAGCCGTGTCCGCGAGCAGCTTGACCGTCAGCCAGTGGTTTTCGCCCGCGACCGGCGGCAGACAGCCGTCCGCGCCGTACGCGGCCGCGATCCGGCGGCGCTTGTCCAGGATCTTCCCGAGCCGCCCGAGCTGCGCGAGGCCCAGCGCGGCGAGGAGATTGCTCAGGCGGTAGTTGTAGCCGACCTCCCGGTGCTCGTACCAGACGGCCGCCTCGCGCGCCTGCTGGCTGCGCTTGCGCGCGCGCGCCGCGAGCGCGTCGTCGTCTGTCAAGAGCGCGCCGCCGCCGGACGTCGTGATGATCTTGTTGCCGTTGAAGGAGTAGATCGCGCACGCGCCCGCGCTCCCGGCGGGGCGGCCGTTGTACGTCGCGCCGACGGCCTCGGCCGCGTCGCTGACGAAGACCGCGCCGTGACGCCGGCAGAGCGCGTCGATCGCGTCGTAGTCGCAGCAGCGGCCGTAGAGGTCGACGGCGATGACCATCGTCGGGCCCTTCGCGTCCGCGAGCGCCCGCGCGAGCCGCGCGACGTCGATGTTGCCCGTCTCGTCGCTGTCGACGAAGACGAGCTTCGCGCCGCGATGGTACGCGGGGCCGACCGTCGCGATGAAGGTGAGCGTCGGCGCGATGACCGTCCAGCGCCGGTCGACGCCGTACTCCGCCATCGCGAGATCGAGCGCGGCGGTGCCGCTCGCGACCACGACCGCCTGGCGGCGGCCGGCGCGCGCGGCGAGGCGGCGTTCGAACGCATCGACCATCGGCCCGCACGGCGCGACGTACTTCGAGTCGAACGCCGCCGCGATCGCCTTGCGTTCCGCCGCGCCCACGTACGGCGGCGACAGGAAAATCCGCTTCACGGCCGCGTCCCTTCCGCCGTCAGCGCACCGGCAGCAGCTTCTCCTGGCCGTTCATGTACGGCCGGAGCACCTCGGGGATCGTCACCGAGCCGTCCGCGTTCTGGTGCTGTTCCAGGAGCGCGACCATGAGGCGCGGCAGCGCGACGCCCGAGCCGTTGAGCGTGTGGACGAACTTCGTCTTGCCGTCCGCGTCCTTGAAGCGGCAGTTGAGGCGGCGCGCCTGATAGTCGGTGAAGCACGAGCAGGACGAGACTTCCAGCCACTGCTCCTCGCCCGGCGCCCACAGCTCCAGATCGTAGCACTTCGCCGCCGAAAAGCCCATGTCGCCCGAGCAGAGCTGGAGGACGCGGAAGTGGAGCCCGAGGCCCGTCAGGATCTCCTCCGCCTCCTTGACGAGGATCTCCAGCTGCTGGAACGACGTGTCGGGATGGACGAAGTTGACCATCTCCACCTTGTCGAACTGGTGCACGCGCAGCATGCCGCGCGTCATCTTGCCGGCGCTGCCCGCCTCGCGGCGGAAGCACGGCGTGTACGCCGTCAGCTTGATCGGCAGGTCCTTCGCCGCGAGGATGTCGTCGCGGTAATAGTTCGTCACCGGCACCTCGGCCGTCGGGATGAGCCAGAAGTCGTCGATTGGACAGTGGTAGAGGTCCTCCGCGAACTTCGGCAGCTGGCCCGTGCCCGTCATCGACTCGGAGTTGACGACGAACGGCGGCAGCATTTCGGTGTAGCCCTGCTTCTGGCAGTGGACGTCGAGCATGTACTGGATGAGCGCGCGCTGGAGCTTCGCGCCCTGCCCGAGGATGATCGGGAAGCCCGTGCCCGTCAGCTTCACGCCGCGCGGGAAGTCGAAGATGCCGAGCTTCTCGCCGACCGTCATGTGGTCGAGGATCTTGAAGTCGCGCTCGTGCCATTCGCCGACCTTGCGCACGACGACGTTGGCAGACGAATCCAGGCCCGTGGGGATTTCCGGCGCGGGGATGTTCGGGATCATCAGCAGCGTGTCGCGCAGATCCCTGTCGACCTCGGCGAGCTCGCGGTCGATCTCCGCGATGCGGTCGCCCACTTTGCGCATCTCCTCCTTGGCGGCCGCGATGTCGCCGCCCTCCTTCGCGATCTTGCCGATCTCCTTCGAGGCGGCGTTGCGCTTCGCCTTCAGCGCCTCCGTCTCGCCGACGAGCGCGCGCCGCTTCGCGTCGAGGTCGCGCGCCTTCTCCAGCTTCGCGGCCTCCACGCCGCGCCGCGCCAGCTGAGCGGCGGTGTTGTCGAAATCATCCCGCAGTTTCTTGATGTCAATCATTTCGTCTAATCTCCTTGGTAATGGTATAGTATATCACAAATCCGCCTCAACCGGCGTACGCCCCCGCAAAGGGGAAGGCCGCCTCCAGATTATATATTTTAGAAATACCCGCCCTTGTCGATGATTTCGCTGATGGTGTCGCCCTGGCGCACCCAGCTGAAGATGTCGACCTCGTTGCGCTCGATGCCCTCGGCGCGGAGCAGCACCTCGTAGGCAATTTCGCGCGGTATGCAGATGACGCCGTCGATGTCGCCCATGATGATGTCGCCGGGACGCACCGTCACCTTGCCGATCCTGACCGGCACCTGGTAGTGCGTGATCATGCAGCGGCCGAGCGAGCCGTTCGACACGCGGTACTTGCAAAACACCGGAAAGTTCTGCTCCAGTATCTGCTTCGTGTCGCGGATGCCGCCCGCGATCACCGCGCCGCGGATTCCCTTCGTGATCGCCGTCGCCGTCATGACGCCGCCCCAGAGCGAGGCCTCCACGTCGTCGGACGTGTCCCACACGACGACGCCGTCCGGCCTGAAGTCGTCGAGCATCTGGGCGCGGAACGTCATCTCGCCCTCGATCATGCAGTTCGGCGCGGACTTCACCGTGAACGCCTCGCCGCAGACGACCATCTCGTCGCGGAGCGGCATGATCTCGTGCGGCAGGTTCTGGTCGAGCAGGCACGCCTCGCGCATGACGTCGTTGACGCAGCCCGTGTAGAGCTTCTCGAAGCGCTCGCAGAGCTCCTTGACGGGGATCGGAAATTCGTTCGTCGGCACGCTCTGGCGCTTCGCGATGAGCCTGTCGAGTTTCATAAGGCCGGCTTCCTTGGCCTTGGTGCGCATATCTGCTAATGATGGCATAGGGATTCCTTTTCGGGTTTTAGACAAGATTCACAGGATTGTTTTTAACGCAGAGGCGCAGAGAGCGCAGAGGCATTTGCGATTTGTGATCTATGCGTTCTTCTTGACCTCCATAGCCTCGCCGAAGGTGGTTGCGGATGAAACATTTCCAGTACCTTGAAGCAGCGCTTTCAGGTATCCGTTGGCGAAGAGGCGGCCAAGCGTGAAGTAGCCCGGCGTGCCTTCGGGCGTGAGGACACGGTCGTAAGCCATCTCGGGGACATGATCGCCGCGGACGGGCACGTCGAGCCCGATCGCGCGGTAGGCGCGCATCAGCGCGAACTGATCCGTGTCGCCCTGATCGTGGAAAAGCTCGGTGAAATCGGTCTTGTCCCCTTCCACGTCGCGCACATGGATGAACGCGATGCGCTTCCCGAAATGCCGCGCAGTCGATTCGAGATCGACGCTCATGAGTTTGAAGTTCGCCTGGCAGAAGGTGACGGCGTTCGACGGCGATGGATAGAGCGCGTAGGCGCGGTCGTAGGCTTCGATGCTGCCGAAGATGCGCGCATAGCCGCCGAGCGAATCGAGGCACGGATCGTCGGGGTGAAGCGCCATGCGCACGCCCCACTTCTCCGCCGTCGGCATCACGGCCTTGATGAAGCATGCGTAGTTCGCCCAGACCTGGTCGTGGGATATTTTTAACTCCGATTTATCCGAAGCCTCCACTAACGCTCCGGCACTCTGGAGGGGCGAAGCGTTAGCGGAGCCATCGGACTCATTCGGAGTTAACTCTTTTAGCGAAAAGTACGTCGCCTTGGCGCCGCCGCGGCCTTCGCGCACGCCCGTCCGCGACCAGCCCTTGCCGACCATGAAGTTGTAGCAGAGGAGCTTTATGCCGAGCCGCCCCATCGACTCCAGCAGTTCGCGGTAGTGCGCCAAGGCTTCCTCGCGCAGAGTCGCAGGGTTTCCCTCACCCGCCCCATACTCCTTTATCGGGGTCATGTCGAACGGGTCGCCTTCAAGTCCGACGACGTTGAGTCCAGCAGACTTGAGACGCGACACGATGGACGAAAGAGTTTCATATCGCCACGGATCGGCGAGTCCCGTCAAATCGGGATTCACCTTCACGATGACGTCCGTGATCCCCATCTGCGGGCAGAGCGCCCACAGCGGATGCGGCGTCGGCGGTACGAATTCCACAAGCGTCATTTCGTTCCTCCATGAGATGTCAGCACGAGAGACTTCTCGGTCAGCAGACATGGCGAGTCGTAGATTGGCACGTTGACGTAACGCGTGGAATTGGCCGACACGCACACGTCCCTCTTCGGGAACTCGTAGACCGCGCCCGTGAAGAGATCCACCCACACGGGATCCTTGAGGGGCGCGCCTGTCCACTTGAAGGTGTGGGGTCGCGTGATGAAGCTGTCGCCCGGACGCTCGTAGACGGGCACAACCTGTCCGGCGGGCAGCAACGGCTCCTTTTCCTTGTCCACCTTCCGCGTCGTCTCCGCGCATGTCCAGAACACGAACACGCGCGCGCCGTCGGCCTTGGCATATTCATAGGTGCACACGGTGCTGTCCGTCGTGCTGAAACCGGAGTCGACAACGCGCGTGAGCGTCTCGTCGAACACGCTCACCACGTTCTGCACGGCGTAGTAGGCGCGCTTGACGGCGATCACCTCCTTCTCCTCGTTCGCGCGCAGAAGCCCCTTCAGGTTGATTTCGCGCCCCGTGTGGTTGAAGTCGCAGATCGTGAACACGCTCGACTCCACGTCGTGCCCGAGATCGCCGAGCATCCTGCGCATATCCCATTTGGCCTGGCTGTACTCGCTCCAGGGGATGTGAGAGAGCGCAAAGCGCGTGGCCATCTCGCTTGGACAGCCGTTCTCGCCCTGTCGCAGCTTCGCCGCGGGGTTGTACTTCGCGAGCACGGCCTTCTGCGCCTCGACCTGCGCGTAGGAACTCTCGGGCGCGGGCGCGTAGCCGTGGTAGATGATTGAATCGAACAGTTTCACATCCTCGCCCATCTCCTTCAGACACCTGTCGAGGAATTCGGCACTGTTGTGCGCGAGCGAGAGTCCGGCGATACGTGCGTTTGGTACGTTGCGGCGAATCATCTTAGCGGTGCGCACATTGAACGCCGCGATAGCGGCGGGCGTCTTCTTCGGCGTGCCGATGTCCGGCTCGTTCCACATCGCCCAGTCGCGGACGCGCGTGGCGAAGTGCTTCGAGAGGGCATCCACCCACGCATCCCATCCGGCGAGGCCCTCCTCGCTCGTAGGAAAGCCGCCGGCGAGGTCCCCGCCGCCACCGCCGGGATAAACAGGATTGCCGTAGCCCGTCTCAAGCATCGGCATGAGGCCCTGCCCAAGCGCGTAGTCCACCTGATGGTCGAGCCAGGCGAAGTCGTACACGCCCTTCACACGCTCGCACTTCGCCCAGCCCGCCTGCAGACGTATCTTCTTGATGCCAAGAGGCGCAAGAAAGCGCCTGTACTCGTCGAACTTCGCGAAGTCGCGGTCGAGCGCCTCGCAGCCGAGCGTCCAGTTTGAGCTGCGGATGTCCTTCACGCTGCGCGGCGCGAGCGTGCCCACGCGCTTCAGCCCCACGCGAAGCGGGGACTCCACGCGGTCGGGGGCTGTGGACAGCTCCACCTCGCCACTCGCCGAAATAACCGACGCGCAGACCGCCGCAAAGATCAAATTCGTTTTCATCTGCCGTTCCTTTTCGATAATTGTCCGGTGGCAACTGGTGGATAGCCTACACGCCCGCCGACGCGAGAAAGCCGCCGTCGACGGGAACTGTTATGCCGGTGACGAAAGCTGAAGCCGAATCGTCAAGAAGCCAGTTCACACATCCGAGAAGGTCTTCCGCCTCGCCGAACCGCCCCATCGGCGTGTGGTGCATCACCTGTTCGCCGCGCGCGGAGAGGCCGCCGTCCGGCGTCATGAGATAGGCACGGGAGCGTTCGTTGACCATGAAGCCGGGCGCGACGGCGTTCACGCGCACCTTCGCGGGCGCCATGTACTGCGCGAAGAACATCGTCCAGCTGGCGATCGCGGCCTTGCTCATCGCATACGGCGCGACGCGCGTCAAGGGACGGTACGTGTTCATCGACGCGAAGTTGAGTATCGCGCCGCCGCCGGCTTTCGCCATCTGAAGGCCGAAGATGCGCGACGGGATGACGGTACCGAGCGTGTTGATCTCAAGGACGCTCTTGAACGCCTCCATGTCGATATCGAAGAAACCGCGATCTGCGGGGAGGTCGTTGTTCTCGCGCAGAGACGCAGAGTCGCAGAGGTCTTTTTCGCAGAACCTAAGCCGTGTCGGCATGGCCTTGACGTTGTTTCCGCCCGCGCCATTGATCAGGAAGCGGCAAGGTCCCCATTCAGCCTCTACACGCACGGCGATATCAGCCACGGCCGCCTCATCGGTAACGTCACCTGGCTCAATGCGGCAGACGCCTTTCGCCGCCGCGATTGCGGCGGCCACCTTCTCAAGTTTTTCGCGCGTGCGTCCCACGAGAACGACCTTCGCGCCTTTTCGCGCCAAATCCTCGGCTATGACGCTGCACAGCGTCCCACCCGCGCCAGTCACGACGGCGACTTTCTCTTCGTATGCGATCATGGCCGGATTCACCTGAAGATAATCACCATTCCGCGTCGCGTATTCTCAACCGTGGCCGTGTTTGAGACGCCATAGCCCGCTATCGCGTAGAAGGCGAGGCACTGGTAGCTGGCGGCGGGAGCCTTCTCCCATTCCACATCAAGCGTCCGACCTGTCGCACCGGGGATAAGTTCACCGTTCTTCAGCCACTGGTAGCCGGTCGCGCCGGGCGCGTACGCCGAGAGGGTCGAAGAGCCATCGACGCTGACTGTGCACGACTGTGGATGTGTGGAGAACATAAGTCCGTTGCCGTCCGAACCGCCCCCATGAATCGAGAAGTCGGATTGGGCGGAAGCGTTGACATTGCCGGCGAACGTGTCTGTCAGCAGATCGTAAAGTCCCGCCTCGCCATCCAGCACTGCGGGCGTGAAGTCGCGCACGAGATTGCCGTCTTCGTAAATCTTCAGCGAATACACTCTGAGCGCCTGGGGATCCTGAACGCCCGTTCCGTTGTCGGTGCGCCGTCCAAAGAGGACAATGGTCGCGCCCGCATCGTACGGGGAAGGGATGGTAAAGTCGTCGCTCTTGACGACGGTTCCGTCCTGCTTGATCGTCCGCTTTCCTGTTGAAAGGTCGATGTCATAGACGTGTCGCGTGAAGTTCCACTGCGCCGGCGAGTTGGCGCTGTCGAACGCAGCCTTATCGCCGTCAAAGTACCGGAAGCGGATTCCGCCGCTCTGGTTGTAGAACCCGAGGCACGGGGCGGAAGAGTCGCTGCGCGCGTCGAGGGCGAAGCGCGCCGCCGTTTCATCCGTGGCGACGAAAGCGTAGTCCAGGACGATGCGCGAGTTTTTCTTGAAAGAGTAGCCGGTGTCGAGAATCGGCCCGGCCTCCGCCGCCTCCAGATACGCGTCGGCGGATGCCGCGGCGCCGATTCCTCCCGCGCTCGCGCATTCCACAGCGCCGCCGACGGCGAGGCGGCAGCCGGTTTCGGGCGTGTAGAACTTGGAGTTCTGCGCGTCCCAAAGCCCGCTCACGCCATCGACGATGCGCGGCGTGAAATCGCGCACGAGCGTGCCGTCATCCCATATCTTCATGCCGTAAACCTTGACGTCGGCGGCGTTGCTATAACCGCTCGCAGCATTTCCACCGAAAACAACGAGCGATTTCGCCGCGCGTTCGTTTGTGCCCGGCTTTTGCGAAAGCGTCCCCTCGAAAAGGATTTCGCCGTCCGCATCGGCGAGGACGGCAGAGTTGCGGGGCCCATCGAGCGTGAGGACGCGACGGCTGCTGTCGGCGTCTATCTTCGTCGACACACCGTTGTTATTTTTGGAGCGAACGGTATAGGCTATTTCCCCGGCAGCCGTCACATACATCCCCCAGCACAATCCAGAGGTGGCGATGACGCCAAACGGGCGAGGCCCGCTGTTGGTGGAGCAAAGCGCGAAGTCGAACTCCACCTTGGTTTTGCAGTCTGGCGTGAAACCGGTGTCGATGTAAACCGGCTTTGCGGACGAGCCGAGCGCGTAGGCAGAGTCCGTGCCGAAGACAAAAGGATTGCCTTCGCTCTGAACGTTCCCGTAAACCACGCCGTTGGCGCGGTCGTAAAGCCCTGTCACGCCGCCGAACGAATACGGAATGAAGTCGCGCACGAGTTCGCCGTCGTCGAAGACTTGCATCGAATAGAGCCTACCCTTGAAGCCGCTGTCGTAGCCGCTGGCCGTGTGGCGCGCGAAGACGGCGAGGGAGAGGTTGTTTGTCGCGGTGCGGATCTGGGACGAGACATCCACCTCTATCGTCTTGCCGGCGCCGGCCAGAGTCGCCGTTCCGCTCGCACAGTCGAGCGTGGCGGTGTAGCGCGAAAAGGTCGGCGGTGCCTTGGAGCCGAAGTTCTTGTAGACGGAGGTATTCGCCGCGTCGCCCATTGCGAACGCAATGTTGGCGCCGGCCTGGAAGTAAAGTCCCGCCGAGAACGGGAGCGAGCCGCCGGCGGAGCCGAACACGTAGCTCGTGCCGTTCGTGTCGGCGCACTCGAAGTCTACGACGACTTTGGTCTTCGCGCTCGCACACCATCCCGTGTCGATGGCCTGCGAGCCATCCGACTCTAGATATGTGTCAGACATGTTGGCGACGGTGGCCGCTGCAACGGTCTCGCACGATACGGCGACGAGTGCCGCAGCGATGCAAGCGCTCCAGTATTTAGTCTGTTTTGCGGTCTTGCTCATTGTATTGCTCCTTTCTGTAAGAACATGGCATGTGCGTTTACGTAGCATACATTCTCCAGCAGCGGGCGCAGCAGCGCTTCGTCGTCCGGGAACGAACCAGACGCAACCTTCTCCGCCAACCACTTGCAGAGAACGCGGCGAAAGTAGTCATGGCGCACCAGCGAGAGGAGAGAGCGGGAATCCGTCGTCATGCCGACAAACGTCGAGAGGACGCCATACGCCGCGTTCTTCTCCAGCACGTCGCGTATCCCTTCCTCGTGGTCGCACCACCACCAGGCCGGGCCGAGCTGCACCTTGCCGGGAACGCCGTCTTCAACGAACGATCCGGCGAGCACCGCAAGCGAGGCATGCGCCGCCGGGTTGAGCGACATGAGGATGGTGCGGGGGAGAGCGTTCTCCTTCTCCAGTCTATCCAAAAACGCGGCAACGACGGCGGGATCGACGGGCGCGCGCATCCCGGCGAAACCGCCCGCCGGACCCGCAGCCGCGCGAAGTCGCGACGACGTCTCGCGGCGCGCGCCCATGTGCAGCAGCATCGTCCAGCCGTGCGCCGCGGCATACGCCGCGACAGTCGGTAGGGCGCGATGACCCCATCGCGCCGCATCTGCCAGGATCGAAACATCATCGACCGAGACATCAACCACCCGGCAACCCGCCGCGTGGAACTTCTCAAGCGTCTCGACCGGAACTTCGTCACCCGCGTTCATGCGGAGCGATGGAACGACCTTGAAAGAGGACTTCGGGCTTCGGACCTCGGACTTCGAAGCGGCCTCTTGTTGTGCCGTCCCCCGAAGTCTGTCGTCTGAAGTCTGAAGTCCTTCCAACTCCCCCGCGCCTACGCACGGGCTCAAATACTCCACACCAAACTTCTTCAACATCTTCGACGGAGTCCATTCAGAAAGCGACACATTCTCCACGCACTCCCACCATCTACCCTCTGCGCCTCTGCGTCTCTGCGCGAGACATCTTCCATCCCACAGCCATGCCAGTTCCTGCCCCGCCCACGCGAAGAGCGGGTTGCCGACGAGCTTCGGCAGCGTGCGCTTCCACGCCGCCCACTTCTCGTCCTCGCTCGCGTCGCCGGTGATGACGCGCTCCGGCTCGCCGCAGATGCGCATCGCACGGTGCTTGTAGGGATCGGCCTTCACCCAGACTTCGTAAAGCGAGCCGAGCGGCTTGTCCTCGGCGAGCATCCGCATGTCGAGATGGTTGTGCCAATCAACAATCGGCAGGTTCCGCACCCACGAATACATGACGTCAAAGTTCACGGAACAGTCCCTCCCTGTCTTCCCGCTCCTTCTGCGGCGTGCCGAAAAGCGCACCGCCGAAGAATCCCGCGAAGCACACCGCGATCTGGATGAATGTGCCGGCCTCCCACGAAAGATCCTTCCAGCACGTCTTCAGAAGCAGACCGGAAATGACGCCCGCCGCGACGCACAGATAGACGCCTTTTGCGTTCGGACGCTTCCAGAGAATGCCGAAGACCGTCGGTATCACGATCGGGACGCCGAAAAGCGCCATCAGAAGCTTGTTGGCCTCGAACGCGCCGCCGAGACGCGAGACGAAGAGCGCACCGAACGCGATGAGCGACGCGACAAGCACCGTTCCGATGCGTCCGACGAACAGCAGTTCCCGACCCTCCGCGTTCCTGCGGAAAAGCCGCTTGTAGATGTCCGTCGTGAGGACGCTGCTTGTCACGTTGAATTCCGCCGCGAGCGTCGAAAGGGACGCCGCGAGCATGGCGGAGACCATGAGCCCCAGCATCCCGTGCGGCAGAAGGCGGGCACACATCTCGATGTAGCTCCTCTCGTGCATCTCGGGCGGCAGATCCGGAAGATACACGCGCGCGGCGACGGCCGGAAGGACGGCAAGAACCGGGAACACGAAGAATATTGCGGACGAGAGGAGCCCCATCTTCACGGCGTCACGTTCGTTCGGGACGGACGCGAGACGCTGGACGAACGACCACGCCCCGTTGTACTTGATGAAGACGATCAGGTAGTAGGCGGCGAGGAAGTACAGCGTGCCGCGATGTCCGCCGAAGAGCGAGAAATGGTCCGGCACGGCGCGATAGAGCTCGCCGAGGCCGCCGACGGCGTTCAGCGAAAGCGGCAGAATCGTCAGCGCGACCGTCATCAGCACGGCGCACTGTATGATGTCCGTCACGAGAACGCTCCAGAGTCCGCCGGTGGTCGTATAGACGAGAACGACGCCCGCACCGAGCGCGATGCCGGTCGAGAGCGACACGCCGAGGAACTGCGAGGCGATGATGCCGAGCGTGTAGAGCCTGACCGCGTTGTCGAGAATGCGGAACGCGACGCCGCACCAGGAGAGGAACTGCCTCACGCCCGCGCCGTAGCGGCGCTCGAGATATTCGACCGGCGTCGCCAGATTCGCCCTCTGCCACCGACGAGCGAAGATGAAGGTGCCGAGAAGTATCGCGAACGCAGTCGACCAGAAGACCGTCAGCCCCACAAGACCATCCTCGTAGCCGATCTGCGCGTAGGCGATGAAGACGAAGCAGCTGATCATCGCCATGTAGGAACTTACCGCGCCCATCCACCACGGCACCTTCTTTCCGCCCGAAAAGAAATCGCCGGCGCTCTTCACCCGGCGCCCCATGGCGATGCCGACGCCCATCGTCAGCGCAAAATACGCGACGATGACGATGATGTCGGGCAGACTCAGATGGAGTACCTTCTCCATACGCGACAATTATAGCATTTTCCTTGCTTTGATAGCATCCCATTTTGTAATGAAATAACATCCCATTCAGGAAATATGGTATAATCTCGCCCATGAACACCGTACTGTACTTCCAGTCAAAGTCCAAAACGTCCGCCCCTGAAAAGCTCGCTGGCGTCCACGAGATCATGGAAAAGCACGGACACGCGATACAGGTCATCGAAGAGCGCCCCACGGCACGGCTTGTGCGCGAACTCTGGGAATTCTGGAACCCGCTCGGGGCGATCATCGACTGCGGCGGGGAATACAACAACATCGACGCGGACATCTTCGGAGAAAATCCCGTTGTCTTTCTCGGACACAACCCGGACACGCTTCCGAAGAAGTGTCTTCTCGTCAGCAACAACCAGGCGGAAACGGCGCGGGCGGCGGCCCGCGAACTGCTGTCAACGGGCTTCGGGAACTTCGCGTTCGTACACGGCCCGGAGAGGAAGAAGTGGAGCGACCTGCGGGAGAAGAGTTTTGCCGACTCGCTTGCGCTCAACGGCAAGACGTGCAGCGTCTTCGCTCACGCCGCGGACAGGGCGGACGCCGTCCACTGGATTTCGGCTCTGCGCCGGTTTGTCGCGGCGCTGCCGAGGCCGTGCGCCGTGTTCGCCGCGAACGACAGGACGGCGGAAAGCGTCCTCTCCGTCGCCGCGATCGAGGGCATACAGGTTCCGTCCGAGATGGCCGTCATCGGAGTCGACAACTTCACGCCGATCTGCGAACACACGACGCCGCCGCTGTCCAGCATCGAGCCCAACTTCCGCCGGGGCGGAAACCTCGCCGCACTGATGCTGCTGGCCTCGCTGATGTCCAAAGGCCGCTGGCGCGGCAGCCGCGTCCAGACGTTCGGACCGCTGCGGGTCGCGCGCAGGGCTTCGTCGCGCGTGCTGAGCTTCGCCGACAGATACGTGTCCGCCGCGCTCGACCTGATACGCGGAGAAGCCTGCGCGGGGCTGACCTCCGCGCAGGTCGCGGCCGCGTTCCCCTGTTCGCGGCGCATGGCCGACATGCGCTTCAGACGGGCGACGGGGCATACGATCCTCGACGAGATCCACGCCGTCCAGCTGGAACGCGCCAAGGAACTTGCCGGGAATCCGAACATGCCGCTCAAGGCGATATCGGACTTCTGCGGATTCGCCAACCCGAATTCCCTTCGCAAGTTCTTCCGCAGGGAGACCGGCATGACGATGTCGAAATGGAGAGCAAGCAGCAAGTCCTGAAAGCGCGCACTCAGCGCGCGGCGTGCGGCGGCGCGCCGGCCTGCGTGCAGCGCCGCAGGAGCTTCCGGTCGCGCGTGACGACCTTGATCCGGTCCGCGAGGCCCAGCCACCGCGCCATGCGCACGAAGTCGACGATGAAGTCGTCCGCGCGCT